>Ga0137409_10008766_pt1 | contig 10320 bp, 7 predicted proteins | sample CZODoug1_16funga_FD_122059 | JGI IMG/M metagenome (GOLD analysis project Ga0137409, IMG submission 122059) | Vadose zone soil fungal communities from Angelo Coast Range Reserve, California, USA - CZODoug1_16fungal (Hybrid Assembly) | ecosystem: Environmental > Terrestrial > Soil > Vadose zone...
CGTGAGCCCGAACGCCGTGATCGCCGACGCCCGAGACGAAGTGACAACTTACATCCGCACCAAAGAATTCACGCCCAACACCATGCTGGCCCTGCGCCAGTTAGTGAGCGATATCGGCAACGAAACGGTTTTGTTCGGAGAGCTTGCCAAAGTACCCAACGATCGCGTGCGCAACTTCCGCAATGACATGTACCTGGTGAGCGAAGCGCTGCGTCTGATGCAGAAGACCCACCAGCCCGAGATCGCAGCCGGTGACTGGCTGGTTTTGAGCAACTACAAGAAGCACATCGACAACGCGACCAAATTCATCCCGCTTTGGGTGAAAGTCGCAGTCGCCATGGCGCTGGGGTTGGGCACAATGGTTGGCTGGAAGCGCATCGTTGTGACCGTCGGAGAAAAGATCGGCAAGGACCACCTGACCTACGGACAAGGCGCGGCCGCGGAAATTACGGCAATGGTGACCATCGGCGCGGCGGATTGGTTCGGACTTCCCGTGAGCACGACCCACGTGCTCTCGTCCGGTATTGCTGGCACGATGGCGGCAAATCATACCGGGCTGCAGTGGGGGACAGTCCGAAATCTACTGATGGCGTGGGTGTTGACCCTGCCGGCCTCGATGATTCTCGCGGGCTTCCTGTTCTGGGGATTCACCAACATCTTCTAGAGTGGAGTCCGAGCCCATCGATTGAGTCTCCATAACCTGGACTATCCGTTCGGATAGGAATTAGCGCAAACTTGCCCCTTTTGAATATCTCCACGTTAATCAATGAATAAGAAAGGCGTCCGGATGACACCGGCGGCACTGGGAGGCAGCTTTTTCCTTGACCCCGCGCCCCCGCACTTATATTGTCGCCTGCCGTAGGTCGTCCCCTGGCCAGGACGATCTAGTGTGAAAGTTGAAATAACTATCAGGATGTTACCCGTGGCACTTCGTCGTCTGCCCGCGATTAGTTCGTTGACCTTGCTGATTGTCCTGGTTTTGTGTGCCTGGCGCCCGCCGACCGCAAGCGCTGGATTTGAGCCCGTCTCTCCCGCAGAACTGCAGATGAGCAAAGAGCCGCAGGCCCCTGGGGCCGCGGCGGTCATTCTGTTCCGGCAGGTTGATCGGGACGATACCGGTCGCACCGCCCATGAGAATAATTACTTCCGGATCAAGATTCTGACCGAAGAAGGCCGCAAGTATGCCGACATCGAGATCCCGTTTTTCAAAGACCGCGGCACCGTCGGGAACATACGAGCGCGGACCATTCGCCCTGACGGCTCCATCGCGAATTTCGACGGAAAAGTCTTCGACAAATCCATCGCGAAAGCCCGGGGACTGAAGTATCTGGCGAAAACCTTCACCCTTCCCGACGTTCAGGTGGGAAGCATCATCGAGTATTACTACACCATCGACCTGGCGGAAAATTTCGTTTTCGATTCGCACTGGATCCTGAGCAACGAGCTGTTTACCAAGAGTGCCAAATTTTCCCTGAAACCCTACGAGTCCGACTACAGCACCATGAACGTGCGCTGGAGCTGGCAGGGTCTGCCCCCGGGCACAGCCCCGCCGAAGCAGAGTCCGGACCGCGTGGTCAGGCTGGAGACCAGCAATATTCCCGCATTCCAGATGGAAGACTTCATGCCGCCGGAGAACGAGATGAAATCCCGGGTTGATTTTATCTACAGCGACGAACAGCCGGAATCGGATGCTGCCGCATTCTGGAAGAAAACGGGGAAGAAGCTCAACGGTCAGTTGGAAGATTTTGTGGGCAAGCGCAAGGCCATGGAACAGGTCGTGGCGCAGATCGTTTCGCCAACCGACCCGCCGGAGGTGAAGGCGCAGAAGATCTATGCCCGGGTACAGCAGGTGCGCAACACTTCGTACGAGGTGAGCAAGACTGAGCAGGAACAGAAGCGTGCCAAAGAGAAGCCCCTCAGCAACGTCGAGGAGCTGTGGAAACGAGGCTACGGCAACGGGGTGCAGCTGACTTGGCTTTATCTCGCACTGGTGCGGGCGGCGGGAATCGAAGCCTATGGAGTATGGGTGTCAGATCGCAGCAACTACTTTTTCCACCCCAATGTGATGGACCGCAGCAATTTGGATGCGAACGTCGTGCTGGTCAAGCTCAACGGAAAAGATGTCTACTGCGATCCTGGAGCGGCGTTTACCCCATTCGGATTGCTGACCTGGCCGGAAACCAACGTGCAGGGATTGCGGCTCGACAAGGATGGCGGGAGCTGGGTACAGACCAATCTTCCGCGAAGTTCGGCATCGCGAATCGACCGCAAGGCCAATTTGAAAATGTCGGACGGGGGTGATCTGGAAGGGAAGCTCACGATTGCTTACACCGGTCTGGAATCCGTGCGGCGGCGCGTCGAAATGCGAAATGAAGATGAAACCAATCGTAAGAAATTTCTTGAGGACGAGGTACGGGAGTATGTTCCGGCCGCCATCGAAGTGGATCTGACGAATAAGCCGGACTGGAGTAGTTCCGAATCCTCCCTGGTGGCAGAATTCACGCTGAAAATCCCTGGCTGGGCAGCCGGAGCGGGCCGCCGGGCGCTGGTTCCGGTTGGGTTGTTCAGCGCCACCGAGCAGCGAATATTTGATCATGCCAATCGTGTCCACCCGATCTATTTTGAATTTCCGTTTGAAAAGCACGATGACATCACCATCGAACCTCCCGCCGGCTGGCAGGTGAGCAGCGTGCCTGCGGCGCAGAAGCAGGATGGCCATGTGGTGGTTTATTCTTTGCAGGTGGAGAACTCTAAGAACACATTGCACCTGACTCGGGACTTAAGCGTGGATGTGCTGCTCTTGGATCCAAAGTACTATCCTGCGCTGAGAAATTTTTTCCAGGTGGTGCGAACCAGCGATGAGGAACAAATCGTCCTGCAACCGGGTACGGCCAGCGCCAGCAACTAACCGGAAAATCGTGAGATCCCTGCTGGGCCTCGCAGCCGGGCTGTTGGTGTTCGTCCCACTGGCGGCGGCCGGTGGAGATGCGCCGCAGTGGATGCACGCGCTGGTCAACGCGCCGCTGCCCGCTCATGATGAGAAGACGGATGCCGTACTTCTGTATTCAGAAAAAAACATCACTGTCGTGTCTGCCGACAAGATCAAAAAAACAGTCCATGTTGCATACAAGATCCTGCGCCCGGGAGGCCGCGACTATGGCATTGTCGCGGTTTCCTTCAATCTCCACCAGAAGATCACCAGCCTGCATGGCTGGTGCATCCCGGCCCAAGGAAAAGATTATGAGGTCAAGGACAAAGAGGCAGTGGAAGTTTCTGTGCCCAAGATCGAGGGCAGCGAATTGGTCACTGATGTGAAGGCTAAACTCCTCCGCATACCGGCGCCCGATCCCGGCAACGTTATTGGCTGGGAGTACGAAATGGAAGAGCAGCCTTTGGTCTTGCAGGACGTCTGGAGTTTTCAGCACGAAAGCCCGGTACGCGAGAGCCACTACTCTTTGCAACTGCCGGCCGGTTGGGAGTACAAGGCATCGTGGCTGAACTATCCGGAAATCAAGCCCGGGCCTGGAGGAAGCAATCAGTGGCAGTGGGTGGTCAATGATGTGAAGGGCATTCGCAAAGAAGACGAGATGCCACCGCTGAAGGGAGTTGCGGGACAGATGATCGTATCGTTCTTTCCCCCGGGCGGCGCCACCGCTAATGGATTCGCCAGCTGGCAGCAGATGGGGACCTGGTACCGGAATCTGGCCAGCGGCCGGCTCGATGCTTCCCCTGAAATCAAGCAGAGAGTGGCAACGCTGACCCCTTCGGCGCATACGCCTCTGGCCAAGATGATGGCCATAGCCCAATTCGTTCAGCACGACATCCGCTACGTCGCAATCGAGCTGGGCATCGGAGGCTTCCAACCTCATGCCGCCACCGATGTGTTCCTCCACCGCTACGGAGACTGCAAGGACAAGGCCACGCTGATGGCCTCCATGCTGCACGAGATCGGCGTGGATTCGTATTTCGTGGTAATCAATTCGGAACGAGGATCGGTTACGCCCGACATGCCAGCGCACCTGGGTGGATTCGATCACATGATTCTTGCCGTCAAGTTGCCCGATGGCTTGACCAATCCCCAACTGATTGCCATCCTGCAACATCCCCGGCTGGGGAAACTCTTGTTCTTCGATCCGACCAATGAACTGACACCCTTCGGCCAGGTCGGAGGATACCTTCAAGCCAACTACGGCCTGTTAGTTACGCCGGACGGTGGCGAACTGGTGGAAGTACCGAGGCAACCGCTGGCGATGAACGGCATTCAGCGCACCGCCAAGCTGGCGCTTGACGCTACCGGCACTTTAAGGGGCGATGTCAAGGAGGTACGGATTGGCGACCGGGCATGGTCACAGCGTTGGGCCTTGCGCACAACCACGAAAGACAGTGATCGGATCAAACCCATCGAGGAGTTGCTCGCAGGTTCGATCTCGACTTTTCAGATCACCCAGGCCAGCGTCGTCAATGTCGCTCAGACTGACCTGCCCTTCGGCTTCGACTACTCCTTCGAAGCTGCGAACTATGCCAAGAATGCCGGCAACCTGTTGCTGCTGAGACCGCGGGTGATTGGCTCCAAATCCAGCGGTTTGCTGGAGACAAAAGAGCGGCGTAACTTTTCCATAGAATTCGAAGGACCGGCGCAGGACACGGACACATTTGAAATTGCGTTGCCGGCTGGCTACGAGGTGGACGACTTGCCTCCTGCCGTCGATGTGGACTTCGGCTTTGCCAGTTATCACTCGAAGACCGAGGTGGCGGGAAATGCAATTCGTTATGAACGCACCTTCGAGGTCAAAGAACTGAGTGTTCCCGCAAGCAAAGCTGAAGACCTGAAAAAGTTCTATCGAATTATCGCCAGCGACGAGCGCAATACGGCTGTGCTGAAGCCCGCTTCAAAATAAGAACTTTGCGCCTGAACCGCACCTCAGGCCCTAAAGGGCGATTTCGGTGAAAGTGCCGGCTCGCCCCATCAGGCTTCCAGCTGGAATATTCTTTCCATCCGCATCCATTTCTCGCCGGGCTTGGCTTGGGGGAGGGATTGCTGGAACTTCCACATCAGATTCTCCCATTCCTGAACTTTAAGATTCTTCCCATCGGCCTGGGCCTTGGCTTCGAATGAGAAGCGCTCGTTCACTTCCATGATCATGAACATACGCGTGCCGAGGAGATAGATTTCCATGTCCTCGATTCCGGAATCTTTTATGCTTTTCGTAATCTCCGGCCAGATAGTCTGGTGATTGCGCTTGTACTCGGCAATGAGCGTGGGATCTTCTTTCAGGTCCAGGGTGAGACAGAATCGGCGGTTCATCTTGTTGTTTTCACTCCCATCGTTGTGCGCTGATTGTAATCCGCGATCTTGCGTCAGGAAGCCAGATCAGGACGTTGCTCGTGGAAGCTTGGCGACTTTCGCGGGCGAGTCGCCCGCGACCACACAAGCCTATGCCTTGCGCTCCGCCGGCTACGATTGCGTGACGGTGAGTTAAGTCTATTGTTGTTCATGCCGTGTCGCCGCGGCGCACCCTGGAAGGCCGGCGGCAAGTAATAGAGGCTACACGTTGGACGGATTTCCCAGCCACTCTCTCACTGCGCCGCAAAATACAAAACGTCCCATGACTTGGTTAAGTCATGGGACGTTTGTCGAACAGCCCTCCCCCGAAGTCTGCTCGATTTCAAGATATAAGGTGGGGGGAAGCATGTGAATGGCCCATTCGGGCCACTGTGGAAATCTCGGGTTGGAGGCGAAAAGGAGTAGCGGTCAGTCTGGAACAAGCTCCCACTCACCATCCCCTCCACCACAAAGCTGTCATCCTGAGCGCAAGCGAAGGACCTGTGCATGTCTCGCTCTGGTCCGTTGCGGCCATGCCATCGAATAACATCCACCTTTACCAAATTGAAGGAACATTCGGGGAGGTTCGGCGCTACTATCGCCAGGGAATGCATGGGTCCTTCGTCGGGAGCCCTTCGCGCCGTCAAGGACTCCGCTTCCTCCTAATGACACCGTGTGAAAGTTCAAACTGACCTACTACCCGAGAAGACTCGGCGTTTACGGTCCGGGCAAGAAGCGAGATACACTGCTCACGAGGTGGAACTCGTGCCCTGACCGGGCGGGCAACAGGCCTTGCCGGGCTGGTGCCGTCGTTGCATGAGCGAAGAAAAACAGAGCGGTATCAGGTGGATGGACCTGCTCTGGCTGGTCTTTCTGTTGGGTCTGGCAGTCCTGCCACCGGTGCAGGAACGCCATAAGCAATTAGCGCTGTTGGCCATTGGGATCGTGCAGCTCGCCGAGGGCCGAACCATCGCGAACTGGCCCCGGTCTGGCCCATCCGCGGTGGTCCTGGTCAAGATCGTGTTGGCGACACTGCTGATTAACCACACCGGCGAACTGGGGATTAACAGCAGCTACTATCCAATCTATTACGTTCCCATCGTAACCGCGGCGATTCACTTCGGATCATGGGGCACTTTGCTCTGGACTTCGCTGGCCTCGGCGGCCTACTGCTCATATTTATATCCCGCACTGCAGGAATATACGCTTACTCCGACCGGAGCGGCCGAGCTCGCCATCCGGATCATGTTTTTCTTCATGGCGGCCATCGTAGTGAACCGCTTCACCATCGAGAACCGCCGCAAGACCCTGCAATACCAGCAGGTCGCGGAGGAATTGACGGAAGTCAATCGGCAACTCGAGCGGGCCCAGGCCGAAGCCCGGCGCTCCGAGCGCCTGGCAGCACTGGGGCAGCTCTCTGCAGGCTTGGCACATGAGATCCGCAATCCTTTGGGCGTGATCAAGGGGTCGGCGGAAACGCTAAACCGAAAGCTGGAGAACTCGAATCCCCTGGCCAGCGAGCTGGCGGGATACATATCGAGCGAGGTCAATCGGGCGAGCGCGCTGGTCACCCGCTTTCTCGATTTCGCCCGGCCGCTGCGCACCGAGACGCGCCTGCAGCAGGTGACGGATTTGATCGACCAGGCCCTGAAATCCGTAGCGGTGCAGTGGAAGGGCGGCCCGGTCGTAGTGGAGCGCGCATATCAGAAAGATTTGCCGGCGGTACCGCTCGACGAGAATCTTTGTGAGCAGGTGTTCCTGAATCTGGTTCAGAATGCGTACGAGGCCATGGATAGCGAAGGTGGGACTCTTCGTGTCGACGTTTCCCGAGAGCGCTCGAACGGGCGGGCAGGAGTTCAGGTGCGGCTGCAAGATACTGGACCCGGGATTCCGGCGGAAATGCGCGAGCAGATCTTTAATCCTTTTGTGACCACCAAGAAAACCGGAGTCGGGCTGGGGCTTTCGATCGTTTCCAAAATTGTGGATGAGCATCACGGTACTATCCGGCTGGAGAATACCGGTACGAAAGGGGCCTGTTTCGCGATCTTCTTTCCAGCAGAAGAAAAGGTGCGACAGAAAACGGGAAGCGCATGACGACATCGAAAGCCACCATTCTGATTGTCGAGGATGAGGCCAAAATGCGTCGTCTCCTGGAACTCGATCTGGGAGACGACGGTTTCCGAACCGTGTCCGCGGAGGATGCGGAGACCGGCTTGAAACTCCTGCAGAATGGTTCCGTCGATCTGGTGATCACCGATCTCAAGTTGCCGGGCATGAATGGATTGGATTTCCTGCAGGCGGTGAAACGTTTTGAGGCCGCGATGCCCGTGATTGTCATGACGGCGTTCGGTACGGTGGAAACCGCCGTGGAGGCCATGAAGGCCGGGGCCAGCGACTATGTCCTGAAGCCTTTTTCGCTGGACGAAATGCGCATGGTGGTACACAAGGAGCTGGATGTGCAGCGCCTGCGAGTGGAGAACCGGTCGCTCCGCGAAGCGCTGCAACAGCGCTACCAACATCCCAACCTAGTAGCGCGCAGCGTAAAGATGCAGGAGGTCCTGGCCACCGTGGAGCGGGTGGCGCCGACCAATTCTACGGTGCTGCTGGGCGGCGAAAGCGGTGTCGGCAAAGACCTGGTGGCACGCGCCATCCATGAAAAGTCGCGGAGGGCATCCGGGCCGTTCGTCAAGATCAACAGCGCGGCGATTCCGGAGAACCTTCTCGAGAGCGAGTTGTTTGGTTACGAGAAAGGCGCCTTCACCGGAGCGACCGGCAGCAAGCCGGGAAAGTTTGAACTGGCCGACAAGGGAACGCTCTTTCTCGACGAAATCGGCGATGTGCCGCCCGCAACCCAGGTGAAGTTGTTGCGGGTCTTGCAGGAGCGCGAGTTCGAGCGGTTGGGAGGCACGAAAACCATCAAGGTGGATGTGCGACTGGTGGCGGCTACCAATCGGGACTTGCGGGCCGCGCTTGAAGACGGCACCTTCCGCGAGGACCTCTATTACCGCCTGAACGTTGTGCCCATCGATATTCCTCCGCTGCGCGAGCACAAGGAAGATATTCCCGAGTTGGTGAATCTGTTCCTTTCGCGTTTTGCCCAGGAGTCGGCCAAGAGAATTACTGGAGTTTCATCGGGCGCTTTGAAGACTCTGATGGACTACCACTGGCCGGGGAATGTTCGCGAGCTGCAGAACATCATGGAGCGGGCATCGGCTTTAGCTGCAGGGCCCTTGCTGGAAGCCGGAGATATTCATATCGACTCGCGAACTGATAAGGCCGCGGATTTTCCAGCCAATTTTCTTCCCGAAGGTATGACGCTCGAACAGTGGGAAGACGAAATGATCCGAGAAGCTCTGCGCCGCGCTCACGGAAACAAAAGTCAGGCCGCGCGCATGCTGGGACTTTCGCGCAATGCGCTGCGTTACCGGCTTTCGAAAATCGGTATCGGCGACGACCCAGAAAAAGAGAACGAAGGATAGCCGTCCTCCCCGTGCCGGTCCTAAATGGTCACGTCGGTCGAAGCAAGACCTCGTCGGCACCGTGGAAGAGCGGCGCTTTAAGCGCCGCGTAGCCGCCCCAGTGGCGCCACCGGGCCTGAAGGCCCATACGTGGCGGCGTCACGAACCCGGCCCCGAAGGGCCGCTCTTCCACCGTGGCAGCGGCGTCTTGTGTCCATTCCGTTCCGAAGGTATTCGGGCTGAGATGTGAGAACCGGTGGCTGAAAACCACCACTTCCGGTTGAACCCAGCCAGGCAGCTTCCGAGTGGCCCTCGATGACTACTTTAAGTCGATCTAAAATAATGAAAATAAAGGGCTTATTCCGCGCTTCCTGGGCGACGTTTGGCACGGCACCTGCATTGTCCATTGGGCGCGAGCTTCTTTCTCGCGAGAGGTGGGGCCATGAAAAACAGATTTGCATTCATCATCGGAATACTGGCTTTAGGCGCGAGTGTGATGGCGAGCGCCCAGGTATCAGAAGATATCCCGGGGCCGGGACAGGGATCAGCACAGCCACAAGAGCAAGCGCAATCCGAGCCCTCGTCCAGTGTGGCGCGCATCAGCTTGACGCACGGAGACGTTTCCACCCAGCGCGGTGATTCCGGGGATTGGGCGACCGCGGCGCTCAACCAGCCCATGGTGAGCAGCGACAAGATTTCTACCGGCACCAACTCTCGGGCTGAAGTGCAGCTCGACTCCGCCAACATTCTGCGCCTTGGCGACAGCACGCTGGCTAGCATTGCCGGCCTCGCGCGCGGTCAGATCCAGGTACAACTCGAGCGCGGATTAATTGACTACTCGGTTTTCAAGGGTACGGAGGCTCAGGTTGAAATTGATACCGCGAACGCGGCGGTTCGACCGGCACAGAAGGACGGAATCTATCGGATTGAAATCAATGCCGAAGGGGAGACGCTGGTAATCGTACGCAAGGGGTCGGCTGAAATTGCCACGCCGCAGGGTAACACCCAGGTAGAGAAGGGCCAAATGGCGATCGTGCGCGGTTCTGGCGACGAGGCTCAGTACAAGTTGGCAGAAGCACCGTCGAGAGACACTTGGGACTCGTGGAACAGCGAGCGTGACCGATTGATTTACGAGGCACACTCCTGGGGAAAAACCAACCGGTACTACACCGGTTCAGAGGATCTTGATGCTTACGGCCGCTGGGTGACAGTGCCGGTCATCGTTCCTTTCTCCTCGACGTAAATGTTCCGCAGTCCCGTAACCGTAGTTTAGCCGCCCTGGGCAGGGCTTGGCGCGACGCGTCAGACAGTCGCGACCGGCAGCGTGAACGCGGCAATCAGCTTGTCCCAGGGTGTGAGCGCCACTCCGATCGCAAACAGCAGCGGATAGGGGTGCTCTTTGACCGCAAGCAACAATTGCTCGTTCATACGGTTCCACTTCCAACCATCGCGCGGCGCGCCTTGATGAGCAAGGCGTTCGCAGCTGCATAATTTGGATTATCGGGCAATTTCGTCTCGCGAAACGCGTGTTCAAACTCC
>Ga0137409_10008767_pt1 | contig 10319 bp, 8 predicted proteins | sample CZODoug1_16funga_FD_122059 | JGI IMG/M metagenome (GOLD analysis project Ga0137409, IMG submission 122059) | Vadose zone soil fungal communities from Angelo Coast Range Reserve, California, USA - CZODoug1_16fungal (Hybrid Assembly) | ecosystem: Environmental > Terrestrial > Soil > Vadose zone...
TCGCGACCAGCTGGTCGGCGGCGACCAGGCAATATTCCGCCATGCCGCCGTCGAGCATCTCGCCCATCAGGCCTTTCTTCTTGTTGACCGGATTGACCAGCACGCGGTCGCCGACCTTCCAGCCGGTCACGCCCGGACCGACCTCGGTGATCTCTCCCGCCATGTCGAGGCCGATGACCACCGGCAGCGGAACCTTGATCCCGGGCATGCCGCGGACGGTAAAGACGTCGTGGTAGTTGAAGGAGGACGCCCGCACCCGGATCACCACGTGGCCTTCGGCCACCTGCGGCACCGGATGGTTGTCAACGACGTCGAGGTTTTCGAGCCCCCCGTGCGTACGCAGCACGAGAGCCCGCATTGTCTTGCCAGCCACGAACCAGATCTCCTCGGCTTACGCGGCGTCGACCTTCCGGTTGACGTGCGTTCCAATGCGCCCGCTCTCAACCCCATAAACATGGAGCGAGACCGCGGGCAACACCCCGGCATTGCCGAGCCGATGAATTTGGTCAAGCCCGGCCTCGCCGAACGTGCAGTAGCCTGCACGGCGCTCGACGGTACGCAAGGGCAATGCCTTCATGGTGGTGTGATCGAACGCGTATTCGGTCTCGGTCAGCGTGTTGTCGCAAACCGCGTAGGCACACCAGGTCTGATGCGCGTGCGGCGGGCTGAACTGACCCGGCATCCAGACCAGCGACAGGATGGTGAACCGTCCCGTCGGATCGCCGTAGACCACGTGGCGCGCATAGCAACCGGGCGAAGGTATGCGCTGAGCCGGGGTGAAAAGGTCAGGGTCGGCCGCGGCCCGCGCCAGCGCCGCAACGATCCGGCGCTCCATCAGCGCACGAGAGCCCTCACAGGCCGCGCCAACGTCGGCCGCCAATTCCGCCACGGCGGAGGCGGGACTCTCAGCGGTAACAGGGTGGGCTGCTGTGCGGGCGGCGAGCATGGCCTTGGTTTCCGTGCGTGCGAGAGAATCGCAGGACGATAATTCTACCACGGAACTAGAATTTAGCAATACATACTATCCACGTCGACAGATGTAGCATAACTTATTCGCAGCTGCACAAAAAAGAGGATGTCCCTCCTCCGCAATCGACTGAAAAACTGTCACAAATCAACATCTTCTGGCCGCCGGCTTGACCCCCGCCCGCTGGCCGCCCTCTCAACGATGCGGCCGCGGCTCATGACCATCTCGACGGCGATTTGGGCGCCGTCCTATGTTCGCAGCCCGCCTTGGAGCTCCCCCATGCAAGAAAATTTCCGCCAATTCCTCGACCGCCTGCGCCAGGCCGGCGAGCTGGTCGACCTGCATCAGCCGGTCGACATCCGGCACATCGCCACGCTGGTCGACCAGGCCAGAACCGCGCTCTATTTCCACAAGGTGATCGGCTACGACATGCCGGTGGTCTCCGGCCTCATCCGCTCGCGCGAGCGCGCCATCATGTCGCTCGGCTGCGAGACCTATCGCGAGATCGAGGACAAGCTGACGGCTGCCATCGCCAAGCCGATCCCGCCCAAGCACGTGAAGACCTCGCCCACCCGCGAGGTGGTCATGATCGGTGACGACGTCGACCTCTACAAGCTGCCGATCCCGATGTCGTCGATCTACGACGGCGGGCCGATGATCACGGCTGGCATCGTCATCACACGCGACCCGGAGCTTGGCATCAACAGCGGCATCTATCGCTTCATCGTGAAGGAAAAGGCGCTCACCGGCATCGACATCGTCACGCCCAACAACATGCGCCTGTTCGCGCAGCGCGCCTTCGAGCGCAAGGAGCCGCTGCCGATCTCGATCTCGATCGGCACGCATCCGATCGAGATCACCGGCTCCGGCTATCGCGCGCCGCTCGGCGTCGACGAGATGGGAATCGCGGGCGGCATTCGCGGCGCGCCGGTCGAGCTTGCGCCATGTGAGACCATCGACCTGCCTTACATCGCGGATGCCGAGATCGTGCTCGAAGCCGAGATCCTGCCGACCGGCTGGACCTGGCCGGAAGGCCGCTTCGGCGAGTTCACTCGCCTGATGGGCGGGCTGCACTGGAACCCGCTGGTGCGCATCAAGGCGATCTCGATGCGCAAGGATGCGATCTATTACAACCTGCACATGCCGTGGGAGAACACCTGGCTCGCGGCGCCCACGCGCTACTCCGCGATCCGCACCGCGCTCAAGACCGCGGGCGTCCAGGTGAAGGACATCAATGTGACACTCGGCGGCTGCGCCTTCTGGCACGCCGTCATTTCGATCAAGAAGCAGCCGGGCGAAGCCAAGAACGCGCTGCTCGCGGCGCTCTCGGTCATGGACCTCAAGCATGTGGTGGTGGTCGATGATGACATCGACGTCTTCGATGCGACCGACGTCGAATGGGCGATCGCAACCCGCGTGCAGGGCGACAAGGACGTGATGATCGTGGGTAACGCGCGCGCCAAGCCGCTCGATCCGAGCCTGCCGCAAGGCTTCGGCGTGGTGCCGACCGGCGCCAAGGTCGGTATCGACGCAACCATTCCGGAAGGCATCCCGCGCGAGCACTATGAACGCATCACCTATGCGTATGCGGAACGCGCCAGGATCGACGACTACGCCAAGGGCAAGAAAGACGACGCCGGCCGCGCCGGCGACGACGCCGAGGTGGCGGCGCTCGCCAAGGATATTCTGACAGCGATCGAGAAGCAGCCGCTCTATTACACCGACATTGCGGAGCGCTTCGCGACCTACAACTTCAACACGGTGGCGCGCGCCATCGGCCATCTGCATGCGACCGAGAAACTGTGGCAGGACTCGCGTGGCCGCATGTGCGTACGCGGCTCGCAGTTTGCTGCCAAGCCGCCAGTGCGGTGAGGCACTCATGCGTGGTCACTGGACTGCCAACACGCTCATTGGGCTCGCCGTTGTTGCGTGGGCACTGCTTTTGGCGGCAACCAGCGCCTTCGCCCAGCCACCCGGCCGCCCGATCACCATCATCGTTCCCTACTCGCCCGGCACCGGCATCGACATCCTGGCGCGCGCGCTCGGCAACGAGCTATCGCAGAAATGGGGCCAGCCCATCGTCATCGACAACAAGACCGGCGCGAGCGGCAATATCGGCACCGGCCTTGCGGCGCGCGCGGCGCCTGACGGCAACACGCTGTTGATGATCGCCAAGGTGTTCGTGGTCAATCCGAGCGTGTTCAAGAGCGTGCCGTATGATCCGATCACGAGCTTCGCGCCGGTCATCAAGCTCGCCACCGGCTCGATCGTGCTCGCGGTCCATCCATCGGTTCCGGCCGATACGGCCAAGGGTTTCATCGAATACGCCAAGGCCCGACCCGGCCAGATCAACTATGGCTCACCTGGCTTCGCGACGCCGCATCATCTCGCCATGGAACTGTTCAAGCAGGCGACCGGCACCGACCTGGTGCATGTGCCGTACAAAGGCACGTCCAATGTCATGTCGGATTTGGTCGGCAACCATGTCGGCGCCATGTTCATCCCCACCCACGTGGCCCTGCCACATGCGGTCGAGAAGCAGATCAAGCTGCTCGGCGTTGCGAGCCTCGAGCGCGTGCCGGCAGCGCCGGACGTGCCGACGCTCGATCAGCAGGGCGTGACGGGGTTCGAGGTCGATCTCTGGTTTGGCCTGCTCGCGCCTGCAGGCACGCCGGCAGACATCGTCAATCGCTACAACGCAGCGCTCAATGAGTTCCTGCGCTCGACCAAAATGGTGGCGGAGCTCGCCAAGCAAGGCCTGATCGCGTCAGGCGGCACGCCCGACGCCCTGCGCGAGCTGATCGCGCACGACTTTGCCAAGTGGGCCAGGATCATCAAGGCCGCGGGGATCACCGCGGAGTAACTCAACAGACGCTGGGGGAGTCATGAGCGCCAAGCCGCGCAGCGAAACTCGCGACGGGATGCAGATCGACTGGGATGTCGACATCACGATGGACGACGGCCTGGTGCTGAAGGCCGACGTGTTCCGTCCGGTCAAGGACGGCCGCTATCCGGTGATCCTGAGCTACGGCCCCTACGCCAAGGGCCTTGCGTTTCAGGACGGCTATCCAAGCGCCTGGGAGCGCATGGCGCAGCAGCATCCTGATGTGACCGCCGGATCGAGCAATCTCTATCAGAGCTGGGAAGTGGTCGATCCGGAGAAATGGGTGCCGCACAACTATGCTTGCGTGCGCGTCGATTCCCGCGGCTGCGGCTGCTCGCCGGGCTTCATCGACCATTTCGCGCCGCGCGAGACCAAAGACTTCTACGACTGCATCGAATGGTCGGGCGTGCAGCCCTGGTCGAACGGCAAGGTCGGTCTCAACGGCATTTCCTATTACGGCATCAACCAGTGGCACGTCGCGACGCTGCAGCCGCCGCACCTCGCCGCCATGTGCATCTGGGAAGGCGCCGCCGACTGGTATCGCGACATGACGCATCATGGCGGCATTCTCTGCACGTTCTGGGACAACTGGTACGACATGCAGGTGAAGACCGTGCAGTATGGCGCGGGCGAGCGTGGCCGCAGAAGCCGCGTGCATGGCGAGCTGGTGTGCGGACCGGAGACACTGAGCGAAAGAGAGCTTGCCAAGAACCGCAGCGATTTCGGCACCGAGATCTGCAACCATCCGCTCGACGACGACTATCACAAGGCGCGCTCGCCGATCTGGGAGAAGGTGATTACGCCCATGCTGTCGGCCGCCAACTGGGGCGGTCAGCCGCTGCACCCGCGCGGCAATTTCGAAGGCTTCGTGCGGGCGGCATCGAAGCAGAAGTGGCTCGAGGCGCACGGCATCGAGCACTGGACCCATTTCTACACCGACTACGGCCGTAAGCAGCAGCTTAAGTTCTTCGACCATTTTTTGCATGGCAAGAAGAATGGCTGGGACAAGGAGCCGCGCGTGCGGCTGCAGGTCCGCCACATCGACAAGTTCGTGGAGCGCACCGAGGCCGAGTGGCCACTCAAGCGCACCAAGTGGACCAAGCTCCAGCTCGATCCGCTCGGGATGGGACTTGGCAGCAAGCGCGCGCGCAAGACGGCAACGCTGAGCTTCGACGCCATGGGCGACGGCTTGACCTTCCTCACGCCGCCAGTTGCTGAGGATACCGAGATCACCGGGCCGTCCGCGCTCAAGCTCTTCGTCTCGTCATCGACCAGCGACGCCGACCTGTTCGCGGTGCTGCGCGTGTTCGGGCCTGATCTGAAGGAGGTCGTGTTCCAGGGCGCGATCGATCCGCACACGCCGATCGGGCAAGGCTGGTTGCGCGTCTCGCACCGCAAGCTCGACAAGAGATTGTCGAGGCCCTATCGGCCTTATCACACGCATGATCAGAAACAGCCGCTCAAGAAGGGCCAGGTGGTCGAGCTCGACATCGAGATCTGGCCGACCTCGATCGTGGTGCCGAAGGGCCATCGCATCGCCCTGTCGATCCGCGGCAAGGACTACGTCTATGCGGGGCCGAGCGGCGGCAAGCTCTCGAACTTCAAGAACGAGCTCACCGGTTGCGGGCCGTTCCTGCATGACGATCCGCGCGACCGGCCACCGGCGATCTTCGGCGGCACCACCAATTTGCACTTTGGCGGATCGCGGCAAGCCTATCTGCTATTGCCGGTGATCCCATCGACACGCAAACCCAAGAGGCGCTCGACCCGATGACGCAATGGAACAAATACGCTCCGACAACGGCACGCCGGCATGGCAAGCCGGGGCGCGAGGTGCGGCCGCAGAGCATCACCATCGACATCCACTCGCATGTCGCGGTGGCGGCGGCCGCGGCGTTCGTCAAGCCGCATCTCGATCCGATGACCAATCCGTTGGTGCTGCACGCGACGCCGGAGACGCGCGCGCTCAACCAGAAGCAGGAAGCGGACATCCGCGAGCGCATCACCTCGCATGACAGCAGGCTCACAGAGCTTGACGCCATGGGGATCGACTTCCAGCTCGTGATGCCGCCGCCGCCGCAATGCTACTACACCGTGCCGGTCGAGATCGCGGTCGAGGCGGCACGCATGGTCAATGACGGCATCGCCGAGTTCGTCGGCAAGAAGCCGGATCGGTTCGCCGGCCTCGGCAGCGTGCCGATGCCGGACGGCAACGAGGCCGCCAAGGAGCTCGAGCGTTGCGTCGGCATGCTCGGCCTCAAGGGCGCGCAGATTCTCACCAACGTCGCCGGACGCGAGCTGTCCGACCCGGCCTTCGAGCCGTTCTGGAAGAAAGCCGAGGAGCTCAACGCGTTCATCGTGCTGCATCCGTCCGGCTTCACCGAAGGCAAGCGCTTCGCACGCTTCTCGTTCAGCAACACGATCGGCAATCCGCTCGAGACCACGATCGCGCTGCATTACCTGATCTTCGACGGCGTGCTCGAGCGCCATCCGAATCTGAAGATCCTTGCCGTTCATGGCGGCGGCTATCTCGGCGCCTATCCGGGCCGCATCGACCATGCCTGGGGCGCGCGCTCGGACGCGCACGGCACCCTGCCGCATCCGCCGACCACCTATCTCAAGAAGATCTATTTCGATTCGGTCGTGTTCACGCCGGAGCAGCTGGCGGAGCTGGTGCGGCTCTATGGCGCCGATCATGTGATCATGGGCACCGACTATCCGTTCGACATGGCGGACTACGATCCGATCGGCCACGTGGCGTCGGCGGGGTTGGATGCGGCTGCGGTGGCGGCCGTTGCCGGCGGCAATGCGAAACGGCTGTTGGGATTGTAGGGTGGGCAAAAGGCGGTGGCACCGGCTCTCAACCAGCTGAAGCCTATCGTGCGCCGTTGCCAACCGACGGCGATATGACTTGCATCAATGCCGTTGGTGGGCAAGGCGCACGATAGACCTGTGTTCTGATGACGGGCAGTGAGCGCGCCTTTGCCCACCCTACGAAGTATGTCCGTGCATCACTCCGGCTTCACGCCCGCTTTCACTGCGATTGCGCGCCACTTCTCGATGTCGACACGGATCGTTTCGCGCAGTGCGTCGGGCGTGCTCAGCTCGACCGTGATGGCGTGCGCCGAGAGCGCACGCTTGATCTCGGGCTCGCCGAGAATGGCGTTGATCTCGCGGTTGAGCCGTGTGAGCAACGCAGGCGGAAGCGCCGCCGGCGCCACCACCGCGAACCAGAGCGACGCTTCGAAGCCGGGCAGGCCGGCTTCCGCCATGGTGGGCACATCGGGAATATCCGCGGTGCGTTTCTCGGTCGTCACCGCCAGCGCCCGGATGCGGCCGTCCTTGATCAGCGGCCCCAGCGTGCCGAGAATGCCGAAGGTGATGTCGATGCGTCCCTCGGCCAGATCAAGGATGGCCTGGCTTGAGGTGCGATAGGGCACGTGATTGAGCTGGATGCCGGCCATCGCGCTCATCAGCTCGGCCGCGAGATGGCCCTGGCTCGCGACGCCGACCGTCGAATAGCTCAACGTCTTCGGCTTGGCCTTCGCGAGCGCCAGCAGCTCCTTCAGATTATTAGCTGGAAGCTTCGGCGCGACCGCCAGCGTATAGGGCACGAGGCCGATGAGCGCGACCGGTGCAAAGTCCTTGACCGGATCATAGGGCAGCTTGGTGTTGAGGATGGCGGTGGTGACATGCGTGGTCGAGGTCGCCATGCCGAGCGTGTAGCCGTCGGGCGCGGCCTTGGCGACGGCGTCGGCGGCGAGCGCACCCGAGGCGCCGGCCCGGTTCTCGACCACGATGATCTGGCCGAGCCGCTCGGCGAGCCGGCTCATGATCAGCCGGCCGACGACGTCGACGGCGGCTCCAGCCGGCAGCGGCACGATCACCCGGATCGGCTTGTCGGGCCAGTTCTGCTGCGCTGATGCGGGAGCGAGCGTTGCGAGGGTCAACGCCAGCGCCAGTGCAATCCGGATCATGTGCCGCCTCCCAGGCCTGCGCGTGTTGCTCCCGCTCCCTGATAATGGCATGACAAAACGAGGCTCGCTATTGTTCCGGGCGGATGTTTTGTCGCGCTCGATCGTCCAGGGTGAGACCGGGCCTGCTGACGAGCCTGGAGACCGACATGCCGTATCACGACTTCCGCCAGTTTCTCGACACGCTGCGCCAGCAGGGCGAGCTCATCGACGTCAACCGGCCGATCGCACTCGCCGACATCGGCAAGGCGATGAAGCAGAGCTACCGGCGGGAGGGACCGGGCATCGTGTTCAACCAGACCGGCACCGATTTCCCGCTGGTCTGCGGCGTCTACTCGACCCGCAGCAAGGCGTTGCTCGCATTCGAAGCCGACGAGAAGACGATCCTGCAGAAGGTGCTCGACGGGCTCGACAACCCGATCGCGCCGGTGGTGCGCAACGGCGGCGCGCCCTGCCACGAGGTGATCCTCGACCGCAACATCGACCTGTCACGCTTTCCGATCCCGACCTACAGCCCGAAGGACGGCGGCCCCTACATCACGTCCGGCATCGTAGTCTCGAAGGACCCGGAGACCGGCATTCCCGACATCGGCCATTATCGTTTTTTGATTCTCGGCAAGGACACCTTCTCGTTCTCGGCACAGCCGAACCATCGCTTCGGCAAGAATCTCGCCAAGTGCCAGAAGCTCGGCATCACACCAAAGGCTGCGCTGATCATCGGCGTCGATCCGATCCTCGCCTATACCTGCCAGGCACAGCTCACCGACACCACGAACGACTGGGAGGTTGCCGGCGGCCTGCGCGGCGCGCCGGTCGAGCTCACGCGCTGCAAGACCTGCGACATCGAAGTTCCCGCCACCGCCGAGGTGGTGATCGAATTCGAGGTCGACATGAACAAGACCGTGATGGAAGGGCCGCTCGGCGAATACACCGGCTACTACACGCCGCCGTCGCTTAAGCCGGTCGGGCGCGTCACCGCAATCACTCATCGCAAGGGCGCGTTGTTCCAGGGCCTGCTCACCGGCAAGCCTGTCACCGAAAACCACATCCTCAAGCAGATCCCGTTCGAGGCCTCGTTCCTCAGGGCGCTGCGGCGCCAGTTCCCCACCATCGTGGACGTGTCGGTGCGCGCGTCGGCCGGCGTGTCGTTCTATGTGGTGATTTCAATGCAACAACGTTTTGCCGGCGAGGCACGTCAGGTCATTCTGGCCGCCATGGCCAGCAACATCCGGCCGAAATGGATCATCGTGGTCGATCCCGATATCGACGTGCACAGCTCCTCCGAGGTCGAATGGGCGCTCGCCTTCCGCACCCAGCCGCAGCAGGACGCGATCATCGTGGAGCAGCTGCCGTCCGGACCGTCCGACCCCTCGATCGACGATCCCACCAAGGCGCGGACGTTGCGCACCGCGTCGTGCATCGGCATCGATGCGACGCGGCCGTTCGGCAAGCCGTTCTCGGAGGTGGCGGATGTGCCGGGCTGGGAAGATTTCGCGGTGCCCGAGCTGGACGAATGGCGGCGATAGCCAAGGCCGACGAGCGAACGAAACAAAGTGAACTAGAGAGAAACGCATGGCTGACGAAGTGCTGGTGTGCCGGGAAGGCGAGATCGCCGACGGCGATGTGCGGCTGATCAAGGTCGGGCCGGTCGAGATTGGCGTCATTCGCCACAAGGGCAGCTACTACGCCTACCGCAACCTCTGCCCGCACCAGGGCGGTCCGGTCTGCGAAGGCCTCAAGCTGCCGCAGGTGGTCGACCTGATCGGAGAGGGCGGCAGCTATCTCGGCCAGCGCTTCGACGAGGACGACATGCACCTCGTCTGCCCGTGGCACGGCTATGAGTTTCATCTGTCGGACGGATGTCACGTGGTCGACCGGCGCGTCCGCCTGAAGAAATACAATGTCGTGCAACGCAACGGCGAGATCTACATCGCAGTTTGAGGAACAACGCCATGAACGAGCAGATCAAGTCGGTCCGCGATCTTGCGAGCGAGGAATTCGACACCCGCACGCTGCTGCGCAATGCCGTCGATCAGGCGATCGAGCGCCACTACGAGGATTTCTTCATCGTCGACGTCGATTCGCATCACTACGAGACCGAATCGTTCAAAGAGATCACGCAATACATGGACAACCCGGTGCTGCGGCAGGAGGCGCTGTATCAGGGCATGTCGCGTGGCGGCATCACGTCGCCGGACGGCTCCTACCAGGAAATCGGCGGGCGCATCACCCGCTATCCGCTGCGCAAGACCGAGCGCGTGCCGGCGGCGCCGCACCGCGACATCACGCTCACCGAGCGCTTCATGGATGCGATGGGCACCGACGCGACGGTGCTGTTCCCCACGCCGATGTTGAACCTGTCCAACTGTCCGCGCGTCGAGGTCGAGCTGGAGCTTGCGCGCGCCTACAATCGCTGGCTCTGCGAGCGCGTGCTGGCGCACGCGCCGCGCATCAAATCGATGCTCTATCTTCCATTCAACGATCCGGACGCCTG
>Ga0137409_10008768_pt1 | contig 10319 bp, 7 predicted proteins | sample CZODoug1_16funga_FD_122059 | JGI IMG/M metagenome (GOLD analysis project Ga0137409, IMG submission 122059) | Vadose zone soil fungal communities from Angelo Coast Range Reserve, California, USA - CZODoug1_16fungal (Hybrid Assembly) | ecosystem: Environmental > Terrestrial > Soil > Vadose zone...
CCTTCGCAGGTGGTGCCGACCCCGGGCACCGTGTATCACCGCCTCGTCAGCGGTCTGGACGACCCGCGCGGGGAGCCGCCGATCCTGATGGCGCGCGCCGCGCTCCTGCTCGCCACCGAGCCGGTCGAGCGGGTGAGCGGCCGAGTGACCTACAGCCAGCAGATCCTCCGCGAGTTCGGCTGGATCGAGGCCGCGCGCGGCCGGGGCGTCGACTCCCGCGGCAGCGGCTACTCGGAGATCTAGCCGGCGACGTGGCCGCCGGCGGCCCGACGCGACGGGTGGTGATGGTCGGCGCGACCGGGGCGGGCAAGTCGACACTCGCCCGGCGGCTCGCCGATGGGCTCGGGGTCGACTTCGTGGAGCTGGACGCGCTCTTCTGGGGCCCGGGCTGGGCGCCGTCCGAGCCGGCCGCGTTCCGGGCGCGGGTGGAGGCGGCGACGGCGGGCCCGGCGTGGGTGGTGGCCGGCAACTACGGCGCGGTCCGCGATCTGCTGTGGCCGCGCGCCGACACGATCGTGTGGCTCGACTACCCGTTCCCGCTCGTCCTGGGCCGGCTGACCGCCCGGACCCTCCGGCGCGGGATCACCCGCGAGGTGCTCTGGAACGGCAACCGCGAGAATCTCTGGGAGCACGCGATGGTCTGGTCTCCCCGCTCGCTCTTCCACTGGCTCTTCACGACCTACTGGCGCTATCGGCGAGAATTCCCCCGCCTTTTCCAGGAGCCGGCCCACGCCCACGCGCGAGTCGTTCGCCTGCGATCGCCGCGGGCGGCGGAGGGGTGGCTCGCGGTGGAATGTCCGCCCACTGAGCCGACATGAGACGCACTGCCGTTCCCGGCGCGCTGCTCGCCCGGGCCGACGAGGTGATCGAGTGACTTGACGACACCGGCCCCCCGGCGCAAGATGCGCGGGCGGAGGAACCGGGCTCATGCACTTCGGGATCTTTCTCGAGGAGAGGCGCCGTGGGGTCAGCGAGAGCGCCACGCTGCGCGAGACGATCGGGCTGGCGGAGGCGGCCGAGGCCGGGGGCCTCGACGGCATCTGGCTCGGCGAGATCCACTTCAACGGCTCGCGCTCGATCCAGTCGGCCCCTCTCGCGTTCGCCAGCTTCCTGGCCGCGCGCACCCGCCGCCTCCGGATCGGGATCGCGGTGCAGGTGCTTCCGCTGGGCAACCCCCTCCGCATCGCGGAGGAGGCGGCCACCGTCGACCAGCTCAGCGAGGGCCGCCTCGACTTCGGCGTCGGCCGCAGCGGCTCGGCCCGCACCTACGACCTGCTCGGCGTGCCCTACGGGGAGAGCCAGGCCCGCTTCCTCGAGTGCCTCGCGATCATCCGGGAGGCCTGGAAGGGCCAGCCCTTCAGCTACGAGGGCCAGTTCTATCGCTTCCCCACCGTGACCGTCGCGCCCACGCCCTACCAGGTGCCCCACCCGCCCATGCGCATGGCCGCCAACTCGCCGGAGACCTTCCCACAGGTCGCGAAGCTCGGCCTACCTCTCTTCATCGGGCTGCGCGACCTGGACATCCCGCTGCTGCGCGGCCACCTCAAGGCATACCGCGAGGCGTGGCGCGAATCCGGACAGGCGGGCCCCGCGGACGTGTTCCTGCGCATCCCGGTCTACGCGGCGCCGACCGAGCAGGACGCCCGCGAGGAGCCACGAGCGGCGATGACCTACTTCTTCGAGCGGCACGTGGAGCTGGTCCGCTCCGGACTCGGGCGCGCCGGGGCCGGCCCCGGCGACCGCCGGCAGGCCATGGCCGACCGCATCGTCAACATGTCGTACGACGAAATTTTGAAGACGCGGGTCGCGTTCGGCACCGCGCCCGCGCTCCGGGACCGCCTGGGCGAGATCGCGGAGGACCTGGGGCTCGCCGGCATCGTCGCCGAGCTGAACCCCAGCGGCCTCCTCTCCCTGGATCAGATGAAGCGGACGCTCGACATCCTGACCCGCGAGGTGATCCCTACTTTCCGCTGACGAAGGCCTGCACGCGCTTCCACGCGTCGCCGGAGGCCTCCGCGAACTCGGTGTACTTCCGATCGAAGAAGCTGTGCGGCGCGCCCGGGTACACCTTCAGGTCGTGCTTGACCTTCGCCTTCTTGCAGGCCTGGTCGAACGCGTCCACGTCCGCCTGCGGAATCCCCTCGTCGGCGCCGCCGAACACCGACATCACCCCGCACTTGTAGCGATCGACCGCGTCGATCGGCTTGGGGCGGTCCGGCCAGCGCTTGAGCCCGAGCGGCCAGCCGTAGAAGCCGATGACCCCGGTGTAGTTGAGCCCGCTCGCGGCCTGCAGGTACGAGAGCGCGCCCCCGAAGCAGAAGCCCATCGAGTAGAGCGACTTCACCTGCCCACCGTCGGCGGAGCGGAGGTAGCTCACCGCCGCCGCGATGTCGGCCTGCAGGGTGTCGGGCTTGGTGAGCGGCACCTGGGACATGAAGTCGAACTTCTCGCTACGGTCCTCGCTGGGCGCGGTGCGGGCGAAGAAGTCGATCGCCACCGCGTCCACCCCGATCTCGGCGAAGCGGTCGGCCAGCTCCTTGTAGTACGGATGCAGCCCGCGCACGTCCGGGATCACCACCATGCCAGCCCCGGTGGGCTTGGCCGCGCGCGCGGCGTGGGCCATGACCTTGGTGCCGTCGGCCGAGGTCAGGTGGAAGTCGCGCGAGCCGGCCGCGCCGCCCGAGATCGGGCGAATTGGAGGAAAGGAATCGTCGTCCACGCACATGATCGGATCTCCTGTTGGTTGGGTGCGCTACATGTCCAGGCCGCCGTTGACCCCCCAGACCTGGCCGGTGATGTAGCTCGACGAGTCGGCGGCTAGGAAGTGCACGACCCGCGCGACCTCCTCGGGCTTGCCGAGCCGGCCGAGCGGGATCTGCCCGACGATCTTCTCCAGCACCTTGGCCGGGACGTGCTCGAGCATCTCGGTGGCGATGAAGCCGGGGGTCACGGTGTTGATGGTGAGGCCGACCCCGTCCGGATCCGCGAGCCGGCCCGCCTTGCCGAGCAGGAAGGCGGCCTCCCGGGCCAGGGTCTTGGTGAGGCCGAACAGGCCCGACTTCGACGCCGCGTAGTTGGCCTGCCCGATGTTGCCCATCTCGCCGATGACCGACGAGACGTTGACGATGCGCCCGCTCCCCCGCTCCGCCATGTGGCGCAGCGCGGCCTGCGAGAGGAAGAACGCGCCGGAGAGATTCACGTTCAGCACCTTGAACCAGTCCTCGTCGGAGAGCTTGAGCACCGTCTTGTCGATGGTGATGCCCGCGTTGTTGACCAGGATGTCGAGCCGGCCGTGGCTTCCGATCACCTCGTCGATGGTGCGCCGGCAGTCGGCCGCCTCGCCCACGTTGCCCTTGTGGATGCTGACCGCGGTGGCGTAGGTGCCGGAGAACGCGTCGGCGAACTTCTTGGCCGCGTCGTCGTTGCCCGCGTAGCCGGCGGCCAGGACCGCGCCCTGGCTCGCGAGGCTGCGGCAGATGGCGGCCCCGATCCCGCGGGTGCCGCCGGTCACGAAGGCCACCCGGCCCTTGAGCTTGTCGCCCGTGCGGCCGGCGGTGTTCTCGTTCTGGGTGAGGTCGAGGACGGGGGAGGTCATGGGCAGTCCTCACACGCGCGGCGGACGCGCGCTCCGCGTCCACGCCGCGCCGACGCGCTGCGTAGTGAACCGCGACGGTTTCCGATCGGCCGGCACATCCTGGCAAATCCCCACTGCGGAGTCAAACGGCGTACAATCCCCCTTCGTGCGCCTGCCCATCTTCTACGGCTGGGTCGTGGTGGCGGTGGTCTTCGTCACCATGGGGGTGGGGATCAACGCGCGCACCGCATTCTCCCTCCTCTTCCCCCCGATCCTCGACGAGTTCGGCTGGGAGCGCGGGGTCATCGCGGGCGCCTTCTCGTTCGGCTTCCTCGTCTCGGCGGCGCTGAGCCCGTCGCTGGGCCGCCTGATGGACCGCCGGGGCCCGCGCGTGGTGATCGAGCTGGGCGTGCTCCTGATCGGGCTCGGGATGCTGCTGGCCACCGTGGTGACCCGGCCCTGGCACCTCTACGCCACCCTCGGGGTCATGGTGGGCGGCGGCAGCGTCTGCATCGGCTACACCGGCCAGTCGCTCTTCCTGCCCAACTGGTTCGTGCGGCGGCGCGGCCTCGCGATGAGCCTCGCGTTCTCCGGCGTGGGAGTGGGCTCGGTCATCCTGCTGCCGTGGATGCAGACGCTCATCGGGCGCTCCGGGTGGCGCACCGCCTGCTGGGCCATGGGCCTCCTCGTCCTGCTCCTGCTGGTCCCGCTCAATCTCCTGCTGCGCCGCCGCCCGGAAGACATGGGGCTCGAGGCCGACGGCGACCGTGCGATCGCGGGCTCCGCGGTGGCGCGCCCCTCGAACGTGGTCGACGCGGCGTGGGCCGCGGTGGACTGGACCCTCGGCCGTGCCGCGCGCACCGCCCGCTTCTGGTGGATCGCGCTCGGCTACTTCCTCGGCCTCTTCGCCTGGTACGCGGTGCAGGTGCACCAGACCAAGTACCTCATCGAGATCGGCTTCCGGCCGACCGACGCGGCGTGGGCCCTCGGCGTCGTGAGCCTGGCCGGCATCCCGGGCCAGATCGCGCTCGGGTGGCTCTCGGACCGGATCGGCCGCGAGTGGGTGTGGACGGTGGGCGCACTCGGCTTCGCGATCTGCTACGCGACCCTGCTGCTGCTCGCCGACTCCCCCACCCCCACGCTTCTCTACGTGATGGTGGTGTCGCAGGGCATGCTCGGCTACGGACTCACCTCGGTGGTGGGAGCGATCCCGGCCGAGATCTTCCAGGGCCGGCACTACGGCTCGATCTTCGGCACCCTGATGCTCTCCTCCATCGCGGGGGGTGCGGTGGGACCCTGGATCACCGGTGTGCTGCACGACCACACCGGCACCTACGTGCTGGCCTTCCAGATCGCGATCGCCTGCAGCGTCGTCTCCGCGGTGGCAATCTGGCTCGCGGCGCCCCGCAAGGTGCGCGCGGTGGCCGGCCGCTTGCGCGCGCGGGCCTGAGGCGGCCATGTACGTCGACGGCTGGCTCTGGGCCTTCACCCGCGGCGTCCGCCTCCGGATCGCGGGCGCCACCCTGGCCGGCCTCCTCTCGGTGCTCGTGGGCACCGCGCGGCTCGCCCTGCTCGGCTGGGTGCTGGGCCGCCTGCTCGCGGGCGACCCGCTCGGACGCCTGGCCTGGCCGGTGGCCGGCGTGGCCGGCCTCATCGCGCTCCGCGGGCTCCTCGAGTACGGGCGCGCGATTGTCGCCCACCACACCGCGGCCCGCGTCCAGGCGCGGCTGCGCGGGACGCTCTACGCCCAGATCACCGCGCTCGGTCCCGCCCACTTCACCCAGACCCGCACCGGCGACGTCATCCTCTCGGTAGTCGAGGGGGTGCAGCAGCTCGAGGTCTACTTCGGCCAGTACCTGCCCCAGCTCTTCGTCTCCGCGCTGACCCCGTTCCTGATCTTCGCGATCGTGGCCGCGATCGATCTGCCGCTGGCCGGGGTGATCCTGGCCGCCGCGCTGGCCACCTTCCTCCTCCCCACCCTCTGGCATCGCTGGGACAGCCGCCACAGCCTCGCGCGATCGCATGCCTACAAGGCGTACGGCGCCGAGTTCCTCGACGCGATCCAGGGGCTGCGGACGCTGGCCGCCTTCGGCCAGAGCGGCGCGCGCGCGCGGCTGCTCGAGGAGCGCGGGCACTTGCTCTTCCAGGCCACCATGTGGCTGCTCGGCACCAACACCCTGGCCCGCGGCATCAGCGACGTGTGCATCGCGCTCGGAGCCGCGGTCGCCCTCGGGCTCGGGGTTCATCGCGTGCAGGCCGGGAGCATGGAGCTCACCGCGCTGGTGGTGGTGCTGATGCTCGGGGTCGAGATCTTCCGCCCGCTCCGCGAGCTGCGCGTGGTGCTCCACCAGGGCATGCTCGGCCTCTCCGCCGCCCAGGGCATCCGCGACCTCCTGGCCGTCCAGCCGCAGGTCCGAGACCAGAACATTCACTTCACCGCGAGCCCGATTCAACCCTCGATCGCCTTCGAGCACGTCACCTTCGCCTACCCGGGCGGGCGCCGGCCGGCGCTGCGCGACCTCGCGTTCCAGGTTGCGGCGGGCGAGCGCGTCGGGGTGGTCGGCTCGAGCGGGGCCGGCAAGTCCACGATCTCGCGGCTCCTGCTGCGCTTCGCGGACCCGAGCGCGGGGCGCGTGACGGTGGGCGGGCACGACCTGCACGAGCTCTCGCTCCACGACCTGCGGCGCCTGATCGCGGTGGTGAGCCAGGACACCTATCTCTTCCACGGCACCGTCGAGGACAACCTGCGCATGGGCCGGCCCGACGCGACCCAGGCCGAGCTCGAGGCCGCCGCGCGCAACGCCAACATCCACGAGGCGATCGCGGCCCTGCCGCAGGGCTACCAGACGGTGGTGGGCGAGCGCGGGGTGCGTCTCTCCGGCGGCCAGCGCCAGCGCATCGCGATCGCCCGCGCGCTCCTGCGCGACGCGCCGATCCTGATCCTGGACGAGGCGCTCTCCTCGGTCGACGCGGAGAGCGAGGCCGCGATCCAGGAGGCGCTCGATCGCCTCATGCGCGGCCGCACCACCCTGATCTTCGCCCACCGGCTCTCCAGCATCATCGGGGCCGACCGCATCCTGGTCCTGGACGACGGCGCGGTCGCGGAGAGCGGCACCCACGCGACCCTCATGGCGCGCGACGGCGTCTACCGGCGGCTCATGGCCGGGCAGGCCGGCGGCGGCCGCCGCGACGAGGGGCTCTTCGACGACGCGCCCGCCGGCCCCGCGGACGACCGCGCGGAGCCCGCGAGCGGTGATCCCTCGAGCGCCGGCGGCGATGAAGCGCCCGCGGTGCTGCGCGCGGCGGGCCCGGGCTGGCGGGAGGTGGGCCGCATCCTGTTCGCGATGGCGTCCGGCTACCACGCCCGCCTCGTCATCACCTTCGTGCTGGGGGTGGCGCGCGTCGCCGCGCTGATCGGCGTCGGGCTCCTGAGCGCGCTCGTCGTGCGCGCGGTGAGCCGCGGCACACCGACCCGCGCACTGCTGGTGGCGCTGCTGCTGGTGGCGCCGGCCGCCGGCGTGCTCCACTGGCTCGAGTCCTGGCTCGCGCACGACATGGCCTATCGCCTGCTCGCGGACATGCGCATGCGCTTCTTCCGCAAGCTGGTGGAGCTGGGCCCGGCCTATCTGGCGTCGCGGCGAACCGGTGATCTCCTCGGCGTGGCCACCCACGACATCGAGCTGATCGAGTACTTCTTCGCCCACACCATCACCCCGGGTCTGGTCGCGGTGCTGGTGCCCGCGGTGGTGCTCGCCACCCTCGCCATCTTCGGGTGGCCGCTGGCGCTGGCCGTGCTGCCCTTCCTGGCCTACGCCGCGCTGAGCCCGGTGCTCGGGCGCGCGCGCATCGACCGGCTCAGCGCGCGGGCCCGCGAGGCCTCCGGCGAGCTGAACGCACACACGGTGGATTCCGTGCAGGGGCTCGGGGAGATCGTCGCGTTCCAGCAGGAGGCGCAGCGTGGCGAGGCGCTCGCCGCGCGGGCCATGGCCTACGCGGGCGCGCGCATGCCCTTCCTCGCCGACCTCGCGCGCCAGTCGGCGCTCCAGGAGGTGGCGACCGGGCTCGGTGGCCTCGCGGTGACCTTGGCCGGCGCATGGCTCGTGGCGGCGGGGCGGCTCGAGGGCGCGATGCTGCCGCTGCTCACCTTGCTCGCCATGTCCGCGTTCGTGCCGGTCTGGGAGATCGCGCAGGTCGGCCGCCAGCTCGCCGATACGCTCGCGTCCACGCGGCGCGTGCACGCCGTCCACGGCGAGCCGGTGCGCATCGCCGACGGGCCCGGCGTCCCCGGCCCGCGGCGCGGGGAAGCGGCCGCCATCGCGCTCCACGGCGTCACCTTCACCTACCCGGGCCGGCGCCAGCCCGCGCTGCTCGACGTGTCCTTCACGGTGCCTGCCGGCGCGATGGTCGCGCTGGTCGGCCCGTCCGGCGCGGGCAAGACCACGATCGCGAGCCTGCTGCTGCGCTTCTGGGACCCGGACTCGGGCGTCATCACGCTCGGCGGCCACGACCTGCGGCGATGGCGTCTCGAAGGGATGCGCCGTGAGATCGCGCTGGTCGCGCAGGACACGCATCTCTTCAACGACACGCTCGGCGGCAATATCCGCATCGCGCGGCCGGAGGCCACCGCCGCGGAGGTGGCGGCCGCGATCGAGCGCGCCTCGCTGCTGCCGCTGGTGCGCTCGCTGCCCGAGGGGCTCGACACGCGGGTCGGCGAGCGCGGGCTCCAGCTCTCGGGCGGCCAGCGCCAGCGGGTCGCCATCGCGAGGGCCTTCCTGCGGGAGGCGCCCGTGCTGATCCTGGACGAGGCCACGTCGCATCTCGACGCGGTCAACGAGCAGGTGGTGCAGGAGGCCCTCGCGGGTCTGACCCGCGCGCGCACCACCATCGTGATCGCCCACCGCCTCTCCACGGTCCGCGCCGCCGACCAGATCGTGGTGCTGGACGAGGGCCGCGTGGTCGAGCAGGGCCGCCACGACGATCTCCTGCGCCGGCGGGGCCTCTACGCCCGGCTGGTCTCCCGCCAGGTCGCCGCCGCCATCGCCTCCTGATCTCTTCCTCCCCCTGTCAACGAACCGGGGCGATGGTTCGTCCATAGGGGCAGAGGCAGAGAATCCACCGGGGCCTCCGTGATCGACGGATCCCCGTTATTCACGGATCAAGGAGGATCACCATGAAAGCACGCAACGCGCTGACAGGACTGGCGTTAGTTCTCGGGATGGCCCTGCCCGCGGGCGCCCAGACGCTGGACGGCATGCAGCTCGCTCAGGCGCCCACGGACGCCACGCGCCCCGCCCAGGGGCCGGGAGCTCGCCCGCACTGGGGCCAGCGGCCGGAGGGACACGGAGACAAGCACGGCCATCACGGGTGGCAGCGTCGGGCCAGGGCCCACCGCTTCTCCCTGAGCGGTCTGGCCCTGCGGCACCAGAAGGACCTCGCGCTGACGCCAGCCCAGGTGGATAGCCTGCGCAAGCTCGGGACGGATGCGCGGCGCGACGCCATCAAGCGGCAGGCCGACCGGCGGCTGGCCGAGCTGGATCTGCGGACGATGATGGCGCCGGACTCGGCGGATCCCAACAAGCCGCGGGACCTGGCCAAGATCGAGACCAAGGTGCGGGAGATCGAGAAGCTGCGCGCGGATGGGCGCGTGGCCCAGATCCGGAACCTGGAGCAGAGCCGACAGGTGCTGACGCCGGAGCAGCGTGAGAAGCTGCGGACGCTCCTGAGCCAGCGCATGCAGCACCGCGGACCGCAGGGCCCCGGGATGCGCGGCATGGCGCCCGAGGACGGCGGGCAGAAGCCCGCGGCGACTGAAGAGACCGGCCCCACCGCCGGCTAGACGGCGAGAAACACCGGGGTCAGGTCTTACATTCCGACAATGTGGGAATGTAAGACCTGGCCCCTCACGCGTTGCCGAGGTACGCGGGGTCCGCGGTCGCGCCGTCGCCGGCCACCGTGGTGCGGTGCATGACGCGCTGGTAGCGCGCGCTGTCCCAGAGGCGGCCGCGGTGCAGCGCGCAGCGGTTGTCCCACATCACGAGGTCTCCCACCTTCCAGCGGTGCCGGTAGACGCGGTCGGCGCGTACGGTGTGCTCGAGCAGCTTCATGATCAGGATGCGGCTCTCGTCGAGCCCCATGCCTTCGATGTACCAGGCGTGCGAGCCGATGTAGAGCGACCGCCGGCCGTTGCGCGGGTTGGCGCGCACCAGTGCGTGCCGTACCGGCGGATAGTCGCGGCCGATCTCGGTACCGATGCCCGGATCGATCAGGCTGCGCGAGAAGCCGAAGCTGTGCACGACGATCTTGCCGTCCACCTGGCGCCGCAGGTCCTCCGGGAGCGTCTCGTACGCCACCCGCATGCTCGCGAACTCGGTCTCGCCGCCTTCCGGCGGGATCACGCGTGCGGAGAGCGCGGAGGAGTGGGCCGGCACCGGCTTGAACGAGCTGTCGCTGTGCCAGAGCTGGTTGCCGGATTGATACTGCATCCGCCGATCGTCCCAGCTCATCAGCTTGCCGTCCGCGTCGGTATTGGAGAGATCCACGATGTGGGCGCCCAGCCGGTCCTCGCCTCCCAGGGTACGCACGGTGGTCTCGAGGGGACCCCATCGCTCGCTGAAGGCCATCTGCTGCGCGTCGCTCAGCGCCTGCCCCCGGAAGACCAGCACCGAGTGGTCGTCGAAGGCGACCGCGATGCGCTCGAACGTCGCGTCGTCGAGGGGCTGGGTGAGGTCCACCCCGCCGATCTCGG
>Ga0137409_10005851_pt2 | contig 10316 bp, 10 predicted proteins | sample CZODoug1_16funga_FD_122059 | JGI IMG/M metagenome (GOLD analysis project Ga0137409, IMG submission 122059) | Vadose zone soil fungal communities from Angelo Coast Range Reserve, California, USA - CZODoug1_16fungal (Hybrid Assembly) | ecosystem: Environmental > Terrestrial > Soil > Vadose zone...
TCCTGCAAGTTTAACAGTGGCCCTGCACACTGACCGGTTCACGATGACGGTTGGTGTCGATGTAGAGAACGGGAGTCAGCGCGCGACTTTGCTCGCCGCGCCGGGCGTCCAGCGGAGGATTGGCTTACGCGCTGCGCCGACTTCGTCGAGGCGCTGTACGCGCGTCGTATGCGGCGCATTTTTCACAACGTCGGGAGTTTTCGCCGCTTCCTCCGCGATAGACTTCATCGCTTCGACGAAGAGATCGCACTCTTCCTTCGATTCGGATTCGGTCGGTTCGATCATCAGCGCACCAGGAACGATAAGAGGAAACGCCGTCGTGTACGGATGAAAGCCGTAGTCGATCAAACGTTTGGCGATGTCCATTGTGTTGACGCCATTGCGCTTCTGAATCGCGTCGCTGAAGACGACCTCATGCAGTGAGGGCAGGGAATAAGGCAGATCGAATACGCCCTCTAATCCTTTTCGAATGTAATTCGCATTGAGCACGGCGTCTTCTGTCGCCTGGCGAACGCCGGGACCATACGCAAGAATGTACGCCAGCGCGCGAACCAGAACACCAAAATTGCCAGTGAAGGCGCGAACTTTTCCGATGGAGTGTGGACGGCGTGAATCGAGAGCGAGCTTGCCGCCTTCTTTTTCGATGAGCACTGGGACGGGCTTGAACGGCTCGAGGATTTTCTTCATCGCCACGGGGCCTGCGCCGGGACCGCCGCCGCCATGCGGCGTAGAAAAAGTCTTGTGAAGGTTAAGGTGCATCACGTCGACGCCGAGGTCACCCGGGCGCGTGATGCCCGTCAGCGCGTTCATGTTTGCGCCGTCCATGTAGAGCAATGCGCCCTTGGCGTGGAGAATCTCAGCGATTTCGGGAATCCGTTCCTCGAAGATGCCGAGCGTCGAGGGGTTTGTAATCATCAGCGCGGCGACATCTTCGGTTACGAGTTCGCGAAGTTTGTCGACGTCGATCTGGCCATGCGATTCGCTCTTGATGTTTTCCACTTCGTAGCCGGCGATGATCGCAGTCGCAGGGTTCGTGCCATGGGCCGAATCCGGGATCAAAACTTTTCTCCGCGGATTACCTTGCCGCTCCAAATACGCGCGGACCAGGAGAAGACCGGTGAGTTCGCCTTGTGCTCCCGCGGCTGGCTGCAACGTAATCGCGTCCATGCCCGTGATTTCGAGTAGGCATTTTTCCAGGAGCTGCAGAATCTTCAGGCAGCCTTGCGAAAGTTCATCCGGCTGATACGGATGTTCCGAGGCAATACCATCGAGCCGCGCGACGAATTCGTTGACGCGAGGGTTGTACTTCATGGTGCAGGAACCAAGCGGATACATGCCGAGGTCGACTGCGTAGTTCCACGTGGACAAGCGCGTGAAGTGGCGAACAACTTCGATTTCGCTCACTTCGGGGAATCCAACAACGCCGTCGGCGCGATAGTATTTACCGAGTTCGACAGCCGCATTTGCGGAAGGGACATCAAGAGGCGGCAACTCGAATGCGCGCTTTCCCGGTGACGATTTCTCAAAAATCAGGCCTTCGTTCTGCGAGGGGTGGCGCGAAGCTTTGTTGATCTTGCTGTTCATAGCAGCTGTTCCAGGGCGCGGCGCATTGCGGCGGCGAAACGCTCGATTTCCGCGCGAGTCGTTGTTTCGGTGACGCAAACTAGCGCCGTTTTTGTCAGCTCCGGATAGAGCGACCCGAGCGAAAGCGGCCCGACAATTTTTTCTTTCAGCAGCTCGGCGTTTACCATGCGCGCTGAGCGCGGCAGTTCGATCGTGAATTCATTGAAGAACGGCGCATCGAATTTCCGCTTCACGCCGGGAATTTTCTCCAGTTCGCTCAGAGCGAATCGAGCTTTCGAGAGATTCTGGTGCGCCATCTCGCGCAAGCCTTCCTTGCCGAGAAGCGCCAAATGAACGGTCGCCGCCAGCGCACAGAGAGCCTGATTCGTACAAATATTCGAAGTCGCTTTCTCCCGGCGAATGTGTTGTTCGCGAGTGGCAAGCGTCAGGACAAATCCGCGGCGGCCTTCTGTATCAGTCGTTTGTCCGGCTAGCCGGCCCGGCATCTGGCGAACAAATTTATCGCGCGATGCAATCACGCCGACGAATGGGCCGCCGTAACTTGGCGCAAGACCGAAGCTCTGGCCCTCCATTGCGACGATGTCCGCTTCCGCGGGTGGCTTCAGCGCGCCGAGTGAAACACCTTCCGCGATCGCGACGACCAGCAGCGCGCCAGCACCGTGCACCGCATCCGCCGCGATATCCTCGATGACTCCGAAGAAATTGGGAGATTGCACAACAACCGCGGCCACGTCGTCCTTCAACGTTGCCTGCAGCGCCTTGCTGTCCAATTTTCCATTTGCGCCGTAAGAAATTTCTTCGACCGTCAACCCCGAGTTCTTCGCGTAGGTCTTCAAGACGTCGCGGTATTCGGGGTGCAACGATTTGGCGACCAGCACGCGCCGCCGTCCGGTTAGCCGTTCCGCCATCAACACCGCTTCTGTCGTCGCGGTTGAACCGTCGTACATCGAGGCATTCGCGACTTCCTGGCCTGTGAGCTGGCACATCAACGTTTGAAACTCAAAAATCGCCTGCAGCGTACCCTGCGTAATTTCGGCTTGATACGGCGTGTAGGAAGTCAGAAATTCGCCGCGCAGCAAAATCGTGTCGGTAATCACGGAGCGTAGGTGGTTGTAAACGCCGGCTCCGAGAAAACTCGAGTATCCGAACGAGTTTTCTTTCGCGCGGTCTTTGAAATAGGAAATGACTTCGGCTTCCGAATGCGCCGCAGGCAGCTTCAGCGCTTCGCGCAGGCGGTAGCGCTCCGGAATACACTCAAAAAGTTCGTCGATGGATTTTGCGCCGATCGCCGAAAGCATTTGTTGCCGTTCAGCGGGGCTTTTGGGGAGGTAACGCATCAGGCCGAGGCTTCCTTGCCCTTCTGCGCGATGTAGGCTTCGTATGCCGCGCCATCCATCAAGCTGTTCAGCTCTGCGGGATTCGCGAGTTTCACTTTGACGAGCCAACCCGCGCCATGAGGATCGGAGTTGAGCAATTCAGGTTTGTTTGCCAGTTCGGCATTCGCATCCGTGACTTCGCCGGCTGCTGGCGCATAAATTTCGCTGACCGCTTTGACCGATTCGACATTGCCGAACGACTTGCCGGTTTCGAGCTTTGCGCCGATTTTGGGCAGCTCGACGAATACGACATCGCCCAGTTCGCTCTGCGCATAATCCGTGATGCCAATCGTCGCAGTGCCGCCATCCACCTTCACCCACTCGTGCTCTTTCGTATACCGGAAATTCGATGGATATCCCATTTGGACTTCTCCTTGATTTTCCTTTTCGAAATTCTATGCAGTACTAACCGCCTGCGGCGCAATTTTCTTCGGTCGCTTGTAAAACGGCGTTGGCACCACTTGTGCTTTGACTCGTTGTGAGCGAACCTCGACGCAAAGCAGCGTTCCGACCGCGGCAAATTCCGGCGGCACGTATGCCAGCGCAATATTCTTGCACAGCGTCGGAGAAGGGGAACCGCTCGTCACGATGCCGATTTCTTCTCCCGCAGAATCGAACACCTTATAACCGTCGCGGGCAATGCCACGTTCGACAGTTTCGATGCCGACCAGCGTGCGTTTTAGTCCCGCGGCGCTCGCTTTTGCCAGCGCAGACCTGCCAATGAAGTCACCCTTTTCCATTTTGCAGTACCGGTCAAGCCCGGATTCCCACACATTGATGGAATCGCTGATTTCATGCTCGTAAAGCGCCATCTTCGCTTCCAGCCGAAGCGTGTTGCGTGCGCCGAGCCCGCAGGGAATAATTCCAAATTCGCGGCCCGCCTCAATCACGGAAGTCCACACAGTCTCGCTCGTCGCAACATCACTCGGTATATAAATCTCAAACCCATCTTCACCTGTATAACCCGTGCGGGCAATCAGCCGATTCGGCAGTCCGCAGACCGTTCCCCGCGTGAACCAATAATTCCTGACTGGCGCAAGATTTGCATCTGTCAGCTTTTGCAGAACGTCTACCGCTCGCGGCCCTTGAATCGCCAGCTGAGTGTACGCGTCGCTCAGGTCCTCGACCGCGCAGTCGAACGCCGACGTATTCTGGCGAACCCACTGAATGTCTTTCTCGCGCGTTCCGGCATTAATCACCAGCAGAAAATCGTCGTCGTCCAGGCGATGCACAATCACGTCGTCTACAAAAGTTCCTTGCGGGTAGAGCATCGCAGAGTATTGCGCCTGCCCAATCGCCAACTTCGATGCGTCATTCATGCAGAGGTGCTGAACGGCTGCGAGTGCGCCGCCAGGAGTTTTTCCCGTGTGAATGCGGATGTCGCCCATGTGGCTGACGTCGAACAGCCCGACGCTGCCACGCACTGCCTTGTGTTCGGCCATCAGGCCGCCGCTCGACGGGTACTCGACGGGCATATCCCAGCCGCCGAAATTAACCATTTTCGCGCCAAGCTTCCGGTGCAGCGCATTCAGCGGCGTCTTGCGAAGTTCAGTTTGGGCAGAAGATGTGACGGGGTCCATCCCACTCGCTCGGGCAGAAATTCATGGTAGCACGCGCTGAAAAGTGCGTCAAAGAAGGGGACATTTCAGCGCGTTCGAATTATTCCGCAGTTCCGGCGCGCTATAATCTCGGTCATGCCGGTTGTCGTCTCGCTTCTTCGCGCGATCAACGTCGGTGGTCACGCCGTCATCAAAATGGCCGACCTCAAAGTGCTGTATGACTCGCTGATATTCCGCGACGTGCGGACGTACGTGCAGAGCGGCAATGTCGTATTTCGCACGGACAGCGGCGACTTGAAAGCGTTGAGTAAGAAAATCCAGATGGCGATAGAGAAGCGCTTCAAAGTCGCGCCCGGCGTTCTTTTGCGAACGACGAACGAACTGCGCGGTATCGTCGCTGCAAATCCGTTCGCCAAGCGCGCTGACGTCCTGCCCGCGAAGCTACTCGTCTATTTTCTTCACGCTGAGCTGAGTCGAGACGCGGCCGCAGAATTGAAGAGGCTGCCGCTCAAAGCCGAAGAATTAATTCCAACCAAACGCGAACTCTACATCTATTTCCCCGATGGAATGGGAAAATCCAGGCTGCCGTGGCGCGCCGTCGAGAAGCTTTGCATCACGCCGGGCACCGGCCGCAATTGGAACACCGTGACCAGACTCCTCGCGATGGCGGAAGAACTCGAATCGTCGAAATAACCCGCCAGGACCGTAAACGACAAGCGCCACTCGCGCCAGCTTTGCCTTGCTCCGTCGCCAGCCGCTCAGGTAGAGTTTTTGTGGAGGCATTCATGGCGCGCGGGCCGGTTGTCTGCGTTCAATGCGACAAGGCGGAACCTTTTTGCAATTGCGAAAAGTATTGCAGCATTTGCAAAGGCCAGGACGATGTACATCTATGTGTCGATGGCCTCTACTATTGCCCGGATTGCCGCGAAGCCTGCGACGTCGCGCTGGCCGACTCTCGTGCCCACTGAATTCAAGCACATTGAGATAAGCCTCGATGCGGACCTTCGCTTCGCTGCAGCCGTCGCCGGTGGCGCGCGTTACCTCGCCGAAGCCGGCGGATTGGCCACTGAAGCCGCCAGAAAATTGCAATCATCGGTGCTCTTTGCGTGCGAAGAGGCGTTCGCCCACCTCGATATCCGCCGCCTGCACGTCCAAGTTACGTTGAACCAATTCAATGACCGCATCGAAGTGCTGATTGTTCACCAGGCGGACGCGCCTTCGATCGGCCTACACACTCTACTCAGTTCAGGGGCGGTCCCCATGCACGGGGTCGACCGCGTGCAATATGAACAACTGAAAGGTTCGAGCGTCACGCGCCTCACGAAGTTTCTCTCTCCCCAGGCATAGAGTCAGGGCCAAAAAATAAAAGGACAGGCGAACTGCCCGTCCTTTGCGTGCTGTGTACTGGATTTTTTCCTACATCTTCAGCGCAAAAGTATTTTTCTTGATCAACGCCGCCATCTGGTCGTCGCTTAGCGACATCCGCAGCGTCACTCGATCGCCGCCGGGTGTTACCTGAGCCTGACCAAGCAATTGCGACAGGTCTTGATTCTGTTGTTTTGCCTGGTACTGCTGATAAACCAGGGCGAGCTGAAGCAACTGCGCCAGCGTATTGGCGTCGTCCGTCGATCCGCATACCGCCTGGAACTTGCCATCCACTCCACCGCTGGCCTGCACGCTGATCAAAAGATTCTGCATTCGAGTAACAAGCTTCGCGGCTTCCGGAAATTGCTGGATTTGTGGAGCAAGCTGCTTCATCGCCAGGCGCGTGTATGCCGGGTTCAACACCGCCCAGACGGCGCCGGAACCATTTGTTTCGTTAATCAGCGGGAAGAGGTTGTCGTTGCGCATCAATCCTTCCTCGCCTCCGTAGCGCACGTTCAACATTTTCTCGAGTTCCGCGCGATGTCCGAACGCAGCGGTGTTGGAATCTATAAACAGGAAAAACAGGTCATTCGGTCCCGCGCCGCTGCCGAACGCGTACATCGTGAATCCGTGCGACTTAAAAGTGGGCAGCTTCTGCGTCTTGAAAAAGGCTTCAGTCGAATCCGGGTTGTAGCTACCCAATGCAACGCCGACGATCTCTTCGCCGGTCGGTACCGCGCTCGACCCTGTCCCTTCCGTCTTGCTGGTCACGCCTTCCGCAATCAAGCCCCATGCCACTTCTTCGACTTGCGAATTCGGGTCAACGCCGGCTGACGCGAGGAATCTTTCAAACTGGCGGAATCGCTCCGGCAACATCTGCTCCTGCAATTGAGGGAACCACTTTTGCGTTCGTGCCTGCTTCAAATTGGCATATGCAAATTCCCCGACGTTTTTTGGGAATAGCGCGATGGTGTCATTGCCAAGGTGCTGCGCGCGCGTCGCTCCCGGCGCCACAAGCAATGCCGCCGTAAAAGCCAATCCAGCCGCCATGCGGCCAAGGTTTCCTGTGCGATTCATATTTCGTTCCTTTCGATTCGGGGCATGAGAAGTCTAATTTCCGCTGCTCTGGGCTCGCGGCGCCTCAGCCAGTTTTCCTCGCAGCGCCGCGATTTTTCCGCGCGTCGCCGCCACGTAATTTGTATCCTTCAAACCGTCGAGGTTGATCTCAACGTTTGCCAGTGCGCCCTGCGCTCCGGCTGTGGCCATCAAACGAGCCACCTGTAAGTCTGACTTCATGGATGCCGCCGCGATAGCTTCAAGTTGTTTCAGGCGTTCGAAGAGTGCAACTGTTCGCTCGGCCACGCCAAGAGGGACTTCCGCCGCTCCACGGGTGGCCGTTTGAATGGCGTCCTCGCGCTGTTGCGTTTCGCCAGCATCTCCTTGGGGCAATTTGAACGCGGCGATTACGGCGTCGTATGACGCAGCGTCGCGATCAATCGCTTCGGTGAGCGCGTCGCTCTCTTTACGAAGCGCATCCAGATGCTCAGAAAGTTTGTCTAGGTGCCCTGCCTGCGACTTCTTTTTGCGGGAAAGCCCGGCCACCATTTGTCCTAGCGAAGCGGCCAATGCGCCGGCAAACGCAGATACGCTGCCCCCGCCAGGTGTCGCGGTTGGTTGGGCGACGGCTTCGAGAAACGGTCGTGCCAGCTTTGCCAAATTTCCGCCCTGCTCACCCTGTACAGGCGTGCCGGTCAGCGCCGCGGCCAATTTATTTTCGAACACCTGTGCCGGCGAAAAGTTCTCCAGCTGCAGAAAATAGTCCGCCGCCATCTCAATCGCTTTCTTCGGCACCAATCCGACGACTTCGCTTCCCACCGGCATCGCGCCGTAGCGTTCGGCTTCGCGCTTCACCATCTCGTACACCCGATGCATTGGGGTTTGCTCGTAGTCCGTCAAATTAATTGACACTTGAGCCAGATTCCGTGCCTTCAACTCCACGCCCATGCTCTTAACATAGCGCAGACCGCCGCTCGAGAACCGAATCGCCTTTGCGATCTTGTTTGCAACGGAAATATCAGACGTATTGAGGTTGACGTTATATGCCACCAGAAATTTCCGCGCGCCGACCACTGTTACTCCTGCCGTGGGATGCAGCTTCGGCTCGCCAATATCAGGCTGCCGATCGTGATTTTTCTTCAACTCTTCACGCAGACCTTCGTACTGCCCCCGTCGAACATTTTCCAGATTCACGCGGTCAGGCCGCGTCGCTGCTGCTTCATAAAAGAAAATCGGGATGCGATAGCGTTTCCAGATTTCGTTTCCAACGCGCTTTGCCAGCGCCACGCAATCCTCAATAGTTACGCCATCCACGGGAATGAAGGGCACGACATCCGTCGCCCCCACTCGTGGATGCGCGCCAGTGTGCGTGTTCATGTCGATCAATTCCATTGCCTTGCCTGCGCCGAGAATGGCGGCCTCGCCCACAGCGTCGGGTTCTCCCGCCAGCGTAATCACGCACCGGTTGTGGTCCGCATCCATTTCTCGGTCGAGCACATAAACGCCTGGCACGCCGCTCATCACGCCTACAAGCGTGTCCACCTTCGCCGCATCTCGCCCTTCGGAAAAATTCGGCACACACTCGATTAGTCGTTTCATTGCTTTGTTTTCTTATCCCTCAGTGGCGGAAAATAGCTGGGCGGAAATATTTTCTTTCCGTCCGGCCCTACTGGAGCCGGCGGCCGTTTTGCCGGCCGAATGGGCTTGAGATCCGGCTTTGGCGGTGCGAGTCGCAAGTTTACGCGTGGACCGCCCTTAAATCTTGCGAACTGCCGGAATTGCCACAGCACAGCCGTCAGCGCTGTAACCAACAAGCCTACCAGCGTCCCGCGATAAAGGCCCATGCCCCCCGCGCCCACCACTATTGACACACCAACGCACTCAGCCGCTAAAATATTGTAATAATATTCCTCAAAGAACGTTTTCCGCGGCTTCTTGCTCGGCGGAATAACCGTCACTTTCACCTGCTTCTTGAAGTTCGGCGTCGGTTTAGATGGCGGCATAAATCACTCTTCCGCTCTTTAAAGTCAGCCAACAAGTGTTCACTCCAAAATAGTAGGGAATTTCCCGGTAGTCTTCCACTTCGAACACGGCCAAGTCCGCTTGTTTGCCAACCTCCATGGAACCGATTCGTTTGTGCCGGCCAAGAGAGTAGGCGGCGTTGTAAGTGGCCGCCACGATCGCCTCGGCGGGAGTCATGCGTAATTGCGTGCATGCCAGCGACAGGACCATCGGCATACTTGCAGTCGGGCTCGTGCCGGGATTGTAGTCGGTCGCCAGAGCCACAACCGCGCCCGCGTCAATTAACTTCCTCGCCGGAGCATACTGCTTCAGCCCAAGATGAAAATCGCAACCGGGCAATAGCGTAGCAACGGTGTTTGACTTAGCGAGCGCTCGAATGTCGCTACCATTCACCTGCTCCAGATGGTCGCAGCTCGCGGCGCCAAGTTCGACCGCAAGCTGCGTCGCGCCTGTACGAGTCAATTGCTCGGCATGCAGCCGCGGAACGAGGCTATTTTCCCAGCCTGCTGTCAGAATTTGTTTTGACTGCGCCCGCGAGAAAGCTCCCCGGTCGCAAAACACGTCGCAATATTCGGCGAGGCCGTTCGAGGCAACCTCCGGAATAAGCCAGTCGGTCAACAGCTTCACGTATTCGCCTGGCCCTTCCGCTTTCGCGCGAAACTCCAGTGGCACAACATGCGCGCCGAGGAACGTCGAAACAATCTCGATCGGCTGTGCCGCGCCCAATTCTTTGTGCAGCGAAAGAATTTTCAGTTCGCTTGCAACGTCCAAGCCGTATCCGCTTTTCGCTTCGATCGTAGTGCTGCCGTGCGCCGCGAAAATTTCCAACGCCGCGTTCGCCCTCCGCTTTAGTTGCTCGCTCGTCGCCGCTCGCAGTTTCTTGACCGAATTGAGAATCCCGCCGCCCTTTCGAGCAATCTCTTGGTAGCTTGCGCCCTGAATCTCCAGTTCATATTCTTCCGCGCGGCTAGACGCGTGAATCAGATGTGTGTGCGAATCGACGAAGCCCGGTAGGATTACTCTGCCGCCGACGTCCAGTTTCTCGGCTTTACGCGCCGCAGCCAGTTTTTCCAGTTTCGCTGTGGTGCCGACTGCCGCAATCGCGCCATCCTGCACCAATACGGCGCCATCTTGAATAATGCCTAGCTTGGACAACGCGCGACCGCGCCGCGGAACGCGTCCCGCGATCGTCAAAAGCTGCGACGCTCCTGTAATGAGAAGGGAATCGCTCAAGGTCTGGTAATTATGACGAACCTTGCTCTATTTTGCCTACTCGCTGTACTCGTCCAGTAGATTAGTGACAGTTTGCCTTTCTGAGTTTTTGTTTCCAACGGGTGATAAATTCTAGTGGGGT
>Ga0137409_10008769_pt1 | contig 10316 bp, 8 predicted proteins | sample CZODoug1_16funga_FD_122059 | JGI IMG/M metagenome (GOLD analysis project Ga0137409, IMG submission 122059) | Vadose zone soil fungal communities from Angelo Coast Range Reserve, California, USA - CZODoug1_16fungal (Hybrid Assembly) | ecosystem: Environmental > Terrestrial > Soil > Vadose zone...
CCCGAACGGAGGGCGACGATAAGAAACAGGTTGCTTTCGAGTGCTCCGAGAGCGATCAACAGATAGACACTCGGGAGATCGAGGCTTTTCGGTCCCGGCTCCGAGCTCTGAGAATTACAAACGGTGTCTACGTTTCTCCGAAGGGATTTACAGGCAGCGCCGAATTCGTTGCCCGTAAACTAGGCATCGAGCTATGGGATCTCTCCAAACTCAAAGAGAGGTTCGAGAAGATCATTGTCAAGGAAAAGAGCCGGATCCCCGGCACCCTTCCAGTTAGCAGGGCCCTACCCGAACGAATTCTGTCAAGCCACCTAGAAAACGGCAGGATTCTGAAGCCGATGGGTTGGCCTAGGCTTGAATATCGGCCGTATTACTTTGCCGAGTTTTCAATACAAGGGAAGAAGAAGACTCTCTCCGGTGGAGTCCTCGTGTTCGACGGAGTCGACGGCAGAGTATGCGATGCCACAATGTATCATGGAGAGCTGGAAGGGATACCATCGACCGGATTCTTCGTCGAATGTCTCGAAATAGAGCCATCGACCGGCTCACTACCTGAGCTCCCTCAGGAGATGGAGATGAAGGACACAGTCGCCGTGGCGTCCGCAGGAGTAAACGAGGACATCATCAGGAAGAAGGTACCTGAGATCCTCAGGGAGGATGCCAAAGTCGACCCTGACAGTGTCAAGGTCTCCGGAATCAGTATGCTTCATGTTCCCATAGTTACCGTAGAACTCGGGGGAGAACGGGTCGCTTACAAGAAGATAGTTCAGGCCACAACTGGCAAGGTGATCTGGGACGAAGCGAGAAAATGTGGTTTCTGTGACCATCCGAGCATTGCAGTATGCGAAAATTGTTTACGGACTACCTGTCATGATCACAAACGGATCTGCGCCGCGTGTAAGAGACGCGTGTGTGAAGAGTGCAGTAGAGTGAAAGGCGTTCTTAACAAGACAGTGCTATGTAACTCCTGTGACAAGTAAGCCCGCACCCCTCACGTCCACTGGAAAACACAAAAACTCCTCACCGCCATAGAAATCTACTACAATCCTCAGTACACTTTCGATAGTTGAAGTGTACAACTTATCCTAAATCAAACAGGTCGCTGATTACCATCTGGAGTATTCTGACCGAACAAAGAGAAACTCCAATATTTTTCAATAGTATTCTGGAGCGGAAATGCAGGGGTGGGTGTGATGGAAAAATCCCAACGTCTACGTTTTCGTTGTTCCACACGAAACAATTGTACGAGAACTCTTATTCCACTGGAAAGCGGGGTCAACTGAATCCCTCCAATAGGAGATTATGGATATCCCACTTGTCACAACTAGACATGATTTTCGACCGAATCCTTTCCGGAGGACAAGTATTCAGGGATCGGAACCTATTACGTCATGATTACATGCCACAAAACCTTCCTCACAGAGAATCTCAGATCGAGCGGCTAGGATCCGTTCTAGCGCCCGCATTGACCAAGGACAGAATCTCCAATTTCTTCGCGTACGGTAAAACGGGAACGGGCAAAACGATCGTCGCCAAATTCGTCTTGGAGAGACTAGCAAGGAAGGCGGGCCAGTACAACCGTGCCCTACAGACTGCCTACGTGAACTGTCGCCTTGTCGGTACGAATTATCGTGTCGTCGCCGAGCTCTGTCGAAAATTAGGTGTCCACGTCCCCTTCACGGGACTAGCGGTAGGCGAATTGTTGGACCGGTTGAAAGAAGCATTGAAGGAGCAAAAAACCGCTTTCTTGGTAGTACTGGACGAAATTGACGCTCTAGTCAAAAGGAGCGAAGACGACAGTCTCCTTTACGAGTTGACCAGGATAAACGAGGCGTTGAGCGAAGGCTGGATAGGACTAATCGGGATATCAAACGACCTCCACTTCAAGGACTTCCTAGATCCTAGAGTGCTCAGTTCACTCGGCGAGGAAGAACTGGTCTTCAAACCCTACTCTTCCGAAGAACTTTACGACATTCTCCAGGAACGGTCCACAGAAGCCTTCCAGAAAGAGGTCCTGGACGAGGGTGCCCTACGACTATGCGCCGCCCTGGCAGCGAGAGAGCACGGCGACGCCAGACGAGCTCTGGACCTCCTTCGGGTTGCAGGTGAGATCGGGGAACGAGACCGGTCGCCTAGAATACTCGAGAAGCATGTTGAAGAGGCTCAGCAGAAGGTCGAGCATGACCGCGTCACCGAAGTCCTCTCGTCACTACCCCTACACTCCAGAGTGCTCCTGTTGTCAGTGTTACACCTCGAGTCGGCTAGGAAGGAAAGCTCAGTAACTGGGGATGTTTACGAAGTATACCGAGAGCTTTGCACTGTCGTCAGGGTCGAGCCGCTGACTCAACGACGTGTAAGCGGCTTGCTTAACGAGCTTGACATCATGGGTATAGTCAACGCGAGGGTTGTAAGCTTTGGAAGATACGGCAGGACGAAGAAGATACGACTTGGTGTTGAGCCCAGAGCCATAACTGCAACCTTCAGCGTTGATGAGATTGTAGGGGGACTCTTAGAGCACGCGCCGAAATGCCTCCATAGACAACGCCAGCTCAATTGAGATCATTGGTATAGACGACGGTCCGTTCAGCCTACCGGAGAAAATAGGCGATACCGGACCGAAAAGATTCGCGCCTCTTGTCGCCGTGCACCTTAGAGGGTCTCACCTGGTCGGGGTCAAGACTGGCAGGATAACGGTTGACGGGCTAGATGGTACAACTGAAGCGTTACGACTACTAAGGCGCCTCCCTAGAAGACCAGTACTTCTTTCTGGGGTCACATTCGGGGGCTTCAACCTGATCGACCCTCGCGTCATCCATAAACAATGTAGCGCACCAGTCATCGTAGTCATAGGGTCTCGACCAAGCAATCGAGCGGTCAAACAGGCCCTTGTCCGTCACTTCCCTGACTGGAGAACAAGATGGAAGATCATCAGCTCGCTAGGCCCACTCAGGAGTATACGGACCGTGCGTAGCGATCCGCCGATCTTCTACGAGCATTTCGGCTGTTCACCTGTCGAGGCTAGAGCACTGCTTTCAATCGTGTCCATGGTATCAAGGATTCCAGAGCCTTTGCGGGTTGCGGGGATCGTTGCTCGGGTCTATTTTCAGACTCGACAGCGGATAACCGGTAGACGGTCCTTCTAGTTACAGATGGCTTTAGTCGTCGAGCCGATCGTCCAATGGAGTGTCGTCCCAACTCTCAATGGACGAGGCTAAAGCGACTATTGTGAAGAAGAGCAAAGCTGTCAGGGAACACGAGCTGAACGAGTACTTCCGCCGAAGATGCTGCAACTACGAGCAGTTCCTCTGCGACCGTGTCTGGGAATGCGCCGAGTGCGCCAGACAATCGATCAAGATAGAACCGATTATGGAATTGAGACCGACCGTAGCCGAGACCCCGAAAGAGGAGGTGAAGAGAACAAGATGGAAGTCATGAGAGAAGAAGACGTCGTACGATTAGAAGAAGCCATAGTCAGAAAGCTAGAGGATAAGCTTCACGCACAACTACACCAATCCGCAGTGGATGCTGCAAAGACAGTCATGAACCAGGTCAGGTTGGACTTGATGCGCCACATCAGCCGTCATGAGAAGCTACTAACAGACCTTCAGAGGGCAACGGCAGCACTGGACCAGATACCCGAACACGTCAGATGAACAGGGAACTCTGCCCCGAAATAGATAAGATCGCACCTGTGATCTCTAGCATCGCGGGTGCCCCGACGAAAGAGACTGTTCCGAGAAATAAAACCGAGTAGTTCCGGACGTCTCTTGCTCAAATACTGAGCATTCTGGACGCACAGAAGGCCTAGTTCTATATGCGGATGCTTGCCTTAACGGGGAGCTAGTCTTGACACTGCACGTTCTCCTAACGGCCGATGATCATCTGGACCCATCCATGGTCCAGTTCGGCCCGAAAAGGTTTGAACGAAAAAGGGACTTCCAGAGATGTTTTGAGGTACTCGTCAACTTCGCAATTGAGAACCGTCCAGACCTCCTACTGGTCGGCGGGGACTTTTATGATACGATCCTCCCAGGTAATCCGGCTAGGGCGTTCGTAACCGAGCAGTTCAAGCGATTGCACGAACGCGGGATCAAGATCGTGCTTGTAAGCGGGCATCATGACACCCCCAAAAGCGTGGAGCAGGGTGTTTCTCCCTTGGCAGTTCATTCTCGATCAGGTCATGCCTACTTCCTACAGGGTCCAGGACTTGTCAACAAGAAGTTCGTCATAGACGGCACCGCGGTCAATATTGCCGGGCTCAGTCTCGACCCTAGCTTGTCGCCTGAGCAAGACCCGTTGTCGAGCCAAAAGATAGAGCATGAGGGGGACGTGAACATCTTCTTGACACATTATCCGATCGAGGGCTTCCATGGCTATTTCGGTCAGGAAACTCACATCCCAGAATCCTCGATCCCGAATGGCTTCCAACTCTTCGCAGCAGGTCACCTACACAGGCATCAGAAAAGAACGGTCCATGGAGTGCCGGTCATCTATCCTGGAAGTACGGAGAGATGCTCTTTCCAGGAAGAGGGAGAAGAGAAAGGATTCGTCTGGCTAGAATTATCCAATGAAGGAATTGTCGGAGAAGAGTTCCATCGCACCCCAGCACGTCCCATGGAAACCCTGAACTTCCAAGCGATCCGAGAAGGAAACCTAACCCGTCAGATCCAAGACGCAGTCGAAAGAGTTTCCGATTCTGAGAAGATCCTCAGAGTTAGAATCAGCGGCAACGTCTCCCTAGAGCAATTGTCCACTTACAAACGCTCGGCTCTGATAGACTACGCTAGCGACCGCTTCTTCTACACAGAGTTCGACGAGGAACGGCTCAACCTCTTGACACAAACGCCGCTCGAGGCACTGTCCAATACAACGCCCCTCCAGGAGCTCGACCGCACTTTCCAGAGCCTGATATCCACCGCCAAGGAGGATCAGAAACCAATAGTCAACGAAGCATGGAAGCTCACAGCGGCCAAACTGCAAGACCAGGGCGTCGCATAATCAAACATGAAGCTCCTAAGCCTCTACGCCAACAATTTCAAGAAACTCAAGCTCAGACAACCACTCCTCTTCACCGAAGGCATCATACTGATCACAGGTCTAAACGAAAGCGGAAAGTCCACAATTCTAGACGCGATCCTCTACTCTCTCTTCGGCCGAATGATCCGGCCCAGCCAGAAACCTGGAAACGATGAAATAATCAGCTACGGCGCCAGCGATTGCACCGTCAAACTAGAGTTCGCGATCGGCCCAAACAAGTACCGAGTCACCAGGGAGGTTCACAAGACCCGTCCTGGCAGGGCACTATTACAAGAGATAAGACCAGACGGAACAACGAGAAATCTCGCGACATCGTTCAGCGAGACAACCGACGAAGTCGAACGCCTTCTTGGCGGGATAACTTACAACGAGATTGTCGCAAGTAGCGTAGTGGCCCAGAAAGATCTGGAGCGATTGATCAAGCAAAGACTTGACGACCGGCGAAAAGTAATCAACATATTCCTCAACCTTGAGAGCTTCAACAAGGTCCAAGACGAGTTAGAATCAGATCGCAACTCGATAGAAGGAACCACCCGAAACCCCGGCCGCTTGACAGTCGAACAACGCGAGCTAGAAAGACTCCAAGACCAGTTGAAACAATACAAGGAAGGACAAACCCAACTCACGACCCTGGAGGAGAAAGTCAAAGGCTCCAAGGCAGAACTAGTCCAGCACGAGACTCGCTTCCACGAGACAGACGGACTGTTCAAGATCCTTACAGAATACAATGAGAATTCAAAACGCAAATCCTCACTTGAGATCGAGATCGTCGACAAATCACATCTTGTCGACAACCTGAACCAACAACTATCCCAACTACAATCGAACAAGAAGGAACTAGAACATACACGTGAGAAGGCCCGAGAATACAACGAACTGCCGAGTATCGGGGATGAGCTGGAGAAAGTGTCCAGTTTAATCGGCACCGCCAAAGCCCTTCGCCTAGGTCTAGAACAGATTCAAGGAAATATGAGGAACCAGGAGACAAGCATCGCTGACAAACAAAGGGAACTGGAGACAGCTCCAGTCTCGCCTCCGAAGACGACAAACAATCCTACCAACCATTGGACATATCTCATTCTCACCGCCTCCTTCGGAGCAGGTTCCCTGCTCTCTTTCCTGTTAGGCCAGGTCTGGGTAACTGTCGGACTCGGATCGCTAGCGGTTGTCTTCCTACTTTTACACGCACGACAGATTGCCTCAATCCCACAATCCCAGCCAGCGGCTCTACCGAAAGAAGAACAGGACCGACTGACAAACCTCCAATTGGTCAAGATAATGGAGGACGAACTATCAAGGCTGAAAGGAGAGCTTGCGGCGACGCAGGAGAAGCAGACCAACGTATCCCACCAAGCATTAGCATCATTGAACTCGATTGCAAAGTATTCGGATCTATTGTCCAAAGAGGTCATCGATCTCGAACGAGGCTTTGATCTCATCAACTCCACCTACCAGAAAGATTTGCAAAATCAGAGCGCGATCGAAAACAAGATCGGAATGCTGGAAAGCTTGGTGAAGAATGGGAGCGGGCTCAAGGACAGGTTGGGGACTGCACAGCAAGAATTGACAAAAACAAAGGACAAGCTCGCCACGCTACAAGTACCATCTCTCCCTGATGGCGTAGTCTTCTCAGAGGACCTGCTGGAAGAAACCGAGACCCGGAGAGACGATCTACGTGGAATGGTCTCCCGTGTCAAGGCCCAGATCGAGGAGGCCATTGCGCGTCAACGAGAGATCAAGAAGTTCATCGAAGAGAACAAAGACATAGAGGAGAAGACGATCATGCAGGAAAAGAACGTCGCTCTGCTTCGAAAAGAACTGGACGTTCTGAAATACGCACTGAGAGGCATCGAACAAACCTCAGAGTCCCTGCGAAACCGCGTAAAACCGCAAGTAGAACGCTACATGGGACTGATTCTTCCAGTCATAACCTCGGGACGTTACAAAGCGGTTCAGCTGGACGATGATTACACGGTGCGAGTCTTCGACCCAGACGCTGGCGAGTTCAAGCCAAAGGAAGTTTTCTCCGGCGGCACGGAGGACCAGATGCTATTGGCAATGAGACTAGCGTTCGCCCTGGCCCTAATGCCCCAGGCGAAAGGACGCAACCCAGAGTTCCTATTCCTAGACGAGCCTCTAGGTAGCTCGGACAAGGTACGCCGTGATGGGATACTCACCTTGATGCACAAGGAGCTCTCTCAGAATTTCAAACAGATCTTTCTCGTCAGCCACGTAGGCGATCTTGAGGCCGAGGCCAACTCGATAATACAAATGGACAATGGCACAGTCTTAGAAGTGATTGAGAAGAAACAGCCTGTCGCGCTAGAAGTAGAGGTCTCGGCCTAGACGAGTCAAACAAGCCCTGTTATGGCAGCTGTCCAGTTGGACGCTCGATCTCTTGCAGAACCTGTCTTTCGAGTTGCAAGGTGACATGTTCGATCCCGAACGTCTCCCGCAATCTCCTTGAAACTTCGCGAATTATTGATGCTCCTTCCTCCAGATTATCCGTGTCGACAATCAGGTGTCCACTCAGAGCATACAACCCAGAACTAATCGTCCAGACATGAAGATCATGAATCCCTTTCACACCGTTGACTTGTTCGACAGTTCGGGCGATCTTCTCTAGCTCTAAATGCCTCGGCGTTGCCTCCCCCAGAATATTCACCGAATCCCGGACAAGACTGTAAGCACTTCCGATGATCAAGATTCCGATCAAAGCCGCCACGATCGAGTCCGCCACTAGGTAACCGGTAAAGATCACGACCAGGCCTCCTATGATCACTCCAACCGACGACAGTGCGTCGCCCATGATATGCAGTAGTGCCCCGCGAACATTCAAGCTCATACGATTTTGTCCGTGAAACAATACCAGAGCCATCACAAGATTTCCTGCCAACCCAATACTCGCCAGCACTAGTACCAATGATCCCTGGACTTGGACGGGTTGAAGAAATCTCAGATAAGCCGTGTAGAGGATTAAGATAGCAACGCCTATGAGCGCGCCACCGTTTGCAAGCGCAGCAAAGATCTCAGCCCTATGATAACCATAACTCCACCGGGCGGAATGTGGTCTACGTGCCAAGCGTATGCCGAAAATGCTCAATCCTATTGCTAGAATATCTGTGAAGACGTGTCCAGAATCGCTAATCAATGAGAGGCTGTGGGCAACCAAGCCTCCAGCCAGCTCCATCACCGCTATTCCAACGGCAACGCTGATCGTCAGCCAGAGGCGGCGCTCCACCTCCCTAGTTTGCAAATTCATGACCGTCCCTCGAGACCTTCCAAGCCTTTCCTTGTCGGTGTATAGGCTTCTCGAAACCAAGCCGGTATAGGAATTGGGCCCTTAGCCTATGACTTTCCCTTCTCCCACAACTAGGCAAAAAACAATTAACCGAGCAAACGGACTTACGGCCTCCGTATCAGCCTTGTCGATCAAGACATCCGTTCGAACCATTGATCGATGGATCGACACTCACAAGGACGATCTCGTCGACCTCACATGCCAACTCGTAAACATAGATACGACTGTGCCGCCAGGACGCAACTATGACAAGATAGCCCGGGTCCTCGCCAGCGAATTGAAGGAGCTCGGCTCGACACCAACGATCAGCTACATTCCTCAGGCAACGTTCAAAGAAAGAGCCAACGTCGAAGTCGGCCTGGAAGGTCCAAGACCCAACGTCTACGCGACAATCAAAGGTAAAGACAAGGGTCCGAGAATTGTATTGAACGGACACATCGATGTGGTCCCAGCTCAACAAGAAGGTTGGAAAACCAACCCGTTCAAAGCAACAGTCAACTCAGGAAAGATTTACGGCCGGGGCGCGGCCGATATGAAAGGCTCGGACGCATGCCTGCTCTATGCGATCAAAGCTCTAATTGAAACTGGCATGCCATTCAACGGCTCGATTACTTCGACCTATACGACCGATGAAGAGGTTGGCGGCTACACGGGCGTGAACTATCTAGTCGACAAGCACGTCGTCACAAAGGACATCGACTATGGTCTCTCAACCGATACCGGTATCGAGGCCATAGACGTAGCGAGCCTAGGCGACATCGAATTCGTAATCACCGTCCACGGCGTATCCGCACACTCTGGACGCGGATGGACAGGGATCAATGCTATAGAACATGCCTCGGCACTCATCGAACGTTTCAAGAAACTCGGAGCTGAGATTGGGAGGAAAAGATCGAAGGTCAGAACGGAGCCCGTCTACGGGAGCAGATGGATGAGGCCAGGGGTCTATGTGACCATGATAAAGGGAGGGATCAAGGGCAACATCATCCCCGACACTTGCGAGCTATTGGTGGACAGACGTTTCATCCCTGAAGAAAATCCTGAAACCGTCAAACGCGAAATCGCGGAAGTGGTCCGGGGATACTCTCGTGAGACAGGGGTTCGCATTACGAACAAGCCCCTGCCCGGCTACAATCCGATGATGACGCCGCCAGATCATCCGCTCGTCAAAGTGGTCAAGAAGGCGGCTAAGCGAGTCTTGGGAGAAACCGTGCCAGTAGGCGGAAGCCAGGGGTCCACGGACATGGCTACTGTCAGTGCATTAGGCATACCCGTCGTAATACTCGGTGCCACAAGATCAGAGAGCAACATTCATGGAATAAACGAGCACGTCCGAATAGACGACCTTGTGAGCATTACGAAGATCATGGCACAATCCTACCTAGAGCTTCTCTCCGTTCGTCAATGACTCCGGCTCTCGCTTCCTAGGGTATCAACACGAATTTCCCCATCGATCCTCACATGGCCGGTCCACCGAGGCATCCAGAGTGGCCCAGCCCCAGCCCTACGAGCCCTTAGTCAAGGCTCCAAAGGAGATACGAAGAGCCGCCACTCTAGCTCAGGTCTGCAATGCCGCCGCAAGAATTACTAGTATCGCAACATCCACTATAATCATCGCCACTTTACCCGAGTGGTTTCCCGGTCTCCTAACTCTTCAACCATTATCGCTCGCCTTAGTCGTCCTAACTATCGGAAGCCTCAGCCTCGCCAAGAGAGCGGTCCACATCCGTGAACAGGTTGGAGAGCAGAAGTTGGAGAAAGCCCGGTCCTCCAGTCTTGTAGGTTCAATACTAGGCCTTACAATCGGGGGTTTTGTCCCGGGACCATTCTACCTCCTGCTCTACATGAGCATAGGAAAAGCGATGGTGAAGAGAACACCAAACGATGGACTGGTCACAACGATCTACATGCCACCGCAGCCTAGTGGTGGAATATTCCTCGGGCGATACCTCGCCTGGGTCTCAATGTATCTTTTCGT
>Ga0137409_10008770_pt1 | contig 10315 bp, 13 predicted proteins | sample CZODoug1_16funga_FD_122059 | JGI IMG/M metagenome (GOLD analysis project Ga0137409, IMG submission 122059) | Vadose zone soil fungal communities from Angelo Coast Range Reserve, California, USA - CZODoug1_16fungal (Hybrid Assembly) | ecosystem: Environmental > Terrestrial > Soil > Vadose zone...
TTTTGGACGACCAGCTGCTACTGCTCCCCCACCCTCTTTCTCCATGCAGCGTGAGGAAATTCAAGTATGGAACCGACGCCGAGATCGTCGGGCAGGTGGCAGCGGTAGCGATGAGGCTCACCGATCTGAATGACTCGACTCCCGACGCAAGCGCAAAACTGCCAAGGCGAGTCTGACGTTTGAGGCAAAAAGACGCGCGACTGTGGGATTCACTTCCATCGGAATCGCGATCCGGTAAGGCTCCAACCGCTGCCAGGTGTGCAGGAATTCTTCTGGATTCTCCCGGGAAGATTCCAGGTACGCCGCCAGGTCGCGAACCAGATCTTCCAGTGAAAGAGCGGCAACTTTATAAAAAGCCTGGCGGTGGGCGATCTCGAGCGCGCTGCGAGCAACTTTCACGCTGAAGCGATCGGCAAGCCCGTCGTGATGATAACTTCCCGTGTTGTAGTCCCGCGTGGAGGCGAGGTAGAGCAAACGCCCCAGGTCGCAGGGAATCCTGGAAAGCGACCGCTGCAGGAGATCCTCGTAGGCCTCCTGCACCTGCAACGGTTTAACCATGGCACTCATACGTCCGCGACCCTAGCCTTCGCCGATAACGAGCGATCTTAAAGCGATTCAGACCCGTCCCGTTCCCGCAGCTGAGCTGCTAATTGGAACTCCGCCAGCCCTTCGCCGATGCGCTGAATGAACCTTTCCGCATACAGAGCCGTGCCAGCCAACCTTTGCGGACCGAGCAAGCCGATGAGCACAACGAGAATTCCGCAATACAGCTTGAGCTGGGCGTATTGCAGGAGAATCTTGGCTTCAGTGGCGATCTCAAGGTCGGCACTCAGGCGGCTCGCTTCCAAATGCCGACGCATAATCTTGCTGATGAATGCGGAAGTCTCTTGAACCCAATGGAGCGCTACGGCGGTGCGCTCCCGTCGAAATAAATTCTTCAAGCCCGGTGATTCGAGTCCCGAAATGAATTTTGAGTCGCGGGCGGAAAAAAGCTGCGAAACAATCTCCGGCGAACAGGCTTCCACGCTCTCACCCTGTTCTTGATCTGACACGCCCCAGTCGGAACGAGAATCCTTCGACCATGCTTCTGTCCGCACCCACGCGAGCAACACTAGCAGCAAAACGACAGCGGCGGCAAGCGCACCCCACAGGCCGATCACGAGCGCACCGCCTTGGCGAGGTACCCGCGCGCTTCTCTCAGCCGCTGGGCTGTCGCCGCCGCCACTCTTTGGTATTGCTCCTCGAGCCGCACCGCTCCCCTTGGCTCCGGGCTCGGAAGATAGGACCACAAATGAATGAGCCACACACCGAGGACAGCGAAATACGAAGCAGGGTGCACGTGGTACCAGAATTGATGAAACTTCTCTCCGGCATAAGGGACTAGAGTTAGCCAAATTACGCTCTCGGCGATGAACAGACCATAGCCCAACAAAACGCCTCTTAGGTTCCTCCCAAAGGGGATCGAATAGAAGAAGAACAACACCATCAGCGCGGCGATGGCGAGCGCTTGCACGATCCTCAAGACGCGTTCCAGATCCATAGTTGTGAGAATCAGCCACCATTGCGGGTCGTTCCAGACCCCTACAAGCGCCTTCGTAGAAGCTAGAACGAATACAAAACCGAGCAGATTTCGAGCCAACCGGGCGGTGCCTGGATACGCCGCGAGCCCCACCCGATAAATCTCAAATACAACCGCGCAGCCGATCAAAACCCCCAGCCATTCGGTGATCCAATAAACAGGCGCGTACAGTTGCGGGCGTGAATGAAAGATGGAAAATCGTAAGAGCGACTGCAACCAGACAAAAAGTATATAAGCGTAGAAAACGGGATAACGAGCCCAGAGCTTGGCCTGAAAGCCTCTCACCAACAGAAGGCTCTCAAGCACAATGCCGCTCCACCAAATGATTAGGCCGAGCATTCTTCTCCAGCGCAGACCCGGGAAGATCGCGCGGAAAGAATCCTAACATGAGCAAGGGGAAGAGCGCACAGCGCCTTCCCCTCAACTCGAGCTATTTTTTATGAAGCGACCCCGAGCCAAGGCAGTGGCCTTGGTGGTGGCACTGGGTCGGTTCCATCGGCAGTCAAAATCTCGATTGGGGTGGCGGATGATGACACCCCATTCAGCCGGCTGCCCTGGAAAGATCCGGAGTGGCCCAGACTCGGAAACACCGCTACAACAGCGAACAAAGCGAGTATACAAAGAATAAATAGCACCTTTAGTTTAGACATGCGCCCTCCAAGCGTGAAGAAAAGAGCAGGGAGACTTGGATCGGGATGCCCCCCTCAGAACTGCGTGTCAGCCTAAATGGCAAATTAGAAAGGCGAGTTGTCAGAAGGAATATGGTTGGAATCCCAACCAGAACTTGCGGATTCCACCTTCGCTAAACCTTTCTTCGCCGAGGATCGCCAGAGAAGATCGGAGTGCGCCAGGCGCAGGGAGAAACAGATGTTTCAATGCAGACCAAACCGCCACTTCGAGGAGACGCTCATTGATCAAGCGGCTCCGGGAAGAGTCGGTTCGGATGTACGATCCGCGCATTTTAGCTTGATTATCTGCGGATTCTTGTCACTGCTGTCGGTCTCAGACTTCCCGGGTTGCTCGCCCACAAGCGTTGCTTTGCAGTCCAACTGACCTCACCGCCGCTGGCCGCCTCTTCTGCCACCAACATTCAATTTCCAGTTTGACTTTTGCCTCCGTACTCCGGCGGTTGCCATTCCGAACGCGCGGCCATTCAAGAAGCAGGCCGCCTTCGGAAGCGAATACCCTTCCCCCCATGCAAATGTGTCGAATCCGGAGCCTTTCGCAAATCCAACGCCAGCCCCACGAATCGCTCCTCACTCTTTATTGCATCAGAGGGAACAAGCTTCTACGCATCTGCATCAATCTAGACTTGGAAAAGGAGCCGGACTATCGTGGAAATCCGTAAAGGGGAGCGGTGGCGTTGTCAGAATCGGATTTGCCAAGCGGAAATCCTGGTGCTTGCATCGAGCGAGCTGCCGGACGGCACAAACCCTCGGTGCTTCTGCGGCCAGATTATGAGGAAACCCTATGCTCGGCCCGAGATTAGCACCAGCCCGGTATCTCAAGAGCTCGAGCAACAATCCCAGTTGCCTGCAAGTTCGCCGCTCGGGTTACTCCAAGCCCGCCGAGCGCACCAAAATTAAGGCGGACTGCAGTTGCCGCGAGGGGATTTCCGAAATGTACGTATTCAGAGGCTTTGTGATCCTTCTCATTGTCATCTCCATCTCGCTGGGAACCTTCATCCTCTACGACACCATCGCGCAGCGGAGGGCGGCCTCCCCGGTCAATATCATCGGCGGTGCAGTGCTCTGCTCCTTCGCTCTTGCTTTGCTCTATTTTGTTTCCAGGCCGGTCGTCAAATGAGCGCCCCGGAACAAAAGAAGAAAGTCGTGGTGGAGGATACTTCCGCCGGCGCGGAGTGCCGCGCGGAGCTCATTTTTTATGCGCGACACTCTTCTGGCGCGGCGCCTCCCGTAGCCATCCTTGGCCAGTATGCCTGCGATTACCGAAGGCCAGACTGGGAGCATCGTTGGACGGAATGGAATTCCGGCCAGAATCCTTACCTGCATCTTTTTCTCTGCGGGAACCACGCGCGTGCTCTCGGTTTGATGAACAAGTAGCCGGCTTGACGGTAGCTCAGACGCAAGTCCGTGGACCAGGTATCGTTCGGACCACACATTTTATTGCCTTTATGGGACTACAGGTAATGCGTATTAAATACTTTTGGTCTCACCGCAGGATAAAAATGAAGTTCCTTGGCTTCGCGAGGCGCCTCAAGGACACCAGTGCCCTTGTCCGAGACCTGCGTGACCATGGCATCCAGGTCGTCGGTCCCTTCCGAAGGCACGACGGCACCTTTGTCTACAGCCTTGCCGACTGTGTTGTGACGGAGCGCGAAATCCTTGACCTTGCGATTGCCGGAAAACTTGATGTTGCCGGTGTTTCGGAACTCACCACCAAGATCATGAAGAGCGGCGCTTAGTGATTTGCATGGCCCACTTTTCGCCTCAACGCTTCGGCGTAGAAGTCTGCTGGCTGGCCACGCATTGCCACTTGCCGCCCGGCATCTTCACCCACGTATCGGTCCATCGCTCCGCACGGTCGATTCTCGTTCCATCGCCGTCAATGCCCTTCCCCGCCCACGCGCCCGTGGCGATGGCCGTTTTGCCGTAGACCGTCACCTTCAAGTCGCTGATGCCGTTCTGCTCCCATTGCCCGCCCTTGAGATTCGCAAGCAGTCTCTCTTTCCCGTAAGTCTGGCCGTCGGCATCCGTATTGACGAAACCTTCGGCCAGCATCGGCGCAACCACTTTTGCATTGCCCAACTTCTGCGCTTCCGCCCATTGGAACTCCAGCTCGGTGATCATCTTCTGTGTTTCGTTATTTGCGGACCACAACGGGTGGGTCAGGCAAAGCAAAAACAAAAGGATAGATGCACGTTTCACAGGCAACCTCCAAGATCTATTTCCGTCCGAACCAGAATGTCCTGCTTAAACAGTCCTGTCACCCAAAAGCTCGACCGGCGCGTAACAGGTTCGCTCCGTCCGAGCGGTCCCCGCCTAGCGCGCGGAAGCGATAACCTGATGCGCCTTTGCGACATTGGAACCAACGCTTCGTGGGAAGTTGGGATCAAACCTATCAGCGTATTTTGAGATAAGGAATTCCGACACTCGCTTCTTCGTCTCCTCCAGGCTTGCACCGTCGGCGTATGCCGCCGCTGTATGCTCCATCAGGTCGCGGAAGTACTGCTTCCACAATTCAAACTTTTGTTTGTCCTGCATGACGTCCCCATGCCCGCTGATCACGTAATCGAAATCCAGTTTCTCGGCGGCGTCCAGTGTCTGGATCCAGTCATAGGGATAGCTGTCGCCCATGAAGGGAGTCCATCCGTGGAGTGCATCCCCCGTGACCAAAACTTTCTCTTTGGGAAGGAACACCCAGACGTCGCCGTCTGTATGCGCTCGGCCAAGCCATAGAATCTCCACGGTCCTTGAATTACGGTGGAGAATCAGGCTGCGGTCGAAAGTCATGTTCGGCAGCGTCACTTGCATGGTCTTGAGCTCAGCCAGATAGGCTTCCGCTTGGACAAGGTTTTTTCGGATTCCCTCTTTCTTCTCGGCGCTGGTCGCCTTTTCCAAATCACCTTTCAGGATGGCGATCTCTTGAGGCATGCTCACGATTTCGTTCTTGATGCGCGGTATGCCGAGCCGCTGAATGTTGGCACGGGTTGCCTCCGACGAGATGATCTCGATGCCCGCCGGCCAGGCGCTCGGATAGGCCTCGTTCCCCTGATAATGGTCATAGTGAAAATGCGTGTTCACCACGTATTTCACCGTCTTGTCGGTCAGTTTCTTGATCTGCGCGATCAACGCGCGCGCCGCCGAAGGTTTTGAATGCGTATCAACAACGAGCACGCCGTCCTCAAGCAGGATGATTGCCGCGTTGCAATTCACTCGGTAGGCGGGCTTGGCAATGGCGGCGTAGACCCCTTCGGCGACTGGTTTGATTTCGAACAAGTCCTCCGCCGCCAGCCACCTCCCTGGTAGCAACAGAAATAAGGCCAGCATAAGAAAACGCTTCATAAGGGGTTCCTCCTGGCTTCCCAGGCTGAGATTTGCCAGCAGCGTACTACGACCGAGGGACAGCGCAAAGCCGCGTGCTCTTTCCTCACATACAGGCAACTTTACGTCGCCACCCTACCAAGTTTTCTCGGTCGAAAGAGCCGTCCCCGTCATCGAATCAGCCCACGGAAACACAAAGGCCGCATGCTTTGACTCGGTCAAAGCATGCGGCCTTTCTGATGTAATCCATTCGGTCTAGGAGTAAGGCAGGTATCTCCACAGGTCGCTGAGCAAGCCGTTGCCGTTCGTTCCTGCGGAATCGAGGCCTTGCCCGCCGAAGATCCAGAACTCACTCGAGTTGTTCGGAGGATTTAACACATACCAATACCCAGGAGCAAAGCGCGACCCTGGGCCGTTGCCCACGTATGGGTAGATGATTGCGGTAACCACTCATCCGGTTCCTCACGCCCGCTGAAATCCTATAAATGTTAAAAAGACAATAATGCCTATGTAAGCACAGACCTTGCTATGTCAATTGCCTTTACTGAAAGACCCCCAGTAGTCTACAAGTAGATGTCGCAAGGTATATTGCCGGGCGGCGTTCACTAAACAACTAAAGCTCAATCCCAGGCTCGGAAGGAACAAGAATTCTTCTCAAGCAGCCCTGGGAACGCAGCGAGCGCGTGAAAAATTCGCTGCCGTTTTTCGGAGCAAGGTATCAAAGGAGCAATCGATCGCTATGAAGTCCCTTGTAAAATTTTCCTTTTTCGCCCCCATAATCCTGATTTCATTCGCACTCGCCGCTTGCAGCGGTCCTCCCGCCAATTCTGGTGGTACAGGGGGCGGCGGAGGCGGCACCGGTCCCTTCACGATTGGTGGGACTGTCAGCGGCTTGGCGGCGGGCGCTTCCATGACGCTGCAAAATAACGGAACCGAGAATCTCCTAGTTTCCGCCAATGGCTCTTTTATATTCAAGACCGCTATTGCCGCGAACCAGCCTTACTTAGTTACGGTTTCTCAGCCCCCCACCACGCCATCTCAGACCTGTACAGTGGCTGCTGGCAGTGGCACTGCAACAGCCACAGTCACCACCGTCGTGGTAACGTGCACCACAGGTACGCAGGCCATCGGGGTAACGGTTGCCGGCCTGACGGGCACCGGCCTGGTTCTGCAAAATGGCACCGAGTTCCTTACGATTACCGGGACCACTACTACCTCCCAGTTCAAAACTGCCATCCCCTTCGGTCAAACCTATAATGTTACGGTTTCCACCCAGCCGACCAGCCCGGCGCAGACCTGCACTGTCACCAACGGCAGTGGCACATCCACGGCAGGCGTCGCCATCACTGTTCAGGTCACCTGTTCTCTTGGAACGCTTTCCATTGGAGGCTCGGTTTCCGGATATTCCGGAGGTACCGGTTTTGCTTTGCAAAACAATGGTGTGGACACTCTGACGATAACGAAGAATGGCGTGTTTACATTCCCGATACTCGTCCCCGTCAACGGAGCCTATAAGGTTACGGTTTCCGGGCAACCTTCCGGTCCCAACCAAACCTGCACCGTGAGCTTCGGTACCGGGACCGCTACAGCCAATGTGACTAACGTATCGGTGGTATGCCCGGCTGTCTTCCATCCCATCAACGTCAGCGTCGTGGGAGTTTTGGGCGCTAGTGGCGCAATGCAGTTGCAGGACAATGGCGGCGACAATCTTATGACGCCAAAAAATGGCGACTACGCTTTTGCCACGCCCATTGCCCACGGCAGCCCATATGACGTCAATGTATTTGTTGCCCCGGGCACCCAAGCGGAAGGCTGCATCGTCTGGGGTTTCAGCGGCACCGCCCTCGCGACCCCGGTGAACCCTGTACCCGTTGTCGATTGCGGACACAATGATTGGACATGGATGGCTGGCAGTAATCTGACCGATCAATTTGGCTCGCCTCAACCGGTGCCTACGGTACCTCCTGCACCTCCGCCAGCATGCCCGCCGGTGAGTACTTTCACCCCCGGCGGGAACAATTATTCGGCCACGTGGACCGACAACAGCGGCAACCTGTGGCTCTTAACTGGCGATGTGTTTAGCAGCACGACTCCGCCACAATCAAATATGCCGGGATTCTTCAATGAGTTGTGGGAATTTACCGGAACTGCGAACTACGGTGGTAGTTGCGGCAACGTCTGGAAATTGGTGAGGCCTCCCACCCCCCCGACGGGACCCACCCCTCCGGGACGCTGGGGCGCAATCACTTGGACCGATCTTGGCACCGGCAACCTCTGGCTCTTCGGGGGACAAGACGGTAGCTTGGCGTTCTTGAACGATCTGTGGGAGTACAACATTGCCACGAACACCTGGGCGTCTCATGCCGGTGGTGGCAACCAGCCAGGTGTCTACGGCATTCAGGGCACAGCCTCAGCAAGCAACTTGCCTGGTGGACGCTGGGGCGCTAGTGCCAGACGCGACGCTGTTTCCGGCATCGTATGGTTGTTCGGAGGATTTGGCTGCGATTCGACAGGTCCCGGCTGTTCAAACCTGTTGCTCAACGACTTATGGAAGTATAGCGGCGGCCAATGGACCTGGGTCAGCGGCGCTAACACGGGAAATCAAGCTGGCACCTATGGTACGCAAGGCACCGCCGCAGCCGGCAATGTACCCCCCGGTCGACAGGCGTCCGTCGCCTGGGTCGATAACATCGGGAACTTCTGGATGTTCGGTGGGTTTACAAGTGGCACGAATGGTTTCAACGACCTGTGGAAGTTTGATCCTGTGGCCACGCAATGGACATGGGTCAGTGGGTCCAAGGGGGCAACAAGTACTCCCGGAAACTACGGAACCCAGGGAATTGCGGCCTCTACCAATGTGCCCGGAGCCCGATGGATCTCTGCCGCCTGGAGCGACATCCATGGAAACCTCTGGCTCTTTGGTGGACAGGGCTTCGATGCCACAGGAAATGGCTCACTCGGCGATCTTTGGGAGTTCACCCTCGATACCACGACCGACGCGGGAAACCCAGCGACCATTGCGTTGAATCAGTGGACATGGATCAAGGGACCCAACGCGGTCAGCCAGCCAGGCATTTATGGCTTGCCTGCCGACCCCAGGGTCTGGCCCCATGTGACAAACAACCCCGGGACCCGCTGGGGCCCAGCCTACTGGACCACTACTCCTGCGCAAACCGGGGACCAGCAATTCTGGATGCTCGGCGGCGAAGGCTTCGATGCAACGGGCTCAGTTGGAAAGGGCTTTAGGTTGCTAAACGATCTGTGGAGATATCTGCCGTATCCTTAAAACGAAACGAAATCCAACCCAGGGCCGCGTGAACTTGCTCTCACGCGGCCTGTTGTTTTGAAGAGTGCAATTCGCGCTCGGCTCAGTATCGGCACAGCAAAAGAACGCTTCTCGGGCCGGTTGGATCAGCGACGAGAGTTGCGGAGCCCAACACACGAAGCCGGGTCGCGCCGATTGCGTGCAGAAATGCTGGCGTGGAGGTGCCTCGGTAGGGCACCCGGAATGGAAACCCCAACGAGCCGTCTTTGTGGCGGACGAAGATCACGCCATCTGGATGGTCGAAAATCCTGAAGCCGTCAGGGACTTCCCTGCCGCGCATGTGGTGCTGGCCGGCCAATTCGATTCCGCGAAGAAGACCGTTTACGTCGGGAAAATCACGGCCGTTGCAGAGTAACGCGGTTCAACATACGCGGCGCGATTCCCATTCTTGAACTTCAACCTTCACATGCGTTTTTTGTGCGCCCTTTGCATCCCGGTTGTGTTTGCGGGACATCCCGGATGTATCTTCGGGACCTGTAACCGCCAATCCTTTCAACGTGTTGCGCCTCCATTCGAATGATACCCAGAAAGTAATTGACACGCGGTATACTTTCATGCTACTCTTCCACGTGTTCGTTCACACTGAGCTTCGAAGTGCCAATCAAAATCCCCGCCGATCCCATTCCTCCGCCCTACCCTATTGCCCCTCTCTTGTATTTTCATACACTTACAAATTGCCCCCTTTTTCCTCGCAAGAAACAGCCCCTTTGTTTTCATGCGCTTACGAATTGCCCTTTTTGCAAGTCCTTTCTTTTGACATTCATGCATCGGATGGGGGGGTAGGGGGTACCCCTCATTCTCCTCGAGTATTACTTTAAGGGCGGATTTATTCGTTGGGCCGACCCAGACAGTCTTCCAGGACGGAACGTTCTCGTTGATCCACAAAAAAGAAGTGGGACAGACATTCCTGTCTGTCCAAGGTATTTCCGTTGATCTTGTGTCAGCCGGCGGCGGACTGGCTGGAAACGAGCCTGTCCAGGCCTCGCCGGCCAAATCCTCTATGGTTAAACAAGCAGCCTTACTGTTTGTCGGAGACCACGACGTTGTGGACTTCGTGTCCCTCCGCGTCCTTGCCCTTGAAAGTCGAAGTGCGTGTTTTTCCGTCTTTGGAGACCTTCGTAGTCACGATCATCGTCACCTGGCCGCCCTTCTTCATAGTGGCCTCGATCGTGTCGGCATCAATGCGCTTTACCGAAACCGTGTCCGCATTGGGGAGGCCAGTAACCGGGTAGTCCTTTCCGTCGAATTTTGCGTCGTACTCAACGTGCGTCGGACTTCCGTCGGCATTGACGATCTTGGCGTCGATCTCGACGGCCTTCTCGTCCGCCTCGACCTTTACGGTGGTACTCTTCGGCGCTGGCCCCGTACTGTACTTCGACTTGGCTGGATTCATCTTCCAGGTTCCGG
>Ga0137409_10008771_pt1 | contig 10315 bp, 6 predicted proteins | sample CZODoug1_16funga_FD_122059 | JGI IMG/M metagenome (GOLD analysis project Ga0137409, IMG submission 122059) | Vadose zone soil fungal communities from Angelo Coast Range Reserve, California, USA - CZODoug1_16fungal (Hybrid Assembly) | ecosystem: Environmental > Terrestrial > Soil > Vadose zone...
TTTCCCACCCCGCCGGTCAGGTTCACCATGATGCGGATATTTTTCCGATCCATCAGTGGCAACGCCGCGTCCGCGGTGGTGAGATATTTCATCGCCTCGCCGATCCCTACGCCGTTCGCGCTCTTCGCCGCAAAAGACAGATGCGTATGAATATCGACGACCGGATAGCGTGAGCGCGGCACTTTTGTTTCAGGAACATGCAGCATGCTGCGTGGTTGAAAGTCGGCAAGCGGCAGCGGCTTCCCCACTCTGCCGGACGTTTCCAGTGGTAAGGTCGCCGCGCTGGCCGGCATCTTGCTGGCTAGCAAGAACGCACTGACGCTCTGAAACAGGTTTCTCCGGCCGATTCTGTTCATGAATTTCTCCAAACTCAATAGATCTCGCATGCGCACGCTTAACACGAAGTCTTCTATATGGTTTACTCAAGGTTGTCAAAGCAGGCAAAGCAACAAATCCGTTTTAGTTGGGCGCAGTGGTTCCACGGTGCGCCGTTGGTGCGCAACTTTAAAATCGAGGGTGATGAGCGATTATGTTCTGGAAAACAATCGTGATCAGTGCCTGCGGCGCAGTCGTTTTCTCATCGCTGCCCCAATCCAGCCCAATCGAAGACAAGTCGCAACAAACTTACACCAGCGACGCCCACCTCTCCGCAAAACGATCACCGGTGGATGTAGCTCCGGACGGCGATCTTTTTAAAACGTTCTGGAAGAATTCCGATTTCGTGGAATTTGATCAGGATGCCTGGGGAAAATCCCACTATCCCGAAGTTTCAACGCGCGTAAAATCCCTTTGGACCGACTCATACATCTACTTCGGCTTTTTGGGTCGCTACGATTCACTCAATACTTATGGCGATGAGGACCCGGGCCCCGAGCGATGGCAGCTTTGGAACCGCGACGTAGTCGAAGTGTTCCTGAATCCTCAGCCGGAACGAGTGCAGCACTACCACGAGTTCGAGGTTGCGCCGAACAACCAGTGGATCGATCTCGAAATCGACAAGACCAAAGAGCCGTTCAACAGCGCGTCCTGGAACTCGGGCTTTGAACATGCAACCCGCATCGATGCCAAAAATCATATCTGGACAACGGAGATGCGCATACCCCTCGCCTCGATCAATGTCAGCGCATTACGCGCGGGCGCCAAGTGGCGAGCCAATTTCTTTCGCGCGGCAGGAAAAGGCGGTGATGATCACCGAAAGTTCCTTGCATGGAGCATCATTCCAGGAGGAACGACATTTCACGTGCCGACTCGGTTTGGGATTCTGGAGATTGTGAATTAGGAGAGATTCAGGAACGGAGCTTGCTTGAGAACACTTCAATTTGCTTAGTGAATATACGCCCCCGAAGGCAGCAGATACTGTATCGGCCAAGTCTCTCGTTTCTCCTCTACGATTTCCGACCACTTCAAGCTTCTCGCATCTGGACCGGGCAAGAGCTTAACCCCGCGCAGCGTCTCGGAAATGGCAACCGCGAGAGTGTAAGCATCACCTCGGCCACTCACGGCCGTTACTTTCGCGCCGAGCTTCTCTCCGGCGAATCGGCTGGCAATTTCGGCGTCCTCCATCATTTGCAGAAAGTAAGGCCTGCCGGCCAAAAGTGAATTGTAAACGTGATTTGCCAATACCCCCGAAATCGGATTGACATAAGCATGATCAAAATCAAGCGCGCCTAATTCCGGATCGTCGGGAGACACAGCCGTGTACGGCATGCGCGTTTCGCCGAGGCCGCGAACGTCAAACGAGATCACATCGTAGCCGCCGGCCACAAATTTCTCGATCTGCGGCCAGTCTGCCGCGGTAGCCTTCCCATTCTCGCGAAACCATAGCAACACTGGCCGTTTTTCCGCATCTGCCTTGTGAATGTGCAACAAGGGCATCTCCAGCACCCTGCTATGGCGCAGCATATAGCGATCGATAGAAATACCATTGGATACTGAGCTTCCCACAGCGTCCCAGGTAATCTTTCCTTCCCCGGCGGGGCCCCCTGAATATTCGCTTACATCCCACCTTCCGACGCCGCTGTATCGGGTGCCGTAATATGCCTTCGCAAGAGTTTGCTTTTGCGCAGCCTTGTGCTCGTCGTAGAACTCTCGGATCACGTCCATTAAAGGCTTTGCGTCGCTGTAATCGAGCATCACCTGCCCAGTACGGGTGCATTGCAATACCTTCGCAGTAAGCTCTTTTATCTGAGGAAGCCCGTGACGAATCGGCATTTGATTGAAGTGGTCGAGAAAATCGAGTGCGGCTTCCTGATTCTCCGGTGAAAACTGGTGCCCATGATAGCCCTCGACCAGCCCGATGCGCTCTCCGCGTCCAAATCGCCCGTACAACCTGCGCACTTCGCGCACGGTCTTGCGCGTGCCCTCAATAGGAAAGAAGTCAAGCACCGCCGCAGCCACCAGAACCGGACGAGGATACATAAGCAGCAGTAAGCCCGGATGATCGAGTCCATTTGAAATCATGCCAAACAAATCTTGCTCCGGATCGCTGTCGGGATCGGCAAAAATGCGGTTAGCAATCCGCATGGGCATAGCGGTGATATAGCACGAAGGCACGGCCACTTTAATCCGGTCATCCAAAGCGGCAAGTAGCGCGGTCTGAAAGCCACCCCCACTTGTCCCCGTAATGCTGATCCGCTCCGCGTCAACTTCAGGCCGGGTGAGCAAATAATCGACAGCGCGAATGCCATCCCATATCTCCCATCTCGCCAGATTTGCTCCCGCCAGATAAGCCAAATTCCCCATCACCGCGTGTTCACCGCAAATCAGGTTGTACCGGCTCTTACCCGCAGCCACATCCCAGAACTGGCTGCGTTCCCCTTGCCCAACCGGATCCCAGGAAATCACTACATACCCTCTCCCCACCAATCTTTGGCTTAACGCCTGATAGTGGAATTTTCCATCGGCCGCGTGTCCCGCAGGCACCAACACTGCCGGATGCTTTTTAGAACGATCGTCCGGAAGATAAACCAGCGCGGTAACATAAACTTCCGGTAAACTCTGAAAGATCAATTTTTCGATGGAGAACCCATCCATCTGTATCTTGCCGGTAATCTGCGCATGAAGATCTGTCTTCGCCGCCGGCAGGCCCCCGATCATTTCCAGGAGCTTTTGCCGGAGTTCGCTTTGCGTCTTCAGCAATTCCTTTTCGTCGCGGATCGCCTCCCAGGCTTTTGCGCGTTCTTCATCTTGGCGCCACGCTTGCTCCGCTTGATACTGAAGGAAAGGTGTTATGCGCGGCCCGGTCGCCCACGGTTGTTCCCGCACACAAAAAGCCTTTGCCGGCGGCGCATCCTCGCTGGCTAGCGCTCCGATGGAGGCTGCTCCGACCAGCGCGGCCAAGATGCACGGTCGGACAATCCTTGCAGCTGGCGACCGGCGAAGCCACTCTACCCGCCATTTTTGTGTTGACATTTTGATAATCTCGTGTATTATAGGTTTCGGGTAAATTCGCACCCATCTCCCCCGCTTTAACCGTCTCCCTAAACCCTTTAGAATGCGCATTTACAGGCAGTCTTTTTTGAAAGCGAACTTTTTGCGTAAACCACTTAGAATCAGCATCCTACAGAACTAACGATCTCGAGGGTAACTCCTTTAGAATCCGCACTTAACCCAAGAAACGACCCTAAGTCCTCCAGAATGTGCACTTACAGAAAAAGGCGGGGGGAGGGGTATACTTTGCGATTCGTGTTTACTTCCCCTTCACCGTGAGCGAACCCATGCGATACCACCCGTCCTCTTGGCGACCCTCATTGCCGAAGCGAATCGCAGGTCGGTCCGTCCTTGGATCCAGCATCGCAACGCGAACATCATAGCTATCTTCCGGTAGGTTTTCCGGCACATATAATGTCCCGTCGAATACCGCATCGCCGGGTAGCCATTTGCGAACGTCCACCGGCACTCGAATAACAACCGCGGTCTTGGAAGATCGCAGTTCGATGGCTAGCGGAAATTCTTTGTAGATCGGAGCGACCCCCGCGTTTAACCACCACATATGAATCAGCATCATCGAGCCGGCGTTTACAGTCTTCGGGTATTCCAACCGCCGCAAAATGAAACGGTACCCGATCTTCTTCTGAAAACTGTCGAATCGCTCTTTCCACTCCGCGGGAATCGGCGAGGACTTTATGTTCACGGTGCTCACATGCCAGCGCAGCGCTTGGTCCAGGATGTAATCGACGTCGTAGCCTTTCTCCTGCCAACCCGCGACGGTATAACAAACTTCCAGCGATACAGGTTTGCGCTGCCAAACATCCTGAATTCCCGCACGCACTATTTGCTGCGGATAAATCTCCAGCATTTCCGCCGGAAAGTAGGCATTTGTGGAACTCGTCCGCATGTCCCCGAGACAATCCAGCCGCCACCCCGCGCCATGTTCCGTTCCATACGTCAGCGCCTGCTGCTCGTCAAAGTTCATCAGCAATGGCGTGCGCCGAAACGCTTCGAGCCAGATATCAATCAACTCTTTTTGATAGTCGAAAGAGGGCATGTACGGACTCCAGCCCTCTCCCCAATACCCGACGGACGAAATGTCCACGCTATCGAGAAACGGATTCCCGTCATAACGTTTCCCTGCTTCGGCAACCAGCTCGCCCCAAAATTTCAGGAATAGCGGGTCGCTAAAATCTGGCTGCCAGATTTCTCCGTCCTTGTCTGTGGGTTTGTTTGCGCGTCGCGCCCCCGAGTTGCGATACCAGGCAGGGAGCGGATCTTGATTGGAGTAAGGCATCAGGCGAATCGCGAGAGTCTGCCCATGCGCCCGCGCCTCTTCCAGGGCCAGATCCACAATTTCCCAACGAAACTTGCCGGGCTCCGGCTCAATGGCATCCCAATACCACCGGCAGTAAGAGACGGACGTATCTGGGAAGTCTGGCTTTGTGGGCGCCTGCGGAATCTTCGCAACCGGCCCGACCTCCGACCACTTCAATGGAGGATTTGTTGCCTGACCATTGAACCTCTGAAAAGTCGTAATCCCCATTCCCGGATTTACCAGCACGTCGTGAATTTCTTTGGGCCGTACGACAACAACATTCGACTGCGCAATTCCCGGCGCACTCATAGCCAATGCCAGCAGAGCGAAGCCGCAAGCGATTCCAGCGATCCACTTGGATCGCGTCCTCCCGGCTTCGCTGAACGCAATCTCGATCAAACCTTTTCTCCTAACCAGGACGCACTCCGCTAATCCGGGAGCGCAAAGGCGGCCAGCGTGTCAGAGACTTTTCCTCGAAAATATCCGCCTCCTCCAGCAGCAATCACGACGAATTGCTTGCCACTCTTTTTGCCTGCATACGTTATAGGAGTAGCGTGCGCACTTGCTTCAAGGCTGGCGACCCACAATTGCTCGCCGGTCAACGCGTCGAATCCTCGAAAGCGGCTGTCCGTGGTCGCACCAATAAATACCACTCCGCCGGCGGTCACAATCGAGCCGCCAAGATTGGGCGTGCCTGTCGGCCCCTTCAGGTCATCTACAATTCCAAATGGAACTCTCCACGCGATCTCTCCCTTATTCACATCCACAGCGCTGAGCGTTCCCCACGGCGGTTTCTGACACGGCCATTGGTGTTCGTCCCAAAATCGTGCGTATTCACCATCCTTGGATCCGCGCCGATATTGCTCCGGTGCACCGGCAGGCTGCGGTTCCATCGCACCGACGGAGCCCAACTCGTTTGCGTTGACAAACAAAAACCCAGACACACGGTCAAAGGAACCTCCAGACCAGGTCGCTCCGCCCAACGTGCCGGGCACAACCAAAGTCATTTTGCGACCGTAAGGAGTAAATATCCCGCGCTGCTCAAGCGAATGAAAAAGCTGCGTGCAATAGCGATTGGATTCTGGCGTTACGGTAGTGATGTCCGCTTCGCTGAAGGACTGCCGCACTAACGCCGGAGGTTTTACGGGAAAAGGCTGCGTAGCCCAAGCTGCCTCTCCGGGAACATCGCTGGAGGGCACTGGACGCTCTTCGACCGGGAAGAGCGGTTTCCCCGTCAGCCGATCGAAAATAAATACGAATCCCATCTTGGTGACCTGCGCAACTGCAGGAATCTCCCGGCTGTTGCGCCGCACGGTAATCAGCACGGGCTGCGCAGGCATATCGTAGTCCCAGATATCGTGATGAACCATTTGGTAGTACCACACCAGCTTCCCGGTCGCAGCCTCCAACGCCACCAGACAATTGCTGAAGAGATCCAGGCCCTTGCGATCGGCGCCGTAGAAATCGTAAGAAGCGGAGCCAATCGGCAGAAGAATTAGCCCGCGTTCCGAGTCCACGCTCATCAGTGACCAAACGTTCGCACCGGTACGATCCTTCCACGCATTTTGCTGCCAACTTTCATGGCCCATCTCTCCTGGTTGGGGAACGGTGTGAAACGTCCACGTGAGTTTGCCGGAACGAACGTCAAACGCACGCACCATGCCGCTGGGGCCCTTGGAGGGATACTCCGGAACAGCAGCTCCGGTAATAACCAGATCCTGATAGATAGCAGGCGGCGATGTCACCGAATATTCAGCGCCCAGATAAGCGTCCGCGGCACCCGCGCGCAGATCGACCACGCCGTTCTTGCCAAAATCGCGGCATGGTTTACCAGTCTTCGCGTCCAGCGCGATCAAGCGCCCGTCGAAAGTGCCAAACAAGACCCTGCGGTCTTCGCCGGTCTTGTTCTGCCAGTAGGCAACCCCACGGTGCTGGAAAAATTGGCGCTGACCGCCACGGCCTGCTTGCGAATCAAATTGCCAGATCTCCTGGCCTCTCTCGGCATCGAGCGCGACCACGCGATTGGAAGGAGTGGAGAAGTACAGCACTCCATCGACCACCAGCGGAGTGGACTCAAATGGCACGACGTGATGACGATCCGTGGCATTTCCGCCGCGGTCTACTTCTCCCATGTGATAGGTCCACGCCCGCCGTAAATTCTTGACGTTGTGCCGATCGATCTGTTTGAGCGGTGAGTATCGTGTGCCTCCGGCGTCCCCTCCGTAGGAAGTCCATTCTTGCGCGGGGGCGGCACTGGACAGTGCCAGCAGAACAATTGGGTAACCCGCCGCCATCAAGTTCCTCATGCGCATTTTCTTTGGCGCCCGCGCCGCGCACTCGTCTGCGAGCTGCAAATGGTTCTTACACATTGTCCAGCCGAATCTCTTCTGCCAAATGATCACTGGCGCGCAGAGCCAAGGCCATTATCGTCAGCGTGATGGACTTCTCTGGATGCGAGGTGAAAGATGCTGCGTCTACGACCAGCAAATTCTGGATATCGTGGCAGCGATTCCACTGATCCAGCACGGAATTCTTGGGATCGGCGCCCATTCGCGCGCCGCCTGCCTCGTGGGTTACGCTTCCCAGCGGGTATGGATTCTTTTTCTCGTAAGGCAGGATTTCCGCGCCCGAGGCCTTCAGAATTTCCTCCATCTGCCCGTACATCTCATCCCGCATGGCAAATGCGTGGTCATATTCTGCGTTGGTATGAAAGCGAACTTGGGGAATCCCGTAGCGGTCGGTTAGCCCATCGGGGTCAATCTCCACATAGTTCGAGGCGAAGGGGAGTCCTTCTCCGTAGCCGTCGATGGTCACGCCTGCCGGATATAACTCCTTGATTTTCTTTTTGTATGCGGAACCAAAGCCGGGTAGGTTCGCGCCCGGCCCAGGTCCCATTCCGCAACCGGTCTCAAAAGTCAATCGATAACCCCGCAGAAACTTGCTGCTTTTCTTTCCGTAGTTGTACCGGGGAATGTACAGACTGTTCGCGCCCGGTCCGTCATCGTTTGTTGTCGGCCGTCCAGCTAGCTTCGGAAAGTATCCCTCGATCGCATTGAAGGCGACGTGTTCCATCAGGTGGCGGCCAAGCGTGCCGCTTGAATTCGCCAGGCCTTGCGGGAAGTCGCGAGTGTGGGAATTAAAAAGAATTCGTATCGACTCCACCATCGACGCGCCAAGCACCACGGCCTTGCCTTCGACCTCGTACTCCTGGCGATTGGCCGTATCGATGAAGGACACTCCGCGGGCTTTCCCGGTCGAATTGTCGATCAAGACTCTGTGAACTGCGGCGTTTGGGCGCAGCGTGAAGTTCGGCATCTTTTGCAGCTTGGGAAAAAGCACCTCTAACGTGCTGAAGCGCGAAGCGGTGTCGCATCCGAAGTTACAGGCGCCGCAATAGTGACAAGCCAGCCGATTGTCATAGGGCTTGCTCAACACCGCCAGGGGAAACGACACTGCCTTGATGCCGAGCTTGGCTGCACCTTTCTTGATAAGCCATTCACCGCAACGTGGCCGAAAGGCGGGCATAATATTTTTACTGGCCGGCGAGTTATAAACCTCCTCTGCTCCTCCCGCAACGCCGATGAGCGTTTCAACTTTGTCGTAGTAAGGCGCCAAATCCTCGTAAGTGATTGGCCAATCCTCGCCAAATCCGTCTTGCAAACTCTTCGGCTTGAAGTCGAGTGGTCCAAAGCGCCCGGACTCTCGACCCCACAGCAAGGTGCGCCCGCCAACAGCGCGCAGCCGCGTCCACGTAAATTTTGACCCCGGTGCTAAAGCGTAAGGATCATTCTGAGGGACCGTGTAGAGATTCTCGGTCCACTCGTTGATTTTCCATTCCATGCCTTGCGGCAATGGACCGTATTTTCCGGGTTTACCTTTGCCGCGATACGGCCATTTGTAAGGGAGCTTGTGATTGTGAAAGTCCCGATGCGGCTCAATCATCGGTCCCGCTTCCAGGCACAACACTTTCAATCCACGAACAGCAAGCGCGTACGCCGCCACGCCCCCGGAAGCTCCGGAGCCGACGACGATCACGTCATAGACTGTTTTCGCGCTCACTCAAATCTCCTCAGCGTGCTCCGATTCAAGCGCTGGAATACTTCCTGCACAGAGTCTTGATTTTCTCCATCAATTTCGGGACCCCGGTCATGGGATCCTCCTCGGCCTCGTATTCCGCGGACATATACCCCTTGTAGCCGCCCTCTGCAAAGAGCCGCCAAACGCGGTCCAAATCGATGGGCCGCTTGCTCGAGCCAAACACATCGCGAATGTGAGCGTGCGTTGCATACGGCACGCACGCCTGGACATCGGCGTACATCTCTTCGTCCGTTTTCCCCTCAAAATTCGAAATGTCTAAATTGATTCCCGCATAGGGCGAATCCACTCGGCGCAAAATTTCCAAAGCGGCTGAGGCGCGAGCAGTGATGCCGCCATGATTTTCTATGCCTAGTGTGATGCCGCGCTTGGCCGCATAATCACATGCGGGCTTCATCGTCTCCACGACCCATTCGATTCCCTGCTTTTCGCTCGCGCCGCCGGGAAGATCTCCTCCGAAGACGCGTACGTGCGACGCCCCGAGAACCTCACTTGCGTCAACCCATTGTTGTATACGACGAATTTCTTCTGCGCGAATTGCGCCGCCCGCCTGGCACATTTCGGTGCGTATGGCGATTCCAGAGAAAGCTATCGCATTCTTGAATGCCAAGTGGCGCAGTGAGGTGAGGTACTCCGGCTCGGTGGACTTGAGCCAGTAAGTGGTGATGTCTACGCTGTGCGCTTCCAATTCCACTGCTTTGTGGATGAAATTCTCCATCGTAATGAAGCCGGTGTTGAAATATTTCAGATAGGAGTATGCGCAGCAGCCGGGGAAGAGCCTGGCCTGCTTACCTGGTTGGCTTGCCGTCGCTGGACCTAAAGATGAAGCAGGGTTCGACGCTCGTGCGGTAACAGCCGCGGCTGTGGCGGCAACCAGGAATTCGCGACGTAGCACGGGTTTACTCACGCAAGCCTCCGCTCGCTTTAGCTGTGCTCTTAACTTTGGTGCTCCGGATGCGTGCAGCCTGGGAATTCAGCCATGTAGTTCATCCCTTGATAGTTCAACACGTCGATCAAGCCGACTTTGGACGTATAAAATCCCTCGACGGTCATGTCCTTGACAAGGCGAAAAAAACTATAGCCCTCGTGATGCGCGGTGGAATTGATTTCGGGCAAGCTCATTTCGGTTAGCAATTTCACGCGATCGGTTTTAGCAGAAGAGCGGAACGGTTTGCCAAATTGCTTCTGGCTCGTGCCATCCAGAAACTTCAGTCCCTCAACCCACTCGCGCTGCATCGACGGCTCGAATTCTCGCGCCGAAAAAACGACAAAATCGATGTAGTCCGCGACCTTGGCTTCATTGGCACCGGGTTCGTCGTCGGTGGGTAAAATCATTTCCGCCAAGAGTTTGACGGTGGCGAGTTGTTCGGGCTTGAAGAATTGAGGAACGTATTTGGTGGGGGCGGCTTCCGCTTCGGCACGCGAGTGATTCATGCCGTGGATGGTCGCCAGATCTTTCTGTCCGTCGGCACT
>Ga0137409_10008772_pt1 | contig 10315 bp, 12 predicted proteins | sample CZODoug1_16funga_FD_122059 | JGI IMG/M metagenome (GOLD analysis project Ga0137409, IMG submission 122059) | Vadose zone soil fungal communities from Angelo Coast Range Reserve, California, USA - CZODoug1_16fungal (Hybrid Assembly) | ecosystem: Environmental > Terrestrial > Soil > Vadose zone...
AGGTGTAACGCCTTGTTCCCAAGGTTCATACCTTCCACGTAGTCCCCTAATCGATTTATTCTTCTGGTAATGTATCTCATCGCGTACAGGAAGTACAGCATGATGAGGGAGAGAAAGAGAGCATCATCGAGGATTAGGTTTCCAATTCCCTGCGGAGGAGCGAGCACGTAGTCTATTGTCGAAAGTATTTTTGTCGGCACGAAGCTTACGATAACGGCGCCAAGCCAGAACGGTAGTCTTCTAAGAAATCCACCGAACGGAAGCCCGCTGGAGACGTAGGCGGTCCTTTCCATATTCGTAATGGAGGACCGAGATGCTTAGAGAAGAATCCTTGCCCTGTGAGTGAAGATACGATCGGACCCAAGGCGAAGATTGCCGCAAAGGACCTATCCAAAAATGGAAATAGATTCATTGAAGTGTTGGCGCCGCCGAGAGGGTTCGAACCTCTGGCCGGGCCCGTCCTATGGGCTCTCTGACCAACGGGTTGCTGCAGTGGGATCTTTAACAGCTTCAGCCTCAGTTTTGAGCTGAGCCCGCTGCTCTACCACTGAGCTGTCGCCCCTGATTGAGGGAACGGCGGCCCGCTTCTAGCCGGCGGCAAAGGCGATCCGGAAACTCCGTTTATTAAAGCATAAGGCTGACGTCCAGAACTCTCACAAGGATTCTAAGAAACGTGCGTCATCTTCTTCGGAAAGAACTGCCTGTAAGGTAAGAAGAGAGCAAGCAGAGAAACTAGAACGAACACGACACCCAGAACAAATACCAACACGGACCCAGTCAACAGGTACACGTTGAGCTGAGCAGCCAGTATTCCAATTGGCATGGACCACGATACGTACCAGGCCCATTTCTCGCCCCTCCTAAAACTCGTCAGTGAAACGATCATCCCGAAAACTGCTAGGCCGATTCCTGAGATGCCGTCGTCGACGAGGGTGGAGGCAAGAAAACTGGCGAACCTCGGGTTTGTAGACGTCAGCTGGCTCCAAGTCATCCCCGTAGAGGACTGTATCGCAGTCTGCGCGCCCGGCAGACACGCGAGGCAAAGGTCTTGCAGGCTCGGGAAATAGTCGCGCACTGATAAGACAAGGTGGAGTGCCCAGAAAGCGAAGAGAAGGGTCCACGCATATCTTGCGTAGGACCTTGGAGCTCTGGCGTTAGCCATGTCACTGCTGAGAATAGCATGTACGTTTAAGCACAATTGTGGTTACAGCATGCTACTCTGAAACTTTGGCTAAAGAAGGCGGTTCAGAGATTTTCAATCACGATCAGTCTTAGGCCTAGAGGAGCGTAGCGACCTTTCAATTAGTGGTGAAGCGAGGGTAGTAACTAGCACTGCGAGGCCCGCGACTGGGTAGAGTTGAGTGTTCACCAGCCCGGAATCGGCGCCAGCCTTTGCCAGCACTAGTGAGAATTCGCCCCGAGGAACTAGTATGCTACCAATGAGCAGCGGGGCCCCGGTTTTTGCCAAACGCGCGCCCAATGAGCCGCCGACTAATTTTCCGAAGATTGCTGCTCCCAATATTAGCGCTAGCGGAAGCCCTACAGATATCGCAGCACCAACGTCAATGAGTGCTCCCATGGAGAGGAAGAAGAACACAATGAACGCCTCCTTTAGAGGCAGAATCTTCTCCCTCACGTATCGAGAGTGCTTGACAGGTAGAAAGAATCCTGTCAGGAGAGCGCCGATGCCTGCTGAGAATCCTAAGTAGTCGGATAGTATACCGAACAGAAATCCGAATGAGAGAGCTAGCAGAAACGAGATTTCTCCGACCTCGATCTCGTACTGGCTTACCCTGTTGATTATTCTGGGACCGAGGTACCTGCTGAAGCCAAAGGTGGCGAGGAAGAGGAAACCTGCCTTTCCAGTAACGATCAGGAATGCTGAGGCTTGAACTTGGCTTCCGCTGGCAAGCTCTGGTGTCAGGAAGAGGAGAAAGACGGCTATTAGATCCTCGACGACCATAACCATCATTATTGTCGCGGCAAGGTTTTCGCCATGTTCATGGGTACGGTCGGCGACGATCTTGGCTACGATTGCGGTGCTGCTCAAGCCTAGGACCGAACCTAGGAACAGAGAAGTGCCAAGGTTCCATCCTGCAGCGAGGCCTGAGAGAACGCCGACTGTGAAGGCTACGAGAAACTCTACCGTGGTGAGTACTACGGCTTTTGACCCGACGCTCTTGAGATGGCGAGGATCTAGCTCGAGACCTATGACGAACAACAGCAGGATTATGCCTAGGGTACTGAGAAAGTCAATAGCGGTTGTGTCTCGAATGATGCCGAGGCCGAAGGGTCCCACGACCATCCCCGCGACTAGCTGTCCCACGATCATTGGAAGGCGAAGCTTGTAGAAGAGAAGACTGAAGAGGAGAGCCGCTGCGACCGCGATTCCCAGATCGAAGAGAAAAGTCGTGGTCATAAGTCGAGCTTGGTGGAGACGCGCTAGCTACAGCTAAAGCACTTTCCGGCGAGCGAAAGGAAGATTTTGGGCTCGGGCCATTTGGGTTGATTGCGACTCCAATACGAATATGCTCGGGACCCGCCTTCGAAAAGCCCGAGATGTATACCGGGTTCCACAAAATCTAGGGACTTATTGCTGGGTTGTCGGTGGGCTTAGCCAAGAATGGCCTTCGACATCGTAGGCGCAATTGTGGTTCTTGTTGGTGGGAACCCGATCCTAGTCGTCTTTCTGGTGAGCATCATAGGCAACATGATCCCATTCTTCCCTGTACCGTATCTGCTGTTCGTGATCACCATCGCATCCGGCTTCCCCGGTCTGGGGCTTTTTCAGATTGCCGCAGTATCGGCGTTGGGCGCTTCGATTGGAAAATTCGTAAGCTATGGGTTGGGGTACGGGGCTAGGCGAGCGCTGAGCGGAAGCAGGGCAAGGTTCGACTCATTCAGAAAACTAGTAGGTGGCAGCTCCTTCTTGCTCGCGCTTGTTTTCGCAGCCCTTCCCTTGCCTGACGATATCATCTTTGTTCCTCTCGGAATCATCAGATACAGCCCAGTCAAGACGTTCATTGCACTCTATTCGGGAAAGTTTTTCCTGACCATAGTGATCACCTACGTGGCAAGGAGTTCTCAGGGGAGCCTTGAGGGCCTTCTGGGTGGAGGTGTCTATGTCTCCATATTGTCCGCAGTCATCGTGATCTTAGTCGCCATCTTTCTGATGAGGGTTGACTGGGAGGTCGTTCTTGTTGAGGGCCGACGCGGAATGATCAGGAGACTCTTGAAGGGAATTTTCGGGAGAAGTCATGGCTCAAAGAAACAGTCTGACCATTAGGATTGATTCCCGATCTTCGAAAATGCAAGTCGTTGTTTCTCGTCAGGAATGACGCGAGAAATACTGTTGAAGGCTCTCTTTGAAGGCAGAGAACACGGTAATCCGTCTGCGCTGGATAATTACTTCGACTAGAGACGCGAAGAGGAAGATGATCGAAATCGCGAATCTGGTCTCGACGAAGGCTGTTGATACCAACCAGAGGCCGAAGAGCAGCAGGGCGTTTCTAACATCGTATTTCAGGTCCATCAGGCAGACGCAAGCATAGAGGGACTGGGCCATGGTTAGCAGAACCTCATCCTTGTGAGCCGTTAGAGAAACCGGCCCAATAGCTCCGATACTGAGAGCGAAGACTATTGGAATGATCGCAACGAGCGCCGTCAACTCGTTTACGGCCGAGGATACGAAGTTCAACAGCGCCATTGGTGCTAGCTTCACTTTTCGTGCCCAGTGAAACGCCGTCACCTTCTCAGGGAACTCGGACAGAAATGGAGCTATCCATTGAATGAAGAAGAATCCTGCACCCGCGCCGAACAAAGCCACTGCAATCGTATTGATCGAATCCACGAACGGCGTCGAGATGAACACGAAGACCAAGCCGGAGAAGCTGAAGAGACCTAGGATTGCCACGATTCGATGCTTTCTTGTTCTAAGATCTACTATCGCACGAGGGGACGCGTCAAGCACTGCCTGGGGGTCCTCCCTCTCGGAAGGGAGCCTCGATAACATCCAGAGATAACCCAAGAATGCGGCCAGTAGTACAATTGTATCGACAATTTCGAGAGAACCTCTGAGCCAGATTAGAACATAGTACAAGGTTGCTCCAAGCATGAATACGACTTCGATGCTCTGCTCCTTACGTAACGCAATTACGTGTAGTCCGGATCGCTTATTCCCACTTTTCGAAAGCATAGCCGTGAAGAGTATGAGAGGCCATCCTAGCCCGGTGAGTAACCTGTTTGCGCCGGTAAAATTCGCGGTCACATTAGGGAGCCAGCCGACTGGGTCTTTTCCTGCGTTCCAAGCAATGGCTCCTTCAACGAAGAACTCTGGGAGCGTCTGGACAATTGCCACTATTGCCAATGCAAGACCTTGGCTGATAGAGTACTGTGATGCTTCAGCGGCCCAGGCAATCATCATTGCCGCCGCGACTACTGAAGCGAAAGTGAAGAGAGCGAGAATTAGCGTCAGGGAAGAGAATGATTTGGATGCGGCCTCGAAGAGGAGGACAAAGCTTACACCGACGATGCAAGTGATAGTGAGACCCGCGTAATTCCTGATAACTCTGTTCACTCGCCGAGTTCTCCCAATTCGGAGATTCGGGACTGGGACGGCGCTATTTCTGATTTTTCAGTAGACTAAAGGATTAGAAATTCGATTGCCGGGTGCGTTGACATATTGCGTTGGATTATCGAGTGATCATGAACGAGAATTGTTCGTTCGTTGCTGTGACGAGGATTATTGTGTATGGATATCCTGATTGGAAGACATACGGGGTTCCGCTTTGAGTACAGCTAGTCGAGCACGCGGACGAGATCAAGATCGTTGCGTTCGCCCAGCTCGTAGGTTGGAACGTGGGTCCTGGATAGGAACCGGTTGCCCAATTGGCCCTCGTATACTGGTTCCCAGTGTAATCATTCACGTAGTATGACTTCAGTGTTATCGGAGTAGTGCCAATGTCTCTGATCGAAAGGTTCACCACGCTGCTATTAGAGAAAGACCAGTATTCCAGACTGATAGACTCCGTAGCTACTTTCTGGGGAGTGGCAATCGCGCCGAACAGACCCGTCGCGTAAGCGTAGACCATCACGGAAGCGATTACGACGATGAGGATCATAAGCACCTCAGCGATGATCGTGTCAATGCCCCGCTTGTTCCTGAAGAAGCGTCGTAGTCGCAATTCGCTGACCTTCGTGTCCTAAACAACGGGTAGAACTCCTCCGTTGAAGCTTGTATCGTTACTGCTGAACAAACCGCCAAGTTACACTTGTTCACCCGGCTCAGCAAGGTCCCGTCGGAATCGATTTCTCGCTCCATGTTGGACTGTTTCCACTAAACGTTAAAACTTCAGATCGTGGAGCTCGGCTTGAGGGCCCGTAGCTCAGCCAGGTTTCACATCAACGGACTGAAAGAGCGGCAGGCTCATAGCCACGCTGGAGACACCTGACGGTCCCCGGTTCGAATCCGGGCGGGCCCACCACCCTACCATCGAATATCTAGTCAGGTAAGTCGTTTGCTGCAGGCTATCGTCCTGATTTTGTCTCGCTCTCGATTACGGGACTTTCTACCGTCGGAGGAAATCGATGACGATCTTAGTGAACAGCTCGGTCTTGGACCAGGGAAAGTAATGGTCTGAACCGGGGGAAACTGCGAGTTCAGCTTTCGGGATTGATTTGTACATTTCCAACGCATCCTCTAGGGACACATCTTCGTCTCTGTCTCCCACCAGAACAAGAGTTGGAATTGTAATTTTCCTATAGTCTTCCACCGTATAGTTCAGTCGCGTCAACCACATCTTGGAAATTTCTTTTACGAATGTCTTCCAGTACTCGGGACCGTGTCCGCTCGAAAATTCCTTTACTCTCGAAACGATCTCGGGAGCCGCTCTCTCGAATTCTTGAACATCTACGACGCCCGGCGCTTCAATGCCCATATCCCTCAACGACGCAATGTCCGCGTCCTGCAATCGGTTATGTGCGCCCATGACTACCAATTTGCTGGCAATGTCCGGATAGCGCATCCCAATTTCTATGCAAATCTGTCCCCCGTCGCTGTACCCGCAAATCGAGGGCCTTTCCAGGCCCAAGGCGCGAATGAGACCTGCTGTATCGTCAGCCATGAGACGAAAACCAAACTCTCCTGATGGGTTGTCGGTCTTTCCGTGTCCCCTGCTGTCGGGTGCGATGACCTTGAAATGCTTGGAGAACGTCGGGACAAACTTTTCCCACATTCTCCTTGTGGCGGTCCCTCCGTGTAACAGAACGAGTGGCTCACCCGTGCCAAATGTCTCGTAGTAGACGGTCAGGTCGTTCACCTTCACATATTGCCCGTCAGCGGGTACCAGTTTTGCCTCGACCCAATCCAGTACTTATGCGCGTAGATCACGAGTCTGCAGGAAGTTAAGTGTTCGAGAACGGGGAGGTCCGGGCTTGACTATGGACCCATCACAATACAGAAGTGGTAGATAGGTACTTCAGAACTTTTCAGACAGATCCTTTTCGTAGGTTGATGCCGTATTCCAAATAGGCTTTGAGGCACATGCTCATGTGTGTCCATCCTTGACAGTTCTGGTATGAGCCTTGCAAACCGGCCACTGTAGGTCTCCACTTCCCCTCAACAATCCTAACAAGCGTCTCTTTCGCGTTCAGGGGCTCGAAGCTTACCTCAACGATAGTGTCGTACCCGCCGCCGCTCGGCATTGAGCTAGTCCTCGGGTCGTAGATCCCTTCGCTAGCCTCCCATGAAAACTGAATCAGCTTGTTCCGTACTACCTTCTTCACTTTTACAGGGAACGGCGTGATCATGTTCCCATTATCGAGGAAGCTCCACATCACAGTCTTTCCTTCATCTAATGGACCGTCTGCTCCGCCGGTCGTGAAGTATTTGCTGAGCTTCTTCGGGTTGTACACTGCGTCGAATACTTCGTCCACAGGCTTCTGGATCTTAGTCTGAACCGTGAATCTCAGGTCCATTTCCATATCCAATCCAGACGCCGCCTATATGTTATATCTTTATAACACTTTGTTCGCTCTCAACTGACAGCGTTGAACCTCCGTCTGCCCGCTTCACAATGGAGTCAGTAGCATGCGACGGGAAGAAACGTACGATCTGACCTTCAAGGCGTTAGGCGACTCTCGAAGGCGCGAAATACTCGACATGCTCAAGGTCAGAGGAAGAACGACAGGAGAATTGTGCGAGCACTTCAAGCAGTTGGATCGATGTACTGTAATGCTGCATCTGAGCGTTCTAGAGAAGGCCGACCTAATCATTGTGAACCGCGAAGGGCGTCTTCGCTGGAATTACATCAACCCGCTCCCGATCAAGGAACTGCACGACAGATGGATCGATGGATTCGCAGACGCAGCGGTGGATCTGCTGGCGCGCATGAAGCGCGAAATCGAAGATACGAGTTTAGACCAGTGATCAATGAGCTCTCGAGTGCCTAAATAGTGGATCGGCCCATCAAGACGTTTTCCAGTAAGGGCCTTAGCGGTGTCTGACAACAGGGAAGAACGGTGGCAGGATCTTGACCTTGCAGCCCAGAATGTGACCCGTGCGGGTACCCTAGTAGGGTCAACTATTGCCGTCTTCAGCTTCCTCCTCTTCTTCCTCTATCCTCGTTATTCCTCGGGACAGATCGACGCAGTCCTCTTCCAAGTCACACTGACGATCATCGTCCTAACCATCCTCACCTTCAGCCTCTCAGGACTCTTCTACTATCGAATCGGCGTGCTGAAGCTTAACACCGCTAAGAAGCGTGCAAGCATGCAGAGAGGAGCAATGTTCTGGCTCTTAGGAACACTATTCATCGTGTTAGAGCCCGCTCTGATATTGTTCACAGTCGGACTGACAGTCGTCGGCATAGTAGCGTTGATTGCATGGTTACTGTACGTCTTCGTCACTCTGCGCGATGCCACCGCCTACGGAAATCTATACGGTTCCTAACGGTGGGAATCGGACGTGAAACTTGAAATTCTCGATGAATCTCGCCTGAAAATCCTACTCTTAGACTGACAGTGATGGGAGGTCGTGTTGTTGAACAACAGAGTAATTGCCGATGCTTTTTCCAATCTTTCGACCCCTCTCATCGCCGATGCGTGCCTGCGTGTCAAAGTCCTACTGCGCGTTGCACCAGCCGGGATCCGTCCGTTGCTGCAAGGGATGCGCGTCGCGGGCCGAGTATTGCCTGCCCGTCACAGAGGCAGCGTAGACATTTTCCTTGAGGTCATGAAGAAAGCCCTGCCCGGAGACGTACTGGTGGTAGACAACGATGGTCGAAGCGATGAGAGTTGCATCGGTGATCTTACCGTTCTAGAGGCCCGCGTATGGGGCCTAGTGGGTTTGGTGGTGCGGGGCTACCATCGGGACACGAGAGAACTGGTCGAGATCGGCTTTCCAGTCTTTAGCTATGGCTCATACCCGGCGGGTCCTAGTCGCCTCGATCAGAGAACGCCCCTGGATCTTTCTTCTGCTCAATGGGACGGTTTTACGGTTAAACATAATGACGTGGTATTTGCGGATGATGACGGCGTACTCTTCGTGCCATTACATGATGCCGAAAAGGTGCTAGAGGCGGCTAGTGCCATACGGAAGGTCGAGCGTCGACAAGCCGAATCCATTCGGGCTGGAAAGAAGCTTTCTGAACAATTAGACTTCGATTCCTATTTGGAAAAGCGCAGGTCCGATCCCTCCTACACTCTCCGTAAGCACTTGCGAGAACGAGGTGGAGCAGTAGAAGAGTAAATCCCGCACGAAAAAATAGCCTCTCCTCAGAAAACCTGCACAACCACCCTAAATCGTCGATCTGATGGGAGTCGTTCTATCTGTCCACTTCGAACGTAACGTGCGTAACTTCCTTCGATGCAACCGCTTCCTTGATCCTTACGTGAATGTCCTTACTTGTTGCCGAAAACAGCTGCGTTCCTTGACCGAAAAACACTGGGGAGTAGTGGATGGTAAACTCGTCAACTAATCTGGCGTTAACGTATTGTTGTATAACGTTAGCGCCTCCAGCTACTCGTACGTCCCTATTCTCTGCAGCTCTTCGTGCTTGCCCGGGACTGTGGTGAACAGACAATCCGCGTTGCGCGCGGCGAAATCGCTGCCGGTCTTCGAATTCCCGGCGCTGACGAGAATCGGCCGGCTGCCCCACCATGGCTTCGGCTTCGCCATCACCGCCTTCAATTTGTAGTGGTGACCATCGAAGTCGAAAGGCTGGTCTTCGGACCAGATGCGTTTGACGATGGTCAGCCACTCCTCGCTGTAGTCATAGCGTCCGTCATGGTCGCCCAGCGCGACGCCCATCATGCCGAATTCGATCGGGTTCCAGCCGGAGACGACGTTGAGCCCGAACCGCCCGTGACCGATGTGATCCGCCGTCACCATCTGCTTGGCGGCAAATACCGGATTGACGAACGCGACATGGAGCGTGCCGAACGTCGTGATGTCTTTCGTCGAAGCCAACAGCCCGCAGGCCCAGGTCAGCGTCTCGAACGTCGTGCCCTGGGTGTCGCTCTCGCCCTGGTAGCCGTGCCATCGCCCGATCGGCAGCAGGAACTCGAGGCCGGCCGCGTCGGCGAGCTTCGCCGCCGCGACGTTGTTGTCCCAGGAGGCATCCCAGCGTTCCGGCGCCTTGGTGAGGCTCAAGCCGCCGGAGCAGTTCATCCCGAACAGCCCGAGCTTGAACTTGTTCTTGTTGTAGATCCGGGTCTCGTCCCTGTTCTGCAGCATATGCGGCCTCACTCACGCGGCGATCTGGCGGTGGCGCGTCAGCATGTGGAAGAGCGTGCTGACCGCGGTCATCAGCGCGATCCACACCACGCCCATCGATGCGAGCGAAGACCCTGTGGAGGTTGGGCTGGACTTCGTGCCTCAATACGGATTTGGGATCGCCAGGATATCGGGGCAGATGTTTGACGATGCAAACAAGAATGGCGTGAGGGACGCGGGTGAAGCGGGAATTTCCGGAATGTCTATCGTCGCACATGAACCACTGCCCGGAGAGGCCGGGGCGAGCTCGATCACAGATGCCGATGGGCATTTTTCGCTGCAAGGGCTTAGAGGTGGAGAATTCGTCGTCAGATGCAACTCCGGCAACACCGCATTCTTCAGCCGGGCAGTCACGCTGACGACATTGGCCGCGTAATCGCCGAAAGCGGCCGTCGATGAGCGCGTTTCGTGCAGCAAAGCCATCTGCAGCGTGACGGTCCGGATGGGCCGATAAGAAACCGACACCGCGGCCGAGCGCACGCGATCGGTCCGGTTCGGCACTATCCCAAGCACCAGTACAGGGTCACTACGGTATTCCCTGTT
>Ga0137409_10008773_pt1 | contig 10314 bp, 10 predicted proteins | sample CZODoug1_16funga_FD_122059 | JGI IMG/M metagenome (GOLD analysis project Ga0137409, IMG submission 122059) | Vadose zone soil fungal communities from Angelo Coast Range Reserve, California, USA - CZODoug1_16fungal (Hybrid Assembly) | ecosystem: Environmental > Terrestrial > Soil > Vadose zone...
CGAATTTCAAGACCCCTACCTCAAAGCACTCGGCGTAACTCTCGGCTTAATGCCAAAGTCCTCGCAACGTTCAACTCCACAGTAGTGATTGAACGACCGCGAGTGGCGTAATGACGTATTTATTGCATAAAATCGTCAGCGCGAAGGTGCTGCCGGAACGATCAAAAGACGGTACGGCGTGTTGTTCGCGTTCAGTGATGGTTGGGTCGAAGCTTGCTTCCACATGACGAAAGAAGAAGCCGAACGCCAGACACGGCGAATAGGCGAGAGCGTTTCTGTGCCGATCTATGCGGGTCGATTGAAGCCAGGAATGTCACGGTGATGCCCATGTTACGAGTACCTTCCTGGAAACGGGAAACGTTGAGGGTGTGATCAACGTCGACCTGGAAACACAGCGAGCGACGACCAACCTTCCCTTTTGACGTTTGGACGCTCTTTGCACGATACCTTGACCCGCACCCTCGTCGGGCTGCAGCATGTCACTGGTCTGGGAATCGTACTGTGCAACGCGCTCCCGGCCTTCGTTCCACACTGAAGGTCCCTCCGAGCCGTTGCGCCAACGCCTTTACCAATCCCAGGCCCGACAAGCGACTGCTGGGGTGCTCCAAATCGAACCCGAGCCCCTCGTCTTGCACACAGATCTCGTATAGTCCCGGGCGTCGGCTCAACCCAACCGTGATGGTAACTTGCCCATGCTGGTTGCCGCCGTATTTTGCCGCATTCGTGAGCAGTTCATTGATGATCAACGCCAGCGGCATGGCTGCCTCTTTGGGAAGATCCCCCCTGGCTGTTTTCCAATCGATCGATACGTCGCTGCCGAACAAGATTCGGGCGTTGGCGCAAACAGCGTTGACAAGGTCCTGCCCGCTCACGTCGGTTGAACCCCGCGCGGAGTGGTAGACCTGTTGCGCGGTTCCGATCGCCCCGATGCGTCGGATTGCATCCGACAGGACCTCGCGAGCTTCCGAGTTGCGGGCCTTGCGGTATCCCGACTCCAGGAGGCCAACGAGTATTTGCAGGTTGTTCTTGAGCCTATGGTTCCATTCGTCCAGCAACTGTTCGCTCAGTGGGATTGTCTCCGTACGTAGGTCATGAATGCATTGGGGGGCGATAGATGGCACATCCGAGTTTGGATGCGTGTCGAGGCCTTCGGCAACCTTGCGCGCGGTCCCAACTCTCCGGTCGGCCTTTGGGCGCTTAAGTCGAATCGTGTTCATCTCGATCTCCGTTTTGAATTCCGTAGCCTCCAACGCGAGGCGATGAGGGGCGTGGAGCCCTGCCCGGAAGGGATGTTGCCGGTCTTTGGTGAGAGCCGCAGAGCGGGAGAGCACCCGCGGCTCTCCCGCCCTCGGCGATCGTTTCCAGGGGACGACGAGGGATGATTGCCCGGCGCTAGGGCGATTGGCTTAGAGCCGTTCCAGCGACTGCGCCTTCCGGGCCGGATAGGGTTCTTGCGATAATCGCATCTTGTTGCCCGTCCCGCCCCGTGGGGTGCGGCGCGTTTGGTGTTCGATGAGCAGCAACGGAACCTCCTCGAGGACAGAATGCGCGTGTCCAAAAAGTACTAACGACCGAGCGAATGAAAATCGTCCGTCTTAGTATTCGCTGCTGAGCACAATTCATGAATGAATATGACGTTGCATTGACTGCCTGCAGTCTCGTCTGACCGGTTTCAAACATCGCGCAATGGTTCATGGACGCCCCTGGTCTACCGTGGGCCTTTTCAGCAGGGTCGGCTCGTGTTGTTTCGAATGACTAGGTCACCCGCCAACATTGCCCCAAGATTGCTTCCGGCGAAGCAAACGTCATCTTTTAAGGTGGGGAGCTTCAGCAAAGCGGCGATTGAAGCCTTCGATCCGCCATAGTTTGCGGCGGTATGGCTTGGCCCCACGGGGGCAATGTCGTATTTTGCGCAGACGCAATCAAACGCGTATCTGCCGGATGGGCTTGTCGTGCGGCTTCCGCTACTTTCGCGCCTGCGTAATCAATTCTATTCCAGGCGGGGCTTTTGACCAGGAGTACTGGTGAGCACCGAGGCTGTAGCCGCGGTTGAAGAGCGCAATCATATAGCGCTGATCGAACGGTTCGTCGCTGGCGTAACTGAAGTCTGCGGGAATACTGGCAAGATTGAAGTCGATGCCGTCATGTTTGGTGGCGGCATAGATGCGATACAAATCCCCAATTCCCTGATTCTTGATAAGAGTCGATATCGAACGCCGGGTTACCGAAAGAATTTCCTCATCGACCGATTTCCACTCCGGATCAACCTTTCCATTCCGGATCACATAAAGCCGCTGCCTCAATCCCTCCCCCTATTTCGATCGGATGGAAACAATGTAACCACCGAGGGGGTGAGGAAAACCTGCCGCGTAACTCCCCCGTCTACATGCAATTCATCATAAACCTGCTGCCCGACGCGCACTTGGATTCAGACTGGCGGAAATAGCCCCGGAAGCGTCGCCGATGCCAGCAGGATCGTGCGAAACAGTCCCTTGGCATCGCCACCAGGGGTCATCGCAATTCGTCCCATATCCCACATGACCGGCCTTTGAGCGTCGAGATTAGTCGTACCGATAAGCAAGATTCGACCCTTCATGCGCTCTCGTGCGATTTCCTCGAGAAGAGTGTCGTCGACATACTTATCGATCAGGCGGGATAGGGGCTTGTCGTCGGCCAAGGCGGAGCCCCCAAGTATCCCCTTCACATTGTAGGTGAAGATGTCTTTTCGCCCGTATTTAGTAAAAAGCTCGCGCAATTGATTGTCATGTTCGCGCCCAAGGAAGGCGAAAGGAGCGATGAGCGCGCCTGAGCTCACACCCGTAACCAAGTCGAATGAAGGTCGAGTGCCGGCGTCACTCCAACCGACCAGCAGTCCGGCACCGAAAGCGCCGTCCTCAGCACCACCGGATATCGCGAGGAGGTTGGATGCCGACTGATGGTTTCTTGCTTCCAGTCCTGGTCGCGCTCCAGTTGTTGGCACCTCAACTCTGACGATCGCCTCGATATCTCGCGGCGACGCGTCACCCCAAAAGCGAATGTTGCGAAAGCCCTCCAATTCGATCTGACCGGTGTGCGTTTCGGGTAAGACATTGCGTGGAGGAAGCGTCGCGCAACCGGCGACCAAAACGGCCGTACAGCCGACACTTAGTCGGCTCAGCGTCTGCCTGAAATGACGCCAAGCACCACGCCACCGGTCAGGTCGTGAGACGGCCGTTGCAGGCCGACTCCGCTCTACGATCGGGCTCGCCCTGAATAGCGCGACGGATCGTCCCCGCGAAAAAATGCCAATGCTACCGCCGACGTTGTGGTTACTGAAGGTTTGACCAAGGCGTCGCTCTACGACCCGCAATCGGCCCTCGACCTTAGTGCGAAAATTATCTGCAAATGATCGCTGCTCATCGTATGTCATCAAGAACGATTCATTTGAACGAGCGCGCGCTTATTTCCAGTCGCGCTTTGTGAGCGCTTCTTGTCGTCGCACTATTTTACTGCACCCGGAAGCCGAGACGGTTAAATGTCGAAATTCAGGAATCATCGCGGCGCCAAAGGGAGAGCGACTTTCAATTTTCCAAAGTTGCCGTGCCGCGCAATCCTCTAAGTGACTATTGGATAGGATTGACTGGTGAAGTCGAAACGACAAGATGATCCGCGAAATTGCCCCAAGATTGCTTCCGCGAAGCCGGACCGTCGCCTCTCGCGAGCCTCGAGAGGATTCCGTTTTATGGGTTCGGGGCCTTCATACGGCGTAGAATAATGGTGCGGCCACCGCCGAATAGCGGTGACCGCACCACTCCAGAGTCCGTCGAGGGGACGTCGACAGCGCTGGGATCACGAGGAGTTGTGCTTCTGGACATTATTGGAAGGGATAGCTCTTGTGGTTTGATTGGAAATGGCAAGGTGATCCGCCAACATTGCCCCAAGATTGCACCCGGCGAAGCAAACCGTCACCTACCGTGAGTCCAAGAATGGGCGGTCCTTCGAGACTTGCCTTCGCGTAACAGATTGCCGTAAGGGGAAGCGCCGGGCCGGATCGATGCGCCAAGTGCGACCAGCGGGCAACGCCGCGATCCGCATGATCCATCGACCAGCCACCGGCTATACCGAGGAAGACCGATGCGCTCCCTTGTGATCGAAGACGAACCACAGATCGGGGCCTATCTCGGCCGATTGCTCGGGCAGTTCAATGGGATCGTCGATATCGTCGGATCCCTTTCGGAGGCTCAGCAAGCGCTTGGCAATTTCAAGTACGATCTGGCGATCGTCGACCGGATGCTGCCCGATGGCGACGCGCTCGACGTCGTCGCGGCGCTGAGCCAATTGCCGGAAAGGCCTGCCATCATCATGCTGACCGCCAAGGACGCCAAGGAGGACGTGATCGATGGGCTGAACAGCGGGGCAGACGATTATCTGGGCAAGCCCTTTGAACCGCAGGAATTCATCGCCAGGGTGCGGGCTGTGCTGCGACGGCCTCGGCTCCTCGTTCCATCGGTGCTGGCGTTTGGAAACGTCGAACTAAACGTCGGCACCAATGAGGCCACTGTGGCCGACAAGAAGGTCCTGCTGCGGCGGCGCGAAGCCTTGATCCTCGGAGCGCTACTGATGCGGCGGGACCGCGTCATCACGCGCGCGGCCCTGATCGAGGAGATCTATGGGTTCGATGACGAGATCGAATCCAACACGCTGGAGGCGCAGGTGTCCCGGCTCCGCAAAAAGCTCGCCGAGCTTGGCGGCGACGTCGAGATCCGCAGCATGCGGGGCATCGGCTACATTCTCAGGATGGCGCAAACCCGATGAAGTCGATCACCAGGACGCTGACGCTTTCGCTCAGCGTGGCTGCAACGGCAATCTTCCTCGTCTTGCTCAGCATCGTGATGTGGCTCGATGTGGCGCGCGAACGCGAGCACACCTATTGCCAGGCAGCCGCGGCTATCCTCAACCGCGCCACGGTCGTCGATCCGAGCCATGGACTGACTATCCGTTCCACAGACAGTATCGGGGAGTTGAAATCCACTAGCCCAAACCTCTGGTACGTCGTGTCGTACGACAATCTGATAAAGGAGTTCGGAGGCGAACGCAGACCAGCCCTACCCTTCTCGCTCCCCTATACCGGGCCGATCGGTTTCTCGGTCCTCAATACGCTTGACCAGAACAGCTCCTTCTGCCTCGCCGTCGTCCGAAGGGGTGCTTCCGAACTGGTTATGATGATCGGAGGTGCGCAAGTCGGCTTCGGCCAGATCGCGAAGTCGTTCGTCGTCCGCAATCTTTTCTCCGTTTTCCTGCTTGCCATCGCCTTCGCGTTGACCGTCGCGACCGGCGCATTCCTGTCCGCGCGCTTCGTGGCCCGCAGCATCGAACGCGTGACGAGGCTGGCGCTCGCAATCGAGCCGACGGCGCCGCAGACATCGATTTCACTCGATGAGGTCCCGGTCGAACTCAAGCCGCTGGTCAGCGCGCTTAACCGCGCCTTCCATGAGATTGACGCCTACATCCAAGGGCAACGCCGATTCCTCGGCAATGCGGCCCATCAACTCCGAACGCCGCTGACCCTGCTGCGTTCCAAGATCGAAGACGTGACCGAACCTGCCCTCAAGGCCGAACTCGTGCGCGACGTCCGTCGCCTCTCGTCACTGGTCTCAGCCATGCTGGACCTGGCACGGCTACAAAATCATGCGATCGAAAAGCGGCCCATCGATCTTACGGCCCTGACGCGGGACGTCCTTGCGGATTTCAGCCCCTCTGCTCTGGACGCCGGAATCGAACTTTCATTAGAGCAGGTCGAGGAAGGCACCCTCGTGGTGCAAGGCGTCGAAGCTGCGGTTCGGAGCGCCTTGGCTAACCTGGTCGGCAATGCATTGGTGCATGCGCATGGCGCCGGACGCGTCGTGGCCAACCTCGATCGCGGGAGCGTGTCGATCTGCGACGATGGGGCTGGAATCTCTCGAAGCTCCGAACGCATCGAGCTGTTCCAAACGGGTAACCCTTCAAAAGAGGGGTCCGGACTCGGCCTGTCGATCGTTCAGGAGATCATGGCAGCCCACGGAGGGACGCTGATCATCAAATCGACTCCAGGACGCGGAACGACGGCCAGCCTCCGTTTTCCCGAGGCTTCTGAAGCAACGCCCGGCGAATCCGGATCCGGCAACGTTGAGGCAACGTAGTCGGAGCTCTCTGCTGACGCACGCATCGTACGTCATGCCAAGCAGAGGGATTACGACACATGGAAATGCCAAACCGCCCCTTGCCCCCAGCCACAGCATGTCCGGCTGGCACTTCAACCGCATGAACTAAGCCTTTACGGCAGCGCCATCGCGGGCAACGGAGATCGCGCCCGGTCACCGTTGATAAAGACGACGCGGCGCGCAGCGTGTTCACCAAGCCCCCCGCGATAGAACCACATCTGATTCATCCGGCTGAATGAGCTTTTCAATCGGCTCTAAAGGACCATTTATGCATACCTGCACAATGTACGATTCGATACAGGACGTGCCGCCGGATGTGTGGGGGTGCCTAGTGACAGAGGTAGATTTTGCGATGGATCGCCGGCTGGTTACGCTTCAGCAGCAGACGCTGCGCGAGCAGAACCGAATGTGGGTGGTGGTGGTGAGGGATGGCGCGAATGAGCCAGCGGCAATTGCGTGTTTGGCGCGATTTGATTTGGAAATAGTGAACCTGCATGGGTGGCAGCGGAGGGGCGTGGGCGCGGCGCGGCAGCTTTTTCCGGAGCAGCACGTGGAACGTCAGAATGTTTTCAAGGAGGGTAAGAAGGAAGCGGTGGCGGAGCGCGAATAGCTAGGAACAGCATAGCTAAGGCGTGCGGGTGTTGTTGCTGGCCAAGGCGTCACATAGGCCGAGGCGGACTTACCGAAGGTGAAGCTAAGCGAACTGAAGGATGCGAACTCAGCCGCGACATAGCCAGCCACTTGGCGTGTGGAGCAGGTTGCCGTTGTTGCAGAGGTTAGTCGCCAAGGCTCTCGCTGCCCGCGGCGAGCATATCGACCGTGAAGTCGCCCTAAGCAGATAACAAGTCAGACTGACCAAAGAACGGGTGAGGTCGGCATCCCACCGGACGCGATGGCGCGCTCCATCGAGCAGCCCGGGTTGGTCGTGGGATTCGACAAGCCCCGTTTGAACGAAGCCCAGCGAAATGGCGCACCCTCTGTAGAGATGGCGTTGACGATGGCCGAAGCCCTGCGGTCAGAAAACAGGCAATGCTGCGGCAATCTACCGACGGCCTAAGTGCACCGTGCGATGGCAGGGGACTGCGAAGGATCCAGTTTTGTCGCGCGACCATTTTTCTTTTCGCGCGCGGCGCGAAGGCACTGAGAAAGGCTCTCTACATGCAATTCAAGATCGTCCCGGCCGTAGGGCCACGCTATTGGGTCAGTATTATGATCGCCAGCATCTGTGGGGCGAACATGGGTGATTTCATATCCGACGTGCTCAAGTTGAGCGACTTAGGCGGCCTTTTGATGCTTGCACTGATTTTCGCGGTCATTGTGCTGGCGAATCAATGGAGCAGACGTGGAAATGAGGCCCTGTATTGGCTGGCAATCCTCGTTGTTCGAGCCGCCGCGACCAACTTGGCCGACCTCGGAATCGGCCGCATGCATCTGGACTGCATCACGGTCTCGGCCTGCCTGGCCGCGCTCCTGGTTGCGATTCTAGCGTTGCGCCGCGCGTCATCGTTACAGCCGGTGACATGCGGGCTCCCACGCACGAATGGCCTCTACTGGTTGGCTATGCTGACTGCCGGAACGCTTGGCACTGTGGTTGGTGACGGCATAGGTCACGTGATCCACCCGATCACGGTCGGAGTACCGATCTCTGCCATAATCGCGACCGGGGCCGTTGCCTTTATTCTCAGGCAGAAAACGCGCCTCGACATGGCATCCGCCGAGGCCGCAAGCTATTGGGCCGCGATCGTCGCGATCCGAACCTGGGGCACTAACTTTGGCGATATCGCGGCTTTCTTTCTGTCGCTTCCCGTGAGCATGATGCTTAGCGGTCTGCTGCTGGCAGGCACGCTGATTGTGTGGCGCGAGCCGAGCAATCCCATAATCCCGGCAGCCACCTAGCCTGCCTCCTCGATCGCGCCGATAATCACGACTCCGACTGCAGCTATCGACATCAGCATCTCGATCGAAAAAGGTGTGCTGGCCCGGGCGGTGGATATCGCTCTTCGTGCGGTCGGTATCAGGCCGATCTCTACACCGTCGACCACGGCACAATGTGGCTGTAGCGCGCGCGGCGCTAAGCGGCGTGCTCCACTCGCTCGGCCGATCTTGCAGACCGGCGGAAGTGCCGTCGCGATGGTCGCACGCTCCGGCGACCCCGCCACGGAGGCGCCGCAGCAGCGAGCCGCCAGATGATCCCCTCCATATCCGCGTGCTTCGGTGACGGAAAAAGTACAACGACGAAGCGACCTGCGCCGCGCAACACCGCAGTGTTTACGAAAGATGCCTCGTGTTGTAAAACGAGACGTCTCGAAATGACCCGGAGTATCGCCATTGGCCGCCGCTCGCATCGCTCAGATGAATTGGACCGACCCATGCTGCAGTTTGGCGCCGCGCTGGTCGTAACGTCCATTCCATTTTTTGTGAACGGTATGGATTCTCTTTCCCGCAATCGTGACCCTCTGCGTGGACGCAATGCTCGGCGATATGCGCGCGCAAGGGGCCGGGAGACATCGCCCGTGCTGATTGGCCGGATGGGTATGGGGCCTCGAAGGTTTGAAGGCGCCAAGGGTCGCGCTGCGCGGCCGGCATTCATGCCGCGCGCTTGGCACATTAAAGACACGAGATGGCAAAGCCCTTACCCAACGTCGCTAAGCGAGTCTACCGAGGTCACTGTCCTCGAAACCCTCTCGATATCGTTCCTAAAATTGCTCCGCTCATGCTGGCGGTATCGGCAACGTTACTGTACGACGTGCCGAACAGCCTGACCACGAGTTGCTTATGCTGCGTAAGTGTCGGTCGAAGGCGTAGTCCAATGGCGGCTTCGGAACAACTTGAAACTTCCGCGTCGATCCACCCGAGCATCTCAAGATAAAGCTGCACGGTTTGATAAGATCGACGCGCCGGCAAATTTCGGGTGAAGGACATCTGCGCACTGGATGTCGAGAGCCAGGTAACATGACCCGAGGTGAGATTATCACCTAATGCGAGTTGGGCCACTTCATCGACCGCGAAAAGTGCTTCACCGCGAGGCAACTCGAAGCAGACCAGGAATGCGATGAACGCGATCAACATCGCGATGGCGGCCCAAATCAAGTTGAAGAAATCGAGAGAAGATATCTCGCTCGCCGCATATGGAGAGACAAACGCCCAAACGATGCTCGCGGCGGAGCTCAGCGAGATCAAACCGAAGACGGAGGCGAGTTTCCAATGCACTCGGGGTGCGGAGCGATCGCCGCCCTTGTCGGTAATCTTGAACGGGCGCCCGAATGGCTTGATGACAGCGCTGAGGAGCGTAGCAGAAATCGCAAAAGCTGTTACTGCATGGGTCGCTTCCATAAATAACGGAAGCGTGCGGGACCTCGAAATCCAGGCCATGTACATGATCTGACTAAGCAAAGCCGGCATTCCATATCGCAGGAATGAGAGGTAGTCCGCCTCGAACGCGGGGATACCTGCAAACCAATAGATTGGAGGCGCAACCAGCAGCAAGACCATGAATGGCTTGCAGAGCCAGTTCAACACGCCATGCAGATAGTGCCATCTTTGAGTGAACGTAAATCCGGGGCCAAACAACGGCCCATCACGAAGCAGGGCCACTTGAATCGTTCCAAGGCACCAGCGAGCCCTTTGCGTAATATATTCAGGTATTCCCTCGGCCGATAATCCAATGCTGAGTTTCTCGTTCAGCCACCAAGTTTCGTAACCCCTCGCCAGCATCGTATAAGTCAAATTTATATCCTCCGAGATCGCCTGACTCGGAAATCCGCCGATCTCGTTCAAACGATCGCGGCGAACGATAAAGGACGTCCCGACGCAGAACGCGCATCCCCACGCATCTTTGGCCGGCTGAAATATATCGAAAAAGAAGCGCTGGTCGTCGACCCAACTCTGCGCGGCCAGCAGATTGTGCTGGATCGGATCGGGATTGTAATAGAACTGCGGTGTCTGGACCACCGCAACGTCCGGATTCGAAAGCAATCCGACCGTGCGTTTCAGGAAATCGCGGCGCGGAGCAAAATCCGCGTCCAGCACCAGAATGATCGGGGCGTTGGTCTCACTTGCCGTGAGGGTGAGACCGTTGTTCAGGTTTCCCGCCTTGGCATCCCTGTTGTTGTCCCGGGTGATATAGCGCGCGCCC
>Ga0137409_10008774_pt1 | contig 10314 bp, 6 predicted proteins | sample CZODoug1_16funga_FD_122059 | JGI IMG/M metagenome (GOLD analysis project Ga0137409, IMG submission 122059) | Vadose zone soil fungal communities from Angelo Coast Range Reserve, California, USA - CZODoug1_16fungal (Hybrid Assembly) | ecosystem: Environmental > Terrestrial > Soil > Vadose zone...
TTCCTACCTGCTATTCTGGGTTTGCGCGTTTCGAGCCGCGCCCAGGAATCGAAAACCAGCACCACGGAAAAGAAGAGCGAAGTCTATCCCCGAGGGTTGAAGCTGATGCTGGCTGACGGCACCTATCAACTGGTGCGGGAATACCAGCGCAACGGCGACCACGTGATGTATTTCAGCATGGAGCGGGGGGCCTGGGAGGAGTTGCCCGCGGCCATGGTGGACTGGGCCGCAACCGCGAAGGCGGAAGCGGAGATGGAAAAACAGTCCGCTGCACTGGTAGAAAAAGTCCATAAGCAGGAAGAGGCGCGGCGGCTGGACAACGTCGCGGACATTGACGCGAGCTTGCGAGTTGGGGACGGGGCGTTTCTGCCCTCGGGCGAGGGGATGTTCGTGGTGGAGGGAAAAACGATTCGCATCCTGGACCAGGCAGGATCGGAATTGAAAACGGATAAGAAGCGAGTAATCGCGGATGTGTTGTCCCCAGTGCATATGGTGCCAGGGAAGCAGACCATCGTGATGCAGGGATCCCACGCCGTGGTGCGGCTGAGGACCAACGCCCCCGAATTTTACCTGCGGGAAGCGCCACCAGACCCGGACTCGACAAGTTCGATCCAGAGGAGCCGGCGTGCAGGAGAATCGGGACCGGATGTGGAATTAGTGCGCACCAAAGTGGGGCGGAATACGCGAGTGCTTGAATCCGTCCGTACGCTGTTTGGCCAGGCGGTCAGCGAGAACATCAACGTAATCTCGATGCAGAGATGGGACGTTGCGCCCAACGTTTACCGATTTACGCTGAGCCAACCTCTACCGCCAGGGGAATATGTGTTGGCGGAAGTATTGGAAGAGGGGTTGAATTTGTATGTGTGGGATTTCGGCTTGGACGCGGCGCCAGGGAAGGCCAGCAAGTAGACCTGGCGACTTGAAAGTCGCCGCTACGCGGATAATGAAATCAGAAAATTTTCATTGCCTAGTGGATTGGAGCGGTGAGGGGCTGAAGATTTCTGTCAGAATGTGCAGTACGTCTGAAACGCGGAAAGGCTTCTGAAGGCGGCGGGTGCCCGGAGGGAGATTGCCGTTGTCTTCCGACATCAACTCGCCGGACATGAAGACGAGCTCGGGCTGGTGGGCGGACGCGGCGATTTTCAGGCGTAGGGCGACACCGTAGCCGTCGGCGTTGGGGCCGGATCCGGAAAGCTTCAAGTCGCAGAGAATTACATCGTATTTGGTGCTGAGAATCAGGCTCATGGCCTGTTCCGCAGTAGCCGCGCAATCCACTTTCAATCCATACGAAGCAAGGCCTTCGGCTAGAAGCATGCGGATGCTCTCTTCGTCGTCAACAACCAGAACGGCGTGCTTGGAGAAGGCGTCGAGCGTAGGCATGGCGCGCTCGCCGGAGCCCGAATCGATCTTGGCGGGGGTACGCCGGCCAGCCTCTTGTTCCGCAACCGGCAGAGTAACGGTGAACGCCGCGCCGCCAGCAGGGAGCGAGGAGGCTTCAATGTTGCCGCCATGCTCACGCACGATCGACATGCAAATGCTGAGGCCGAGGCCGGTGCCGCCGCCGGGACGCTTGGTGGTGAAAAAGGGATCGAAAAGCTTGGGCAGCACTTCCGGCTGAATCCCGATGCCGTCATCCTGCACCGTGGCGGAAACGCGATTTCCGGAGCGGGCGAGGCGGATTTGAATGCGGCCGGAGGGGCGCACTTCACGGATGGCCTGCTCGGCGTTGCTGATGAGATTCAGGAAAATCTGAATGAGTTGATTGGCATCGCCGACGATGGGGGGTAAACCCGGGACGGCCTGGAATTCAACTTCGACATTGTTGCGGCGAAGGGAATGATCCTGGAGCTGCAGCGTGCGGTCTATGACCACATTGAGGTCCAGCGTCTTTTTCTGCGGGGAAGCTGGACGCGAAAACTCGAGAAGATTCTGCACGATGCGCGCGGCGCGGCGAGCCTGGCGGTGCGTCATTTCGAGCTGACGCTTGGTGTTATCGTCCACGCCCTGACGTTCGCGGAGAAGCTCGCTGGCGCCGAGAATGGCAGTGAGAGGATTGTTCAATTCGTGGGCCACACCCGCGAGCATCTGGCCCATGGCCGCGAGTTTTTCGGCCTGGATGAGCTGGGTCTCGAGACGCTTCACTTCGGTGACGTCCCGGCCGGAGACGACGGCGCCTTCGATTTTTCCATGTTCGTCGAAAAGCGGGCTGAAATTGCATTTCAAGCTGCGCCATTCGCCCTGCTTGTGTCGAACGCGAATTTCGATGGAGGCAAAGTTTTCCTTTCCCGCGACCAAATCGTCGAACAGGGCGAACATCGCCGGGCGGTCATCAACGTGGGTGCGCTCGCCGAAGGTGAGGCCAATGACTTCGGTGGGTTCGTAGCCGAGGACTTCCTTGAATTTGGAGCTGACGAAATTGTACCGGCGCTCTGTGTCCACAACAAAAATGAGGTCGGGGAAACTGTCCACGAGGCGGCGGGCAAATTCCTGCTGCTGGTGAAGCTGTTTCTCGATGGCGCGGCGCTCCGTGATGTCAACGAGCGCACCCTGGAAACGGATCACGCGACCGCTGGTGTCGCGAACGGCGGAGGCGGTGTTCAAACAATAGACAGGCTGCCCGTCTTTGCGGCACAGGGTGAGTTCGTGGCCGTGGGGACTGGCTTCTCGACTGACTTCGCGGACGATCGAGGCGCGCTGTGATTCATCCGCGAAAACTTCTGAAACCCGCTTGGACAGCAACTCTTCCTTGGAGGAATAGCCAAGCATTTTGACGAGGGCGGGGTTGACCTCAAGAATCTTGTCTTCGGGCGTGACGATGTAGATGCCTTCCTGCAGGGTTTCGAACAGTTCGGTAAAGCGGGCCTCGCTGCGCTTCATCGCGGTGATGTCGCGGGCGAGAACGGTGACGCCGTGCACCTCGCCGTCGCGAAGCATGGCGTGGGCGACGCAATCGAAAAAGTAGACGGCGTTGCGTTTTTTGAGGCGGACCTGAACCTCGCCTGACCAGATGCGGCGCTCGAGGAATCTGGTTTTTCCTGCTTCGAGGATTTCGATCGGGTTTCCGTCCGCATCCTCGAAAAATTCGCTGATGCGGCAGCCGATAATTTCCTGGAAAGGCTTCCCGACGAGGTCAGCAAAGCTGCGATTGACGGCGCGAATTTCGCCTTCGAGATCCATGGCCAGGAGGATATCGTCAAAGGAATCGATCAGGTCGCGAAAGCCTTGCTGCGACTTGGAGATCATGGAGAAGAGATGCTGGAGTTGGTTGTCGCTGGGGAGGACAGCATCTTTTTTATCGAGGCCGCGGACCAGGCCTTTCAGCTCGGCGATCTCCTGAGTCTTTTTCCAGACGTACACACCGAAGAGTGTGACCAGGACAACAAGGCCGATCGGGAGAGCCTCGAGGTGAAGTTTAGCGCTGCGCAGCCAGTCCCAGGACATCCAGGCAAAAACCAGGCTGACCAGGAACAAAACAAAAAAGGTAAGGCGCCAGAGTTCCTGTTGGCGTTTTTCGAAGAGCTCCAGACGTTCAACGGCAGGGGGGCGCGGCTCTCGTGAAGAGGAGAGATTTTGGGGCGCGCCGGAATTCGAATCAGGCTGCATGGCTTCCAGTCAGCCGGCAATAGCTCCCATCGGCCGCAGGCAGTGATTTCCAATGATAAAGAAAATCCTAGAAACTGAGCAAGTTAGTTGGGAAGCAAGGGTTCCTGGGCCATACCTGTACGGAGGGCCAGATTTGCACCGGAATGTGTAACAACGGCCAGGGGCCTAGCGTAAAAGCTGATGGTTCAAATGGATAGAACCCCACATAAGAACAAGGGGACATGGAGTCCGCGGTTTCGCAACTGCGTGCATGTTTCAATCCTGAAAACTGGCGAAGGGGATTACACAAGTATTACAGAGGGTTTTTGGCGCACATGCTACGGTGGGAATTGCAATCGAGAATCCGGATCGAGGGACACCGAGAGCTATGAGCATCTTCAAGCGCGACAAGACATTCACCCAGCCGATTATCTGGGTAACCACACTTTTTATGATTGCATTCCATGTCGGCGCCATCGCGGCGTTTTTTTTCTTTACGTGGAAGGGTGTGGCGCTGGCAGTGTTGTTCTGGTGGGTGGCGGGGAGCCTGGGCATCGGCATGGGCTACCACCGGTTGCTGACTCATCGCGGATATAAGACTCCGAAATGGGTGGAATATATTTTGACCGTTTGCGGGACGCTGGCGCTGGAAGGCGGACCCATCGCGTGGGTGGCAACGCATCGTGTTCACCACCAGAATACGGACAAGGAAGGCGATCCTCATTCGCCGCAGGATGGCGGGCTGTGGGCACACATGGGCTGGATCATGACGGGCAAGGCGATGCACAACAAGGCGGACGAATTGCTGCCCTATGTTCCAGACCTGCGCAAAGACAAATTTCATGTGTGGATCAGCAAGTGGCACTGGGTGCCAATGGGTTTCGTGGCGCTGGCGATGTTTGTGCTTGGCGGGTGGTCGTGCCTGCTGTGGGGATTTTTCTTCCGGACGGTTTTTGGGCTTCATTCCACGTGGCTGGTGAATTCCGCGACGCATATGTGGGGATCGCAGCGCTTTCACACTGACGACACGTCGACGAACAGCTTTTGGGTGGCGATGCTTACCTTTGGAGAAGGCTGGCACAACAATCATCACGCGGCGCCGCAGGTGGCGCGCCACGGGTTGGCCTGGTATGAGGTTGATATAAACTGGTACGGAATTTTGGGGCTGAAAACACTTGGGCTTGCGTGGGACATCAAGTCTCCCCAATTCAAGGAACCCCGGAAAGCACATCCAGCTGCTCCGGGTATTCCAGCTATCCCGACTGATGTGGACAAAGTGAGTGTTCCCGTGTCGCCTACCTACGGCGACTAATCTCCGCGGAGCGGCAGTCCATTCGAAGGATGGATGCCGCACTGCAACTCTCTGCAAAATGTGGTGTCCCAGGCGTTTCGCTACTATGATTTAAGCGGAAGGCCCTATGCGCATATCCACTCGCACAAAATCGATGGCAGTGTTTATCACGCTGGGCGTTTTTCTGGTGGCGCTGACAGTGGTGGTCAACGTCGGCTGGATTGTGATCAACTGGCGCAGAGTGGCGCCGCTGATATTCGGCGTCATTTTTTTTGGATTGATCATCGCCGGACTGTCGGTGAATACCGTTTTTCTGGTGCGCGAAATCAGGCGAAATGAGCAGCAGGACAGCTTCCTGAACGCGGTCACGCACGAGTTGAAGACGCCTATCGCTTCCATTCGCATGTACCTGGAGACGCTGGAGAGCCGGCAGCTGGACGAACCGCAGCGGCGCGAATTTTATCGCATCATGCTGGAGGACACGGACCGGCTGCTCGGCACTGTGGAGCAAGTGCTGAAAGCTGGCGAGGCGCGCCAGCGGAGCAACCGGAAGAACTGGCAGGAGCTGGATTTCTCCGAGCTGGTGAAAAGCGCGCTGGACCTTACGCGGCTGCGACACCATCTGACGCCGGAAAATTTGCGATTCGGCGCCGCGCCACAGGAAGGGTTGCTGGTGCTGGGAAATCCCGAGGAGTTGCGCACGGTGGTGTTCAACCTGTTCGATAATGCGGTGAAGTATTCCGGGGACAGCCGGGAAATCGTGGTGGACGTCCGCACCCCGGATATAGATACGGTTTTGTTGTCGGTGCACGACCTGGGAATTGGGATTCCGCGCAGCGAACTGAAGCGTATCTTCCACCGGTTTTACCGGGCGACGAATCCACTGGCTGGACAGGTGAAGGGTACAGGGCTGGGGCTTTTTATTGTGCGGTCGATCGCGCGACGACACGGCGGCGATGTTTATGCGGAAAGCGAAGGCGAAGGACGGGGCAGCACGTTTACCGTCCGCCTGCCGAGAATCTATCGGGTATGAGCCGGATCCTCATCGTGGAAGACGAAGCGCACCTTGCGCAGGGGCTCCGCTTTAACCTGGAAGCAGAGGGCCACTCCGTGGAGATCTCCGACCGGGGCGAAGAAGCGCTGGTGCGTTTGCTGAAGAAGAACGAAAGCTACGACGCGCTGGTGCTGGACGTGATGTTGCCAGGGAAGGATGGGTTTTCGGTGGCGCGCGAGTTGCGCGAGGCAAAGAATTACATTCCGGTGCTGATGTTGACGGCCCGAGGGCGTGCCGAAGACGTGCTGAAGGGATTTGAATCGGGCGCCGACGATTACCTGCCGAAGCCGTTCAACCTTGCCATCCTGCTGGCGCGCATCGAAAGTTTATTGAGGCGCAAGGAGTGGGCACAGAATTCCGCAGCGCCCGTTGGCAAATCCGCCGCACCGAAGGCGGGTTCGGAAGAAAGCTACAGTTTTGGAGACAAGCTGGTGGATTTTCAGAATCTGCGGCTGCACATGGGCGACAAAGTTGTCCAACTTACGCTGATGGAGATGGAGCTGTTCCGCTACCTGATCCGGAACGCGGGGCACCCGGTATCGCGCAAGGCGATTCTGGAAGACGTCTGGAATTTACACGAAGACACGGACACACGCGCGATCGACAATTTCATCGTGCGCCTGCGGCGATACATCGAGCCAGAGCCAGGCAAGCCAGTTCATTTGCTGACGATTCGCGGCGTCGGGTACCAGTTCGAGCCAAATCCGAAGTGATTCCCTGTTTTTCCTGTTCGCAGGAAACGTCCAGGAGGTTGCACCACATCCGTCAGTAAATGGCGGGATCAGGATGCTGCAATTTCCAATCGGCAGCCAACTGCTGTGCCCTGGAGATCTGCTCCGCGGTCATTTTGTGCTGCATCCAGGCAATGTTCTTGTCGATGCCGGCGAGAGAAAACCACATGTAGGCCTGAACGTAGTCATTGGGAACTCCGTCGCCATCGGCATATAGAATCCCCAAGTTGTTTCTTCCCTGCCCTGCGCCACCCCGATCCGGCACATGCTCAGCTGCTCTGCGAAACCAATAGGCTGCCTTGCCATAATCTTGTTCGACGCCTTCGCCGACTTCATAGTGCACACCAAGGGTATCTTCGGCGTCCGGGCTTCCCTGCTCTGCGGCTTTGCGGAACCACCTGAGCGCCTCCTGTTCGTCGGTGACTCCAAACCAGAGGCGTTGATCGAAGGCAACGCCTAACCAGAACTGCGCCTCGGGCACGCCCTTCTCGGCGGCGCGCCACAGGCAGCGTTCGTGCTCCAGGCCATCCTGATTTGCACGCTTCCCGCAGACCCAATATTCCGCGGGAGCGTAACCCTGGTCGGCTGATTTCTGGTACCAGTAAGCGGATTTCTCTTTATCGAGGGAAAGAATTCTGCCCGCTTCATAAATTCTGCCCAGCCAATATTGGGCCTCGGGGTCGCCGGATTCAGCCATGGAGAAAAGCGCCTGCCAGTCTCCTGCCTGCAAGGCGGGTAGACGAAGGATCTCTGCAAGGCGGGTATTCGTGGAAAGTGGTGCCGTTTGCGCTGGCAAAAAAAGAACAACGAAAAGAACGAAGATAAGCGATGGGACCAAAGAGCGGTGTTTCATAAGGCCACTCAACTAAGGGGATACTACACCCGCCCTTAGCATCCCATCAATATCTCTCGACTTCGTATGCCCGCTTGGCGGACTAATGACTCGACTTGCCGAAGACTTCCTTCAGCAGATTGGTGGTTCGCGCCGCGGGGTCTTTGCGGATCTGGCGCTCCTGATCGGCCAATTCGTAGAACAAGCCGTCGAGGGCTTTTGTTACGACATATTTGTTGATGTCGAACGCGTGGCTCTTGGCAAACGGGATGGATTGGTATTGGTCGGTCAGCTCCCTGTATTGCCGGGTGACTCCGTTTTCGCCCATGGTTTTTTCGACGATGGGCCGGAACGCGATGGACAGATCATCCGTTGTTTTGCCCTTGAAATAGTCGGTGGCTGCGGTGTCGCTGCCGGAGAGAATTTTCCTGGCATCATCGAAGCTCATGGCCAGGATGGCATCGACGAAGATTTTCCTAGCGGCAGGCGCCGCGGCTTCAGCAGAGCGATTCATACTGAGAATGAAATCATCAACCTTCGGACCATAGCCGACGGCGCGCAGGCCTTTCTCCACGGAGCGAAGATTGGAAGGCATCAGGATTTTGATGGCTTCATTCCCGAAGTAGCCGTCGGTTTTTCCCGTCAGCTTCACGGCATTATCCGTGCCCACGTGGAGGGCATCCTTCAAACCGGAAGCCACCTTTGATTGACTGAGGCTGCTTTCGCTTCCGAGACCGATGCGCTTCTCAAGCTGGTCAAGTTGCGCGCGCGCCGCGGAGGAACACAAAAGCAGGCCGATGCAAAGCAGCAGAAGACGCATCATAATTTTCCCCTTTTCAGAACCTGGATTGGATGGCCCTTGGGCGCGAGAGAAGGCTGGCGCAAGCATACACCCTAAGGCGCGAGCAGGGCTGGAATGTTCTGGGGGTGGGAATAAAAAAAGCGTCCCGGTTTTCACCGGGACGCTGGTGATTTGAGGTTGTGCAGAGGCACAGGCCCTTACTGCCTCAGGGCAAGCTGAAGCCTGCCTGCGTCAGGCAGGCCTGTGCTACTGGGTTTAGTCTTGGCCTTCGGTGGCCGCGGCTGCGTCGGCGTCGTCGTCCTTGCCGCTGAGGAAGTCGAGGCTGGCTGCGTCCTCGGCGCTGGCAAAGTCGGCGGCTTCGGGGAGTTCTTCCACAGCCACCGGAACCGGAACTTCGGTCAGCAACTGCAGGCTGCGGTAGTGTTCTAGACCCGTGCCGGCGGGAATGAGCCGGCCCATGATGACGTTTTCCTTCAGGCCGCGCAGATAATCGACCTTGCCGGCGACCGCCGCTTCGGTGAGGACGCGGGTGGTCTCCTGGAAGCTGGCCGCGGAGATGAACGAGTCTGTCGAGAGCGACGCCTTGGTGATACCAAGGAGCAGCGGACGGCCGGTTGCGGGACGCCCACCTTCGGCGATGATCCGATCGTTTTCCTCGCGGAAGCGGAACTTGTCGATCTGCTCCTCGAGAAGGAACGTGGTGTCGCCGACGTCTTCGACCTTGACCCAGCGCATCATCTGGCGCGAGATGGTCTCAATGTGCTTGTCGTTGATGTTGACGCCCTGCAGGCGGTAAACCTCTTGAATCGCGTTGACGAGGTAGGCCTGGGTGTATTTTTCGCCCAGAACCGCAAGCAGGTCGTGGAGGTTGAGCGGACCGTCGATGAGGGCTTCACCGGCGCGGACATGCTCGCCTTCCTGAACGTTGATGTGCACGCCGCGCGGAATGGCGTATTCCTTGGACGTCTTGCCATCTTCGCTTTCGACGTAGATCTTGCGCATGCCCTTGGCGATTTCGCCGTAGCGGACGATGCCATCGATTTCGCTGATGACGGCGGGGTCCTTAGGCTTGCGGGTTTCGAAAAGTTCAACGACGCGCGGGAGACCGCCGGTGATGTCCTTGGTCTTGGTGGTTTCACGCGGGATCTTGGCCAAGATGTCGCCAGGCTGAACATCGTCGCCGTCTTTCACCATCAAGTGCGCGCGCGAGGGCATGAGGTACTTCTTTTTGGTCTTGCCCGAGCTGTCGCGAATCAAGATGGCCGGCTGGTGCTTTTCATCGCCCGGAGGCAGGGTGACGACGTCTTGCGAGAGGCCGGTAACTTCGTCGACCTGCTCTTCGATGGTGACGCCTGGGCGGAGATCTTCGAAACGGATCGCGCCGCCGGTTTCCGTAAGAATGGAGAACGTGAACGGATCCCATTCGGCAAGAACCTGACCGTGGCTAACGGTGTCGCCATCGGCAACGCGGAGACGCGCGCCGTACACGACGTGGTAGCGTTCTTTTTCGCGGCTCTTTTCGTCCACGATGGCGATGAGACCGGAACGGTTCATGGCGATGGAAGTTCCGCCGCGTCCTTCGACGAACTTGAGGTCGATGAACTTGATGATGCCGTTGTTGCGCGCTTCGAGCGTGGAACGCTCGGAAACGCGAGTGGCGGTACCGCCGATGTGGAACGTACGCATGGTGAGCTGCGTGCCGGGTTCGCCGATGGACTGGGCGGCGATGACGCCGACGGCTTCGCCCAATTCAACCATGCGGCCGGAAGCGAGATTGCGGCCATAGCAAAGCGCGCAAACGCCACGGCGGGATTCGCAGGTAAGCACGGAACGGATGCGCACGCGCTCGATACCCGCGCCCTGCACCTGATTCGCCAGCTCTTCGGTGATTTCCTGGTTCACGTCCACGATGACGCTGCCCTCAAAGTCCTTGATCTTGTCGAGGGAAACGCGGCCGACGATGCGGTCGCGGAGCGGCTCGACTTCGACGCCGGCTTCGATGATGGGTTCGACGAAGATGCC
>Ga0137409_10008775_pt1 | contig 10313 bp, 11 predicted proteins | sample CZODoug1_16funga_FD_122059 | JGI IMG/M metagenome (GOLD analysis project Ga0137409, IMG submission 122059) | Vadose zone soil fungal communities from Angelo Coast Range Reserve, California, USA - CZODoug1_16fungal (Hybrid Assembly) | ecosystem: Environmental > Terrestrial > Soil > Vadose zone...
GAGAAAGTCCACCCATGATTGCGCCGACAGCGGCGTTCAGCATAACTCGTCGGCGATGAAACGATCAACCTCCGCTGCGTCGCGCGAGAGCCAGTCGGCAGTCGTTCGGATCGGTGCGAACTGGCGGTTGTAGCCGCCAATCACCAGCCGACGCAGCCACATGCCGCGCGCCCGACCGCCCAGCGCGAGACGCTGCACAAATGCGACCAGACGACCGACCGCTTCAAGTGCTGCTCCTGGTCCATTCGAGCCCGACAGCACCGCAGCCCGGTACGCCGCGCCATGTTCACCGATGAGTGCCTGGCCGACGAACGAACCCATCGAGTGGCCGAACAACACGAGCGGCAGGTGCGGATACGCCGCCTGCAGCGCGTCCGACACCGCGCGTGCGTCGTCCACGATCGCTCGCCAGCCATCCGCATCGGCAAAGTGCCCCAGCCCGACGGGCGGCGTGGGGTTGCGCCCGTGACCGCGATGGTCATGCGCCCAAGCGACGTAGCCGGCGCGGTTGAGCGCCGCCGCGAGCCGCGCATAGCGGCCGCCGTGCTCAGACATGCCGTGCACGATGTGAATCAGCGCGCGCGGCTGCGCCACACTGTCCCAGCGGTGAATAGGCGGCAAGGGTGTTGCGGACATCGCGGTGGCAGTCGAGAGTGTTATCTGAGCGGTCAGCCGTCACCACGCCGTTCCGTAGTAACGTTTCAGCCACCCGCACAGCCCGGGCAGACCAGGAAACAGAGTGCGTTCCGACATGTTGTTCTGGTCACGTCATCGCGTACAGGGATGATTTCGCGTGAGTGCAGCTCCGCGACAAGTTGCTCCCAGGAAAACACCCTCGATTCCGTACCAGGAAGGTCCATGGTTCTCTCCAGGAGGCGAGTCTGGGAGTGAGGGCTTTGCGGCTCGCCGTGACGCCAGACGCATGATATTCACGGCGGTGATTCTTGTTCGCCTCGTAGGGAAAGGGCCGAGTGCCTGCGGATACGATCGCGCGGTGCTTCGAGCCGCACCAGGATCGCGCCTTGTCAGGTTGCCTCCCACTGGGAGCACTGCCAGCTCGCGCCGCACCCGACCGGGCGCGCAGAGGTACTTGCTCGGACGTGCCGCCACGAAAAATCGGCTTCGGATACTCCGAAATGCCAGATGCAAAATACCGCGATCAACCTGATGATTCAACCCAGAAACGCATCAGGAAGCGCGCACGATGAAACCGACCAAATCAATTCTCGACCGATCCTTCATCTACGTCCCGTCGACGACCACGTCCGTCGACCAGACCTGGCGCCGGTTCGGCTGGCGCCCGATCGCTGAAGAACGTGGAACGCCTGAATCGCAGACGAGCCGTGCGCAGCTCGCTTCTGCGGATCCCTTTCGGAGCTCCGCGGCGTGATTTTCACTGTCGCCTTCCGCCTCCGTCTTACGATTAAGCGCTCAGGGTCGAGCTACTCTGTGGAGGGCGAACCCGAGCTGGTCCAGGTTCGGCTAGCGCATCTCGGCCGTAGCCACGGCCGTCTGCGGTGCCGCGTCCGTCGCCAGCCCTGGTTTCATCGACGCCGCTGCCGCGGTGCCCGGCTCGTCACGGCGCGCGTAGTCCCAGTAGTACAGGTCCCAGATTGTCTTGGTGCGCGAGACAAAACTGCGAAGTGCATCCGGGCCTTCGGCCGCCTTGGCGCAAGCACGCTGATCAATGGTGCTGAGAGCGTTGTCGCACTTGTACTCGGCGATCGCCGCCGTTGGCAAGAACGCAATCGCCGACAGCATCGAACCGACGGCCACGGCTTGGGTTATGGATCGTTTCATGGTGGCTCCTCTGAAGTTCACGTTGCAGATGGCATGACTTTGCACGCCGACTGCGGTCGTTGTCCTTTGGCAGGCTGAATCAGGTCCTTAAACGTTCTGAAAATCGCGTGTCAGCTCCCTATCGTTGCGGCCACATCGAAGTCCGGTTCGCCGAGCGTCAGCTTCTGATCGACGACAGGCCGGCCGCGGTCGGCGCACGCGCGTTCGACGTGCTCGTGGCATTGATCGAACGCCGCGACCGTTTGGTTCACAAGAACGAGTTGCTGGATCTGGTCTGGCCCGGACTCTTCGTCGAAGTGAACAACCTGCAGGTGCAGGTCGCAGCGCTGCGCAAGCTGCTCGGGCGGCGGTCGATCACTACGGTGCCGGGCCTCGGTTATCGCTTCACACTCGCCGCGAACCCGATCGAGAAACCTGAGTCGCCGTCCAGTCCATCGGAGAACACTGCGCCCAGGCCGCTGACGGCATTCGTCGGTCGCGAGGCCGAACTCGACGCACTCACTCGTTTGCTTGGTGCGTCACGTCTACTTTCGCTCACAGGTATCGGAGGGACGGGCAAAACGCGCCTTGCGATCGAGCTCGGTTTTCGGGTGGCCGATCGTTACCCCGACGGGGTCCGGTTTGTCGATCTGGCGCCGGTCAACAATCCAGACTGTGTTGCGACGGAAGTTGCGCGCGTCTCCGGAGTGGTGGAGGAACCGAAGCGCGCCATCGAAGACGCGCTCGTACGACACGTCGCAAGCCGGCGGATGCTGCTTATTCTCGACAATTGCGAGCACGTCCTCGATGCATGTGCAGCGCTGGTGGCGCGTCTGTTGAGGGAATCGGTGCACCTGCAACTGGTGGTCACCAGCCGCGAAGCGCTGGGCGTGGACGGCGAGCAGATCTTCGCCGTCCGGCCGCTGTCAGTGCCGGCCCCCGGCAGCAGCGTCGAAATTGCGCTAAAGACGGAAGCGGTGCAGCTCTTCGTCGACCGCGCGCGGCTTCTGATGCCTGAGTTTGACGTGAGCGGCCATGACGTTGCCTGCGTGGTCGAGATCTGCCGTCGGCTTGACGGCATCCCGCTGGCGCTCGAACTCGCGGCCGCGCGGCTGCGCGTGCTGTCGGTCAGGGAAATCCGCGACAAACTGGGCGACCGATTTCGGCTGTTGACCGCCGGTAGTCGCGCGATTTCTCCGCGCCAAACGCTTGAAGCGACGCTGCAGTGGAGTTTCGAATCGCTGGCGCCCGAAGAGCAGTTGCTATTGCGACGCGTCTCGGTCTTCGTGGGCGGGTGGACGCTTGAAGGGGCAATGGCGGTCGTTGGGCAAGAAGCAGGCGAAATCGACCTCGTGCACCAGCTCGCACGATTGGTCGACAAGTCGCTAGTCGTGGTGGAGCACCATGCCGACGGGCCGACGCGCTACTGCATGCTCGAGACAGTGCGCCAGTATGCGCATGAACGGCTGCAGGAAAGCGGCGAAGCGGTCGCGTACCACGACGCACATCTGGCGTACTTCCTCGACTTCGTCGCCGCGGCACATGCTCAGATACCGACGCGATTTGCAGCAACACTCACACGCATCGACCAGGAGCTCGCAAACCTGATGGCCGCGCATGCGTGGTGCGAGCAGTCCCACATCCCGGCCGAGCGCGGCCTGGAGCTGGTGGCCAGGGTGCGCAGGTATTGGATCGAACGCGGTCAGTTCATGCTTGGGCAACAAATGTTCGCTCAGGCTCTGCGCCGGCCCGGCGTCGAGCGGCGTACCGTGCAGCGGGCGGAAGCGCTGTTCTCGTTCGGGCAGCACCTGCACGTTGCCGGGCAGGATCCAGAGGCGGTGGCGCCGTTGACTGAAGCGCTCCAATCGGCGCGCGCTCAGCACAACACCGGTCTCTGCATCTTGTGTCTGGCCAAGCTGTCGGGCACCCACTTGAGGTTGGGACGGCGCAAGGAGGCGCGCGCATATGCAGAGGAGGCAGTCGAACTCGCGCGCGCGAGGCGGGCGCGCAGAGAGGTCCCGATTGCGCTCGATGCGCTGGGCACCGTGTGCCGGGTCGAGGGGAGCTTCGACGACGCGGCGGCCGCTTACGAAGAGGCGAAGTCTTCGGCTCCGGGTGATCTCGGCAACAAGCACGGTTGGACGCGCAATCTAACGTACGTCGCGATCGGACAAGGACGTCTTGAATACGCACGCAGGCTGCTGATCGAATGCATCAGCGTGGGGCGCCGATACGACCCGCAGCGGCGTCTCCACCGCGACCTCGACGTCGCGATGCATCTCGCCGCTGCGTGTGGTGACTCGACGCGCGCAGCGCGCATCCGTGGCGCGGTGCATGCGGCCGCCGAACGCGACGGTGTCGCACGCGACGCCTTGGACGATCCCTTCCTGGCAGCGCTGCGCGAAAAGCCGCGCCAGGCGCTCGGCGAGGCGGCCTACGACGCTGCATGGAGCGCCGGACATGCATTGGACATCCCCGCTGCGTTCGACGAGGTGCTCGCCTGGCTCGACGAGGCGAGTCCCGAGATCGACTGTCGCAACTGATCGCGTGGTGAGAACCTAGCGCGAGAATGGCAAAGCGGACCTTGGGCTCAAGTCCACACGCAGCAACACACCGCCCATCAACACGAAGAATTGGCCACAATCCCATTCGAATCAAAGTATCGGGAACGGCGCAATTGCGGATCGTTTCTTGGAACATTCGGGCCGGCGGAGGGCGGCGCGCCCTGGAAATTGCAGAACAGCTCAGGGCCTGGCGTCCGGACGTGGTCGTGCTATGCGAGTTCCGTGCCACCGAGCCGAGCCGCTTACTTGCCGAGCATCTGAGTGCAATCGGTTGGCGCTATCAAATCACAACCGCGGATCCAGGCCAGCCCGCAGTCAACGCGCTTCTGATCGCTTCTCGATACCCCGCTCGGACGGTGCGTCTCGCCTGTGCACCCGATGAGCCGCATCGATGGCTGCGCGCGACGATCTCGGCGCCGCAAGCGCTGGCGATTTTGGCAATTCACGTCCCCAACCGCGTTTCCGGCCGCAAGAATCCGTTCCTCAACGCCGTGACCGATGCCGTTCAGGCCTCAGGTCGCACGCCGACGCTTGTCATCGGCGACAGCAATTCAGGGCGGATCGCGATTGATGAGGAAGTACCGGCATTCAACGCGATGGAGGATGGTTGGATGAGGCGGATGGAGAAGCTGGGTTGGCGCGATGCATTCAGACTCGCCCACCCTGCGCGCCGGGAGTTCACCTGGTATTCGCCGAACGGCAACAACGGTTTCAGGATCGACCAGGCCTTTTTGCATCCGCAACTGGTTCCGCGCTTGACCGCCATCGCGCACCAATGGGGCGGCACAACGGCAACCAAAGGTCGGCGCGATCAGCTAAGCGACCACGCTGCGCTCGTGCTCGACTTGAACGTCGATCCAATCGCTGGCGCGCTGCCTCAGGACCTATCCGTCAGCACCTTGGCACCTGCAAAACAGAAAAACACGCCCAACGCGGCTTCGATCCAACGGCGGGCCTTCAGATAAAGCGCCACCACGATTCGCGTAGAAAACGCACACGCGTAGACCAAGTGGCCGACGACGGACAAGGATGTGATTCCCAGCACCAACGTCGCGGCCACCCAGATCGGCGCGCCCGCGTGCAGCCCTAGCGAGACGACGGCGACCATCGCCAACGCCGCCTTGGGATTGGTCATCTGGACGGTGAGCCCGCGCAGGAAATAGGCGCGACGGCTGGCGGTTGCACCAAGGTCGGCGGTCCGAAGATCCTTGCGCGTGGCTGCTGAACGGAGCGATTTGTAGCCAAGCCATAACAAGTAGCACCCGCCTGCAATCTTGATGGCCGTCAGGACTGACGCGTAGGCGGTCAGCACCGCGGTCAAGCCCGAAACGGCAATCAGCGCCCAGAGAAACGTTCCGGTTGCCACGCCCAAGGCCAACGCGACGCCGTACTTGCGGCCCGCGTTCATGGATGTGCCGATGACGGCAAGAATGTTCGGTCCCGGGCTCATGAGAGCGAGAACGACCGCGGAAAGAGCCAGCAGGATTCCCGGCAGGTAGGTGGTGAACTCGATCATCGCATCGATCCTCCGCAGTTGTTGTCAGCGGTTCGATATGGGCGCCGCGTAGTCTGGTTACTCAGATCAGCCTCAGACGTATTCCATCCAACTCGACGCCGCGCAGTTGGGTCGACCACGTTTGCCCTCGCGCCATCGGCAACGCGCGCGTGAGCGTGCCGGTCGTCACGATCTCGCCCGCCACCAGCGGCGGCTGGCTGGGGTTGTGCGCGAGCACGTCGACCAGGTGGCGGATCGCGGAAATCGGGCCATCGAGCACGAAGGAGGAGCGGCTGCGGTCGCCCACCACGCCGTCGCACAGCAGGTCGATCTCGAAGTCGCGCAGGGTGGCGAGCCATTGTTCGCGCCGCGGCGCGACCGCGTGACGCGGCCCGATCAACAACGCGCCGTGCAGGCCGTACGCCGCCGCCGAATCCGCTGCGGCGAATTTCCAGGCGCGAAAAATCGACTGCACGATCTCGAATCCGTGCGCCACCCATTCGATGCAGTCGAGCACCGCCGCGTCGTCCATGCCCGGCTTCGGTGCCGATGCCAGTCCGAACATGATCTCCGGTTCGATGCGTGGCTCGGTGAGCGCCGCGATCGAAAAACCGTCGGCCACCGCGGCGAGATCACGCACGGTCGTGTCGTACATGTGGCCCCAGATGGGCGCCCAGACGCCGTATTCGTCCCAGATGCGTCGATTGGTGAATCCCACCTTGCGCCCCAGCGGGCGTTCGCCGCGCGCGACGCGTTTTGCGTGCACCTCGGCGGCGACGTGATAGGCGGCGTCGAGGTCGAAGCTTTCATAGCGGGCGGAGAACGGCTTGACCTGGCGGCCGGTGCCGAGTACGGCGAAGATCTGCTCGGAGATCGCGGCCGGGTCGAGGGGTAGGAGAGAGGGCATGGCGTGGGTATTTTGCGCCCGATGGGGACGGGGAAGGCGTGACGCCTGCGGCCCCCACCCCAACCCTCCCCGTTCCGCAGGGGAGGGAGAAAGTCCCCCACCCGCGTGGGAGCGAAGAGAGACTTAACGGGCCGACGGTTGCGGAGCCGCGGTTGCGCGCACGGCGGGCTCAGGTTGAATCTTCAAGCCGAACAGCGGCCGCAGCCAGCGCACCCGGCGTACGGCCTCGTATCCCGCGAAACACAACGCGAACGTGCCGAAGACCAGCACTGCGGCCTCGATCACAGGCGCAAGTTGCGCCGGCGCCAAAGCGCGCGCAAGCAGGATCGTGATGGTCTGGTGCAGGATGTACACCGGAAAGACGGCGTCGGTGAGATAGCGGCGTACTGCGCCGTCATGGTTCAGATGCCGGCACGCGAATCCGAGGACGGCGACGATCGCGCACCATTGCTGCGTGCTGTAGAAAAGCGGACGCAACAAATTGACCGGCAGGTCCGCGTCGCGCGCGGGCAGCAGCTCGAGCACCAGCAGGGCCCAACTCGCGACGGCCAGACCCAGCGCGAGCCAGCGCACCCGGAACATCTCAGTCCAGACCTGGCGCGCGCGAGCGAGCACCGCACCCAGCAGGAATATCGCGCCGAACTGCGTGTGTGCGAACCAATCATTGCCGAATGCGTGCGTGACAGGAAAGCGGCGCCATAGCAGCACCGCAGTGAGAACCAAGAACAGGATTGGCAGCACGATCAGACGCGCGCCGCTGAGTAAAGTGGTTGTGCACTGCGCCGCCCGCTCGAGCAGATCGGGCTTGAATCGAACCAGTCCCCACAGCACCAGCGTGTACGCGAACAGATACGGCAGGAACCACAAGTGATTCCAGGTCGGCAGGATGAGGCAGTCACTTCCCCTGCAGAAGCCACCGTAGCCGGTGAGATAAAGACCCATGAATGCGAGGTAGTCGCCGGAGTAGCCGAGTTTGTGCACCACCTCGAAATACGATTGCGGCGGCACGATGATCAGCATGCCGAATGCAAGCGGGATCAGCAGGCGCCGCGCGCGTGTCCCGAGCAACGATCCCACCGCGCCTGAGCGCAGCAACATGAACGACGTCGCCGCGCCGGACACCAGGAACAACAGGTCGAGGCGCCACGGCGAAATGAGCCGCATCCACGGTTCGATGGCCGCCGTCGCGTGCGGACTCTTGATGTGCCAGTCCCACGAGACGTAGTACATGCCGACGTGATAAAAAACAAGCAGGCCGAAGGCGCTGATACGCACCCAGTCCAGGAAGACCAGACGGGTTGGAGCGGTCGCAGAGGGTTGCATGAGGTTCTCGCGCTGGATGGGATCGAGCGTCTCAGACTAGGCAGCACCCGAGCGCGCGGCCAGCATGCCGGGACGAGACGCCCGGATGATGTGGCGAACCGGAGTCAGCGCGCGTCGCGCAGGCGCGCGACCACAGCGGGTCGAAACTGGCGACTGCAAGGCACCGCCACACCGCCGCGCAAGCGCAACGTCGCATCGCCCTTTTCCAGCGGCTCGACTGCGATCACATGCGCCAGTGACACCGCGGCGCTGCGATGGGTGCGAATGAAGCCGGGCCCGAGGCCATCGAGCAGGCCGGCCAGTGTACGGCGCATGAGCGGCTCCCGATCGGCGGTGTGCACGACCACGTAGTTGTCGGCCGCTTCCAGCCACAGAATCTCCGCCACCGCCACGACATGCGTGCGGCCGCGGTCGGGAATCAGCAGCTTCGACGGTGCAAGTCGCGGAGGCGTGCCCACGCGCTCGCGCAGACGCTGCAGGGCGCGCGCAAGCCGTTCCGGCTCAACCGGTTTGAGCAGGTAGTCCACCGCCGCCGCATCGAACGCCTGCAACGCGTACTGATCGAACGCGGTGACGAACACGACCGCCGGCGCGGGATCGGGCAGCGAAGCTGCGACATCGAGTCCGCTCGCACCGGGCATCTGGACGTCGAGAAAAATCGCATCCGGAGTGAGCGCCGCGACCTGCCGCAGCGCGTCCTCGCCATCCTGCGCGGCGCCGACGACTTCGACGTCTCCCGCACCCTCGAGCAGGCGACGCAAACGCGCGCGTGCGGGCGGTTCATCGTCGACGATCAGGATTCGCATGGCATTTCGATCCGGGCGATCACGCCGCCACCCGGTCGCGAAGCGAGCGAGAGCTGCGCGCGCTCACCGTAGCGCAGCTCGAGGCGCCGGCGCAGGTTGGAAAGACCCACGCCAAACGTCGGCGCCGCGGGCAAAACGCCGCCGTCGTCTTCGACCTCGAGTTGCAAGCGCGCGCCGGTGACTTGCGCGCGCACGTTGATCGACGTGGCTGCAACGCGCGGTTCCACCGCGTGCCGGAACGCGTTCTCGATCAACGGCTGCAGCGCCAATGTCGGCACGCGACACGCGCGAGCCGCGTCTGCGATGTCGAACCGCACGACGACCCGGTCGGCAAACCGCTCACGCATGATCGCGACGTAGGCGTCGAGCAGCCGCAACTCCTCGGCGAGCTCGATCTCCGGTTGGCGCGTCAGATCGGTCGCGGCGCGCAGCAGCGCGGCGAGTCGCGTCAGCAGCGTGTCGGCGAGGTCGGGATTGGTGTGTACGGTCGCGGCGATGGTGTTGAGCGCGTTGAACAGAAAATGCGGCTCGAGTTGCTGCGTCAGCTGCAGTAGTTGCGCCTGCTGCACCAACGCGCGTGCGCGTTCGGCGCGCACGCGCTCGGCGCTCAGCGCGGCATGCGAGCGCACGCCGAACAGGATCGCGACGAACAGGAGGTAAAACAGGCTGAACTTGACGATCTCGTAGCGGAACACGACTGGCCAGGGATCGTGCGTGTAGGTCGCGCCGATCAGCGCGTACACGCCGTGGCGTAACGCGTAAACGAGCACGACGAAACTCACCGCGGCGACGGGAAGCCACACCAGGTTCACTGCGAACCAGCGCAATGGCTGGCCAAGCAGGCGATCGTGGCGATGCAGGCGCATCCAGTGCACGCCGACGATGAGCGTCGCGACGATGAACGACGTGCCCTCCCACAACAGCGGCTTCCAGATGTCGGTGCGGCCGTTGCGTAGATGGTCCTGCACCGCCACTGTCAGCATCAGGATCCAGAACGCAACCCACGCGACCGAAAAACCGGCGCGCGGCAAGCGCGGCAGGTAAACGTCGCCCTGATCGTCGATTTCAGAAGCAGCCATGATGGACATGCGGCGCAGCCGCGACGAGGATTGTCCTGCGGCTGCAGATCACACGCTACGACCTTGCGCGCCGCACGCCCAGTCCGGTTGGGGCGAAGCGGGACCTGGATGGGGCGAGCCGGTGCGCGCGAACGATTCAGGCGGCGATGGCCGTTCGAGGCGCGGTCTGCTCCACCTTGCCCCAGAACCACTCGATCTTTGCCGCGCGCCGGCGTTCTGCCAGCCAGTCCTCGAACAGCTTGACCTTGACGGCTGCGCGTGTGCGGTCATCGAGTGCGGCGGGTTCAAGCGCCAACACCTGCACCAGGAAGAAACTGTCCGCAGCTGCGATTGGCCCGATCAGGCAACCGGTTTCGAAAT
>Ga0137409_10008777_pt1 | contig 10311 bp, 7 predicted proteins | sample CZODoug1_16funga_FD_122059 | JGI IMG/M metagenome (GOLD analysis project Ga0137409, IMG submission 122059) | Vadose zone soil fungal communities from Angelo Coast Range Reserve, California, USA - CZODoug1_16fungal (Hybrid Assembly) | ecosystem: Environmental > Terrestrial > Soil > Vadose zone...
CGATCTCCTGACGATGATGTTTCACGATCGCGGCGGCCAGATTCTGATCGAGGCGGCGTCGACCGACGAGTTCCGTGGTCTGAACCTCCTCATCAAGGCCGACGACTCACGCCCGGACGAGGGCTTCATCATCGTCGACGACTTCACGACGGCGACGCTGCCGATTGTCGAGCCGCACGATCTGCGGGAGCGCGTGGTGGCGGCCGGGTTCCGATCGCTACTGGTCGTACTCACCCGCGCGCGGCATCAGGCGATGGGCGTCGGCTTCTGGTCGAAGCGCGCGTTTGCCTTCGGCGCGCGTGACGTGCCGATCGCGCGGCGGATCGCCGATCACGTCGCGCTCGCCGTCTCGCACGAGCAACTGGCCGACGCGGCGCGTCAGGTCGCCGAGGCGCGTGCGCGCGCGGAGCGGCTCGAGTCCCGCGTACAGTCGCTCGTCCACGAGCTCGAGTCGAGGACCGAGCAGACGCGCGTCGTCGGCGAATCCGCCGAATGGAAGGACGTGCTGAAGAAAGCGGCGCAGGTGTCGGAGACCGAGACCACGGTGCTCTTGACCGGCGAGTCAGGCACCGGCAAAGAGGTCGTCGCGCGTTTCATTCACCGCGCGTCCGCGCGCAGAGGCGGCCCGTTCGTGGCGCTGAACTGCGCGGCGCTGCCCGAGCAGCTGCTCGAGTCGGAGCTGTTCGGCTACGAGCGAGGTGCCTTCACCGGCGCGCAACAGTCCAAGCCTGGTCAGATCGAGCTCGCGGGCGGAGGCGTGTTGTTCCTCGACGAGGTCAGCGAAATGAGTCTGGCGGCGCAGGCCAAGTTCCTGCGGGTCCTCCAGGAGCGCGAGTTCCAGCGGCTCGGCGGCACACGGCTGCAGAAAGCGAACGTGCGAGTGATTGCTGCGACGAACGCCGATTTGAGAAAGGCGGTCGCGCGCGGCGATTTTCGCGAGGATCTGTATTACCGGCTGCAGGTGTTCGACATCCGCATCACGCCGCTCCGCGAGCGCAGGATCGACATCCTGCACCTGAGCGAAGCGTTCCTGCAGGAGATCGGGAAATCGTTCGGACGTCCTCCCGCCGGTCTCACGCGCGACGCGCGCGAGGCGCTGCTACAGCACGACTGGCCGGGCAACGTGCGGGAGCTGCGCAACGCGCTCGAGCGCGCGGCCATTCTTTGCGAAGGCGGGCTGATCAGCGCGCAACACTTGTCACTGCTCGCCTCGGCCCGGCGCGTCCAGTCGATGAGGACGGATCTGAACATCGTCGAGCGCGAGACGATCGAGCAGGTCATGCGCGATTGTCGCTGGAACAAGTCAAGGGCCGCAAAACGTTTGGGCCTCTCGCGCAAGCAGCTCTACATGCGCCTGGAGAAGTACGACCTCGAGCAGCCGCCGGCCGCCTAGTGCCTCGGGATGCCGATCACCCTCGACGATCTCCGGTGCTTTGTCGTCGCCCGCAGCCTCTTCACGCCCACCACGCTGAAATGCGCCCTCCACAGGCTGGGCTTCGTGCAGGCCGACCCGATCCGCGCGCCGGCGCGCGCGCAGGACCTCACGCTGCGCCATCGCGTCAAGGACTACCGTGCCGGCGACCTCGAACGCCGCTACTCGGAGCTCGGCGTCGAGGAGGACTTACCGCTGCTGTGGCGCGACCGCGTGATTGGCTGGGGCAACCTCTCAGTGAAGAACGGCGAGCTCCAGTCCGAGCTCGGCGACGTCGAGTCGCATCCACCGCGCGATCGCGCGTTCAAGCGCGAGCTCGAGGTGGAGCTGGATCGCATGCGAGCCTTTCTGGGCCTCGAATCGTGACCGTCCGTTCAGAGCACCGGCGCCGGCTTGCAGCTCGAGAGCCCTAACGTCGCACCACCGTCATGTCGCCCGAAGGCTGCAGCGCTGCAGGCGCGGATGAATCCGCCTGGCCATCGACGGCCATATCTCCGGATCGCTCTGAACGATCGCCTCGATCTCGTCGCGCGTCAGCTCGAATCCCTGGTCCTTCAGCTCCGTGAGCGTCTCGAGCGGTCGCTCGACGAAACGGATGCGCAGCTCTTCGTCTGTGAGCAAGCGACCGATCACGAGTTGAACCGTTTTCTGCGACATCGCGTGTGGCTCCGCCCTCTGCTCTGGCAATCTCCGCGCCAGCGCCGGCGACAGCCGTTCACGCGCTGGCGCGAGATGAAGGATGTGCGCCCAGGCGCAACGGTGCGCCTTTTCGCACAGTGAGAGGCACGCGCGCAGACCGTCGCGCCGCCCGCCGATCGCAGAAGTCCCTGAATACACGGCGCCTACGCGACTCTGATCGGTCGGTCGTCGCTGGATCGCGATTTGCCCTTTTGGTACGCGACATGCCGGCCATCACCTACGGTTCCTCTCGCGCCACGACCTGGCCGGATGTTCAGAGCCAAGCGTTCCCGTGGGCGCACGCGCAACTCGTCGTTCTCGCGATCGCCGCTGTCCTCGCGTTCGGGTTCAGAGTCAACGCGCTCTCCACCTACGGCCTCAGCGAAGACGAGATCAATAAAGTCGAGGCAATCGAGCAGTACCGCTCCGGCCGTTTCAGCGCGAACGCCGAGCACCCGATGCTGATGAAGCTCGCGATGTGGGCCAGCGTGGACCTGGCGCGCGAGTGGAACCGTGTCGCCCCGCCGCAGCAGGCGATGTCGCTCGAGACCGCGATCCGGTTGCCGAACGTCCTCGCCGGCACGGCGGCGACACTCGTGTTGTTCGGAATCGCGGATCTGCTCTTCGGGGGCACCGTGGCCGCGGTCGTCTCGCTCGTGTGGGCGTTCGACGTCAACGCGATCGCGATCAATAGGATCGGCAAGGAGGACACGTTCCTTCTGCTGTTTTTTCTGCTGGCCGTGCTCTGCTACGAGCGCGCAAAGCGGCGAGGCATCGGCGATCCAGACGGCGCACAGCCTTGGTACACGCTCAGCGGAGCGTTCTTCGGCCTGATGCTCGCATCGAAGTACATGCCGCATTATCTCGGCATCTACGCGCTCTTCAACGTGCTCACGGATCCGAATCCCGGCCGGAATAAACCGGACAGGCTCCGGCACTACGCCGCGATGGCCGCGGCCTTTGTCCTCGCCAACGTCGCGATTCTGATGCCCGAGACGTGGCGCTACGGCGCGAGCTACGTCCAGGGCGGCATGCTCTCGCATCACGGATATCTCTACGCCGGAGCGCTGTACGTCACGAACATCCCCATCTCGCCGCTCGGGGTGCCGGTCACGTACTACATCCGTTTCTTCGCCACGAAGGTTCCGCTCGTGCTGCTCGCGGCCGCGGTTCCTGGCGTCATCGAAATGGTGCGCCGCCGGCGCGAGCGCGGCTTCGTCCTCCTGCGGGTGCTCGTCGTGTTCATGCTCGTGCCGTATTCGCTGATGGCGGCGAAGTTCATGCGCTACACGCTGCCGCTCCTCGCCACGCTCGATCTCATCGCAGCCGTCGGGCTCGTCGCGGGGACGAGTTGGCTGCTGCGCAAAGGTTGGCTGTCGCCGATGACGCGCGTCACCGTTTCGGCGCTCGCGCTCGGCGTCTTCGTCACGGGACTCGTCGCATCGCGGCAGACGTCCGCGCCGTTCTATTCCGTTTTCCAGAACGCGATCGGGGCGCGCCTCGCCGGCCCGGGATCGACGTTCCCGGAAGAAACGTACGACTACGGCGTCCGTGAAGCCGTGGCGACCATCGCCGCCGCCGCCGAGCCATCGGCAGTGATAGTCACCGATGCGAACGCCGGCGTCGCGCACTACCTTCGCAGCCACGGCCGTCCGGACATCTCCGTTCGCGCGTTGTCGGCCGAGGGTGTTCCGTCGGACTCGCGTGAGACGTGGGTGATCGTGCAGGACGAGCACGCGACGTTCGAGAACCGGCTGCTCGTCAACCAGCTGCGTGCGCGCGAGCAGCCGTGGGCGCAGTTCCGCGCGGACGGCGCGCTCGCCGCGCAGGTCTTTCGACTCGCAAGGAGATAACCAGTGCTGCGTCGTCTTGTCGTCAACGCGGATGATCTCGGGCTGACCGCCGGAGTCAACGACGGAATCTTCGATGCGCACGAGCATGGAATCCTGACGAGCGCGAGCCTGTTGGCGAACGCTCCAGCCACAGCGGACGCCGTTCGACGCGCGAGATCGCACCCCTCGCTCGGACTGGGCGCGCATCTCACGCTCGTCGACGGCTCCCCCATCCTCCCGCCCACCCATGTCCCCACGCTGCTCGAAGGCGATGGACGGTTTCGCCGTTCGTGGAAGCCGTTCATCGTCGCCTGCCTGCAGCGGCGGGTGTCGCTCGTCGACGTGGAACGGGAGTTGACGGCACAGATCCAACGGCTGCTCGGTGCCGGCGTCACGCTGACGCACCTCGACGCGCACAAGCACGTCCACGCGTATCCGCCGATCTTTGCCGTCGTCGCGAGGCTCGCCGTGCGATTCGGCATTCCCGTGCTGCGCGTTCCGTACGAGCGATCGTCGCGACGGTCAGTGCTCGGCGGCGATGCCCGTGACCGTTGGGCAGTGCGACGTCAGGCCGTGTTGAATGCTGCGATGTGGCCGTGGGCGAGGCGCAACGCGCACACGGCGGCGTCGCTCGGGCTGCGCACACCGCAGTTCATCGGCCGCGTCCACACGGGCGTCATCGGCAAGCCGGCGCTTCACTCGATGTTGAGAGCGATCCGTTCCGGCGTCACGGAGCTGATGGTGCATCCCGGATATGTCGACGATGCACTGAAGCGGACGGGAACGCGCCTGCTCGAGTCGCGCCAGCAGGAGCTGGACCTGTTGTGCACCATGGAAGCTCGCGCGCTCGTCGTCGGCGAGCGCATCGATCTGGTCCGGCACGACCTCACGCCAATCATCAGAAGGAGTGTTCGACATGTCTCGTAACACAACGGGCGGACCACGGTTGTCGATCGTGGTGCCGCTCTTCAACGAGGCGGGAACGATCGACGAGCTCCACCGCCGTCTCGCGGCGGTGTTGTTCCTGATCGGCCTGCCGTCAGAAATCATTTACGTGGACGACGGGAGCAGCGACGGCACAGCGGAAGCGCTGACCGATATCGCGACCCGCGATTCACAGGTCCGGCTGATCCCGCTCGCGAGAAATTACGGGCAAACCGCTGCGCTCGCGGCCGGCTTCGACGCCGCGGCCGGCGACGTGATCGTCGCGATGGACGGCGATCTCCAGCACGAGCCCGAAGAGATTCCGAAGCTGCTCGCCAAGCTGCACGAGGGCTACGACATCGTCAGCGGATGGCGCGAGCAACGCGTCGACAACCTGTGGACGCGCCGGCTGCCGTCGAAGATCGCGAATTGGCTGATGGCGAAGCTGTCGGGCGTCGCCCTGCACGATTTCGGCACCACGTTCAAGGCGTATCGGGCGCACGTCATCAAGCGCATCCGGTTGTACGGCGATCTGCATCGCTTCATTCCGGCGCTGGCGAGCTGGGGCGGCGCGCGTATCGCCGAGGTGCCGATCGCCAACATTCCGCGGCCGCAGAATCAATCCCATTACGGCCTTTCGCGCACGTGGCGTGTCGCGGCGGATCTCATCACGGTCCGATTCCTTCTGCGCTATGTGACCCGGCCGCTGCATTTCTTCGGACCCATAGGCTTCAGCAGCGTCGCGGCGGGCGTCATGGGTGGAGGCTGGATCTTCGTCACGAAAATCGTGACTGGCGCACCGGTGTTTCTCGCGCACGGTCCACTGCTGCTGCTGAGCGCGGTGCTGATTCAGACCGGGGTCGTGCTGATCGGGCTGGGTCTGCTCGCCGAGCTCTTGACGCGCATCTACATGGATGGCCGGCACCGTCGCATCTACACCCTCGCTCGCCAGGCACCGCGGGCCCGCGACGCGTGGAGCGGCCCGCAACCGGTGACGGTCCCGGTGCGGCCAGGAGTCGTGCAGTGATTCGCCGTCATGGCGCTGCCGCCGCCATCGTCGTTCTGCTCGGGCTTCCGGCGAACGTGCACGCCGAGCAGTATCACTACTCGATGACGGCACGCGTTCGACCGCTCCTTCTGTTCTGGATCAGTCGCAGCGGTGTCGGCGACGCCACCGTGACGCGCCAGCGTGCGCCGGAGCAGACGCGCTACTCGCTGTTGATCGGGTCCGATCCCGATCGGGCGCCGCGGCGGATCAATCGCTGGGGCTACATCGAAGAAGAGATACGAGGCGCGGAGGCCCACCTGATTGGCGTCATGACGCAGTCCGACGAGGAATCACTGGAACAGGCGGACGCGAACCTGCGCGCGCAGGCGGCCGGCCGTCATCCGTTCAACGTGATTCAAGCGACGGTCAACGGCGACCGCGCCACCTCGCTCGTGACGACGATCGCGGCGCCGGAGGATTACACGTTCCGGCAGGTTCGAGCCGCGCTCGACCTTGTGCGTCGTGAGTCATCAGCGGGAAAGTCGCGCGTCATCCAGCTTCCGCCCGGGACGCGGCCAGGATTTCTGGCGGCGCTCGCGGACGCCATGCACGCGACGTCAGCCAGTCCGATCACGTACGTCTACCACGGCCGTCTGTACGAGCTGCGGCAAACGCGCGTCCAGAAGATCGCGAGCTTCCAAATCGGCCGGGCCTGGTACGGCGCCGCCGCGGTTGGCGACTTCGTCATCACGAGCATGCACGACGGCGAGCAGACGCGCTTTTCGATGACGTACGGAACGTCCGGGTCGTTCGCTGACGTCCCGTTGAAAGTGACGTACCAACCACGCTGGTGGATGCAGGTGGAGTTGATCATCGACGACGCCGGCCGCGCGCCCGCGATCGCAGGCGGAGTGGAACGTTGACGCCAACACGAATATTCCGCGCGGCCGTCGTCATCGCCGGCGCTGCGCTGTTCGCGCAGTCGTTGCGCGTCATGGGCCTCGACCAGATCGTCGAGGGCGTCGGCCGCGTCGGATGGGGATTTGCGGCCGTGCTGCTGCTGTCAGGCGCCCGCGAGGTCACACGTACGCTCGCGTGGACGCGAACCGTCGAAGGGCCCGCGCCGCTTCGATTTCTGCAGGCGTTCCGCGCGCGACTGGCGGGTGAAGCGCTGAACACGCTGCTGCCGATGGGAATGGTGCTGGGCGAACCGACGAAAGCGTCACAGGTCGGAGCAGACGTTCCCTTTGCAACCGCCTTCACGGCGCTCGTCGTGGAGTTTGCATTTTACAGCGCGTCACTCGTCCTGCTGTTCGGCGCCGGCGTCTCGGCGTTCGTCGTGTTGAAGGAGGTCCCGCTCGGTCCCTACGCGATCGCGTTTGGTGCGGCCGGCGGCGTGATCGCGTTGATCGTCCTGGCCGGCACTCGCTGGAGCGGTCCTCTTCACGACGTCGTGTTCGGTTTTGCCTCACGTCATCCCGATAGAGTGCGAGCGATCGTCGCGTTCGAAATCGCATACCACATGTTTGCGGTCGCCGAGGTGTACGTCACGCTGCTGCTCATCAGTCCGGTACGGCCGACGCTCGCTGCCGCCGTCGTGCTGGAAACCGTGAGCCGGGTCATCACGATGGTGTTCAAGATGCTGCCGATGCGCGTCGGCGTCGACGAGGTCGGCTCTTCGCTCTTTGCGGCGCGCGTGGATTTGAATCCTGCGACAGGGCTCACGCTCGCGCTCGTCAGAAAATTGCGGCTGCTGTTCTGGAGCGCCATTGGCCTGGCACTGCTCGTTCGCCGGCCCTTCGACTCGTTCGTCCTGAGCCCGTCGAAGGACGAACTCGCTCAGGACAGGCCCGCCGCCGTCGCTGCTGCAGTGGCGCGCAGCAACGCCGCCATGGTCGGGTTGGCCGTTGCGCTCACGTTCGTCGCGGTCAGTGCCGCCGCCGAGCAGCCGCCGCCCGCGATCGTCGCGGGGGCGGTGTCGATCACGAGTCCTGACGGCCAGCCGCTCGTCGTGCCCGGTGTCACGCTCACGCTGACGTGCGGACGCGGCGATCCGCGAAGCGAGACCTCACCGCGAAGCGAGATCTCGAACGACCAAGGCGAATTTCGATTTTCCGACGTCACGGCAACCGTCAACCGCTGCTCGATCGTCGCCGACCTTCAGGGGTTCACGTCGGCGACGCAAGTCGTCGAGCTGAAGCCGGGCGAGGAGACGAGGGTCACCTTGCAGCTCGGATTCGACACGCTCCGCGAAGAGCTGACCGTCAGCGCGAAAGCCGACGCGTCCGCGGACAGTGCGATTGCGGCGCGCGTCGAGCGCATCACCGCGCAGGTGATGCAGACGGCGCCGATGGCGAGCGAGCGCTTCCAGGCCGCGCTGCCGCTCATCCCCGGCGTGGTCCGCGGTCCTGACGGTCTTCTCAACATCAACGGGGCACGAAGCAACCAGAGCGCCCTGACGTTCAACAACGCCAACGGCACCGATCCGGTCACCGGTGAGGACGCCATCGAGCTGCCGATCGACGCGGTCAGCTCGGTCCAGGTGCGCGGCGCCGCGTACGCGCCCGAGTTCGGCCTGTCGGCCGGTGCCGTGACCACGGTCGAAACGCAGAGAGCCGGAGACGCGTGGCACGTCACGCTGAACGATCTCGAGCCGCGCCTGCGCCGGCGCGGCGGCCGTTTCAAGGGTATCGAGTCGTTCACGCCGCGCGCCACCATCGCTGGACCGGTCGTGAAGGGCACACTCAGCGTGCTCCAGTCGGTGCAGTACGAGTTCAGCCAGACTCGCGTCTTCGGTCTGCCGCCGTTCGAGAGCGACACGAAGCTCCAGAGCCTCGCCTCGTTCAGCCGCGCCGACTGGACGATCGGGCCATCGAATCACTTCACGGCATCGGCGGTGGTGTCGCCGCGCAAGACCACGTACGCCGGCTTGAACACGTTCAACCCGCAGGGCGTGACGCCGAACGTCAAGAATCACAACGTGCTCGGCAGCGCCTCGGATCAGATCATCGTGTCGGACAAAGGTGTGTTCGACACGCGCGTCAGCGTGAAGCAGTTCGACTCGACCATCTATCCGAGTACAGGCAGCGGCGTGATGGTGCTCGCGCCGGACGTCAATTCGGGCAGCTACTTCAACAATCAGGATCGCACCAGCCGCCGCGTCGAGTGGCTGAACACGTACTCGTTTGCTCCGGTCGGACCGACGCACGTGATCAAACTCGGCGCCGGCGTGACGCGCGAGTCGTTCGACGGCGTCAGCACAAGCCGTCCCATCCACATCGTCCGCGCCGACGGGACGCTGAGTCAGGCGATCTCGTTTGACGGCAACGGCGAGCTCGCCCGCAGCAAGACCGCGCTTCAGGGGTACGCGCAGGACTCCTGGACGGTCGGATCGCGGCTCACGGTGCAGTACGGCGCCCGCTACGATTACGAATCGATCACCGGCGACGTGAACCTCGCACCTCGTGGCTCGGTCACGGCCATCGCAACGGCGGATGGCCGCACCGTCGTTCGCGCCGGCCTCGGCATGTTTTACAGCGCGGTCCCGCTCAACGTCGCGAGCTTCGACCAGATGCAGCGGCGCGTCGTGACCGCGTTCGCCGAGGATGGGGTCACGCCCCTCGGAGCGGCCGTCGAGCTGTCGAACATCGTGTTGTCGGGCCTCCGCACGCCGCGGAGCGTGAATGGCAACGTCGAAGTCGATCGTGAGTGGCTGAAGAACTTTTTCATTCGAGCCGGGTATCAGCAGCGCGCAAACCGTTTCGACCCGGTGGTCGATGCGATACGCGGTGCCACGCTGCTTCGCAGCGATGGCCGCTCCCGCTACCGTGAGGGGCAAATCTCAGCACGGTACCAGTTCAACGGGACTGATCAGATCGTCGGTTCGTACACACGGTCCTCGGCGATCGGAAATCTCAACGACTTCAACGGCTTTTTCGGCAATATCGAGAATCCGGTCATCCGTCCCGATGCGCAGGGGCCGCTGCCGTGGGACGCGCCGAACCGCGTGCTCCTCTGGGGCAACATCAGCCTCCCGCGCGGCTTCACGGTATTCCCCGTGCTCGACGTGCGGACCGGATTCCCGCTGTCGAACGTCGATGCCGATCGCAACTTCGTTGGACCGCGAAACCAAGTCGGCCGATACCCGAGGTTCGTGTCGCTCGACGCGCAGGTCACCAAGAAGCTGCGGCTCTTCAATCACAACGCGACGATTGGCCTGAAGGTTTTCAACATCACGGATCATTTCAACCCGCGCGACTATCAGGGCAATCTCGCCAGCCGCGACTTCGGCCGCTTCGACAATAGCGTCGGGCGCACGTTCCGCGGCAAGTGGATCTTCGAGTTCTAGAGACACTCTCCGTCGTGGTCGCAGCGAGGAAAATGCCAATTGACACGTCTCGCAGCCTGGTCGATGCGCTCTCACGCGAGATCTTCGAGCGCGGCATTCGATACTGTTT
>Ga0137409_10008778_pt1 | contig 10311 bp, 11 predicted proteins | sample CZODoug1_16funga_FD_122059 | JGI IMG/M metagenome (GOLD analysis project Ga0137409, IMG submission 122059) | Vadose zone soil fungal communities from Angelo Coast Range Reserve, California, USA - CZODoug1_16fungal (Hybrid Assembly) | ecosystem: Environmental > Terrestrial > Soil > Vadose zone...
TCGCAACCAGTTTTCGGCCGACTCAGCGATCTGCACGCCCACACGGGCAGTTCCATAAATTGCCGGTGCAATACGGATGACCACGGCAGTCACTTCAATGGGTGCGCCGTCGGGGCGATGCGCGCGCAGATACAAACGCTCGCCGCGACTCACCTTTTGATTGAGATGAAAAAGCGCGCCGGAAGTCGAGATGTCGTCAGTTTCGGTAGGCTCGCTCCAGGCTGAGCCATCTTCCGCGCGGCCGGAAATAACAATCGGCAGACGCAGTGCCATCCTTAAGGCAAAGCGTCTTTCTTCGTTGTTGGAGGGCGTATTCATCAAAATGAGTAACTATTTATTAGCAAACGCGCGAACCGTTATTTCGTTAAGCGAAAATCATTAACCGCGAAGGAATTCGCAAAGAACCGCAGAGCCATGCTACCGAGCGCTATTGCTGACCGTTGATTGCCGTTTGCTGATTGCTGGTGTTGTTCCAGTTGTAAAAACCTTCGCCGGTCTTCTTGCCCAGCTTTCCCTCTTCTACCAGACGCCGCAGAACTTCCGGTGGACGAAACGTTTCCGAACCAAGCTCGCGGTAGAGATACTCGGCAATATTAAGCCGGATATCCAGGCCAACGTGATCCGTGAGCTTCAGCGGACCCATCGGATGGTTGTAACCCAACTCCATCGCTGTATCGATATCTTTCGCGCTAGCCACCCCTTGCTCGAGCATACGCATGGCTTCGAGTCCGAGTGCCACACCGAGGCGGCTCGAAGCAAAGCCGGGCACATCGCGAACGACGATTGGCTCCTTCCGCAGCCGGCGGCTAACTTTGCGAACAACTTCCACTGTATCATCGCTGGTCGCTTTGCCGACTACAATTTCAACCAGGCGCATAAGGTGAACCGGATTGAAAAAGTGCATGCCGACCGTATTCTGAGGACGCTCAGAAGCCTTCGCGATCTCGGTTATCGAAAGCGATGAGGTATTGCTGGCGAAAATAAAAGCCTTGTTGGAATGCGTTTCGACTTCGCGAAGTATTTGCTGTTTCAGTTCCAGTCGTTCTGGCGCGGCTTCAATAATCAGGTCGGCATTCGCAATCTCCGCCAACTGCGTGGTTCCACGAATGTGTTGCAGGGTTGAATCGCGATCGTCTTCGGTAAGTTTGCCGAGTTGTATTCCTTTGGCAAGATTCCGCTCGATCGCCCTGATGCCGCGAGCGAGAGAATCGCGATCAACGTCGCGAAGCAGGACCTTATAGCCAGCGGTCGCAGCCACCTGCGCAATTCCGTGACCCATGGTGCCTGCGCCTATGACGCCTATCGTTTCAATTGTTTGCGGAGCGATACCTGCGTTCAATCTTTTGCCTTAGTCTCTGTCTGAGATTCTCTGTCAGTAAGGCCGCCAGCTCTCGGATTCGACTACTCTAGCATGGCTAGTTATACTATACGCCTAACCGAAAAGGCTATACTTTGGAGTATTTAGTCATACTTTTTCAACTGCGCAAAGGGAGCGAAAAAGACAGGGATGACCATGCAAACACTCAATAGAGAGGTTGTAATCATTGGTTCCGGGCCTGCTGGATTGACTGCCGCAATTTATTCGGCTCGCGCTAATTTAAAGCCGCTTTTGATTGACGCACCGCCGGATGCAGAAAAACAGACAACGCCCGGCGGACAATTAATGATCACTACCGATGTGGAAAACTACCCAGGATTTCCTGAGGGCATCCAGGGCCCGGATCTAATGGCTGCGTTTCGTCAGCAGGCGGAGCGTTTCGGCACGGAGTTTCTCGAGGGCTGGATTACCGAGGTTGATTTGAGCGAGCGTCCTTTCAGACTTGAGATGGCCAATTACGTAGTGAATGCGCAGACGCTGATCATTGCCACCGGAGCGTCGGCCAAGTGGCTGGGAATTCCGGGCGAGGCTAAGGTGCCGGACGGTTTTGGCGGCAACGGCGTCTCCGCTTGTGCGACCTGTGATGGTCCGCTGCCCGGGTTTCGCAATAAGGAACTGGTGGTCGTCGGCGGGGGCGACACGGCTATGGAGGAAGCGACTTTTCTGACTCGATATGCCTCGAAGGTTAATCTGGTTCATCGTCGCAACAAACTGCGTGCGTCGAAGATTATGCAGGACAAAGCTTTTCAAAACCCGAAGATCGAATTCATCTGGAACTCCGGAGTCGAGGAGATTCTTGGAGAACCGGAGGCTGGCGTCACCGGCGTACGTTTGCGCAATTTGAAAACCGACGAGCTACGCACTGTTCCCACTGCCGGCGTCTTCGTCGCAATCGGACACAAGCCCAACACTGACCTTTTCAAGGGGCAGTTGGAGATGGACGAGGTTGGCTACATCATCACTTCGCACCGCTCAACTGCTACGAATGTGCCCGGAGTCTTTGCCTGCGGCGACGTGCAGGACTCCACTTATCGCCAGGCAGTAACCGCGGCGGGTACCGGCTGCATGGCCGCGCTCGACGCAGAAAGATTTTTGGACCATCTACCAGTATTCATGCCTGACGGCGAAGAGCTGACCATGGAAGGGGAACACATCACTGCTGACCATCAGGCTATCATTGAACCCGACGGCAGCATGATCTCCAACCACCCTGAAAAGCTGGCGGCTCAGGAAGACTAACAGGCAGGCGGACGCACACGCCCCTGATTACAACAAAACGATTGAATCGTCTCGTTGGCGCCGCGTTGATGGAGCGGGCCGGGAGGTCGGTGCAGCTTGAGGCGTTTGCAAGTTTCGAGGGCACGCCTCGCAGTAAAACCCGAGATGCTTCTTTCGATCCTCACATTGATTGCAATCAAGCGATTGGCCCACCAGACGTAAAGCATCGACCAGAGGCAAGAGCACGCGTCCTCGTTCAGTGAGCGCATACTCGATGTGTGGAGGATTGCCGCCAAAGTCCGTGCGCTCAATAAGCTTGTCCTTCACCATGTCGCGCAAGCGCGCTACCAAGGTGCGGCTGCTGATAGGAAAGAGCCCGGTGTGTAGTTCCATCGTGCGCTTTGGACCGGCAGCGAGGTCGCGCGCTATTAGCAACGTCCACTTGTCGCCAATCATTTGCAGGGCGCCGGAAATGGGGCAGCCATCAATTTGGCGTCGTCGCACTATTTACACTCCGCAGGTGCAAACTCCTGGTTTGCGAATGGTCGATAAGATCTCAAGCAGTCAGCGCAAAACTAACCCCGGGATTCCCGCGCGGGCAGGCCGCGTGGGGTGGTAGCAGTTTGTGTTACAAAGAAATCTGGACAAAGTTACTTCACGACAGAGATTTCTCGACTGGTGGTGTTGTAGCCACCGTTCTCAACTGGCTTTCCGTCTTTGTCCAACAACTCAAGGCGGACTGTATGCTTGCCACTAATCCAACCGGATAACCAGATTGGCTCCCACTTGTCGATGTACTTCGCGTCGTCGTCGTCAATGATATATCGCACGCGATACTCGCCGCCATCGCCTTTTAGTTTCGCACTGGAGAGCCAGAAGTCGATCATGATCGGATCGGCATCCGCACCTTTGTATTCACCTTTCGGACGGCTGTAGGTTAGCAGTGGTTTGGACGGATCAACGTCGCCGCCTGTGCTGGCGGATACATCCTTGCCCTCGCGAGGCGCCGGCTGACTAACGCCGGAGTTGTTATTGGCCATCGTCTGGCCGCTATTGGTGGTTGTGGGCTTAGAAGCATCACCGCCGCCCTTCACGGTAAAGGCCACCATCTGAAACGCGCCTTCGTTTTTGTAGCTCTCGTGCCAGGGGCGCGATGGAAACACCCTCAAGGTGTGTTTGCCCGCTATCACGTTGCGCAACTCAAAAGGCTGGCCCAGATCGTAATAGGCTTCGTAAGGTTGGTTATCCAAAATGACGTGAATGTGATTGCCTGTGCCGGACGCCGGATCCTTGTGCGGCATGTAGCCCTTAAGATCCCCGCTGAGGTCGAGTTTGACTTCAACTTTGGAACCGTTGATGACCGCGTCTTTCGCGGGCGACACGATCTTCAGGACCGGCCTGGCTGCGTCCTGTTCGCCACGCGCTTTCATCAGGTCCAGGATTTTTTGTGGCCGCGGAATCACCGTCAGTGTTTGCGTTGACGGCGGGCTCACCGTGCTGGTTGCAGTTGTGCTTGCGTTGTCGGAATTACCAGCGGAACACGAAGCAAATAAAAGTGCGAATGTCACAATGGCAAACGACATTGGAAGAAGGGTTCTACTGCGGTCCATGTTGTACCTCCACTGAAGTTACGGAGATGAAACGAAATTATTTTTGGCAAGTGTACTCTGAGAGGCCGTGTAAGCCAACAAAACAGACGGCAGGAGCAGACGGCAGAGGCAGGCGACGAAATACTATGGCCTGGCCCAGAATTAACCTACTACTCCTGCCGACTGCTCCTGCCTACTATTCCTGCCGACTGCCTCTTGATTACGCTCCAGCGCTGCGTACGCCCGTATTTTTTTGCAGACGCTTCTCGACGATGCTCCAATCGATATTGGAGAAAAAGGCCTCAATGTATTTCGGGCGCTCGGCCGGTTTGTAGTCGAGTAGATACGCATGCTCCCAGACGTCCATCACCAGAACGGGATCGAAGCCTGCGACATTTCCTGTCTCATGGAGTGTAATCCAGTGGTTTGATAACCGTCCGTTCGACGGGTTTTGATAGCAAATGGCCCAGCCTACTCCGCGCATCTTGCCGATGCCGACAAAATCCGCTTTCCAGATTTCGTAACTGCCAAAGCTCGACTCCGCAGCTTTGGCAAACCTGGCTGTGCGATCAGGATCGCCCGTTCCACCTCCGCTCTTGAGGTTGTCGAAGTAGTACTCGTGCAGCACCATGCCGTTGTATTCGAAGCCAAGACGACGTGTCAGCTCAGAGTAGGCCGGCATCTCCTCCTGGTCCACGTTGCCATCCTGGATGAACTTGGTAATCCCTTCGGTCAGTTTGTTGGTCTCTTTGACGTAGCCTTCGTAGAGTTTGAAGTGCATCTCAAGCGTTTCATCCGAAATGCCCTTGAGGCCACTCAGGTTGAATTCTCGCGCTTTATAGGAACCCATTGAACTCATGCTTCACCTCCATTGGTATAAGAGCCCTCGGGAACCGATGGCCGGATCGCGCATCAGTTCGTTGTTCCGAGATGAAGAGACTATTACGCGCGAGTGTGGCGAATGAGTGGAGAGGCTAAGGAATTAGTGTGACGAAAGGGCCGAAGGCAGTTAGGCAGTAAGCAGAAAACTGACACTCCTGCCTACTGCCTGGTGCTTACTGCCTACTGTTTGTCGTTATTTCCCGAAGATGACCCAATCGCCGTGTGCCGTGCCCATGAATAGAAGCAAGGGAAGCGACAACCAGGCGTTGGTGCGCGAGGCGATAAAGGCCTGGCGTGCCAACTCCGGCGGCGCAGCGGGCCCGGTGCCGGCAGTCGCGGCAAGAATGCGTTTGTTGTTAGGCCAGATTATGCCCCACACGTTGAGCATCATCACGATGCCGTAGGCGCCACCAATGCCGATTGAGTAAGTCTTATTACTGGCAAAGCCCTGTCCGCCGGCCGTAAGCATGGAGTCGAAAAACCTCAAGAGCCCCCAGGAGACAAACGCAACCAGGATGAACATGACGACCGCGAACACGCGTCCATCCTTCGTCAGAGCCGGCACCTTCTTGATGATGCCAAACTCCACGATGAACAATACGATCGGATAGGTCAGCCACGCTAACAAGACCAAGCCAAGGTTGATGTTACCCCCGCCGATAGAATTCGCATTGGCGACGTCGGCCTTAAGGGTGTACATCGAAAAATAGGCAAGTCCCGCAAGGACAGTTACCACAGCACCCCAACGGAAATACCAGAGTGCGCGTCCCAGCAGATCCGGATTCACCTTCTTCTTGGTATCGGGATCAAGAGCTTTTTGGACGGGCACGTTAACCAGATTGAAAAAATAGAGGAGGCCAATCCAAGTGATACCGGCCACGAAGTGGGCCCAGCGCAGGATGATTCGGGTGAGCGCAACGCTATCAGGAGGATGAAACAGATCCTGAAACATAGCCAGACTGACGGGGAGATGAACAGTTGACTCGATTAACATTCGGAACCTCCGGAAGTTGGACAGGCATTCCTGCCTGTCGGTTTGGCCGATCAAGTTTAAGGACAGACGGGAATGTCTCTCCTACGTCGTTGTGGAATTACTCGCGAAGATTACACCTAGACTAAGCCGCCATGCAACAACCATCCAGATTGATGCTCGGCTCAATCCGCCGGTAGGACGTGCAATGCGATGAGCAGGCCCATGATCAAGAAAGCAAGGCCGGCCAAAACCAACCCTGCGCGACCGCCATCGGGAACGAAAGAAGTCTCCAAACCAAGTGCCCACCGGGTGAAGTCTCTGTGAGAACTCGCCAAGCGCTCATTGAATACAAGTCCCGCTAACCCCACGAGTAAAATGGCAAGGCTTGGAATCGTTTGAAACATGTGATGGTCGCCTCGACCTATTCGTCAAATGGACGCGGCCCGGCGTCCATCCCCCGGACGCTGGCTTGATTGATCACGCGGACTTTCAGATCGCCATTAACGCGGATCTGACAGGATAGTCTCACGTTGTCTGCGAGCTCAGCCTCCATGGCCAGGCGGTTGCGCTCGAGCTCACCCATTTCGCCGGGGTCGCCTTCGAGACTTTCAATGCGGCAAGTGGTGCAGCGCGCGTTGCCGCCGCAGCGATGGAGGATGTCTATCCCGGCATCCTCAAGCACGAGGACCAACTTTTTTCCGTGCGGGGCATCAATGGTCTGTGTGCCAGTTGCAGTTGTCGCTTCAATATTAGGCATTCGATATGACTCCGGAGTCTAAGGGTTTGATTGCCTAATGAATTTGGCACAACTGAGAGACTTGAGCAAGTGGGCCGAAAGAGTGGGGTTAACCCGCGTTCCCGACACCGAGACTGTTACGGCGCCGCTGCCTTTTGCGTTGAGAGCCGTTCAAGGCGACAGTGTGAAAGTTAGATCAGATCTGGGTAAGGAAGGCGGGTTCACACCCGCTCTTCATCCAGGAGCAGCTCCATGAAGGCCGCGTCTGGCAGCGGGTTGTTGTAGTACGGTTCGATATTCTTGAACCCCAACGAACGATACATGGCAATCGCCTGATCCATCTTGTCAGGTAGAGTATCGAGTCGTATGACGTGATAGCCGATCTCGCGCGCGGCTTCGATGACTGCCCTGGTCAGATTGCGTCCTAACCCTTGTCCGCGAAACTGGGGACGAACATACAGCCGCTTCATCTCTCCAATCCCCTCGCCAATCCTTCGCAAGGCGACGCAACCCGTGGTCTGATCGTTTTCAGTGGCTAGAAGCAAACACCCGCCGGGCGGCACATATTCTCCCGGAAGTTCAGCCAGTTCTTTGTCGAAGTTTTGGAAGCAGAGATTGATTCCCAACCACGTCGCATACTCTTCAAACAACTCGCGGGCCCTCTGAATTTCTGTGTCAGATCGCACTTGTATCAGCTTCATCACATCGAGAAAAGTCGTGTTCAGTAAAACACTAACGCGGTACGCGAAAGTGGCTCGATGATCTATGGTGAAAAATCACCGAGCCGGAATCGCGCACCGCGCTTTGCATTTTGTGGGACAGACAGTCTTGTCTGTCGTCTATCCTGGACAGGCAAGAATGCCTGTCCTACCAATTAGGCCGTAAACGAGGTGCCGCAACCGCAACTTCCCGTCGCGTTCGGATTCGTAAACGTGAATCCCGATCCCATCACGCCGGTGACATAATCGATCTGGACGCCGTTCAGATATTGACCGCTAAACATATCGACGAAGAGTTTGACACCCTTTTCATCGAGAACGAAGTCTCCCTGGCGCGAATCCTCTTCAATATTCAAGCTGTACTGGAAACCCGAGCAGCCACCCGGGACGACCCGGACGCGAAGGCCGGCAGTGTCCGGCAGACCTTCTTCGCCAGCCATAAATTTCTTAATCTCCGCAACAGCGCTGTCGGTGACGTGAAGTGTCATCGTTGGGGCAGCAGTTGTGACGCCGGGTGTTCCGGTAGAGGTGGTTTGTGTAGACATTTCTTAAACTAACTCCTTCTTATCAATTATTGCGGTTAAAAACCTGCTTTTCGGACTTAGCGCCTTAAATAATACCAAGACCAAATTCCCAAGTCCAAAGACCATCTTATTGACCTTTACCCAAAACGACAAGCTCAGGCTTCATGGCCTCGATTGACACCTGCCGTGCCACTTCTTCAGCCACGCGCCTAAAAGCCAGCGCCTGCGGAGAGTCCGGATGGCTCACAACGACCGGCACGCCCTTGTCGCCACCCTCGCGAACCTCGAGCCCAAGGGGAACCGTCCCGAGCAGCGGCACATGATACATGTCGGCGAGCCTGGCGCCACCACCTTCGCCGAAGATGTTGTAGCGAGTGCCTGTATCAGGCGCAATGAAGTAGCTCATGTTCTCAATGATCCCAAGAATGGGAATGGCAACTGTTTCAAACATGCGCAGAGCGCGGCGCACATCCGCGACGGCTACGTCCTGAGGTGTCGTCACCAGCACCGCACCCTGAACAGGAACCAGCTGCGCAAGTGACAACTGCACGTCGCCGGTTCCGGGTGGCATATCCACAATCAGGTAATCCAACTCGCCCCACTTTACGTCCGACAAAAACTGTTTCACCAACCCGTGAAGGATCGGCCCACGCACGATCATCGGTTTGTCGCCTGGTTGCAGGAGCGCCATCGACATCAGCTTGACGCCGTACGCTTCGATAGGAACCAACTTGTTAACGTCGACTTCGGGACGGGCTTCGCTCGCACCCATCATGATGGGAACGTTTGGACCATAAACGTCGATGTCCATAATTCCTACCCGCGCGCCATCTAACGCTAGTGACACCGCGAGGTTCACAGCAACGGTCGATTTGCCAACGCCTCCCTTGCCGGAGGAAACCGCGATGATATTGCGTACGCCCTCAATCGCGATTTTGTCACCGATACCTCTGCCTTTGGGGACTTCGGCATCCATCGTTACCGCAACCGAAGTAACGCCGGGCAAAGCTCCAACGAGGTCGCGGGCAGCACTTTCCATCTCCGCCTTCACCGGGCAAGCGGGGGTGGTCAGGACAATGCGGAAGGAAACAACACCGCCATCAATCTTAAGGTCCTTAATAAAGCCGAGCGTTACGATGTCTTTGTGAAGATCGGGGTCCTTAATTTTGCCCAACGCCTCGAGTACCAGTTGTTCTGTTAGTTGTTGTGACATACGATTTTGGAATAAGTCCTGAAACTTTCGCTTGAAAGCCTAGCTGATTGGTAATCGTAACGCAAATTGTTAGTTTGCGTGGCAGCGATGGACAACCTGCGGTTAGTGTGAGGTCTATATTTCTGTAATCCAGCCTCTCCGGCTACAACGCAAACTAATAGTTTGCGCTACAAAGTTTTAAATCCTCTCAACCAGCAAAGCACTATTCTTCGAGCCGAAGCCAATGCAGTTACAAAGTGCAATCCGGACCTCGGCTTGCCGACCATGATTAGCGACGTAGTCGAGATCACACTGTGGATCAGGTTCGTCGAGATTGATGGTCGGAGGAATGATTCCGGTGTGCATGGCACATAAGGCGGCTGCTAAACCAGCAGCTCCACTAGCGCCCTGCGGGTGCCCAATTTGCGATTTCGTTGCCGACATTGGTGTGGTGATCGCCCGGCCGTTTAAGGCGAGTTTCATCGCGCTCGTCTCAATGCGATCGTTAAGGACTGTAGAAGTGCCGTGCAGGTTTACATAATCGACTTCCTCAGGTCTACGACCCGCGTCTTCAAGGGCAAGCCTCATCGCCCGAGCCGGTTCATCGCCTGACTCCGCCAAGCGTACGCGATGATAGGCATCACACGTCGCGCCGTAGCCGGTGACCTCAGCATAGATTTTCGCGCCGCGCTCCTTCGCGTGCTCCAGCTCTTCAATGACATAAATCCAGGCGCCTTCGCCTAATACGATCCCGGAACGGTTCAGAGAAAACGGGCGGGAGGCGCGATTGGGTTCATCGTTCCAATCGCTCGTCAGCACCGTCATAAGATTGAAGCCCGCGAGAATTCCAGGCGCGAGGGGCGCGTCCACGCCCCCGCTTAACATCATGTCCTGACGACCCAGCGCGACGTGTTGCGCCGCATAGGCGATCGCGTCTGTCGAACTCGTACAACCGGTGGATACGATGTGAGAAAGACCGCGCAGTCCAAACGCCATGGACAGCTCGCTCGACAAACCTCCGTGTGTTGACGCAGGAATCGTGTAGACGCTCGCCTTATTAGCTGGACCAACGTACCAGTAGGAATATTGCTGTTCTATAA
>Ga0137409_10008779_pt1 | contig 10310 bp, 7 predicted proteins | sample CZODoug1_16funga_FD_122059 | JGI IMG/M metagenome (GOLD analysis project Ga0137409, IMG submission 122059) | Vadose zone soil fungal communities from Angelo Coast Range Reserve, California, USA - CZODoug1_16fungal (Hybrid Assembly) | ecosystem: Environmental > Terrestrial > Soil > Vadose zone...
GGACTGTTTCGCACACGCCGCATGCCAATTTTTCAACTCACGGTCGGCCAGGGACGGACAAAGTTGAAGTGTATCTGGTTCAACGCCGCCTATCTTCAGGATCGCTTCCAGGCCGGACAGCTAGTCGCGCTCTACGGCAAGGTGGAAGAGGACCGCGACGGTCAGCTGCAGATCATGCAGCCGCAATTCGAGGTTCTTGGCGACATTAATGAAGAGGGCGGCGCTGACGAGGCTGAAAAAAAAGCAGCCGCGTCGCTCGAGATTGGGCGGATTGTTCCGATTTACGAATCGACCGGCCAGGGCAAACTCACGCCGCGCTGGTTCCGGCGCATTATCCGATGGACGCTCGAAAATCTGAATCCCAATCTTCCCGATCCCATCCCCGCCGCGGTGCGCGCGCATCTGAGCCTCGTGTCTCCGCGGGAAGCGTGGTGGAAAGTTCACTGGCCCGATGCCGGCGAAAGTTTTAGCGATCTGCAATCGTCGCGCACAGCGGCGCACATCCGGCTGATTTTCGATGAACTCTTTTTTGGAGAGAGTTCTCGCGCCGACGCACACCCAATCATCTGCAAGGAACTTTGCAAGAGCAGTGTCGTTCTGCTGCTCTAACCGTGCGGTCTCCGCTTCGATTCTTCGGAGTTCTTTCTCTTCAGCGGTCTGGGCTTGGATAGAAGTGGGTGGAAATAAAATTCCGGCAAGAAGAAAAATCGCGACGATTCGCATGGTTCCTCCAGACTCAATATTGCGAGAGCATATCATGCTGCGGTGGGGCCAGACTTTTATCCTTACCGAACGGCCCGAGTGCCAAGCCTGTTCAGTGCCTGGTAAACGCGGAAACCGGACAAGTCCCGGATCAGCGATCCCACATCTCCGGTAATCCGACTAATCGGGACTTGCCCGCTGCAGCCGTAGCCGACTATTCCATATCCCCAACTTCAGAGGTCATCGCGAATTTCATCGGTATGCGAGAAAGCCTTTACTTCGCGGTCGAATCGTGACTGATCCACAAGGTAGGGAGAAAAAGCAATCGGAGATTCGAATTTGCCATACACAATCGTGGAGCCATCACTTCTGTCGTCGATAACAGAGGCAAATTCGCTCCAGGGAATGCGCTTTTGTGGGCGCCACCGAAGCGCTGTCTAATGCCTGACGAGTCGATGACGACTCGTCCCGGTATCGCCAGCAGAATCGCGACTGGAGGCGCACCGAAGATGGATACAACAATCGGCTTGAAGGTACAAAGGGTCCCCCGGGATTCGGTCTGTTGATGAGCAAACCAAACAGAACCAAGCCATAAGGCTTCCTGCCTACGACAAATTCACAGGGCAGTGAGCAAAAAAAACGAGCATCTCTAAGTGATTAAAAACAAAAACCATAAATTGGTCGGGGCGTCCGGATTTGAACCGGAGACTTCCTGCGCCCAAGGCAAGTGCAGAAACGCTAAGTAGTTGGTTCGTCTAGCATTTTCCTATGTCATGCATCACGGTTTTGTACGGTATTCGGCATGTGTTTGTTCCCAAGTTGTTCCCAAATTTTTGGAGCGAACTAAATGGCACTTGTCCGGTAAGCCGACTAACCAGGACTTGGCCAGAAGTCTCTTCTCGAAACGAGCCCGCGCGGCCGGGAGCGAACTTCTCAAGAGAGAATCTTGGCCCGCTCTGCGGGAAACCTGTGGACTCCGTCTTTGTCCGAAGTGGGATCGGTAAAAACGATGGCGACTAATCGCGGGCAGTGAGTTCGCGACTGCGAGCTCTTAGCGAGGTTGGCCCGTCCGGATGTCATCCCAGCGCTGTTTCCGCTGATCTTCCGATGTCTCTTCGATGCGGCTGGCGACGGTCCAAACGTGTCCCGATGGATCCATTACGCGCGCGGATCGGTCACCCCAAAACTGGTTTTGAGCCGGCAGCAGAACGCTGCCCCCTACAGCCATCGCCATCTCGACGGCTCGATCCACGTCCTCCACGTACACGAAAATGACTACCGGCGAGCTTCCGTCTTTTTGGGGCGCCTTACTCGCGAGCTGCGGAAATTCGGCCTGAATGATGATTTGGGCCTCACCCACTACCAGAGCAGCATGGATCGTGTTGCCGTCCGGACCGGGGCGCCGCACACGCACTTCTGCGTCAAGCACTTTTTCGCAGAACTCAATTTCCTTTTCGGGATTCCGGCACACCAGTGTCGGAATCACTCTCGGTGACGCGTCGGGTATCGGTTTCACCATGACAAATTCCTCGCATGAAGAGCACTGGCATTCTGTGATTTTAGCCATTACCAGGGTGTTGGGCACTCGATTCCTGGAAGATACCTCGAATTGTTTAGGCATGTCCTGATTGATGCGCCTACCGGAGAAATGGATTATATTCAAGTTTCCGATTAGGCGACTTAGGCAAAGTTGGGAGACGGCGGATTTAGTTCTTACTCTTGTTCACTGGGGAGGCTTTCTGCAGTGTCGCGAGAAGCTCCTTGGCGGAATCTGGCACGGGTTCAGCCTTGTTGAAGACGATATCCTGAGCGCTTACATCCTTGCCATAGAGGTTCTTGTTCGCACCGTTGTCACCGCGGAGAGTGGAACCCTCGAGAGAGATACCCGCGAAGAGCCCACGGGCTCGCGAGTAGGAAAGAATTTCGGCACGTAGGGTGACATCAGTTTCCGCAGAGGCGGTTCGGCCAACCGGACCAGCGGCGGCGGTAGCGTCACCACCCAGCTTGACTTTACTCTTGAGAATGCTTGTGGCAGAACGTGGGCTCATAAGAAGAAGAACGAAGTCGGTGGCATCACCACCGATCTGCAAACCTGCACTGCCCCCTCCGAGAGCGATCATGGTCGGAGCGCCCCAGGGGCCATGAAACGTTTTCCCGCCGCGACAGGTCATAACACCGCGACCGTAGCTACCTCCGAAGATGAAGGCAAACTTCAAGACCGAAGGCAGAACTACGACGCAATCGGCTTTGTCCAGAACGCTCTGCGGAATGCTGTCGGGAGCGTTGAGAATTTCCTTCATTACTTTTCCCGAGTTTTCGACACGATCTGCTTCCTTGTCTTGTGCAAACGCTGGTACCGCGAGTAGCGAAACCAACCCAATACTCAGCCACATTTTCTTCATAAATTCTCCTTTGCGACCTGTAATCTCGGCGTACTAAGCGAACCTGAACCCACTCGACAGACTCAGGTTTTTGTCGATGAATAATTGGTGGGTAAATCCCCGCCGCTACGTGAGTTTATCACTCAGCGGACCTCAAGTCCTGGTTAACGCAGCCGTTACAGCCGTTACCGGAAACTGAGCCATTACGCTTGTTGAGGGGAGAAACAAAGAACAGAGCCATTTCCCTATGGACTGCACCCTTGAAATGAGACAGCGGGGCAGGTCAACACTTTGCAGTGTGCCCAAGAAATCTGTCTCACTGCAGGGGTGCACCCCACCTGACTGTGCCCCCTTTTGTGCCCACCCTCAGTAGGAAGCCATCGCAAATAATAGTAAAGTCGGGAGACCTAGAATCAAGTGTACAGGCATGGAGAATCAATACGATAGCAAGTCATCGCGCTCAATCTTAATTGTCCTTAGACAGTCTCTTAATTACTCTGTGCTGATGCGGTGCTGGAATTGTCGGAGACCAGCAAATTCAGGAGGCGAATGATTTGTCTCTGCTCGCGTTCTTGTTCAGGAGTGGTGTCCATGTTTTTCGCGAGGTCCGCGAGCCTGGCGGACAAGACTTGCAACGCAACTTCACGTTTCACGTAAGCAGCGTCCTTGATGGGATTCACCACCCAGCCCCTTTTCGTCTTCTCGAATTCCAGAGACTGTTCTCTCCAGCGAGGCTGTGAGCCCGATTGCGTATCGGCAAGAGTGCCTAGCGATTCGATCCGAATGAGCGCAGTTCCGCGCTTGCCCTTAATCTGCACTGCTGAGACGCGCAGCTCGCGGTAAACGATTATGGATTTGCCAGGACTGTTCAGACTGCGCGTCCGGAGGGATTCACCGGAATCCTGATTCATTTCGACAAAAGCCGCTACGACTTCTCCTGGTGAAGGGTTTTTCCCTGTGACTTGAAGAACGATTTCGCGAGAAGTCTCAGCGGTCGTTGGACTGGAGGCGTCAACTATGGGAACAGGGTGAGATGCGCGCGCAGGGGCCACCTTGGATAGTTCGGAAGGCGGATGGTTCTCCGAACTGCGGCTGTCGCCTTGGGGAGGTTTGTGATCCAGGTGACCCGCAGCCTCGAGCGTGCGACCAGCATGGAGAGGCTTCTCGGTTACATAGCGGAAGAAACGAGCGATGCCGCGCGAGCGCCAGTAGGGCGAGTCATAAAATAGCGTGTCGGGGCCGGAACGCACGAAGCTGAAGAAGGAATGCTGTTTAGGATCGATAACGATGCCGACATGGCCGCGCCAAACAATCAGGTCTCCCGGCTGGGGCGCGCGCACCCGCGTGAAATTTGTGCTGCCGATGTAGAGTTCGCGTGAACTGACATAGTCGTATGGAAAACCAGCTTGTTCGTAAACGTCGTGAACCAGGTGAGAACAGTCCGTTTCCGATTCGGACTCGACGTCTATCGTGGGAATGGCCGCCAGAATCAAGCGACCCTCTTTTCTGGCAAGGGGACGCGGTCCGGGCGTTTCCACAGAGGCTGGCCGGATATTCTGGCCGAGCGCCACCGAGGCGGTCGCGAGGAACAACGCTACGAAGATGAAACGACGCGTCATTTTTTAAGTCTCGCAGATCGCAGCGAAGGCCGAACTGGCCATGCCGCGAAGACAACACTGTTCGAAGGTACAGGTCCCCTTTTTTTGCGCTCGGCTGGAAAAACAGGAAACGCGCTAGAAGCTTCTAGGCTGGGAATCGAAGAACGCGGCTGCGGACCGCTGCTACTAAGATGCATATGCGATTTCCGAGGTTGCAGAGCGGGTCTCTCCGATCGCTCCTGAAGCCGTCCGGGAGCCAGCCGTAACCTTTCCAGAATTTCACTAGAGTTGTCTTCGACGAGCGGCGCAAAGAGCGAAACCTGTGCGTGCCTGCCTTTCGTTTCGGCATGTTGGCGCAGTGCCAGAGTAGATTGATGTGGTTCTGGGCGTTTGCCACTTCCCCCTGCCGTGTGATGTGTGCATGACTTTGGCAAGTTAAGGAATTGTTTTTCTTTGTTGCGTAAAGTAACGGTGAGGCTTCGTCCTCCAACTATTTGAAAAATAGACAGTTAGGCGCTTAGGGCTTTGGTGTGCCGCATGCCAAGCTTCAAGCGGTAAGAGCTTGCGGTAGAACTGTCTCCTGCCTCTTGCGCCCTTTGCATTGGAGGACCCCATGCCCGCTTTCGCTCAAAGCTATCGCGTCTTAGCGCCGACAGTGCGCCTTGTGTTGGCCCTTCTGCTTCTGCTTCTGCTTGCCAGTGGAGGTTCAATATGGGCGCAAGCGAATGTGCAGGGGCAGTGGCAGACGCTGCCGAATTTGATGCCGATTAATCCGGTGCACGCCGCGCTACTGCACAACCGGAAAGTACTGATTGTTTCGGGATCGGGCAATTTGCCGACAAATTCGAATTGGCAAGCCGCTATTTTTGATCCCGCCACGGGGACTATAATTACTCAGCCGGTTTCCTGGGACATGTTCTGCAACGGCATGGTTGTGCTTCCCGATGGACGCGCATTCGTAAATTCCGGCACGCTGCAATACGACCCGTTTCATGGACACCTGAAAAGCGCGATTTACGATCCCGCGACCGGGCAATTCACGGACGCGCAAAACATGGCGCACGGGCGCTGGTATCCGACTGTGACCAGTCTGCCCGACGGCACGCTGATGACGTTTTCCGGCCTCGATGAAAATGGCAACACAAATTCGACCGTGGAGATTTATACGGTCGGTTCGGGCTGGAGTCCGACGTACGGCTCGCCGTTTACGCCTCCGCTCTATCCGCGTATGCATTTGATTCCCAACGGGAAAGTTTTTTATTCGGGCTCGACGACCAGCTCACGTTATTTTGATCCCGTCGCGCATACCTGGTCGGCGGTTGTGGCGAATACCAACTACAACGGCACGCGCACTTACGGAACTTCCGTGCTGCTTCCCCTGACTCCTGCGAATAACTACAAACCGGTCGTGATGATCTTGGGAGGCGGAAATCCTTCCACAAACACGACAGAGCTGATTGATCTTTCCGCAGCGACGCCCAAATGGGCATTTGGCCCAAGCATGTCGCAGCCACGTATCGAAATGAATGCGACGATTCTTCCCAATGGGAAAGTATTGGCAGTGGGCGGGTCTCTGAATGATGAAGACACTTCCACGGCGAGCTTGAACGCGGATTTATACGACCCGGTTAGCAATACGTTTAGCTCCGCCGGCCAGAATGCGTTTGCGCGGTTGTATCACTCCAACTCGCTGTTGCTTCCTGATGCCACCGTGTTGTTTATCGGAGGCAATCCGGCGCGCGGCACGTATGAAGCGCACAACGAAATCTACACGCCCGCGTATCTTTTCAACGCGGATGGGACCGCCGCGACGCGGCCGACGATCGGTGGAGTCTCTTCCAGCACCATCGGATATGGAGTGGTATTTCAAGTGCAATCGCCGGATGCGGCGAATATCTCTTCCGTGGTATTCATGCGACCCGGCGCGCCGACACACGCTTTCGACATGGAGCAGCGTATGGTCGGGGCTACTTTCACGGCAGGCAGCGGCGTGCTGAATGTGACCGCGCCGCCGAATAGCAACATCGCGCCTCCCGGTTATTACATGCTCTTTTTACTGAATTCGGCAGGCGTACCGTCGGTGGCGCAGTTTGTGGAGTTGACTCCCGCGCCAGCGGATATTCGGCCCACGGGCACGATCACCAATCCAGCGACGGATGTGACCATCACTGCTGGGCAAGCCGTATTCTTCTCCGGGTCGGGCACTGATCCGGATGGAACAATCTCCGCATACTCCTGGACTTTCCCCGGAGGCAGCCCGAGCTCCAGCGCGTTGGCGTCCCCAGGAAACGTGATTTACTCGGCCGCGGGAACTTACACGGCAACGCTGACCGTGACCGACAATGCGAATTTGACGGACGCCAATCCGCCCACAAGGAAAGTTACGGTTAATCCGGCGCCGGACTTTGCGATTTCGGCTTCCCCGTCGTCGCGCTCCGTGGTGCAAGGCGGCAACGTTCCCTACACGGTTTCCGTCAGCGCGTTGAATGGATTCACGGACACGGTCAATCTGTCGGTAAGCGGATTGCCCTCCGGCGCGGCGGCCGCGTTCAATCCTGCTTCGATTTCGATGTCCGGCTCTTCCACCTTGACGATCACGACAGCCGCTAACACGCCGACAGGGACGTTCACGCTTACCGTCACGGGCACGTCCGCGTCCCGGACTCATTCGACGAGCGCGACCCTGATTGTCACTTCCGCCGCCGATTTTTCGCTAAGCGCGTCGAAATCCACGCTTCAGATTGTGCGAGGCGGTTCCAGCCCGGATACCATCACGGTATCGGCGCTGCGGGGCTTCACGGGAGCGGTTTCGCTGAGCGTTAGTGGAGTGCCGGCACGCGTTACCGCGAAGTTCAGCACGACCACCGTGACCGGCTCCGGCTCGTCTACTTTGACCGTTCACGTAGGCAGGCGAGCGCGAACCGGGACTTATACAATGAGGGTTACCGGTACGTCAGGCAATCTCTCACACTCGATACCAGTGACGCTGGTAGTGCAGTAAGCTCCGACAACAGGACGCGTTCAACTTTTGGGGTCTCCCCAACAGTGGCTGCTCGTGCGAGCAGAATCGGACAAGCGAGGACGTTAACCATGCGCATCGATCGAAGAGAATTATTGCGGCAGTTTGGAACGGCGGCCGCCGCGTCTGTGCTTTTGCCTGCTATCGGCGAGCCGGCTTCGGCGCCGGCAGATGCCGCGGGAGTCATCGCGCGATTGGATCGCAATGAAAACGCATATGGACCGTCGGAGAAAACGAAGGCGGCCTTTCATCAGGCGCTCGTGGGCGCGAATCGATACCCGGACCAGGAAATCGAGAAGCTTCGCGAGGCGATCGCAGCTTTCCACGGTTTGCAGCCGAAGAACATAACGGTTGGCTGCGGTTCGACGGAACTTCTGCGGATGGCAGCGGAAGCGTGCCTCACGCCGGGACAGAAACTGGTTATGGCCTCGCCAACATTTCAATCGATTGCGCACGCCGCGAAGCTGGTGGCCGCGGACGTGCGCAATGTGCCGCTTACGCACGAGTATGCGCACGACTTGCCTGCGATGCTCACGCACACGGATGCCAAGACCGGCGTTGTGTATATCTGCAATCCGAACAACCCGACGGGCACGCTGACACCGAAGTCCGCGCTCGAAGCGTTTCTGCCGAAGCTTCCGTCAGAAACCTTCGTCGTGATGGACGAGGCGTATCACGATTACGTGTCGCCGAGTGGAGCGTACGATTCCTGGTTGACTCGCGCCGCGGCAGATTCGCGCCTGATCGTGACGCGCACGTTTTCGAAAGTCTATGGACTCGCCGGACTTCGCGTGGGCTACGCGGTTTCCTCGGAGGAAACAGCGAAACGGCTAGCGGCCCGGAGCTTGCCCGGAAGTATCAGCACGGTGGCGGCACGCGTGGCACTGGTGGCGCTTGGTGACACGGCGCACATCAAAAAGATTGCGATGGTCAATGCGAACGACAGGCAAGAGTTTTTAAATCAGGCTAACGCGCGCATGCTGCGGTGTCTCGATTCCGAAACGAATTTTGTTTTGATGCGAACTTTTGTAAACGGCAAGGAAACGGCCGAAATGCTGCGTGCCAAGGGAGTGTTGGTGCGAGCCGAATATCCGGGATTCGAGAAACACATTCGGGTTTCGCTGGGGCTGCCGGACGAGATGCGTGTTTTTTGGAACCTCTGGGACGCGATGATGCCGCATCATCCGATGTGAGCGCGAACCGTCCGGCGGAATCGTCGACACGATAATTGATCCCGCTGCGCCCCGCGCGGTGAGGCACCAGTTTGCTACACTTCCGAGCTTGCAGAGTAGCGAGTGAACTGCGACGCAGTGGGGCATTTCGTGAGGAGACGAGAGTGAAACTGGTGCGGTTTGGAAATGCTGGCACGGAGCGGCCGGGGATGGTTGATGCGGCTGGGAAGATTCGGGACTTGAGCGGCGTCGTAGCGGATATTGCGCGGGAAGCGCTGTCGCCGCAGTCGCTGAAGAAATTGATCACGATCGATGCGAGTCGGCTGCCGCTGGTGGAGGGTGCGCCGCGGATTGGGCCATGCGTGGGGGCGGTCGGGAAACTTGTTTGCATTGGGCTGAATTATTCGGATCATGCGGCGGAGTCCGGAATGAAAGTTCCGGCAGAACCGGTCCTGTTTATGAAAGCGACGTCGGCGATTTGCGGACCGAATGACGAAGTGGTGATTCCGCGCGGTGCAGAGAAGGCGGATTGGGAAGTCGAACTGGGCGTGGTGATTGGGAAAGAAGCGAAGTACGTGGAGGAGCGCGAGGCACTTTCGTATGTCGCGGGCTACTGTGTGGTGAACGATTTATCGGAGCGCGCGTTTCAACTGGAAGGCACGGGGCAATGGGTGAAGGGAAAGAGCGCCGATACATTTGGTCCGATTGGGCCGTGGCTGGTGACGCGAGACGAAGTGCCTGACCCGCAGAATTTGCGTTTGTGGCTGGAAGTGGATGGAAAGCGTTATCAGGACGGAACGACGAAGACGATGGTGTTCGGCGTGGCTCATTTGGTGAGCTATTTGAGCCGGTTCATGAGTTTGCAGCCCGGCGACATTATTTCGACGGGCACGCCGCCAGGCGTGGGGTTCGGGCAAAAGCCGCCTGTCTATTTGCGGCCGGGAAATGTGATGAGGCTGGGAATTGACGGGCTTGGCGAGCAGCGGCAAGAAGTGGTGGCGTGGAGTTAGGAATCCTTTAGCGAGAAAACGCGCGTCATGCGGAGCCATTTTTCGCCGGACTTTGCCGAGCGTAACGGCTGCTGAAAATCTCCCATCAGTGTTTCCCACTTTTGGACGATTGCGCTTTTGCTAGATTCATTTTCATTTCTTCCGTACGAATGAATAGCGTAATGATGGCGACTCAACAGCGGAATTGATCGTGATTCCGAACCCCAGCGCACTGGCGCCTATCGCCCGCTGAGCCTGTTGGTTCGGAGCGTAGGCGCCTGCGATGTACTTAGCGGCGACCTCATCGGGTACCAGCACTTCCGCGCAAACTATTGCGCCGTGCCGCATAGCCTCGATCGGATCGTCGGGGTGGTTCCAGTACTGCGCGAAAACCAGGTCCCGGTCAATGTTCGCAAGTCTTGGGAGAAGGTCTGAAGCTAGCATAACCG
>Ga0137409_10008780_pt1 | contig 10309 bp, 10 predicted proteins | sample CZODoug1_16funga_FD_122059 | JGI IMG/M metagenome (GOLD analysis project Ga0137409, IMG submission 122059) | Vadose zone soil fungal communities from Angelo Coast Range Reserve, California, USA - CZODoug1_16fungal (Hybrid Assembly) | ecosystem: Environmental > Terrestrial > Soil > Vadose zone...
TCGAGATGCATGTACTGCCTCGCATTTTCGAACCAGACCATGCTTTCGTAAGCCACTGCCTGATAATCTTCGATGACCGGCCTGCGCACTTCTTCGAAACGGTGCAAGGCCATGCTTACGTCAGTGGTTTCGTCGAAACATTGCTTCAACGCGATTGCGTCTTCCATTGCCAGCTTTGTTCCCGATCCGATTGAGAAGTGCGCCGTGTGTAAAGCATCGCCGAGCAACGCGACGTTCTCGAAACTCCAACGTCCGTTCTTCACTAAGACAAAGTTAATCCACTTCGAATTATTCGAGAGCAGCGGATGGCCTTTCAAGTCAGGTGCGAACACAGCGGCGAGATAAGCGCGTGTTTCTTCGTCCGATTTTTCGGTAAAGCCGGCGTTAGTCCACGTCTGCGGATCACATTCGACAATGAAGGTGCTGGTTGTCTGGTCAAACTTATAGGAGTGCGCCGCGAAGACACCAGCGCGCGTTTTCCGAAAGGTGAGCGTCAATCCATGAAATAGCTGGTTCGTGCCGTACCAGATGTATTTGTTGGGGCGCGAGCCGAGATCGGGTTGAAAGTATTGTTTGAAACTTTCGCGAACCAGGCTGTTGACGCCATCAGCGCCGATGAGCAGGTCGCAGTCCAACCTGAGTGCATCAACATCAGCAATCCCGCGGTGAAAGTTAACCGAGACGCCAAGTTCTTCACAGCGTCGCTGCAGGATTTTCAGGAGGCGCAGGCGGGCGATGCCGGAAAAACTATTGCCGTGAATCGATATCTTCTGTCCGCGATGAACCACATCGACGTTGTCCCAGGCTTCAAAATCGCGGGTAATTTCCGCGTGCGAAGGCTCATCCGCCTGGCTGAGAGCCGCAAGTGTCTTTCCGGAAAACACCACTCCCCAGCCGAACGTATCGTCGGGTCCGTTGCGTTCGTAAGTTGTAATTTCGTGTGCGCTGTCGGCCTGCTTCATAAGGATGGCGAAGTACATGCCGGCCGGCCCGCTGCCGATGATGTGGATTTTCATGCTCACAGCTCATCCAACGCCGCACCCAACCTTTGTACTCCTTCATTGAACAGTTCTTGCTCAGCGCACATGCCGATGCGAAAGTGCTGTGGCGATTCGAAGAAGCAACCGGGCACGACGGCGGTGTCGTACTTCTCATGCAATAGATCACAGAGATCCTCGACCCGACCTTTCATCAGCAAGGGAAAAGACGTGGTGCCTGAGTCAGTTCGTACCACCCTGAGTTCCTCGCGTGAGTCGAAAAATTCATTGAGCACTGCGCGGTTGCTCCCCAGGATCTTTTTGGCGCGGGTAATGAACTTTGGCAGTTTCGCGAGGGCAATCACACTGAGCCGTTCGGCAGGCTGAGGTCCAACGGCGCCGAATAGATCATTCAAGAGACGCATTTGCAGCGCCATTTCCGGCGCAGCGAGCACCCAGCCACAGCGCAAACCGCTCAATCCATAACCTTTCGTCAGACTGCTGGTGGCGATGAACTCCCGCCCCAGATGAACTGAAGACCGTGGCGCAGCTTCGAACATCGCCTCCAGATAAACTTCGTCTACCAGCACTCGCGCGCCAACGCTGCGCGCCAACTCGCCGATTTGCCGCAGCGTTTCGTCATCCACGAGCGCGCTGCTGGGATTGTGCAGATTTGTCAGCACGATCAAACGCGTGCGCGAAGTGATCTGCCTGGTTAACTGCACAATGTCAACGCGAAAATTATTTTCAAACGACCGCGGAAAGCGCTTAATCTCTGCGCCGAAATACTGCGCGACGGCCAGAATCGGTTCGTATGTTGGCTGTTCGATCAGAACCTCGTTGCCGTGTTCCAGCGCCGCGGCCATCGCCAAATGATTCGCCATCGAAGTACCGCCGGAAATAGTTACGACGCGCTCCGGAGAAACCCCACAATGAGACGCCAGCCCCTCGATCAAGGGACCATAGCCATAAGCGTTGTCGCCGTTCAGATCAAGATCTTCAATCTTCGCCTCCAGCTCAGTGAACCGAAGATTGAGGATGCCGCTCAAGGCAAGATCATATTTCACTTTCGGGCGAGTCTTGGCCCACTGCATGTATGTGGATTGCGTGTTCATATCTTGAATCTTGAATCTGAAATCCTAGATCTCAAATCCGGCAACCGAGCCCTCCCTCGCGGTCGGGTTACTGCCCCGCTCTTTCACCAGAGAGGGCTCTGCGCTTTCGTAGCCAGGCCCAGACAAAATACGCCGGCAACCCGGCCAGCATAATACCGAAACTGATGGCGCTGTTGCGTGGCTCCTTGTAGATCACACTAAACGTTATGACACAGCACGCAGCAATAAAGAAAACCGTCGTGAAGGGATGGCCGGGAATGCGAAAAAAGTCAGTTCCACCGCGCGCACGTTGACGTCTCCTGAATACAAACACGCACACCGCCGTCAGGGCAAAGAAAACCACGTCTACTGACACGACATAGTTCAAGATTTGTTCGAAGCGACTGGCGATCAGCGCGATGACGATTGCGAGACCGCCTTGCAGCGCTATCGCAAAGGCCGGTACGCGAGCGCGATTGAGCCAGGCGAGCCGTTGGAAGAAGAGCCCGTCCTCAGCCATCGCAAAATAGACGCGCGGCGCAGTCAGCATGCTCTGACTCAAAAACCCGATCGTGGAAATGGCAATGCCGGCGGAGAGAAACCGTCCGCCTCTTTCACCCAGCGCCAAACGCATCACCGCAGACGCCGGGGTTTTCGTCTGCGCCAAACCCTGGGCGCCGAGCGCGTGCACGCAAACATAGTTCACCGAAAGATAAACCACGATCACGCCCATCACGCCGAACAACAAACCGCGCGGCAGGTTTCGGCGCGGCTCGCGCACTTCGCCGGCGACGAAGCAGGCCGTTTGCCAACCGCCGTATGCAAATTGCGCCGGAATCAGGGCGGCGCCAAAGGCGATTAGCGAATGCAGAAGTGTTGATGACGAAGTAGCCGTCGTTATCGCTTCAGACTTTGCCGGACCGGCGACCGTCAATCCGAATCCCACCAGCGCCGCAATCGCAACCAACTTCAAAATCATGAATATGTTCTGGGTGACACTGCCGGCGCGCACGCCAATACAATTTATGATCGTAAGCAAAGCCAGAGCGATTGAAGCCAGCAGCGCCGCGCGAAAGTCCGTTACTTGTCTGCCTGCTAATTCAAAGACATGGTTGGCAAAGATGAGCGCGACCGCGGCCATGCCGCCGGTTTGAATCACAAACAGCAAGCTCCAGCCGTAGCCAAAAGCCACCAGCGGATGCAGCGCGTCGCGGAGATAAATGTATTGTCCGCCGGATTCATGGCTCTGCGACGAAAGTTCCGCGTAGATGAAGGCGCCGGCCAGCGCAATCAAACCGCCGACGGCCCAGGCTCCCAGAATGAGTAGAGGCGTGTGCACCTGCTGTGCGACAACGTAAGGATTTGTGAAGATGCCCGCGCCGATGATCCCGCCCATCACGATCATCGTGGCGTCAAAGAGGCCAAGCCGACGGGCAAGGTGTGAATCAGATGAAGGTATTTTGGTGCTCACTCTTTCAAGAGTTGATTGGCGATCACCAGCTTTTGAATTTCTGAAGTGCCTTCATAAATGCGCAGCGCGCGCACGTCGCGATATAGCCGCTCGACGATTGTGCCGCGCACCAACCCGCTGCCGCCGTGAATTTGCACGGCCTGGTCGACGATGCGTCCGGCGGCTTCGGTGGCGAAGAGTTTTGCCTCGCTCGCCGCTCGCGTTGAGCCTTCAGCACTCGAGTCTTTCAGATAGGCAGCGCGATAAACCAGCAGCCGGGCGGCGTCCAGTTCAGTTGCCATGTCCGCCAGCTTTTCCTGAATCAATTGATGGCCAGAAAGCGCGCGCCCAAATTGTTCGCGCGACTTGGCGTGCAGAAGGCTTTCATCCAGGGCGCGCCGCGCCATGCCACACGCGGCCGCACCGACGCTGGCGCGAAACAGATCGAGGGTTTGCAGACTGAGTCGCAAACCATCTCCGGGCGAACCAATCATGTCTTCGGCGGGTACCTTGCAGTCTTTGAATTCCAACTCACCGATCGGATGTGGCGCGATCATTTCGGTGCGATCCGCCACCCTGAAACCCGGCATCCGCGCGGACACCACGAATGCTGAAATCTCTGCGCGCCCATCTTCACGCGTTCCCGTGCGCGCAAAAACGGTGTAGAAGTCGGCCACGCCGGCGTTTGAGATGAATCGTTTGCGGCCGTCGATGATGTATGAATCATCTTCGCGGCGGGCCGTGGTCTTGAGTCCCGCCACGTCTGAGCCGGCGTCCGGTTCGGTCAGAGCAAAAGCCGCGATCGCCTTTCCGTTTGCCGCGCGGGCCAGCCAGAAATCGCGCACATGTTCAGTGGCGGCAAGACTGATCGCATACGTGCCCAAACCCTGCATCGCGAAAGCAAGATCGGCGAGCGATGATGAGTACGATAGCGTTTCGCGAATTATGCAAAACGAGCGCAGATCGAACGGCTGACCCGGCGAAGCGACGGCATAGCGCAGCAGCTCAGCTTCAAACAGCAGCATGACGTAACCGCGCAAGGCCTCGTCAACGTCTCCTTCATCGTCGCTGGCGCGCACTTCGAGTTCACGCTCGGCGAACTCGGCGACGCGTGTCGCGAGCGCGCGGTGATCAGCGGAGAAGAAAGGAGTTGTTTCTATGAAAGAGTCCATCAGAGCATTTCCGCTTGCCAATCGCAACTTACTCAAACTTTGCCGGCCGTTTCTCTAAAAATGCCGCATGCGCTTCGCCAAAGTCCGGGGTCTGCATGCACAGGGCCTGCGTTACTGCTTCGGCCTCAAGTCCAGACTCAAATCCCATGTGCATTTCGCGATTCAGCATCTCTTTTGTTTTCGCCAAGCCCAGGGCCGGGCCGCGCGCCAGCTTCTCTGCTAATTCGCGCGTGGCGGTTTCCAACTGATCGCGCGGGACGACGCGATTGTAGAGTCCGATTTTTTCAGCCTCTAGAGCTGAAATGAAATCACCGGTCATTAACAACTCGGTCGCTTTCGCCAGTCCGACCACCCGCGGCAGGAGATAAGTCGCGCCCATGTCCGTGCCCGCCAGGCCTACTTTCACAAAGATGAAGGCAATCTTCGCTTCTTCAGCGGCGATCCGAATGTCAGAAGCGAGCGCGATGCAGGCGCCGGCGCCGGCAGTAGTTCCATTCAGACTGGCAATGATTGGTTTCGGCAGCGCGCGCATGTTGTGAATCAATTCGCACGTCAGCCGGGTGAAATCCAAAAGGCCTGCCGCGTCACGGCCCTGCAACTCGCCGATGATGTCGCGCACGTCGCCGCCCGAACAGAAGGCGCGGCCCGCACCAGTAATTACCACTACGCGGACGTCTCTCACATCGCGTAGAGCAGCAAACAAGTCAGTCAGTTCGCGATAGACTCCGAAGGTAATTGCGTTCAGGCGCTCTGGACGATTGAGTGTAATCGTCGCGATGCCGTCATGCTCCTGGTAGAGAAAGGTTTTCGGGTTCATCGCTTCAAATTCTGCGCCGTCGTTATTTGTCAATGCGTTCCTCCTGGAACAATATCTTCGCCGGCAGCGCTCCGGCTTTCAGCACTAAAGCAAGATCTTCCGCGCTTTGTTTGGTGAAGCGGCCGTCTATCACTCCCTGATCATAAATCTGCGACTTGATATACGCGACTGACTTCACCTCGTCGTTGAGCACCACTCCCATATATTCGTTGATGTTCGCTCCGGTCCACGCTCCAAACTTTTCGGCGCCGGTCTTATTAAGCGAGAATGCGATTTGATAGTCCGACCCGTTGGCCTGGGCTGGTACGGCTCGAGCATCCCTAAGTTCGTTGCCATTGACGATTGGCGGCAACTCCACCACCACCCATTTATTCGCCGCACCGGGGCTGGCTTCGCGATCGGTGTAAGGCAAGATCCGGCGGTTCGGTGGTATGGTTCCGTTACTGTTCAAAGACGCGACGGCCTCGTCATTTGTCGCGTAGGTCTGAACCGGCGACGGACTGCCCTGGCTGATGACGTGCGCCAGCTCGAGCTTGCCGCCGGTTGAAATCAGGGCCTTGAGGCGTTCAGGATCCTCGACTTTTGGGAGGTCCAGCAGGATTTGGCCGTTGCTCTGAGGTGTAATCTGAAACTTCGCCACTCCGAATGCGTCAAGTCTTCGTTCGATCACATCGGCTGCCTGTTTTGTCGCGGCGGCCAGATCCGGGGTACTAGGGTCGACTGCCAGTACCAGATGCCAGGTCAAAGGCGCTCGCCGCGCGTATATGACTAATGCGCCCACCACAGCTCCCGCGCCAAACAGGAAGATAAGAAATCCGATCACGAGCCACGGGAGAATGTTTCTCTTTCCGCTGATGGTGCTTCCGCGCGATGTGCCATCGTTGATTGGTGCAGCAACCGGCGGGAGTGGCTGCTTGATCGTGGGGATGGGTTCAACAGATGCTGGCATGGCCAGCGTCGGCGGAACTGGTTCCCCAGGCGACATCTCAATGAGGTTGCTGCCGTCGTCGAGACAGAAGCGCAGAGCGTCCTCGTTATAGACTCGGCTGCAAATGGGGCAACGTTTCATTTCAGAACTGCCGTCCCCTCGATTTCCACCTTAGCGGCGTCTTCGAGCAGGCCCTTCACTTCCAGCAGCACCATTGCCGGAAAATGCTTGCCCATGCGCGCGCGATACCGCTCGCCGATCTCTTTCCTGCGGGTTTTGTATTCGTTCTTATCGGTAACGTAAATCACCAACCGCGCAATTTGTTCCGGCTTGCCGCCTACTTCGATCACTACGGAAATCACGTTCGCGAGCGCGCGATCGAACTGTTCGACCAGGTCCGCGCTGACGAGTTTTTGATTCTGGTCCCAACCGATCTGGCCCGCGACGAAAAGCAGACGCCCGCCGGCTTCCGTTAGGACGCCGTTTGCATAACCGCGCGGAGCGCCGAGTGATTCCGGATTGATAATAGTGAAGCTCATTTGGCTTGAACGATCTCTAACTGGTTCCCGCCCGGATCGCGCACATAGAAGCGCGGCGAGCTCGGAACCGGGCGTGGGTCGGGAATAATCCGCACGCCTGCCTCACGAAATTTCTTTTCCGCTGCGCTTAGATCATCAACGGTTAAGCAGACGTGACGCGAGCTGGCAGTGTTGGCTGACTGATCTTCGATCGACAGATGCAATTGATTGGCGCCGATCTGGTACCAGGCGCCGCTCTGGCGGGACGCGGCCGGCTTTGGCACCTGTCGCAGACCGAGTACCGAACCGTAAAATTCTTTTGTCGCCGCTTCGAGTGCGGGCGCGACGGTTACGTTTACATGATGGAGTGCGGTGACCATTATTGAATTTTGAAGTGCGGATTCTCAATGATGCCGAAGACGTTGCCGAAAGGATCTTTGACAGTAGCGACTTTGATTCCTTCGCCTACCTCCTGGACCGCTTCGTGAACGGTGGCGCCCAGTTCGATAATCCGCTTGAATGCGACCTCGGCGTTTTCCACGCCCCAGTAAGCAACCGCGCCATCGGCCTTATCGCCGTCGGTGTTCGCGCCAGGCTGCAAACCCAGCTCGTAACCGGCAACATTGAAACCGACGTAAAAAGGCTCGTCAAAGTAAGGCTTTACGCCAAGTACCTCACCGTACCAGCTCTTGGCCTTGTCGATGTCGTCCACATGATAGGTCGCAGTTCTTAATCCAAGAAACATTTTGCCTCCTGGTGTGCAGATAATTGTTTCTTCTTGGCGTCTTTGCGCCTTGGCGTGAAATAGTCTCTCTCGCAAAGGCGCAAAGCTTGCAAAGAAATCGCTAGCGCCCCGGGTCCTGTATCCGAGCATTAAACTCGGCCGACGGGTTCCGCGGCACGCTCAAGCTCTGCCAGTCACTGGATTTGAAATGCTTGGCCAGAAAAACGATCTGCCCCGTGTGATAAGCATAGTGAGCAAGCTGGCGATTGATGGCCTGAATCACCGTGTGATCCTGGCCGCGAATCGTGACGGTACGCATCAGATCATCGGGCCCTAAAGGCTCCACTGTATCAAACACGCACTGCCAACCCTTCTCCCAGTAAGCGATCATGTCGTCCCTGGTCGCGCCGGGCAACATTACGAATTCAATGTCGCGATTGCGTTCAGGCTTTTCGCCATCGGTAGTCAGAAAATCAGTCCAGCGCGAGAGCATGTTGCCGGCCATGTGCTTTATGTTGACGGCGATGCTGTTCGATTCCTCGTCAATCGTTTTGAAAAAGTCCTCGTCGCTCGTTTGCGCAAACGCGCGTTCCGCGAGTGTTTTGTAATCGCGAAAGGTCCGAAGCGCATCAGCGAGATAATGTTGGCCGGGTGTTTGATCGGACATAGAGTTTAGTTAGTTAGCCTGCGGAGCAGGCGAGAGCATAAAGCCTGGGGCGTGAGCCCCAGGAAGTCAATTAATTAATAATCAGAGCCCGCGAAGCGGGCGACAGCGCCAATGCCGACGACTGCTTTCAAGAATCCACGATTGCCTTAGTCCGAGGCTGTCGCTCGCTTCGCGAGCTTGGGTTTCTTTTTTGGCCCTTTTCCTGGGGCTCACGCCCCAGGCTTTATGCTGTCACCGGCTTCGCCGGCTTCCGGCTCGTTACGAAGCCATTTCATAAGTGCTTCCACACGAGGGTTCTTCGCAGTCTGCTCAGCGTCATTGGGAGTTTCATTTCGAAGCCATTTTCTTAATGCTTCGACTGCGACTCGTGATTGCTCTCCCGATCGCATGTCCTTTATCGCTACCTCTCCGCGCGTCCGTTCATCATCTCCGATGATCACCACAAATGGTATCCCACGTGCCGAAGCATACTTAAACTGCTTTCCCATTTTATCAGCATCAGGATAGAGATCGACACGCAGGCCCTTAGTTCTCAACTCAGTCGCCATCGCAATCGATTCGCCAACAGAATCTTCATTCCAAATCGTTACCATCACATCCGCCGGCGACGAAATCAACTGAGTGGGAAACATCTCGCGTTCGCTCATCACCACGATGATACGTTCCAGGCCGAGCGAGAAACCACACGCTGGAACATCTTTGCCGAGAAACATGCCCACCAGATTATCGTAACGCCCGCCGCCCCCCAGACTGCCCGCTAGATCAGCGACGTTAATTTCAATGATCGCGCCGGTGTAGTAAGCCAGCCCGCGCGCCAGAGTTGGATCCAGCTTGATTCGCTGGTCGGTTCCATTGGCATTCGCAAACTGGAAGACCTCGCGCAGGTCATCAACTCCCTTTGCGCCTGTTTCATGCGCGCCAATAAACTCGACCAAACGTCCCAGGACGTTCGCGTTGTAGGCAACGCGTTCTGATCCCGCTTCGCCGACATCAACGAATCCGGCAGCGCGCTCAATTCCGGCCAGGCCCTCGAAAAACCACATTAGCTTGCTCGCTGATTCGCCGGTAATGCCGCGCTCGTTCAATTCGCGAGCGACACCCTCAGGCCCGGCTTTGTCCATCTTATCGAGAGCGATCAGCGCGTCCGATTGTTTGTCGGCGGCCACGCCGGCTTGATCGAGAATGCCCATTAGCACTTGTCGATGATTTAAGCGAATCACAAAATCTTTGAAGCCCAACGCGACCAAAGCATCGCTGGCGGCGGCGATCAGTTCCGCCTCCACCACCATCGATTTCGATCCCAGCACGTCTACATCGCATTGATAAAACTCGCGAAACCGGCCGCGCGCGGGGCGATCGGCGCGCCAGACAGGTTGGATTTGATAGCGCTTGAAAAATTTCGGCAGTTCGTTTTGATATTGAGCCACCACGCGCGCGAGCGGCACGGTCAAGTCATAGCGCAGTGCCAGATCGGCCTCGCCGGTTTTGGCATGCTCACCGCGCTTGAGAATTTTGAAGATGAGTTGGTTGCCTTCTTCGCCATACTTGCCCATCAGGGTTTCGATGTTTTCGACGGCGGGAGTTTCCAATGGTTCGAAACCGTAGCGCTCGTACACTTGCTTGATCACGCCGATGACGTACTCACGTTTACGCACGTCGGCGGGCAGAAAATCGCGCATCCCGCGCGCTGGTTGTGTTTTGGCTGATGACATTTAATTAGCGCGCCATCATACCCGAAAATGAGATTGTGTCAGAAGCCCGACCGTTAGGGAGGGCTCGTTGCGGAAGTTGCCCTCGCTTACGTTCGGGCTTCTGACACCCCCTTGAATCTTTGTAACTTTGAAGGTATAAGCAACGTCAATTCAGTCAAAGTTCGTCTGCCCTGATTTCACGGCGAACGAGCCACGTTCAAAATCAATTTTCCGATGGGAGCCCTCGAAATGATCCGACGCCAACTTGCCG
>Ga0137409_10008781_pt1 | contig 10308 bp, 10 predicted proteins | sample CZODoug1_16funga_FD_122059 | JGI IMG/M metagenome (GOLD analysis project Ga0137409, IMG submission 122059) | Vadose zone soil fungal communities from Angelo Coast Range Reserve, California, USA - CZODoug1_16fungal (Hybrid Assembly) | ecosystem: Environmental > Terrestrial > Soil > Vadose zone...
GCGGTCGCCTACTGTGACAAGGCTTATGACAGCATGACCGATGCATCCGGCACGCAAATGGTGAAGTTCTTCGGCCAGGACATGCCCAAATTCGGCGTGCTGAACATCAACAACATGCACGACATGGAACACTACGGCAACCTCGTCACCTACATGCGGATGAAGAACATTGTTCCCCCATCCACGGAACAGGCCCAGGCAGCCCAGCAGAAAAAATAATCGGGCGAGTGAGGATTGGGAGGGCGGCGGGTGCCCCCTCCTTGCGTCGTTGGTTCGCGCAAGGGTGGGATTTTGATGTTCGCTGTGCCGTGATGTAGTGGCCGGGCTTTAGCCCGGCCAGCGAGCACAGCGAGCGCTCTTTCACTTTTCCGCCTCCATAATCCCGCTTGTCCCGATTGTGTCACGATCAAGATAGGCCTCCCCAACCTGCACTGGGTTATACTGACCTTCCACTTAGGACATCCTGGGCGATGCGTTCAAGCCCACGGCTTAGCTGACGCTGCTCCGCGCCAGTGGTTCGGTGCTTGCTCATGTTCGCGCGATCCCACTTATATAGGGCCACCGTCGGATTATCCATTGTTCTAATCACCGCCCCAAGACCCGCTCACGCGGTCGATCCCAATCAGCCCGCGACCAGCTATATCCGAACCACCTTCACTGTGGAAGACGGGCTGAGCTCCAACGTGGTGAATGCCATCGTTCAAACTCGAAACGGATTCTTGTGGATCGGCACAGACGCTGGGCTGAATCGATTCGACGGTAGACATTTCACGCCGATCTATTTTCGTGGCCCTGGCTCAACTCCACAAGGCATTGTCAGCTCGCTAGCTGAGGGCTTGGACGGCGATTTATGGATTGGGACAAGCGCTGGCCTGGTCCGCATCGCACGGCTAGCGCTGGATCGATTCGACCGATCCTTATCCGTCTTCTATCACCCCGGAGCGGGCATGAGCGATGAGATCACCTCGCTTCACGGCACCCGCGATGGCGTTTTGTGGGTCGGGACCAGCGCAGGGCTCTACCGCTTTGTCGGCAATCGATTCGAAACTGTGATTCCCCTCGCTTACATCAGCCGGATTGAAGAGAGCGCGGATGGGCACCTACTCGTCATTAGCAGCCAGGGATTTATTGAGCTGGATGGAACGCGGGTCGTGCCGCATCCTGGGCTATCGGATCAATTAGACCTCCATCCGGGCACGATTGTCCCATCGGGTAATCAGTTGTTTCACGTCTTTCAGGATCGCAGAGGCACAGTTTGGTTCGGTACCGGTAAGGGTCTTGCGCGCCGCGTGAATGGATCGATCGAACGATTTCAGCCTTATGGATCTAAAGCGCCAGGTGTCCACCGAATCTACGAGGATCCTCAGGGAAATCTATGGGTGCAGTCGGTAACTGGGATGTTTCGAGTTGCCGGAGCCAAGTTGGAGCCGTTGGCGCCAAACATTCAGATACGGGCCGTAAGCGCTGATGGCGAGGGCAATCTGTGGATCGGCACGAACGGCGATGGACTCATGCGCTTCAAGGACCGTCCGATCCGCGTATTTACGAAGGCGGATGGCCTGCCAAACAATGTTCCCATGACCGTACTCTCAAGACGCGACGGCAGCCTCTGGGTGGGCAATAACTGCGGAGGCCTTTCCGTGTTCAACGGCCAACGCTTCAAAACCTACGATCAAAAGGACGGCTTGTCCAACTCGTGTGTGTGGGTATTGGCCGAAGGTAAAAGCGGCGAACTCTGGGTAGGAACCTGGGGAGGTGGGCTTTTCCGTTTCGCGGATGGTCACTTTGTGCAGTTCACCTTGCCGCAAGGGCTGCCAGACAGCGTCGTAAGGGCCATCACCGTTGCGCACGATGGTTCGCTGTGGATTGCAACAGGAAACGGTCTCAGCCATATGGTCAACGGGCAGTTCCATAACTACACGACAGCCGACGGCCTGTATAGCAATCGTGTTGTTAGTGTTTACCAGGATCGCCACGGCGTCATTTGGGTTGGAACGAGCCGCGGGATTAATAGAATGACCGGCGATCGCTTTGCACCCGTGTTGTCAGAGCACCAGATCTTCGATCCTCGTTATATCAGTTTGGCTGAAGACTCGTCGGGCGAACTTTATGCACTCTCCGCGCCTAAGGGGATCGACCACATTGAACGAAATCAACTGGTAGAGGTCAATCACGACCTCGATCTGCTCAGCATGGCGACTTCCCCGAGCGGAGAGGTCTGGTTCACTGGAACGCACGGTATCTTCCGGTTTTCCGCAGCTGCTTTCAGACAAAACCAAGTTGGCCAGGAGACCACTCCCGATTACGCCTGGTATGGCAAGGCCGATGGCATGGCCTCGACACAATGCAGCACTGGCGCCCCCAATATGGCTCTAACCCCCGACGGCAAGCTCTGGGTCGCTACCGTACAGGGCCTGGCCAGGCTCGACCTGCAACACTTGTCCTTCGACAGTGCTAAGCCCGCTGTTTTCCTTGAAGACGTTACCGTTGGACGAGTACGGCAGTTCCCCGGCCCTGAACTTGTGTTACCTCCCGGCACCCATCACGTCGAGCTTCATTTCGATTCCATTTCTCTGGCATGGCCAGAAAAAATTCGCTTCCAGTATCGGATGGACGATGTAGACCCGCTCTGGCTGGAGGCCGACAATTCTCTCACCGCGGTCTACACCAACATTCCGGTCGGTACGCACGCTTTCCGGATTCGCGCCTCCAACCGCGATGGCATGTGGGATCGCGCCGGTATTTCTTTCCAGGTGTCGCAGAAACCCTATTTGTACGAGACCGGCTGGTTCCGCTTGGTCTTCGCCACGGTATGCATTCTTGCTTTGACAGCGGCGTACCGGCTCCGCCTCCGCCAGATGCATGCGCGGCAAAAACTTTTGGAGCAGCACCACAACGAGATTACCGCGCTGAACGACTGCTTGATGAAAGCGCAGGAGGAAGAGCGCGCGCGTATCGCCGGAGAGCTGCACGACGGCGTGCTTCAGCAGATTACTTCGCTCAGTCTCATGCTGGGCACCTTCAAGAGACAACCCGATTCGGAAACGAAGAAGGCCGAGATCGGCGAATTCCAGAAAAAATTGATACAGGTGGGCACGGACATTCGCCAGTTATCGCATGAGCTTCATCCCGCGGTGCTGCAGGACGATGGCTTACCCGCGGCTCTCTGCGGGTATTGCGAAGAGTTCAGCAAGTTACGCGGCATTCCCGTCTCGTGTGAGATCGACGATCACCTGAAGGAGTTGTCTCCCGGGGCGGCGCTGTGCATTTACCGCATCGCCCAGGAAGCGCTCGGCAATGTTGCCAAACATTCCAAGGCACGCAAAGTGGAAGTTCGGCTTACTCGCACCGACGGTCTGGTCTGCCTGTCCGTCTCCGATGATGGCGTGGGTTTTGCGACCGATCAGGCGAGAGACTCCCGAGGATTGGGGCTGATCAATATGCGTGAGCGCGTGCGCCAGTTATGTGGGACTCTTGAACTGAATAGCGAACCCGGCCATGGCACGACGGTCCGAGCCCAGGTTCCGTTTCGCACCGCCGATCTATCCGGCCACTGAGCGCCTTCCTCACCGGCCTAAACTGTCTCTGTTCCCGCTTTGGACCAAGTACTACCTCACGGCCGCGTCCGATTCTATTGAAATGCTCCTGGAAATAAGACCGATTCACGCGAAGTTCGGCGCGAAGGCTCGCAACATGAGGCTCGCCCCAACACAGTCTTCATTCGGCGCTCTCTCGAGTCCCATGCCACAGGCTTCTAAAAAGACGCTCGAAAAGGACGCCCACCACGACCATGGCAACGGCTAACACTGTGAAGCCGGCCCCGCCTACAACGAGAATGTCCGCAACGTCATGATGATGAGGAAATAGCAATCCGACGCGGAACACGAGTTCGCGATACCCGGCAACCAGGGAGAAGAGCCAAATATGTAGTCCTAACGATGCACCGCTGACTACGAGTATTCGACGCATGGTTGGCCTCTGGGATTAGATGATAGCCCCAAAATCCGGCGACCCTCCAAAATCGAAACATCCGGATTCCCGGAATCGCACCGTTCCGGGCCGTCATTCCGAACCCGCCGCATTTTGGCGGTGTGAGGAATCTGCTTTTCTCTTTAGGGGGTCGGACCTTTAGGTCCGACATTAAATCCGCAGTAATTAGAATCTGTAGCGCCGGCCTTCTTAGGCCGGCTCTTGCCATTTTTCCGAATTTGTCATCGGGCCCTCGAAGGCCACGGCGAAGCGAGCCGCAGGCGAGCATCTCTTCGCCCTTGGAGTCCCGAATGGGACGTCCCCGAATTTAGCCCAGGACGAAGTCATGGGAAACCAAGGAAACATTGCTCCAACCATCCCCTACGCCCGCCCAACAAATTTTTCATTCCGCGCTCTCTCGAGTCCCATCCCACAGGCTTCTGAAAAGACGCTCGAAAAGGACGCCGGCCACGACCATAGCAATAGCTAAGACTGCGAAGCCTGCCCCGCCTGCTTCTAGAAGGTCCGCGGTGTCATGATGATGAGGAAATAGCAACCCGACGCGGAACACCAGCTCACGGTATCCAACCCCTTGTCTCACTGCCCCCATCAGCTTCTCGGCGAGACACCCGCCGTTTCAACGCAGCAATGACTTCAAAAAGCGAGACGTAGAAAATCCAGTTGATAAATGTAAAAAGGAAGTCGTTAGGCTCAACAGCGTGGCTGGTCGCCAGCACTCCTGGAAATCCAGCCATTGCGAGAAACAAACCTTGAATGTCGTGAGCGCCATAAAAGTGCAGCAAGACAGTAATCGCGCCTGCAATTAAAGCGGCTGAGATTCCGAGCACGATATGTTGTTTCATAGTGCGAGCAATGTATCAGTCTTGCTGTGGGTGCCCCACTCTCGATTTGCGAGGGTGGGCTCCCTGTCCTACGTAGCGGCGGGCTTGAGTTCAGCGAGCGAGCGCAGGCAAGCGTTCCTCGTTTTGCTCTCCCGCTGTCATTCCGAACGCGCCGTATTTGGGCGGTGTGATCGCAGATTCCGATGTTTGTCGGAAGGAATCTGCTTCTCGCTAGCAGGCATAATTACGCTTGCCCCTTCGGGTCTCGGGCCTGATGTAGTCACTTGTTAGGTTATCGTCGCGATTCTTTTCCCATTCTGGTCATACAGCCAGACGTCGCCGTCGACAAAACAGCGCGCCAGAATGTTGCCCTCCTGAAGGGTCGAGAAGCACCGCGAGTACTGCTCGTAGCTCGCCGTTGCATCGTCCTTGGCTTTTAGTTCCCCTACAGACATGACCGTTAGGTCGGGACTCATCTGCCGAACCGCAGGCATGTAGTAACCGCTGTTGCGTCCGTGATGTGAGGCCTTCAGCAGATTCACCTTAGGAAACGTCCAGCCTCTAGCCTTATTCCCGTTGTGCAACGCTTCCCAGGTTTGCTCCGGCGCGTCGCCTCCCAACACGATCCTGCATTGGCCGAACCGGATATGAAGCAGGTAGCTCAGGTCGTTGGGATTACACTCAGCATTCTGCTCCTGCGAATGATCGAAGGGTGCCCAAATACTGATTCCATCGGCGGCGTAGAAGTCAGCTGCTGCTCCATTCGTAAGGTGAAGCACCCTGAGATTCTCCGCTCGCTTACGCAGCATAAGGTAGGTGTACCAGTCCCTGATCTCATGATTCACCTCGCCGGTGCGCATCGCGTCTTCATCTTTTTCGATGCAGTGCTTGGTGTCCCAGAAGTTTACGATCTCAATCTTCTCCTGGAAACACAATCGATAGAGACCGCCCATGTGGTCCATATCCGGATGCGATTGGATGTAGCGGAATATTGGACGCCCGGCAAAGTTCGCCTTGTAATAGTCAATGGGGTCGGTCAGCCGGTCCACCGTTTCCTTCAATTTCTTATCTTCTTCCTCGCGAACTCGTGCCAAGGCTTGCGCTAATGTCGAGACGCTTCGCGCCTGCGGTTCGGGGATACCTGGTACCCCGAGTGTGGTTCCGATTCTACTGAGACGGACAGGCGGAGTAGCGAGGCCAGCCACGGCCGCCGCAGTACGCCACGATGTTGTGGGTGGTTTGGGCGCGAACTTACGCCGCAATTCAGCCTCGCTCTCCTTACCGAGCTTCTTGCAGTTGTTAATGTCGATCATCGTGAGGCGATCGGGAAACTCCACGAACGTGCAGTCCCCGTGGCCCACGTTGAGAAAGTGGATGTCCAGGTATTGCATATGCTGACCGTCATACTTCCAAACGCTCACGAATCACCTGGCGCTAGTTCCGCGTATCGCAGAAAAAGCTCGTACGAGAATTGGCGAAAGAATTTTAGGTAACGATAAAGCAGCGCGATTCCCGCAAGGCCGCTCAGCAGCGCCCAACGGTACCGAAGGGGGTGATACCCCAAATGGCGAGCAATGACGATCGCGAGCGCCGATGTCAAAAATGCAAAGGACATGTTGCGTGCGAAGCCGTACCGGTTTCTAAAGTCATCGAGTCGCGCCTGGAGCGCCGGCTTTTCGGAGACAACCGGATACGCGTGTAAGAATAGCGCCTCGCCAGTGCTGTGAATTCCTCTACCGTGCGCCTGGGTTTTAACCCGTTGTTGTGTGCCCGTTGGTAAAGCACGAAAGTAGCCCGGGAATATCCATTTCAGGACGCGCCAGTGTGCAGTTTCCCCCATCAGAAGCGCGTTCGGGCGCCCCAGCAGCCGCGCCACAATGATTTGCTCCAGGATGAATGACGAGAAGTGCGCCGCGATTTGGCCGCACACGTACGTAAAGATGATGAGTACCACTGCGAATACCGGAGTGATCTTTTCGCGATCGAGCAGACCGAACCCAAGGACATAATCCGCCGTGACAACCCACACCGCGCCCGATGAGAGATAGGCGAAGAAGTCGTAGACGGTAAATGGAATCTTGTCCACCGAACACCCTTGGAAAACCGCGAGGCTTGCCTGGCGGAAGTTCCTGCCCCTTGCTGCGCAGCAGTCTACCATGGGCGAAGACAAAGCAAAAGTCTTAAGGCCGGGGTGCCGCAGCCGGGTGCCGCAGCCTTCGTTTTTAAGGCTGCGGGTTTTGACCCTTCCGCGCCGTTCGACGAGGGCATGTCGCGCTGATATCCTACGATTGATCCGCAGCAAGAGCGTCCGCTTATGACACGACCGACCACGCAGGCGATTTCACCGTTCTTCATCGTCAGCAACGTCGATCAAACCGTCGCCTTCTACCGCGATAAGCTTGGTTTTGAGACGAGATTCCAGGAGCCGGATCGGAATCCTTTTTTCGCCATCATCGGCCGCGACGGAGCGCAACTCTTCGTCAAAGCAGACAAAGACGTGCTGCCGCTGCCGAACTCCAAGCGTCATCCCTTCATGCGCTGGGATGCCTTTGTCTATGCAGCAGACCCCGATGCGCTTGCCGCCGAATTTGCCGGTCATGGCGCAGCATTCAGCGAACCGCTTAAAGATACACACGACGGTCTGCGCGGCTTCGAGATTTGCGATCCTGACGGCTACGTCTTGTTCTTCGGGCGACCAAAGTAGCCGGGGCGGGCCGCGTGCCGCAGCCTTCGTTTTTAAGGCCGCGAGTTTTGACTTTTCCGCGCCGTTCGAACGGTTAACCAATCGTTTATAATAATGCTTGACTAACATCGGCCGGTCAAGTATTCTGTCCCCAGTTCTCGGGCCTCTCGCGTCCGCTGGATCTTCGCGGCTCGCCCCCCGGTAAGATCGGGGACCCGTCACCCCTGACAGGGACGGCACACTCGCCCGAGTTCAGCGCCGCCGCAGGTCCTCGGTAAAAACCGGGACGCACCTCCACTTCGCGGCCGCATAAAAGGGCAAACAAAGATGTCCCCAGCCCACCATAGCTATCGCTTTCCCACTCCCTCGCACCCAACTGTCTCGTCAGTCTCGTTTCCGACTTCTTCTCCGTGTCCTTTGTGCGCCACCTCAGCGCCCTCTGTGTTAAGTTTTTTTGCGTTACCTGCTACTCGCTCCCTACTTTGCGCGCCCTTTGTTTTCTTCACCTTACGAATTGCTTTTTTCTCAACTCCCGTGTTTTCAAAAGCTTCTGCGTTGCCCTATGTTTTTTCCCAACTTCCAACCAAAAGGAAAATCCAAAATGACTCAGTCAGCCTCTAAACCCAGCTTCATCAACAACTCCGCTCGTTGCATCTTTCTATATCCCAACGGCCGACGCTGCCGTCTCTCTGCCACGACCCCGAATTCCCATTTCTGCCCGGCCCACACCCGCCTGCCACAAAATCAGCCTGAACCCGCCGAAGTCGCCTCCACCCTCACCGCCAACCTTGACGACTTCACCTCCGCCGCCCAAATCAACAATTTCCTCTCCCGCCTGCTCCTCCTCCTCGCCCAGGACAAAATCTCCACCCGCCGCGCCGCCGTCCTCGCCTACATCACCAATCAACTTCTCCGCACCCTCCCCGCCATCGCCAAAGAGGTAAACGCCGAGCCCACCCAAATCATCTTCGACATGCCCGGCCCCGACCGCACGGAGCACGACGCGGCCACATCAGCTCACCACCACCAGGCCCCAATGCAGTCCACGGAGGTCGGCTGAAACAAATGTGCTCGGCCGCCGTAGAACAACGTGAGGCTTTGACCGTGGACCCTTGCGCCAATCGCTGGTACATTGCCATCCACGGTAAGAGTTCGGTCCTCAAAGCTAGTTTGGCTCGGGCCGCACGCTTGGCAGCTGATTCATCGTTCGATTCCGTTCCCTTTACCCAATCCATGAGAGAGAGGAAACCGGCATGAAGCGATTTCGCACAGGAGCATTGATTCTTGCGCTGGCGCTGGCAGGCGCGGCGTCGGCCAAGGCACAGGATGTTTCGCAAGCAGACAAGGACCGCGGACTACAATATCTCGAATCAACCAAGAAAGGCGTTTTGGACGCCACCAAAGGATTGTCCGCCGCGCAGTGGAACTTCAAGTCCGCTCCGGACCGCTGGTCGCTGGCGGAACTGATCGAGCACCTGGCGGCAGCAGAAGATATGCTGCGCGGCGTGGCGCAAGAGCAAATCATGAAGTCTCCGGCGGTGCCCGTGCGGAGCGCCGAAGAAATCAAGAAAGGTGATGAGACTGTGCTGGCCATGGTGCCGGATCGCTCCATCAAGCGGCAGGCGCCGGAGCCGCTGAAGCCCACCAACCGCTTTGGCTCACCGGCGGCCGCGCAAAAACATTTTGTGGAGAGCCGCAGCGCAACGGAAGAGTATCTGAAAAGCACTCCGGGACTGCGCGCCCATGTGGGCGACAGCCCGCTAGGCAAACTCGACGGATACGAATTTGTCTTGTTCACCGCTGCGCACAGCGAACGCCACACCAAGCAAATGCTCGAAGTGCGGGCCGATCCCAACTTCCCCAAGAGCTAGACGAGCACGTTACACGATGTGTTAGTCGCAAGGCGCCGCCTCAAAAAGCGGCGCCTTCTCCCGAAGGACACGGTTGCAGACGAATTCAAGGATGCAGACGCATTTCAAGGATGCAGACGACATTTCAAGGATGGAAACTTTTCTTTTCGGCGCTTGCCCTCGCAACGCAAGCGCGGTATCTTCCCCGCATTCGCAGTTCCCACCGAAACGGAGGAGGATGCTCATGAAAAGAATTTACGTGACTTCGATTTGCGCGCTGGTAGCGGCGTTGAGCGTTGTCGGAGCAGCGCAACTCCACAGCCAGGACAAGAAAGATGCTGCCGACGCGCACAAGATTGTGCACTTCGGTGATTTGAAATGGACGCCAATCATAAAAGGATGCGACGTCGCCGCCGTTGAAGGCGACATGAACGCAGAAGGAACGCCGTTTGTGTTGCGCCTGCGCTGCGCCGACGGCTCCAAAATTCCCGCACACTGGCATCCCACCGATGAAAACGTCACCGTGTTGAAGGGCTCTCTCCTCGTTGGCATGGGCGAAACGTTCGACGAGTCAAAGATGCAAACCATGAACGTCGGAAATTTCGTCAACATGCCGAAAGAAATGCGGCACTACGCGATGAGCAAGGGCGAAACCATCGTGCAGATTCACGGCGCCGGCCCGTTTAAAGTGAACTGGGTGAATCCATCCGACGTGCCGCCACCCGACGCTGCACCCGCAGCAAAATCAAAATCCGGAAAATAAATTTTCCACACGCCGGGCACAAGCCAGCCCAACATCGCTGTGCTAAACTGAATTCGCAGTCGCAAGAAATCGCGACTGCCGAAGCGTGGAACTTCGGGCTCTGTGCAACGAGGTCCCGCGAACCCCGCCAGGCCCGGAAGGGAGCAACGGTATCGGGAACGCCTCGGGTGCCGCAGTTCACCCGAAGTTCCTCGCGTCTTT
>Ga0137409_10008783_pt1 | contig 10306 bp, 6 predicted proteins | sample CZODoug1_16funga_FD_122059 | JGI IMG/M metagenome (GOLD analysis project Ga0137409, IMG submission 122059) | Vadose zone soil fungal communities from Angelo Coast Range Reserve, California, USA - CZODoug1_16fungal (Hybrid Assembly) | ecosystem: Environmental > Terrestrial > Soil > Vadose zone...
CGCCGCTGCCCCAGTTGTCCAACGGTCGCTCGGCAGAAGAAGCCGACAAGCCCCGGTCAAAGTAAGGGCCGGCAGAAGAGGGCCCTGAGCCATGACGCTCGTTGAGGTGAACGCCCTCGGGCAACCGCTCGGATCTCGGGTCGACGGCTGGAAGCCTCCGCCGCCGCCACCGCGCGAGCCGATGGAGGGCCGGACCTGCCGGCTCGAGCCGCTGGACGTCGAGCGGCACGCGGCGGATCTCCACGCCGCCAACGCGCTCGACACCGATTACGCGAACTGGACGTACCTGCCGTACGGTCCGTTCGCCACGCTGGACGACTATCTCGTGTGGCTGCACCGCGTCGCGACCGTCGCCGACCCGCAGTTCTACGCGATCGTCGATCTCGCGACCGGCACGGCGACCGGTGTCGCCAGCTACCTGCGCATCGACCCGGCTGCCGGGTCCATCGAGGTCGGTCACATCAACTACTCGCCGAAGCTGCAGCGGACCATCGCCGCGACCGAGGCGATGTATCTGATGATGCGGCGCGCATTCGAGCTCGGCTACCGCCGCTACGAGTGGAAATGCAACGCCTTGAACGTGCCGTCGCGGGCCGCGGCGCTGCGGCTCGGCTTCTCGTACGAAGGCATCTTCCGGCAGGCGCGCGTCGACAAAGGGCGCAACCGCGACACGGCCTGGTATGCCATGATCGACGGCGAGTGGCCGCTGGTGGACCGCGCGTTCCGGCGATGGCTGGATCCGTCGAATTTCGACGAGCGCGGGCGCCAGCTGATGGCGTTGAGCGCGCTCACAGGCCCTGTGCTCGTCGCGCGAGGGTAACTCTATGAACTCGATGTCGACGGCGCTGATCGTCGGATGCGTGCTGATGGTCGGCGCGCGGGGCGGGCCGGCTCGCCTGAAAGGCTCGCCCTCCGATCAAGGCGCAGCCCGCCTGAAAAGCCCGCCCTCTTATGAAGTGGATCCCTTCTGGCCCAAACCGCTGCCGAACCACTGGCTGGTCGGCGCAGTCGTCGGCATCGCCGTCGACGCCAGGGACCACATCTGGATCACGCACCGGCCGTCGACACTGCAACCCAACGAGACGCGCTCGTTCTGGAAGGCGGCGCCACCGGTGCTCGAGTTCGATCAGGACGGCGCGCTCGTGTCGTCGTGGGGCGGTCCCGGCGCCGGATACGAATGGCCGCAGCTCGAGCACGGCATTTACGTCGACCATCAGGACAACGTGTGGCTGGGGGGCGGCGGCGACAAGGACGCGCAGATCCTCAAATTCACGCGTCAGGGCACGTTTCTGATGCAGATAGGGCATCAGGGCAAAGGGCAAGGCAGCAACGACACGCAGAATCTCGGCGGCGCCGCCAGCATGATCGTCGACGCGGCGGCCAACGAGCTCTATGTCGCCGACGGCTACGTGAACCACCGGGTGATCGTGTTCGACACGAGGACTGGCGCGTACAAGCGCCACTGGGGTGCGTACGGTCGGCGGCCGGACGACTCTTACTTCACCAACGCCGGAGAAGTGCTGCCCGGGCCGTTCAGCGGCAAGGTGCAGAACGAGAATAAACCGAGCCAGTACGATCCGAGCGGCCCGCCGCCGCCCCAGTTCCGCATCGTTCACGCCGTACGGATTTCAGGCGACGGTCTCGTCTACGTCTGCGATCGCACGAACGACCGTCTTCAGGTGTTCAGGAAGGACGGCACATTCGTCAATGAAGCGTTCATCGCGAAGGAGACGTTCGGCAGCGGCTCGGTCTGGGACGTCGGCTTCTCGATCGACCCCGAGCAGACGTTCCTGATCGTCATCGACGGTACGAACCAGCAGGTGTATGTGCTGCGCCGGTCGACGCTCGAGGTCCTGAGCACGTTCGGCGGCGCCGGCCACTGGGCCGGACAGTTCTACGGCGCGCACAACCTAGCCGTCGACTCGAAGGGGAGCCTCTACATCACGGAGACGTACGAGGGAAAGCGTGTCCAGCGGTTCACATCGATGGCATCCACCGCGCGCTGATCTTCTCGAGCAGGCGGCGATGAAGAGGCAGAACCAATGCAACCACGAAGACACAAAGGTCCACGAAGATCACGAAGAAAAACCACCTGGGTGGTTCGTCTTCGTGTTGCTTCGTGTTCTTCGTGTCTTCGTGGTCCCCGGATGTTACTGACGCCGGCTGCTGCACCGAAGGCCGCTCTTACGAGTTCTTTGCGGCCGTATGACATGATGCGAGGCGATGCGACAGCCTGACAGGAGTGTGCGCCGCCGGGCAGAGCACGCGCGCGTGACGCGGTGGCTCCTCGTCTTGCTCTGTCTGATTGCGCAACGCGCTCCGGACGCTTCGCGCGGGTTCGTGAGGCTCGACGGGACCTCGCCTGCCGACGCCGCGCGCTCCTCGTCGAATCTTCGTCTCGGCACCGCCGCGCGGCCGTTTGCCTGGGCGACGGCTACAGGAGATCTGAATTACGACGGCACGCCCGACCATGCCGTCGCCGACCGCCTCGGTCGCGACGCCGCGGGCTTCGAGTACGAGCTCCAGGTCTCGATCACCGGGGTCGGGTCGCAGTCCGTCCGCTTCGACTCGCCCGAGAGCGCCCTGGACGTCTCGCTGCGCGACATCGATCACGACGACGACCTCGACGTCGTCGTCTCGGCGATGTTTTCGCCGGCGCCGGCAAGAGTCTGGCTCAACGACGGCGCAGGGCGATTTCACGAGGCGGACGTGCGTGCGCTGCCGCGCGAAAGACCGTCGGCCGGCTCACGTGCCGACACCGAGGGTGCGCCCGATCGCGCGGGCCCCGGCCAGGTGCCGCGCCGTTTCGCTGAGGGTCTCGAGGCCGACGCCGCATCCTGCGCCGTGCTCGTTCCCCTCCACCGCGTGAATCTCCTCAGAGTGAACCGCACGCTCGCGTCCCCGACTTCACCTCACCGGTCCCGGTCGCCTCCATCAGCCGACCGCAGCTCCCTCGCGTAATCGCGGAAAGCGCCTGCGTTGACGCACGAAAAAGGGGAGCGGCCCCTTTGTGGCTCAACGCGATCATCAAAAGGGGCCGTACCTTTTTTTTCGGCATGCGCCAAGGCAAGCGCCATTCGGGATTGAGTCCCTCATCAGTCGAGAGAACAAGGACGCGCGTCGAGCCGCGCGCGGACTGCGGAGTGTCCGTATGAAGGTGCGTAGGTGTGTGCCTGTCGCCGCGTTGATCTGCTGCGCGAAGGTCGCGGCGGCGCAATCGGCCTTCACGATCGATCAGGCCGTGCACGAGGCCATCGAGAAAAACCTTTCGCTGCTGGCCGAGCGGTCGAATCTGACGGTGGCCGAGGCCGCCATCGTCACCGCGCGGCTGCGCCCGAACCCGGTGCTCTCGGGCGGCGCGAACAGCCTCGATTGGCTCGGCACCGGTTTCGACGAGACGAACAGCGCCGGGCCGCCGGAATATTCGGTGCGCGTGGACGTGCCCTTCGAGCGCGGCCACAAGCGCGAGTGGCGCACCGCCGTGGCGGATTCGGCCAAGCGCGTCGCGGAGGCACAGTTCGCCGACTCCATCCGGCGCTTGAAGCTCGACGTGACGATTGCCGCAATCGACGTGCTCGAGGCCAGAGCCAAGCTGAGGCTCGCGCGCGAGAACCTCGACTCACTCGAGCGCCTCGTGCAGCTCAACGTAACGCGGCTGACCAGCGGCGCGCTGCCGCCACTCGAGGTCACGCGGTCGCGGGTCGCGATGCTGCAGTACCGCGGCAGCGTCAAGGCGGCGGAGCTGAGCCTGACACAGTCGCGGCTGAAGCTGCACACGCTGCTCGGCCGGCAGGGGTCCGCGTCGCTAGTCGACGTGACCGACGACCTCGGGTCGACACCGGCGCAACTGCCGGCAGACATCGATGCGCTGCAGGCGTCGGCGCGTGTCTTTCGGCCGGACCTGCGCGCGCTTCACGCCGATCAGGCACGCTCGCAGTCGGACCTGCGCCTTCAGCTCGCGCAGGGGCGCGTCGACTACACGTTCGGCGCCGAGTACCGCCGGCAGCAGGGCGTGAACGGCAAAGGCAACCTGCTCGGCCTCTTCGTCAGCGTGCCGCTGCCCGTGTTCAATCGGAACCAGGGCGAGATCGCGCGCGCCGAGGCCGAAACGAACAAGGCCGGCCGGTCGCTGGCCGCGCTCGAGACCAACGTCGCCGGCGAAGTGGCGTCGGCCTATCAGGAATTCGAAACCGCTCGGCAGTTGCTCGTGGAGATGGAGCGCGATCTGCTGCAGCCGGTAGCCGATGCGCGAGCGGGCACCACCTACGTGTATCAGGCAGGCGCCACCTCGCTCGTCGATGTCCTCGATGCCCAGCGCGCCTTCAACGAAACGATGGACACCTATTACACCGCTCAGGCCGCGTATCGACGCGCCGAGGCGCGGCTCGGCCTTGTCGCGGGCGCCGACCTGGGGTCACGGCCATGAGCACGCCCCGTTTGCTGACCGGCCTCAGTCGCGTGATGGTTCTTGCGTCGCTGACCTTCTGTGCAGGGTGCCGGCCTGACGCGGCAGCCGATGCCCTGCCGCCCTCGACCGCGCCGCGCCCGGTCACGCCAGGCGAGGCGCGCATCCGTCTCGCCGAGTCCCAGATCACGCAGATCACGATCGAAGAGCTGTCCACTCAGGCCCCCGGCGACGTGATTCGTGCGACCGGCACCGTCGAATTCAACGGCGATCGGATGGCGCGGATTCTGCCGCCGGCGCCGGGCCAGGTCCAGGGCCTGCGGGTCAACGTCGGCGACGACGTGCGGCAGGGCGACACGCTGTTTGTGCTGAGCAGCCGCGAGGTTGCGGGCGCAATCGCCGATCACCTCGCCAGTCACAAGGACCTGGAGCTCTCCGAGAAGACCTACGCGATGACCCAGGACCTCTTCGACCATCAGGCCGCCTCGCGCATGTCGCTGCGGCAGGCCGAGAACGACCTCGCCAAGGCGAAGGCGAAAGTTGCGCAGACCGAGGAGATCCTGCGCGTGCTCGGATTCGACGTTCGCGCCGTCGAGAACGCGGACTCCCTGCCCTCGCGCGTTCCGATCCGCGCCCCGATCGGCGGCACCGTCATCGAACGCACGATCACCAACGGGCAGTTCGTCGGCTCGGACAGCAGCACGCCGCTGCTGACGCTCGCCGACTTGTCCAGCGTGTGGGTGCAGGCCGACGTGTTCGAGCGGGATCTCCACAGCATCGCGGCCGGGCAGAGAGCCGACGTGACGACCGCCGCCTATCCCGACGATCGCTTCAGCGCGAGAGTCGCTCGAATCGGCGCCATCGTCGATCCGCAGACGCGCACGGCGAAGATGCGCTTCGTCGTGGCCAACCCCGGCGCCAGGCTGAAACCGGGCATGTTCACCATCGCCACCCTTCATTTGCCGGAATCGCGAGACACGCTCACGGTGCCGACCAAGGCCGTGTTCGCCGAGAACGGCCGCAGCTTCGCCTATCTCCAGACCGGCAAGACGGAGTTCGTCCGCCGTGAAGTGGAAACGCAGTCCGGCAGCGCGGATCGGGTCCGCGTCACGCGCGGCCTCGCCGCCGGCGATCGCGTCGTGACGGACGGCGTGCTGCTGCTCCGGCAGGTCGAGACCGAGGCTCCTGAATAGTGATCCGCCGCATCATTGCCGTCGCCCTGCGGCAGCCGCTGCTCGTGTTGCTGCTGCTGGCGCTCTTTGTCGGCGCGGGCATCGCGGCGTTCCATTCCCTGCCGATCGAAGCGTTCCCCGACGTGACCGACGTGCAGGTGACCGTGATTACGCTCTTTGCGGGCCATGCCCCCGAGGAGGTCGAAAAGCAGGTAACGGTGCCGCTCGAAATCGGCTTGAGCGGCCTGCCCAACGCCGTCCGGATGTTCTCGCACACCCAGTTCGGGCTCTCCTACATCATCCTCACCTTCAACGACGATGCGAACGACTACTTCGCGCGGCAGCAGGTGCTCGAGCGGCTGCAGGGCGTGGACCTGCCGCCCGGCGTCCAGCCGCAGCTCGCGCCGATGTCGACCGCGATCGGCGAAATCTATCGCTACCGCGTGAAGGCCGACGGCATGACGCCGACCGGCCTGCGCAGCCTGCAGGACTGGGTGGTCAGCCGCCGCCTGAAGATGATTCCGGGCGTCGCCGACGTGGTCAGCTTCGGCGGCTTCATCAAGCAGTACGAAGTCACCGTCGACACGACCCAGATGAAGGGCTACAACGTCACGCTGCAGCAGGTGTTCACCGCGCTCGGCCGAGGCAACGCGAACGCCGGCGGCAGCTTTCTCGAGCAGGGGGAGCAGCAGTACCTCATTCGCGGCATCGGCATGCTGCGGTCCGCGAGCGACATCGGCGACATCGTCGTCGCCGAGCACAAGGGAACGCCGCTTCTCGTCCACGACATCGCGACGGTCCGGACGAGCGCCGTGCCGCGCCAGGGCATCGTCGGTCAGGACGACGAGAACGAGATCGTGTCGGGGATCGTGCTCATGCGGAAGGGCGAGAACCCGTCGGCGGTGCTCGCGGCGGTCAAAGCGCGGGTGGACGCGATGAACGCGTCCGAGCTGCCGCCGCCGGCGCGGATCGTGCCCTTCTATGACCGCACCACGCTGATCGACACGACGCTGTCCACTGTGTTCCGCAACCTGCTCGAGGGCGCGCTGCTGGTCACGATCGTGCTGTACCTGTTTCTCGGCAGCGTGCGGGCGGCGGGCATCGTGGCGGTCGTCATCCCGTTGGCGCTGCTGGCGACGTTCCTCGGCCTGCGGATCCGCGGCATCCCGGCCAACCTGCTGTCGCTCGGCGCCATGGACTTCGGAATCATCGTCGACGGCGCCGTCATCGTGGTCGAGAACGTGTTTCGGCATCTCCACGAGCAGCGCGAACAGGCGCGCGCGGGGCGCGACATCGTGCTCGACGCGGCGGCGGAAGTGGGCCGGCCCACCGTGTTCTCGGTCCTGATCATCATCATCGCCCATGTGCCGATCTTCACACTCCAGCGGCACGAGGGGCGGATCTTCGCGCCCATGGCGTACACCGTCGTCTCGGCGCTGGTCGGATCGCTGCTGTTCTCGCTGACGCTCGTGCCGCTCCTCTGCCTGTTTCTGCTCCACAAGAGCCCCGCGCACGACGACAATCTCGTCGTTCGCATGTGCAAGCGGGCGTATCGGCCGATCCTGCGCAGGGCCCTCGCACATCGAGCGGTCGTGGTCGGCGGCGCGATCGCCGCGCTGGTCGCGAGCCTCGCCCTCGTGCCGCGGCTGGGCACCGAGTTCCTGCCGGAGCTGAACGAGGGATCGATCTGGATCAACGTCATGCTGCCGCCGGGCATCTCGGTGACCGAGGCGTCGCGCCAGCTCGCGCGGATCCGGACCGTGCTGCGGCGGTTTCCAGAGGTCCAGTCGGTGATGTCGAAGGCGGGGCGGCCCGAGGACGGCACCGACCCCAAGATGATCAACATGGCCGAGTTCCTCGTCGGCGTGAAGCCGCCATCGGACTGGCGGCCGCGCCTCTCGAAAGATCAGCTGATCGACGAGATGAACGCGGCGCTGCAGGCGATTCCGGGCATCGAGCCGAGCTTCTCGCAGCCGATCCGCGACAACGTGCTCGAGAGCATCTCCCAGATTGACGGACAGATCGTCATCAAGGTGTTCGGCGAGGACATGGATGTGCTGCGCCGATCGGCCGCCGAGGTGCTCCACGCGATCGCGCCGGTGCGCGGCGTCGCGCGCGCCTTCGTCGATCGCGGCGGCCAGGTGCCGCAGCTTCAGATCCAGATCGATCGCGCCCGCGCCGCGCGGTACGGCCTCAACGTGGCCGACGTCGAAGACGTGATCGAGACGGCGCTGGGCGGCAAGGCGGCCACGGAGATGTGGGAGGGCGAACAACGGTTCGACGTCGTCGTCAGGCTGGGCGAGGCGGAGCGCCGCGATCCGGGCGCCATCCGCAACGTGCTCGTCGACACGCCGGGCGGACCGCGTGTGCCGCTGTCGGAGGTGGCGAGGGTCGCCGTCGGCAGCGGCAGCATGAACATCGCGCGCGAATCGGGCCTGCGCGTGATGGCGATCGGCGTCTTCATCCAGGGCCGCGACATGGGCGGCGTCGTGCAGGACATGCAGCAGCGCGTAAAGGCCACAGTCCGCCTGCCGCCGGGGTACTACGCCATGTGGGGCGGCGAGTTCGAGAACCAGCAGCGCGCGATGGCAAGGCTCGGAATCATCGTGCCGGTCGTCGTCCTTCTGATTTTCGTCGTGCTCTACAACGCGTTCGGCTCGTTCAAGCTCGCCCTGCTCATCCTGCTCAACGTGCCGTTCGCTCTCATCGGCGGCATCGTGGCGCTCTACGTGACGGGAATCCACCTGAGCGTGTCAGCGGCCATCGGGTTCATCGCGCTGTTCGGGCAGGCGGTGCTGAACGGCGTGGTCATGGTGAGCTACTTCAATCAGCTCCGCCAGACGGGTGTGCACGCGTACGACGCGGCCCTCGAGGGATCGATCGTCCGGCTGCGGACGGTCCTGATGACGACGCTGCTCGCGATGCTCGGCCTGATGCCGATGGCCTTGTCGCACAGCATCGGGTCGGAGGTACAACGGCCTCTGGCGGTCGTGATCATCGGCGGCCTGTTTTCGGCGGCCGCCCTGACCTTGATCGTGCTCCCGGCCCTGTATCTGATGCTCGCCGGACGTCACGTTCGCATCGAGCCGGTGAGCCAGTGAGCCGCCATCGGAGCGGGAGCGCGCGTGTGCTGAAGCGTCAGACGCACCGCACTGAAGCCGTTCGCACGACGCCGCAGGCGAAGGCTCCGTCTTCGCTGAAGCTACGGCGGGCCGCCGTACCGTTGGCGGGCTGGTCGGCCGAGCGAACGACGCTCGCCTGAAGGCTTCGCGCTACGCGAACGCGCAAAACGCGTCAGCGTGACGTATTCTTCGCCGTCGTCTCGGCGTACCTGAGGTACGGCATCAGCGGCGTCACCGACAGAGGAACCTTCTCGCGGATCGAGGTCAAGGGAACGGCGGGCGATCGGTCCAGCTCCGCACGTCCGCTCCACGGGTCGACGACGACGCGCGCCCCGAGGGCAAGCGCGGCGATCTGATCGAGAGCCTGCGGCGCGAGCGCCGGCGCCTGCTCCATCAGGTCCGCCAGACGCTGAACCTGTCCCCGGTCGGCGATCCGATCGCCGATGTGCGGTTGAATCAGCCGGGTCAGCTGCGGCGCAGTCTGTGCCAGCATGCGAAGGAACAGCCCGCTGGCCGCGAGCCGGTCCTTGTACGGTGACTTCCTGAGTATCTCGATCACGCGCTGATCGGCCGCCGCCTCCTCGCGCGCACTGCGATGGAACTGCAGCGTCTCCAGAAGCTCGCCGTCGGTGACCATCAGGCGGTCGGCGAACCCGAACTTGGTATCGATCAGCGGATGACCGAGCACGACATGACTGAGCTCGTGAGCGAGCATCGTCGCCAGGCTGCCCTCGTCGGGAAGCACGTCGATCAGGCCCCGGCTCAACACGACCGTGTGACCGACCGTGAACGATTCGAGGGGGGACGTGAGCAGAATGCGGCACTGCAACGGCCGTTCGAGGGTGATGTCGTTTGTCACCATGAGGTTGTTCATCACCGTATCGAGCACGGTATCGACCCCGCCTCGCGGCGCAAGCAGGCCAGCTTTCTCGAGCCGCTCGACGACGTTCGCCTCGGCCTCCTGCTCCCACCGCCGCTGGCTGAGGGTCGGCGACAGCTGCCCGGAGGGCGCCGTCCCATCGAGGACCGACGGCGAGTCGACGCGAATCGTCGTCGATTCGCGCATGTCTTCGGCCGCCTGCGCCTCGTAGCCCCAGACTCGCACCTGACTCTTGAACCGGGCCTTGCCGCCCGTGGACCGCACGTCGCTCAGATCGGTCTCCTCGCAGTAGACATACGACGGCAACCAGACGCCAGGCATGACGTTGATCCGCCACCCGTCGACGTGAAACGACAGCGTGCGGCGGAAAAACGTCGACAGCGTCTGGTCGACGCTGCGGTTGATGCCATTGAACCGGACGATGGTGTAGTCGCGATCGTCGACCCAGATGCGCCCGGTAAACATCCGATCCGTGGTTTTCCTGGGCATCACTTTCGGCGCCACGTCAAACACGAACAGATCAAGTTCGTCGATCCGCTCTTTGCCGACAAATTTGAAGTTGTATTGACTGAGCTTGGCTGCTTCCAAAGCGAACGGGTTTACACCGCCGAGGTCTTCCAGGTCTTCCTGCGTCATTCCAGGGAAAGTCGGCATCGGGAAAAAATTAATCTTCTCGTAGCGATTGCCCTGATCGTCGAACGTGAAATCCGAGACGCGATGATATTCG
>Ga0137409_10008784_pt1 | contig 10304 bp, 8 predicted proteins | sample CZODoug1_16funga_FD_122059 | JGI IMG/M metagenome (GOLD analysis project Ga0137409, IMG submission 122059) | Vadose zone soil fungal communities from Angelo Coast Range Reserve, California, USA - CZODoug1_16fungal (Hybrid Assembly) | ecosystem: Environmental > Terrestrial > Soil > Vadose zone...
CCCTTTGGAACGAGCGACGACCTCGTGAACGCGATTCGCGAGGCGCGCGGCCCGCGATCGGGGCCGTCCGACTTCGCACGGCTGTTCCAGGCGCTGCGGATCGTCGTGAACCAGGAGCTCGAACAACTCGAGCTCGCGCTGCCGGCGCTCCGCGCCACGCTCGTGCCCGGCGGCCGCATGGCGGTGATCACCTACCACTCGGGCGAGGACCGCATCGTCAAGAACGCGTTCCGCGACTGGAGCCGGTCGTGCGTCTGCCCGCCACGGCAACCGGTGTGCACCTGCCGCGGGCGGCCGCTGGGCCGCCTGCTGACGCGCAAGCCGATCCGTCCCGGGCCCGCCGAGCTGCGCGACAACCCGCGGGCGCGCTCGGCGCAGCTCCGCGCCTTCGAGGTGACGGGGGAGGACGGGGCCGGCGATGGCTAAAGGCCGCCACTGGGTCGCCCTCTGGCTCGTGGCCTTCCTCGTGACCACGTGGCTGGTATATGCCCGGCAGACCGCCGCCATTCGCGCCGCCCGCGAGCTCGCCGATTTGCGCGCCCGGCGCGCCAACCTGGACGGGCATCGCGCCGATCTCGAGCGCCGCATCCGCGCCGCCGAGAGCCGCGCCGTGCTCGTCCCGCGCGCCCAGGCGCGCCTCGGTCTGCACCTGCCGAGCGACAGCGAGATCGTCCTGGTCCCAGCTCCCAGCGGGTCGCGCTAGCGAATGGCCCGGCCCGCGGTCCGCATCCAGGTCGTGCAATTCGGGGTGCTCGTGGGCCTGGCCTTGCTGGTGGGACGCGCGGCGCAGGTGCAGATCCTTCACGGTCGCCGCTGGGCGGAGGAAGCGCAGGCGCAACGCACCGAACGGATCGTGCTCCAGGCGCGCCGCGGCGCGCTGTACGACCGCCACGGCACGCCGCTCGCCGTCACGCAGGAGACTTACCACGTGGGGATCGCGCCCAACGAGCTGCGCGACCCTGCGGCCGACGGGGCGCTCATCAGCCGGCGGCTCGGCCTGACGGTGCGCACCTGGCAGCAGGCCCTGCGCCGGCGGTACGCCTACTTCGCGGGGCCATACAGCGCGCTCGAGGTGCAGCCCCTGCGGAGCGTGCGGGGCGTGCATCTCGAATCCGTGCTCAACCGGTTCTATCCCGATCCCGCGGTGGCGCGCGCGACCATCGGCCGCCTGGGGGACGAGGGCCTGGGCGCGTCGGGACTCGAGCGGACCCTCGACAGCCTGCTGGCCGGCCGGTCGGGCGCGGCGGTCGTGCTGAAGGACCGCGCGGGACGCGAGTACGAGTCGCCGGCGCGGGTGATCGCCCCGCCCGTGCCCGGGCTCGACGTCGTGCTCACGCTCGACGCCGAGCTCCAGGAGATCGCGCAGCGGGCGCTGGACGACGCGCTGCGACGGATGGACGCGGACGGCGGGGATGTCGTGATGCTCGACCCCGGGACCGGTGAAGTGCTGGCCCTGGCCTCGCGCCAGCGGGACGGCAGCGCGCGCCCGAGCGCCTTCACCGACACGTTCGAGCCCGGCTCGCTGGCGAAGATCTTCGCCGCCGCCGCCTTGCTCTCGCTGCGCCGGGTGTCGCCCACGGACCACGTGTCAGGGGAGGGGGGCAAGTGGCGCGTGCTCGGTCGGACCATCACCGACGAAGACCCGCAGCCCTCGCTCACGCTGGCCGACGCGATCCGCGTCTCCAGCAACATCGCCATCGCGAAGTTCGCGGCGCGGCTCACTCCGTTGGAGCAGTACGCGACGCTGCGGGACTTCGGCTTCGGGGCGTTCACGGGCATCGAGTTCCCGGCGGAGGCCACCGGACGCCTGCGACCGCCGTCCGAGTGGACGCGTCCCAGCGCGGCGAGCCTCGCGATGGGCTACGAGCTGTCAGTCACGCCGATCCAGGTGGCAATGGCGTACGGGGCGCTCGCGAACGACGGTCTCTTACTCCAGCCCACGCTGATCCGCGAGATCCGCGGCGCGGGTGGCGGGGTGCGCTACCGGCATCGCCCGGAGCCGGTGCGACGGGTCGTCTCCCGGGACGTGGCGGTGGCGTTGCGCAACCTGTTACGCGGCGTCGTAGAGCGTGGCACCGGAATCGAGGCGGCGCTCACCAACTTTCCCGTGGCGGCGAAGACGGGGACGGCGCGCCGGGTCGTGAACGGCCGTTACGCGGCGGGTGAATACACCGCCTCGTTCGCGGCGCTGTTCCCCGCCGACCAGCCGCAGCTCGTGCTGGTCGTGAAAATCGACAACCCGCACAAGGGGAGCTACTTCGCCGCTCAGACGGCGGCCCCCGTCACGCGATCCATGCTGGAGCAGGCGCTCGCGGCCCGCACGGTGGCGCTCGACCGGGCGCGGCTCTCCACCGCCGCGCCGCGCGCCGCGGCCGCGCCCGCCGACGACGAGGGCGGCCTGGTGCCCTACGTGGTCCCCTGGCCGTATCAACCCGACAGCGCCGGCGTCGGACCGCGCCGGGCGGTCCCCGACGTGGCCGGCTTGGGAATGCGGGAGGCCGTGCGAACCCTGCACCGGCGCGGGTTCCGCGTGGCGCTCCGGGGCTGGGGTGTCGCCGAGCACACCTGGCCGGCGGCGGGGGACAGCGCGGCGGCGGGCTCGATGGTCACGTTGTTCGCGGACCCACACGCCGCGGACCGCGTTGGCTCCCGTGGCGCTGCGCCTCCCCGCCGCGGGCCGCGGCGATGAACAAGCTGCAGGGAGTGGCCGCCGCGCTCGAGCGCGCGCAGCTCCTCGTCGAAATGCCCGACCTGCACACCTGGCCCGACATCACCGGCCTCACGGCGGACAGCCGGAAGGTGGAGCGCGGCATGCTGTACTGCGCCGTGCACGGGTCGGTGCGCGACGGGCACGAGTTCGTGATGGCCGCGCGCGAGCGAGGGGCCGCGGCCGCGCTGGTCGAGCGCGAGCAGCCGGTGGATATGCCGCAGATCCTGGTGCGCGACGGGCGGCGCGCCGCTGCCGTCGCGGCGGAAGCGTGGTACGACCGTCCCGCGACGAAGCTCGACCTGGTCGGCGTCACGGGGACGAACGGCAAGACGACTTCGGTCACGCTGCTGCGGCACGTCCTGTCCGCGCTCGAGCCGACGGGCTCGATCGGCACGCTGGGCGCGTTCGATGCGGCGGGCGACCCTGTGCCGAGCGAGGCCGGCAACCTCACCACGCCCGGGCCGATCGACCTCCAGGCGACGCTCGCCGCGCTCGTCGCGCGTGGCGCGCGCGGCGCGGCCATGGAGGTCTCCTCGCACAGCCTCGATCAGGGCCGCGTGGATGGACTCGTGTTCCGCGCCGCCGTCTTCACCAACCTGACGCGCGACCACCTCGACTACCATAAGACCCTCGAAGACTATTTCCGCGCCAAGGCGAAGCTCGTCCAGTACGTCGCTCCCGACGGGCTCGAGGTAGTGAACGCCGACGATCCCGCGTGGCTCAGGCTGCGGCGCGAGCATCGGCGCGTGACATTCGGCGAGCGCGAGGGCGACGTGACCGCGGCGCGCGTCGCCCTCGACGCCGCCGGCGCCCGCTTCGAGCTCGTCACCCCGATGGGCCGGGCGGACGTGCGGCTCCCGCTGCTCGGCCGCTTCAACGTGGCCAACGCTCTCGGCGTGGCGGCGTGCGCCTGGGGGTTGGGCGTCCCGATCGAGACCGTCGCCGAGCGGTTGACGCGCGCGCCCCAGGTCCCGGGCCGCATGGAGCGGATCGCCGAGCGGCCGTGCACCGTGCTGCGCGATTATGCCCACACGCCGGACGCGCTCGAGCGGGCGCTCGAGACGCTGCGCCCGCTCACCCAGGGGCGGCTCATCGTCGTGTTCGGTGCGGGCGGCGATCGCGACCGCGGCAAACGCTCCCCCATGGGCACGGTGTCCGTGCGCCTCGCCGACATCGCGATCGTCACGTCGGACAATCCGCGCACCGAGGATCCGGAGAAGATCCTCGACGACGTGGAAGTTGGAATGCGTGCCAAGCCGCACACCCGAGAGCTTGACCGCCGCCGGGCCATCGCCCGCGCCCTCGAGCTGGCGCGGCCGGGAGACACCATCCTCCTCGCGGGCAAGGGGCACGAGACGTACCAGGTGATCGGGACGGAAAAGCAGCCGTTCGACGAGCGGACGATTGTGAAGGAGCTGGGGGCCTCGTGACCCTCTGGACCAGCGCGCGGGTCGCGGAAGCGCTCGGCGTGCGCGCGCCGGCCAAACTCAGCTTCAACGCCGTTGCCACCGACACGCGAGACCTGACATCCGGCGCTCTGTTCGTCGCCCTCAAGGGCGATCGCTTCGACGCCCACGCGTTCCTCGATCAGGCGAGAGCCAAAGGCGCGGCGGCCGCGGTGGTGCGCCGCGGCACCCCGTCGGTGGACGGCTTGCCGTTTTTCGAGGTGGCCGACACGCTCGCCGGGCTCGGGCACCTGGCGCGCGCCCGGCGCCGCTTGCTCGCGCCCGGGAGCCCGGTCGTGGCGATCACCGGATCGAGCGGCAAGACCAGCACCAAGGAGATGATCCGCGCCGTACTGGCCACCACCTACCAGGTGCACGCGACGAGCGGCAACCTGAACAACCTCGTGGGTGTGCCGCTCACGATCCTCGCCGCTCCCGACGATACCGAGGCGCTCGTGGTGGAAGCGGGCGCGAGCGTGCCGGGCGAGATCCCCCGGTTGCGCGACGTGATCGAGCCGACCATCGCCGTGATCACCAATGTCGGCTACGCGCACGTGGAGGGCTTCGGTTCACTTGCCGGGGTGATGCAGGAGAAGGTCGCGTTGGTCGAGGGAGCGCGCATGGCCGTGGTCGGGACCGACCCGCCCGAGCTCGCGAGCGAGGCACGGCGCCGCGCGCCGACGGTCGTCGCCGGGACCGGCGGCGGCGCGCAGGTGCGGCCCGACGCCGCGGAGCTCGATGACGAGGGCCACCCCCGCATCACCTGGCGGGGGCACTCGGTGACGCTGCCGGTGGTGGGGTTCCACCAGATCGAAAACGCCATGCTGGCGCTCGCGGTGGGGCGGGAGGCGGGCGCCGACCCGGCGCGGGCGGTCGGGGCCCTCGCCGCGGTGCGGCTCCCGGCCGGGCGGGGCGCGGTGCTCTCGCTCGGCGGCCTCACCGTCATCGACGACACGTACAACGCGAACCCGGGCTCGCTCCGGTGGGCGCTGAAGCTCGCCCACTGGCTCGCCGAGCGGCGGCGGCGGCCGCTCGCGGTGGTCGTGGGCTCGATGTTGGAGCTCGGGCCGGAGAGTGCCAGATTGCATGCGGCGGCAGCGGCGGAGATCGCGGCGCTCCAGCCGGCGCTGGTCGCCGCGGTGGGCGAGTTCGTGCCGGCGTTCGAGCCGCACCGCGCGGGGCTCGGGGACCGGCTCCTCACGGCGCCGGACGCGGATGCGCTGGGTCCGCGGCTCAAGGCGGCTCTCACGGGCAACGAGATCGTCCTGCTCAAGGCGTCCCGCGGGGTGGCGCTCGAGCGGGTGCTGCGGCACCTGAACTGAGGATCGCACGTGCTCTATCACTTGCTCGCGCCGCTCGCAAAGCAGCACATCCTGTTCAACCTGTTCAACTACATCACGTTTCGCGCGGCGGGCGCGATCGTGACGGCGCTCGTGCTCGCGTTCCTGTGCGGGCCTGCCATCATCCGGCGGCTCCGCGAGCACAATGTCGGGCAGGTGATCCGCGCCGAGGGACCGGCGAGCCACCATACCAAGCGCGGCACGCCGACCATGGGTGGGCTGATCATCATCCTCGCGACCGTCGTGCCGACGCTCCTGTGGGCGCGGCTCGACAGCCCGTACGTCGTGGTGGCGGTCGGGGCGATGCTGTGGATGGGGGCGATCGGGTTCATCGACGACTACCTGAAGATCGTGCGCGGCAAACCCCAGGGGCTCGTGGCGCGGTGGAAGCTGGTCGGCCAGGTCACGTTCGGGGTGGCGTTGGGGATCGCGCTGCTCTTGTGGCCGCTGGCGCCGAACCTGGAGCCCGCCTCGACGCAGTTGCCGCTTTTCAAGTACCGGCTGATTTACTTCGCGCCCTGGTTATACGTGGTGTTCGTCACCCTCGTCGTGACCGGGAGCTCGAACGCCGTGAACCTCACCGACGGGTTGGACGGCCTTGCGACCGGGCTTACGGCGATCGTGGCGGGCGCGTTTGCGATCTTCGCGTACCTGTTCGGGCGGTTCGACGCCTCCCACTACCTGGGGGTGTATTTCCTTCCCGGGGCAGGCGAGCTCGCGATCTTCTGCGGCGCGCTCGCCGGGGCGGCGCTCGGCTTCCTGTGGTTCAACGCGCACCCGGCGCAGGTGTTCATGGGCGACACCGGCTCGCTCGCCATCGGCGGTGCGCTGGGCACCGTCGCGATCATGCTCAAGGCCGAGTTCCTGTTGCTCATCGCCGGCGGCGTGTTCGTTGCCGAGGCGGTGTCGGTGATCCTGCAGGTGTGGGTGTATCGCTGGCACAAGCGGCGACGCGGCAAGGAGTACGCCGACGCTCACAGGGTGTTTCGCATGGCGCCGCTGCACCACCACTTCGAGAAGCTGGGTTGGGCGGAGCCGCAGGTCGTGATGCGGTTCTACATCCTCGGGGTGATGTGCGCGGCGATCGCGCTCGCGACGCTGAAGGTGCGATGATTCCCGAGGCGTGGCGGGGGAACGGCGTCGTGGCGGTCGTTGGGCTGGGGAAGAGCGGGGTGGCCGCCACCCGGCTGCTGGCGCGCGAGGGTGTGCGTGTGTACGCCAGCGACGCATCGGACCACCCGTACGGAGGTGACGCGCTCGAGGCGTTGCGGACACTGCGCGGCGTGGCGCTGGACGTGGGACGGCACGACCTGGCCCGGATCCGCGGGGCCGCGGCCGTGATCGTCTCGCCCGGCGTGCCGCCCGAGGCGCCGCCGCTCGCCGCGGCGCGTGAGGCCCGCGTCCCGATCCTTTCCGAAATCGACCTCGGCTTCCAGGCCTTGGCCGGCACCGGCACTCGAGTGATTGCCATCACGGGCACCAACGGCAAGACCACCACCACGGCGCTGGTGGCACACCTGCTGCGTGTGGCGGGCCTGCGGGCGGAGGCCGCGGGGAACATCGGTCGCCCACTCGTAGACATCGCCCTGGGAAGCGACCGCTATCAGTGGCTCGCGGTGGAGGTCTCGTCGTTCCAGCTGCACGACAGCCCCCACTTCGCTCCGGACATCGGCGTCCTCACGAACCTTGCCCCCGATCACCTCGACCGTTACGCCAGCGTGGAGGCGTACTACGCGGACAAGCGGCTGCTGTTTCGCAACGCCGGCCCCGAGCACCTGTGGGTGCTGAATGGGGACGAGCCGGCGGTGCTCGAGCTCGCGGACGGGGCGCCCGGCCGCCGCGCGCTGTTCTCGCTGCGGCGTGCCGCGGACGGCTGGTACGACGCGGCGGCCGGCCGCCTGCAGCTCGGACGTGACGCGCTGCTGGCGCGCGCGGAGCTCGGGCTCCTGGGCGACCACAACGTCGCGAACGCGCTCGCCGCGGCCCTCGCGGTGCGGGAGGCGGGTGTGACCCCGGCCCTCATCGGCCAAGGGTTGCGCTCGTTTCGCGCGTTGCCGCACCGGCTCGAGCCGGTGCGCGAGGTGGGCGGCGTCCGCTGGATCAACGACTCGAAAGCCACGAACATCGCCTCGACCGTGGTGGCGGTGGACGCGATGGACCGGCCCTTCGTGCTGCTGCTCGGCGGCCGGCACAAAGGGGAGCCGTACACGCGGTTGGCGCCGTTGCTCCGAGAGAGGTGCCGGCTGGTGATCGCGTACGGGGAGGCGGGACCGCTCGTGGCGCAGGACCTGGGCGGCCAGGTGCCGCTCGAGCGCGGCACCACGTTCGAGGACGTGGTCGCGCGCGCGCGCCGGGCGGCGCAGCCGGGCGACGCGGTGCTGTTGTCCCCGGCGTGCTCGAGCTACGACATGTTCAAGAACTACGAGGAACGGGGCGCGACGTTCCGGAAGCTCGTGGAGCAGATGTGAGGGACGCGCGCTGGGAGACCCGCTTGCTGGCGCTGGTCGCGGCGATCCTCGTCGTGTTCGGGCTGACGGCGGTGTACGGCGCCTCGAGCCTCTTGATGATCTCGGGCGGGCAGGTGGGCTCGAGCTTCGCTCTCAAGCAGACGCTCGGGGCGGCGGTCGGCGGGATCGTCGCCGCGCTGCTGGCGCGGTCGGACTACCGCAAGTGGCAGCGGGCCGCGTGGCCGGTGCTCGCGGTCGTGGGGGTGCTGTTGCTCCTCCCGCTGCTCCCGTTCACCGAGCGCATTGCTCCAAGCATCAACGGCGCCCGGCGCTGGGTGAACCTCGGATTCGTAACCGTGCAACCCTCCGAGCTGGCCAAGTTCGCGGTCGTGGTCTGGACGGCGATGCTCGCGGCCAAAAAGGGCGAGCGGATCCGGACGTTCCAATACGGCGTGCTGCCCTTCGTCGTCGTGCTCGCGCCGCTCGTCGCGCTGATCTTCCTCGAGCCGAATCTCTCGATGGCCGTGTTGGTCGGGCTGCTCGCGGGAGTGGTGCTGTTCACCGCCGGAGCGCGCATCGGCCACTTCCTCGCGGTGGCCGTCGTCGCGACGCCCATCCTGTTCGGCGCGGTGGCGAGCGCGCAATACCGCCTGGCGCGCGTCGTCACCTTCCTGAACCCCGGGAGCGCGCCCTCCGAGGCCACGTGGCAGGTGCACCAGTCGCTGGTCGGGATGGGTGCGGGGCGGGTATTCGGCGTCGGGTTGGGGCAGGGGCAGCAGAAGCTCGGCTACCTGCCGTATGCCTATTCCGACTTCATTTTCTCGACCATCGGCGAGGAGTGGGGCTTTCTCGGCGTGCTCGCGATTATCGTGCTGTTCGGCACGTTCGCGTGGCTCGGCTTCCGTATCGCGAAGTCGGCCGGCGACCCGTTCGGCCGGCTGCTGGCGGTGGGGCTCACGGGGATGATCGGGATCACCGCGGTGCTGCACATCGGCGTGACCCTCGCACTCCTGCCGGCCACCGGCATCACGCTGCCATTCATCTCCTACGGACGCTCGAGCCTGTTCGTGGCGCTGGTGGCGACGGGCGTGTTGATCAGCATCGGGCGCGGGCGACGGGCAGCGGCCGCGTGAGGGCGACGAAGGTCCTGCTCGCCGGCGGCGGCACCGGCGGCCATCTCATGCCCGCGCTCGCTCTCGCGCAGGCGCTCAGTCAGGCGCGGCCCGACATCGAGCCCGTGCTCGTCGGCGCGGAGCGTGGCATCGAGGCGCAGGTGCTGCCGCGCTATCCGTTCCGCCATCATCTCCTGCCAATGGAGCCGATCTACCGGCGCACCTGGTGGAACAACGTGCGCTGGCTGTTGATCGCGGGACGCGCGTGGCGCGCCGTCGGGCGCGTGCTCGAGGCCGAGCGGCCGATGATCGTGATCGGAACCGGAGGCTACGCCGCAGGACCGGTCGTGTGGCGCGCGCAGCAGCGTGGCGTCCCCACTGTGCTCCAGGAGCAGAACGCGTTCCCCGGCCTCGCCACGCGCTGGCTCGCGCGGCGCGCGCGGCAGGTGCATCTGGGGTTTCCCGAAGCGCGCGAGCGCCTGCGCGTCGGCCCGCGCACGGCGGTGTTCGCGCTCGGCAACCCGATCCGCGCGCCCGAGCCGGGGAGTCGCGACGCCGCCCTCGTCGAGCTCGGGCTCCTCCCCTCGCGGCCCACGCTCCTCGTGTTCGGCGGCAGTCAGGGCGCGCGGGCGATCAACTACGCGCTCGCGGGCGCGCTCGAGCGCCGCTTACTCGACGGAATCAACGTGGTGTGGGGAACGGGGACGGCGCACGCCGACGCGCTGGCGCGCTACGCCGTCGGGGGGCGAGTGGTCGTGCGCGGCTTTTTCGATCCCATGGCCCTTGCCTACCGCGCGGCGGATCTGGTGGTCGCGCGCGCCGGCGCGATGACGGTCGCCGAGCTGTGCGCTTGGGGTAAGCCGAGCATCCTCGTGCCACTTCCCACCGCCGCCGCCGATCACCAAACGCACAACGCGGCGGCGCTCGCGGCAGCCGGCGCCGCTATCCATCTCCCGGAGGAGGGGCTCACCCCGTACACATTGGCCCAGGAGGTGACCGTGCTGATGGCCGACCGGGGCCGACTCGAGTCGCTCGGCACCCTGGCGCGGGGCCGGGGACACCCCGACGCTGCCCGGGAAATCATGTCGAAGATTTTGACACTCATTCCGTGAAACATTGGTGGTCTCTTTCGCAAGTTTCGTAGATTTGCTATATTAGCCCCCCACTAATGACCTTGTTTACCACGGTGGATCCCCGCCCGATCCACTTCATGGGGATCGCCGGAGCCGGCATGAGCGGCTTGGCCCTCC
>Ga0137409_10008785_pt1 | contig 10304 bp, 8 predicted proteins | sample CZODoug1_16funga_FD_122059 | JGI IMG/M metagenome (GOLD analysis project Ga0137409, IMG submission 122059) | Vadose zone soil fungal communities from Angelo Coast Range Reserve, California, USA - CZODoug1_16fungal (Hybrid Assembly) | ecosystem: Environmental > Terrestrial > Soil > Vadose zone...
CGGTCGAAGGTGAACTTCACGTCGGCGGAGGTCAGCTCCTGGCCGTCGTGGAACTTCACGCCCTCGCGCAGCTTGAAGGTCCAGGTCAGGCCGTCGGGACTCGTCTGCCACGCCTCGGCCAGCTCGGGCACCGGCGTCATGTCGGGCTCGAAGCGGACGAGCTGGTTGTAGGTGAGCGGCGAGCGGCGGCTGCGCGAGAATGCCGGGACGAGCTGCGGGTCGAGCCCGGTGGCCTCGGTCGTCTGCGCCGAGACGAGCGTGCCTCCCGCTTTCGGTGTCTGCCCGAGGGCGGCCGTGCTACCGACGCCGATGGCGCCGAGGGCGAGGCCGGTGGTGGTGAGGAAGTCGCGGCGGTTGAGGTCCCGGGACATGGCGGTCTCCTTGTTCAGCTGCTGGGGTCGAGGACGTCGCGCAGGCCGTCGCCGATCAGGTTGAAGGCGAGCACGGTCAGCATGATGGCGAGGCCGGGAAAGACGGAGATCCAGGGCGCGGTCTCGAGATACGTGCGGCCCTCGTTGAGCATGTTGCCCCACGACGGCGTCGGCGGCTGCGCCGACAGCCCGAGGTAGGAGAGCGAGGCTTCGATGAGGATCGCCTGCGAGAGCGCCACCGTGCCCTGCACGACGAACGGCGAGATCACGTTGGGCAGGATGTGCTTGAGCGCCACCGCCAGGCGGGTGGCGCCGAGCGCGCGCACGGCCTCCACGTAGTCCTTGGCGCGCTCGGCCAGCACGGGACCGCGCATGACGCGCGCGAAGATCGGCGTGTACACGATGGCGATGGCCAGCACCGCGCTGTTCACGCCGGGGCCCCTCAGCGCCGCGATGCCCACGGCCAGGAGCAGGCCGGGGATGCTGAAGAAGACGTCGAGCACGCGGTTGATGGCGTTGTCGGTCGAGCCGCCGAGGTAGCCGGCGGTGAGCCCGAGCGCGCCGCCGACCGCCATCGAGACGGCGATCGAGGTGATGGCCACGTAGAGCGAGATCCGCGCGCCGTGGATCACCCGGCTCAGCACGTCGCGGCCGAAGCGGTCGGTGCCGAACACGGCGACCACACTGGGGCGCGACTCGATGAGGTCGAAGTTCTGCTCGTCGGGCGCGCGCGGCGCCAGCGCGTTGGCGAAGATCGCCATGCCCACGACGAGCAGCGCGCCGAGCAGGCCCAGCACGACGAGCGTGTTGCGGGTCGCGCGGCGCAGCGAGCGGCCCCAGCGCGCGCGCGACGGCGCCGCGCGCCGCGCGCCGAGCGCGCCGTCGGCGGCGGTGTCGGCGAGCAGCCCGGGCGGCGCCGGCGCGGTCATGGCAGGTTCGGCGGCCGCCGTGCGGCCCATGGCCGGGCCGTCTCGAAGGCGGCCGACGCCTGCAGCACCGTCAGGTCGTCGAAGCGCCGCCCGACGATCTGCAGGCCGACGGGCAGGCCGCTCGCCGTGAGGCCGGCGGGGACCGTCGCCGCCGGCTGGCCCGTGAAGTTGAACGGGTAGCTGAACGACGCCCACGGAAACCAGTCCCACGCGTGCTGCGGGAAGTGCGCGGGATTGAGCCGGTTCACCTCGAAGGCGGGCACCGACACGCTGGGCGTGAGCAGCAGCGTGTGGGTCTCGAAGAGCGGCCGCACGGAGTCCCAGAACGCCATCTTGCGGTCGCGCATCTGGATGTAGTCCACGAGGCTCACGCGCAGCCCGTCCTCGATGCACGCCACGAGTCCGGGATCCATCCGGGCGCGCCACTGCGAAACGAAGGGCCCATAAATCCCCGCCTCGTGCGCGCTCCACATCACGCGGATCATCTCGTGCGTGTCGGCGAAGCCCGGCTTGATCTCCTCCACGACGCAGCCGAGCTCCTCGAAGGCGTTCACGCCGTTCCGCACCAGCGCGGCGACCTCCGGATCGACGCGCAGCCCGCCGAGATCGGGGCTGTAGGCGACGCGCAGGCCCTTGAGGTCGCGCTTCAGCTTGCCGACGTAATCCTCCGGCGCGCCCTCGAGCGAGGTGCGGTCGCGGTCATCGGGGCCGGCCATGACCGAGAGCATCAGCGCCGCGTCGGCGACCGTCCGCGTCATCGGGCCGTTGTGCGATGAATAATCGTTGTTGGAGACCGGCCACATCGGCACCCGCCCGTACGACGGCTTGAGGCCGTAGATGCCGCAGAAGCTCGACGGGATCCGGATCGAGCCGGCGCCGTCGGAGCCCTGGTGCAACGGGCCGAGGCCCGCCGCGACCGCGGCCGCCGCCCCGGCGCTCGAGCCGCCCGTCGTCGTGGCCGTGTTCCACGGGTTGCGCGTGATCCCGGTCAGCGGGCTGTCGCCGAGCGCCTTCCAGCCGAACTCGGGGCTGGTCGTCTTGCCGACGAAGATGCCGCCGGCCTTCCGCAGTCGTGGGATGAACGCGGCGTCGGCCTCGGGCACGCGGTGCTCGAAGATGAACGAGCCGCCCATCGTGCGCACGCCCTTGGTGAAGTTCAGGTCCTTGATCGAGTACGGCACGCCGTGTAGCGGGCCGAGCGCCGCGCCGGAGGTCACCGCGTGCTCCGCCTCGCGCGCGGCGGCGAGCGCCTGCTCGGCGGTCAGCGTGCAGAACGCGTTGACGATCGGGTTCACGCGCTCGATGCGCTCCAGCACCGCGCGCGTCAGCTCGACGGGCGAGAGCGCCTTCGTCCGGATCAGGCGGGTCAGCTCGGTGGCGGGGGTGAAGCCGAGCTCGGTGGAGCTCATATGGGGTCCTCCGGGTCGAGAGTGCGGCGCCCACGTTAACATAGCGGGGCACAGACGGGGAACCGCGGCAGGGAGGGAGACGTCATGATCGGCCAATCACCGAAGAGCAAGGATGCGGCCCGCTTCGTCGGCGGCCACGGCCGCTACGTCGACGACCTCACGCGGCCGGGCCTCGTCCATCTCGGCGTCGTGCGCAGCACCCACGCCCACGCGCGCATCGTCCGGGTCGACGGCAAAGCGGCCCGGACGATCCGCGGCGTGCTGGCGGTGTGGACGGCCGCCGACGTGCCGATGCTCGGGCAGCCGCTGACGACCGGCGGCTCGAAGGACCGGGGCTTCGTCGTGCCGCTGCTGGCCGGCGAGCGCGCGCGTTACGTCGGCGAGCCCGTCGCCGTCGTCTTGGCCGAGAGCCCGGCGCTCGTCGCCGACGCGCTGGCCGCGGTGAGCGTCGACTACGCGCCGCTGCCGCCCCTGGTCGGCGCGGACACCGCGCGCGCCGCGGCCACGCGTGTGCATGCGGACTGGCCCGACAACGTGGCCATCCAGGTGCGCGGCAACGTCGGCGACGCCGATCCCGCCTTTGCGCGACCCGGACTCACCGTGGTGCGCGAGCGCTTCCGGCATCAGCGGCTGGCCGCGATGCCGATCGAGTGCCGGGGCGCGCTCGCGCAGTACGACGCGGAGAGCGGCGTGCTGACCGTGTGGGCGTCGATCCAGAGCCCGTACAGCCAGCGCGACGTCATCGCGCGCGTGCTCGGCCTGCCGGCCGCGCGGGTGCGCGTGATCGTGCCCGACGTCGGCGGCGCCTTCGGCCCCAAGGGCCAGGTCTACGCCGACGAGGTGCTGGTGGCGACGGCGGCGTTCCACCTCGGGCGCCCGGTGAAGTGGTCGGAGGGCCGGCGCGAGCATCTGCAGGCCGTGGGCCACGACCGCGAGCAGCTGCACGAGGCGAGCATCGCCTTCACGTCCGACGGGACGATCGCCGCGCTCGAGGACCGCTTCCTCGCCGACGTCGGCGCCTATCCGGTGATGGGCAACGGCCTCACCGCCAACACCGTGAACCACCTGCCGGGACCGTACCGCGTGCCGCACTACCGCGGCCGCGGCGAGAGCATCGTCACCACCACGATGTTCAACGCCGCGTATCGCGCGGCCGGTCGTCCCGAGGCCAATTTCGTCATGGAGCGCCTCATGGACCTCGGCGCCCGACGGCTGGGGCTGGACCCGGCGGATCTGCGCCGGCGCAACCTGATCCGCGCCGCCGAGATGCCGTACCGCCCCGGCCTCACTTATAAGGACGGCGTTCCCGTCACCTACGACCCCGGCGACTATCCGGCGGCCTTCGAGCGGATGCTGCGCGCGTTCGGCTACGACGAGTGGCGCAAGCGGCAGATGGCGACGGCCGGCTCGGCGCGGCCCGTCGGGGTGGGCCTCGCGTGCTATGCGCAGGGCACCGGGCTGGGCCCGTTCGAGGGCGCCACCGTTCGCGTCGATCCGCAGGGCACGGTCTATGTGCTGATCGGCGTCGCCGCGCAGGGGCAGGGGCACACGACCACGCTCGCGCAGATCGCGGCGGGGGAGCTCGGTGCGAGCCTCGACGACGTCGTCGTGCTCGGCGGCGACACGACGCTCATGCCCTATGGCATGGGCACCGGCGGCAGCCGCGTGATGGTCAACGCCGGCCCCGCCGTCGCGCGCACGGCCGCCCAGGTGCGCGAGCGCGCGGCCGTCGTCGCCGCCGAGATCTTCGAGTGCGCGCCGGCGGACGTGCGCTTCGAGGCCAGTCGCGCGTTCGTGGCCGGTGTTCCCGATCGCACGCTGCCGCTCGGCCGGCTTGCGCAGGCCGCCATTCGCTCCAAGACGCTCGGCGCGTCCAGCGGCGAGCCCGGCCTCAACGCGTGCACGTGGTTCTATCCCGACACGGTGACGTGGGCGTTCGGGGGGCAGGCGTGCGCGGTGGAGGTGGACGTCGAGACGTGCCGTGTCCGGCTGCTGCGCCACGTCGTGCTGCACGATCCCGGCCGCGCCGTCAATCCCGCCATCGTCGAGGGCCAGCTGCAGGGCGGCGCCGCGCAGGCGATCGGCACCGCGCTGATGGAGGAGGTCGTGTACGACGCGCAGGGCCAGCTGCTGAGCGGCAGCCTGATGGACTACGCGATCCCGAAGGCGGACGACCTGCCGTGGCTGGACGTGACGCTCGACGAGCACCCCTCGATCGTCAACCCGCTCGGCGTCAAGGGCGTGGGCGAGAGCGGCTGCATCGCCGGCGCCAGCGCCGTCGCCAACGCGGTGGAGGACGCGCTCGCCGACCGCGGCGTGATCGTGCGGGAGCTGCCGATCACGCCCGCGCGGCTGTTCGCGCTCCTGCACCGCCGCGCGTGATCGCGCGCGCTAGGCTACCTCTGGTGCTTCGGACGCTGACCGACGAGCGCCGAGCGCGACGCCGCCGAGGATCAGCGCCACCGCCAGCAGCAGCGACGCGCTCGGACGCTCGCCGAGCCACAGCGTGGCCACCACGATGCTGATCACGGGCGTCGCGAGCAAGCCGAGCGAGGTCGTCACCGCGGGCAGGCCGCGCCCGGCCATCGCGATGGCCCAGTACGCGAGCGCCGTGCCTGGAAGGCCCGCGTAGAGCAGCATCGCGGCCACCGGCACGCTCCACGGAAACGCGGGCGGCCCCGCGCCGAGCCACGCCAGCGGCACGAGGATCGCCGTCGCGAGCAGCGTCTCCCACGGCAGCAGGTCGAACGGCGTCGAGCGCCAGCGGTGGCCGCGGATGTGCAGGATGCTCGCGGCCCACAGCAGGGCGGCGGCGAGGATGGCGGCGTTGCCGAGCACGGCCGCACGTCGTGTCCAGTCGAAGGCCAGCGGATTGAACAGCACGACGAGGCCGGTGAGACCGACGATCACGCCGACGAGGCGGCGCGGCGTGAGGCGCTCGCCGAGGAACAGGCTCGCCCCCGGCGCGACCCAGAGCGGGGTGGTGTAGGCGAGCACCGCCGAGCGGCCTGCGGGCACGAGCTCCAGGCCGACGCTCGACAGCACGCCGAAGCCGATCATGTGCAGCAGCGTGATGCTGAGCAGCACGGGCAGATCGGCGCGCGGCGGCGGCGCCAGGCGGCGCGTGGCGAGCGCCAGCGCGAACAGCGCGACGCCGCCGATGGCCGTGCGCAGCGCGACGGCCCACAGCGGCGGGACGGTCGCGAGCAGCAGCTTGTTGATGGGCCAGGTGAGTCCCCACGCGAACACGACGGTCACGAGGAGGACGACGGCGAGGCGGTGGGACGTCGCGGACGCCGCGCGCGTCAGGACGCCCAGGGGTTCGGCTCCGCCGCGGACGCGGCGATCGCCTCGCGCTCCAGCCAGCTCGCGGCGAGCGGCAGGACGAGCATCGCCGCGCCGAGCATATTGAGGATGCCGAACCCCCAGGCGCCGAGGACCAGGCCGCCGAGCGCGCTGCCGACGGCGCCCATCAACCCCATGACGAGATCGGCCAGCCCCTGGATCGAGGCTCGCTCGACGGGCGAGAGCGCGTCGGTGAGCAGCGCGCTCGCGGAGACGAAGGCGAGGTTCCAGCCGACGCCGTTCAGGAACAGGCCCGCGATGACGAGGCCGCCCGCGTGCCCGGGCGCGAAGCCGGCGAGCGCGAGCGCCAGCAGCAGCACGACGCCGCCGGCGCCGATCATGGGCAGCCGGCCGAAGCGGTCGCAGAGCCAGCCCGACAGCGGCGAGGCGACGTACATCCCGCCCAGGTGCAGCGACACCGCGAGGCCGATCGTGCTCACTCCGTGCCCCTGGTCGTGCAGGTAGAGAGGCGAGGTCGAGGTGGTGCCGATCATCACGAGCTGGCTCACCATCAGCGTGCCGTAGGCCACCACCACGCGCGGCTCGCGCAGGATCGCGCCCGTCGCACGGGCCCGTCCGCCCCCGGGCATCGCGGACGCCGGCTCGAGCCGCCGCGCGATCGCCAGCGGGTCGGGCCGCAGGAATGCCTGCACGAGGATCGCCGCCAGCGCGTAGCCGGTGATGGAGATCAGGAACGCGCTGGCCACCGACGACACCCCGAGCGCCGCGCCGACGCGAATCGCCGGGTCCATGAGGATCGGCCCGACGATCGAGCCGACGGCGGAGCCCCAGACGATCAGGCCCATCGCGCGGCCGCGCTGCGCGCCGGGGCTGATGTCGGCCGCCGCGTACCGCGCCAGGAGATTTGAGGTGTTAGCGGTGCCGAACAGCGCCATGCCCGCGAGGAACACCGCGAAGCTCTGCTGCACGACGCCGAGCATGCCGAGCGCCGCGCCCACGACGGCGAGCGAGTAGCCGACGGTGAGCCCCGGACGCCGGCCGAAGCGCGCCATCAGTCGCGACAGCGGCCAGCTGGCGAGCGCGGTGCCGAGCGAGCCGACGCCGACGGGCAGGCCCGACCACGTGTTGCTGCCCGTGATGGCGGCCGCCATGATCGCGCCGACGGCCATGCTCATCGAGAATCCGGTGCTGCCGCAGACCTGCGCGGCGAAGAGCGTCGCCATCAGCGCGCCGCGCCGGCGCAGCGGCGAGCCGGCGAAGGGGAGCGAAGTCACCACGCCATAGTACGACGCGGCACAACGGAGAGAAGCGCGCCAGAGAAGATCTGTAAGCCGGGTCCTGTCCCCCGAGCGTGTGACCCAGGGCGACGGTCATTTCTCTAGGACGCCGGTTGCCCGGCGTCTCGAGCGGCCTTACCCGAGAGCACGGACGGGCCGTCCGATCGCTCTCCTATTTGGCCTTGCTCCGGGTGGGGTTTGCCTAGCCGACGCGGTCACCCGCGCCGCTGGTGAGCTCTTACCTCACCGTTTCACCCTTACCGCCCCGCCCCCGCGAGGGACGAACAAGAGGCGGCGGTCTGTTTCTGTGGCACTTTCCGTGGGGTTGCCCCCCCTGGCCGTTAGCCAGCACCCTGCCCTGCGGAGCCCGGACTTTCCTCCCGCCGTGTTGCCACGGCCGGCGACCGTCCGATCTTCTCTGGCGCGTCCATCAGTATAGCCCGCGCCGGATGACGGACGCCGCGGCGGGCGGAAAGCGCAGAAGCGGGGGGCGGTGAGACGCGGGCGGCGCGGCGAATTTTTACTGGAAGAGGTTGCTGAAGAACTTGCGGACAGGGCCCGGCTCCTCGGTGGCCGTGGCTTTGACGACGCGCGCGGGAGGAGGAGGACGGTGCGCGAGCGCGATGCGGACGTCCGAGCGCTGCCCGGCGTGCACCTCGACGTGGCGGACCTCGGTGGTGAAGGTCGGGTGCGTCACCCGCAGCCGATACCGGCCTTCCTTGAGCCGTCGCGTGAGGCGGCCGTCGGGCTCCACGTTGAGCGTCGTCACCAGCGCATCCTCCGGGGTCAGGATCTCGACCGTCGCAGGGACCGGTTTGCGCGTGCGGAACTCTTTCACGGACGCGACGATCTCACCCTGTTGGGGCATCGTCGGTGCCGTCGTGAGGCCGCTGAACGACAGGAAGCCACCCGCGATCGTCAGCATGCCGGCGAGGATGCCGACCAGCGTCTGCACCGTCGAAAGCGGCGCGCGCATCACGTGCGCGACCCAGGGCGCCGGCGTCGGGGATGCTACGGGAGTGATCGGTTCGTCTTGGGCCACGCCGGGAGAATTGGCAAGGATCGGGCCAGACCGGGGCGAAGGCTAAATCGCTGTTATTGCGTGGGCAAACCCTGCTGTCGTGTCGCGGTGGTCGGCCAGAACGGCAAAACGCTGATCAGCGCTGTCAGTTCGCTGATCAGTGATTGACCAGCGTCGCGATCGCGCCGCGCGCGAGCGCATCGACGCGATCGTTGAGCGCGTGGCCGCTGTGACCCTTCACCTTGTGCCAGGCGACGTCGTGGCGGCGCGTCTCGGCGATGAGGCGCTCCCACAGATCACGATTGGCGACGGACTGCTTGCCGGCGCCGAGCCAGCCGTTGGCCTCCCAGCGCGCCCACCAGCGATCGCGGAAGCAGTTCATGACGTAGGAGGAGTCGGTGAAGAGGTGAACGGTGCGCGGGCCGGCGAGCGCGGCCAGGCCTTCGATGGCCGCCATGAGCTCCATGCGTTGATTCGTGCTGTGCGGCTCGGCGCCGCTGACGACCCGCTCGACGCCGTCGTCGATGAGGAGGGCGGCCCAGCCGCCGGGCCCGGGATTGCCCGAGCAGGCGCCGTCGGTGTACAGCGTGACCGGGAAGGCCATTGCGCGGCCCCCCGATGGAGCTAATCCTGCCAGTAGAGGTACCGGCCGCAGCTCTCGCAGACCATGAGGCCGGTCGCCGCCCGGAGCTCCTGGATCGCCTGCGGGCGGATGCCCACGCGGCAGCCGCCGCAGACCGCCGTCGCCGACACCGCGGCCACCGCCACGCCGCCGCGCGCCTTGAGAATGCGGTCGTAGCTCGCGAGCACGCCGGCGGGCAGCTCCTTCGCGCGCGACGTGCGCTCGGCGCGCACGATCGAGAGCTCCTGCTCGACGGCGGCGAGCTTCTTGCGTACGACCGCCTCGTCCTGCCGGGCTTGTTCTTCCCGGGTCTTGAAGCGCTGCTCGGCGTCCTTGATGTCGACGGCGAGCCGCTCCTGCATCTCCATCAGGCCGAGGATCTCCTCCTCGGTCTTCGCCTTTTCCTGCTTGGCTTCCTCGATCTCGAGCAGGACGGCGGAGTATTCCTTGTTGGTCTTCACCTCGTAGAGCCTGGCCTCGAGCTTCTGGCGCTTGAGGTTGGCGACCTCGAGGTCCTTTTCCTTGGTGCGGAGGTCTTTCCTGGTCGCGTCGACCTTGGTCTTGATCGTCTCGACCGTCTTCTTCGCCTCGGCCAGCGCCGTCTGGAGCGCCTCGATCTGCCGCGGCAACCGGGCCGCTTCGCTCTCGAGGCCGCTGATGCGGGCGTCGAAGCCCTGAAGATCTATGAGCGTCTGCAGCTGTGCGTCCACGATGTCTCCGTAGTAGGAATGATAACGATTGACTGCGATCCGCACCCACACCCTTCTATGACGACGGTTGACCGCGAAGCGGAGCCACACGCTTCTATGGCGACGGTTGACTGCGGAGCGGAGCCACCCCCGTCTATCTCAGGCCACCCACGCGTCAAGCCGATCTCGCCCTCCAATACAATGGTGGGCCCACCTGGATTCGAACCAAGACCGTTCCGGTTATGAGCCGGGTGCTCTGCCGTTGAGCTATGGGCCCGCGGTGAAAGAGGTCTCATCCCTCGAGAAAGCTCCGCAGCTTCTTGGACCGCGACGGGTGGCGCAGCTTGCGGAGCGCCTTGGCCTCGATCTGGCGGATGCGCTCGCGCGTGACCGCGAAGTCCTGCCCGACCTCCTCCAGGGTGTGCTCGCAGCCGTCGGACAGTCCGAAGCGCAGCCGCAGCACCTTCTCCTCGCGCGGGGTGAGCGTGTTGAGGACCTTGTTCGTCTGCTCGCGCAGCGAGAGCCCGATGATGGAGTCCACGGGCGACACGACCTGCTTGTCCTCGATGAAATCGCCGAGATGGCTGTCCTCTTCCTCGCCGATGGGGGTCTCCAGCGAGATGGGCTCCTGGGCGATCTTGAGGACCTTGCGGACCTTGTCCACCGGCACTTCCATCTTG
>Ga0137409_10008787_pt1 | contig 10304 bp, 8 predicted proteins | sample CZODoug1_16funga_FD_122059 | JGI IMG/M metagenome (GOLD analysis project Ga0137409, IMG submission 122059) | Vadose zone soil fungal communities from Angelo Coast Range Reserve, California, USA - CZODoug1_16fungal (Hybrid Assembly) | ecosystem: Environmental > Terrestrial > Soil > Vadose zone...
GTAATTTCATTGCGTCTTATATGATTTGAGATGTCGTCGCCCTGTAGACGCGAAGTATGACTGGATCGCAATCCGCAATCCGCAATCAAAGAATCCGCAATCCGCAATCCGCAATTCCATGCGCTATTTTCTGCGCTCTTCGATGTATGCGATGGCGTCGCGCACGCTCTGTATTTTTTCGGCGTCTTCGTCGGGAATTTCGATGCTGAACTCTTCCTCGAATCGCATCACCAACTCGACCGTGTCGAGTGAATCGGCTCCCAGATCGTCAATGAATCTGGCGTTTGGAGTGACCTCTGATTCCTCGACGCCGAGTTCATCTACGATGATTTGCTTAACCTTATCCTCAATTGATTCTGCCATGAATTCCTCCAGGAAAATATTTGTTTGGGGCAACTGCCAAATCACATGTACATTCCGCCATTAACGTTGATCACCTGACCAGTAATATAGCCTGCCTCATCCGAGGCCAGAAATGCAACCGCGTGGGCCACATCGAGATCGGTTCCGGGACGCTTTAGCGGAATCTGTTCGAGCATTGCATTGCGAGCCGCCTCATTGAGCGCGGCAGTCATCGGCGTCTCAATGAATCCGGGGGCGACGGCGTTGACCGTGATGTTGCGCGAAGCGTATTCGCGCGCCACGGCCTTGGTGAATCCGATGACGCCGGATTTCGCGGAAATGTAATTGACCTGACCCACGTTGCCCGATTGAGCCACGACCGAGGTCAGATTGATGATGCGCCCGCGCCGCGCTTTGGTCATCATCGGCAGTACGGCCTGGGTCATCAGAAAGACGCCAGTCAGATTGGTGTTGATTACGCCTTCCCAATCCTCGCGCTTCATGCGCAGCATCAGTCCGTCGCGCGTGATGGCGGCATTGTTGACCAGAACGCCGATCTGTCCGAGTTCCGATGAGACTTTTTCGACCGCGGCTTTAATATCGATCGCGTCTCCCAGGTCGCCTTTGACGGCCAGAGCGCGGCGACCTGCGGCGCGAACCTCGTCCGCGGCGGCCTCACATTTGTCCATCGAACGCGCCATCACGGCCACATCCGCGCCGCAGCGTGCGAGGACCAGAGCCGTGGCGCGGCCAATGCCTTGAGAGCCGCCGGTTACCAGGGCAATTTGTCCATCTAAACTAAACATAATTCGATTGCGGATTGCGGATTGCGGATTGCGGAAATTCTACAATTGTGTTTTCCGCATTTTGCGATATAAGATTGCCATTGGGATTCAAAAATCCGCAATCCGCAATCCGCAATCCGCAATCAACGTAGGGATTCAACCGTAGCCTGCAGGCTCGCCTGATCTTCCACGTTGAGCAATTTGACATCGCGGCCAGCGTCTTTTGCAATAGCTTTGACCAGTCCTATAAGAACCTTGCCGGGGCCGACCTCGACAAAGGTCTCCACGCCTTCCTCGAACATCTTCATCACGCTCTCGGTCCAGCGCACGGGCGCGGAGATTTGGCGGATCAGCGCGTCGCGCGATTGCGAGCCGCCGGTCACGACCGCCGCATCGACATTATTGACGATCGGGGACGAAAGATCGTCGAAAGGCGTGACGTTGAGAGGCTCGATCATCTTCTCCTGCGCCGGCATCATGAGCGCGGAATGGAAGGGGGCGCTGACCTTCAACATCATCGCGCGGCGCGCGCCGCGCGCTTTGCATTCTTCGACGGCGCGCTCGACCGCCTCTTTGTGCCCGGCGATGACGGTCTGTTCGGGCGAGTTGAAATTCGCCGGCGCGCAGACCTGGCCGTTCGCCGCCGCCTCGCAGGCTTCGGCGACTTTCTCGGCGCCGATTCCCAGGATCGCCGCCATTGCGCCTGCGCCGACCGGAACCGCCTCTTGCATGAATTCGCCGCGACGCCGGACCAGACGCGCGGCGTCGCCCAGGCGAACAGCGCCGGCCGCGACCAGCGCGGAATATTCGCCGAGGCTGTGGCCCGCGACGAAGTCGGGCTCGAATCCTTTTTCAGAGAGCGCGCGAAAGGCGGCGACGGAAGCCGCCAGAATCGCCGGTTGCGTGTTCGCCGTAAGCTGCAAATCCTCTTCGGGCCCGTTGAAGCAGAGGTCGCTCAGATCGAATCCCAGCGCCCGATCGGCCTCATCGAAAACGGATCGCGCGGCGGGGGAACTCTCCGCCAGGTCGCGACCCATTCCGGCGCGCTGTGAGCCCTGGCCCGGGAATATGAATGCCAACTTGCCCATTTAAATCAGAATAGCGAAGAAGATTGAGGATAGAGGATTGAGGATCGAACATCGCCTTATGCGCGCTAACGCGATCCTCAATCTTCGATCCTCAATCTTCGATCCTCAATCTTCGATCCTCAATCTTCGATCCTCAATCTTCGATCCTCAATCCTCGATCTCGCCGCTGGTCAAAGCCACTTTGCTCAGTTCGCTCTCGATGCGTTCGCTCAGATTGGCTTTGTAGAACTCCTTGGCGATGCGGATCGCGTTGCGGATGGCTTTAGGCGACGAACTGCCGTGACAGATCAGCACAACCTGCTTGCAGCCCAGCAGCGGCGCCCCGCCGAATTCCGAATAATCGAGGCGCCTCTTGACGCTGCGGAAAGCCTGTCGCGACAGGATCGCCCCGGTCTGCGTCAGCACTGTCTGTCCCAGTTCGGTCTTGAGCAGGCCCATGATCGCCTCGACCAGACCTTCGCTGGTTTTCAGAATGACGTTGCCGGTGAAACCGTCGCAAACGATAACGTCGACGTCGCCGGTGAAGATGTCGCGCCCCTCGACGTTCCCGATGAAATTGACCGGGGCGTCTTTCAAGAGGATCTGCGACTCTTTGGTTAGGTCGTTTCCCTTGATGTCCTCTTCGCCGATGCTCATCAATCCGACTCTCGGGGCGCGCACGCCCAGGATGGATCGCGAATAGATCGAACCCATGATCGCGAATTGCTCGAGGTGCTCCGCCTTGCATTCGGCGTTTGCGCCGACATCCAGCAAGACCGTCCCCTGGCCGGTGACCGTGGGGAAGATGCCGGCCAGCGCGGGGCGGTCAACCGAAGGTAGCGTCCCGAGCACGAGCTTGGCCGTGGCCATGACCGCGCCGGTGTTGCCCGCGCTGACCAGGCCGTGGGCTTTGCCCTCGCGCACCAATCGGGCCGCCACGCGGATGGACGAATCGCGTTTACGACGCACCGATTGCGCCACCGGGTCGTGCATGGTGATCACTTCCGAGGCGTTGACGATTTCGATGTGCAGCCGTTGTCGGCGCGGATTCGCGACGCCTTGCCGGCGCAGTTCCGCGCGGATGCGCTCTTCCTGGCCGACAAGGAGAATACGGGCGCGCAGGTCGCGCGCCGCCTGGATTGCGCCTTCAACCTCTATGGCGGGGGCATTGTCCCCACCCATTGCGTCAACGGCGATAGTGGTGAGCATTGGGAAAGGAGCCAGTGAAACTCATTGTTCATTTGTCATTGTTCATTTGTCATTTGTCATTTGTCATTTGCCGTAGCCGCTGAAAGCGACAAATGAACGATGAACAATCTTCTTACAACTCTTTCGAGATTACAGTGCGCCCGGCGTAAAAACCGCAGGTCGCGCAGACGCGGTGCGGCAGCCTCATCGATCCGCAGTTCGGACAGGCGGTCAGATTTGTGGGCTTCAGCGCGTCGTGCGCGCGTCGCTTGCGGCTGCGTGATTTCGAATGGCGTCTTTTAGGATTCGGCATGACGATTCTCCAAAAGTATAGAATTCAGAAAAAGAATTTAGCCACGAATGCACACGAATATCCACGAATAAGAGCAGGGGAATGGCAGCCAAACGACTTATCAAAATCAGAAGGAAGATTCGTGTTCATTCGTGTTCATTCGTGGCTAAAAACATTTTCTTGATAGATAGATGATCCCTATTCTTTATTTCCTTGTTCTTCCATCTCGGCCTTGATGTCGACCAGCGCCCGCCATCGCGGGTCAATCTGCGGCTTGCACTCGCACTGTTCGACGTTCAGATCGGCGCCGCATTGCGGGCACAGCCCGCGGCACTCTTCGCGGCACAATATGCGACTGGGCAGACTCAATTCCAATTGCTCGAGAACCAGTTCGTCCAGATCGATCTGGTCGTTTTCGTAGACGGCGAAATCCAGATCGCGTTCGGACAACTCGCGCTCGTCGGTTTGACCATCGCCGGGCTCGGCTGGCGCATAGAACAGATCGAAAGGAATTTCGACCGGGACCGTAACTTCGTTCAAACACCTGTCGCAAGGAGCGGAGATCCTGGCCTTAATCTCTCCGCGCAGCCGTATGTCCTGCCTGGCGCGCGTCGCGCGGCCATCGACCAGGGGCGGCTCCTTCAAATCGAAATCGTACTCCCTTGTATCCAGTTCGCCCGTCTTGTACTGGCGCTTGAAAGCAAGCCCGTCGGGAGGCATTCGCTCTAGTGAGATGACCATAAATCCCCCTGCCTCGGCAAAGGGCCCAATTATAGTTTTGGCCAGGGGTTTGTCAACCGCGGCTCGCGGTACGGGAATTTCTCAAAAATTCTTTGGGGCATTGAGCTTTTGGTTCGACTTTTGATATGATGATACCGCCACTGATATAAACCCTGTGATCATTTGGCGTAACCCCACTGTCTGAATGTCTGGCAATTCAATTTGCAGATTGCCCTGAACACTCGTTGCCCAACACTGAAGCCTCATAATTGAGCGATCCTTCCTCACAGAAGTAGCAAGGTAGGACTATATGCGTTTCAGGTATAACGAGATCACGGAGATTCTTGCGGAAAGAAAGAATGCTGTGTCGCCGCGAATTTGCATGGCGCTCGCGGCGATCTTCATATCTTTATGTCCTTTGACGGCCAACGCGCAGGCGCGCCGGATCAACGGTTACGCGGTGCAGGTCGCGGCCCTGTCTTCGCGGCGGTCCGCTGACGCGCTGGCGCAGGGGTTGATCGCCCGAGGAATGAACGCGTACTGGGTCGGAGGCGCGTCATATAGCGCGCGCGGATCGGCGGCGCTATATCGTGTGCGCGTAGGGAATTTCCAGACTATTGCGAGCGCCAACACTTACGCGCAGAATCTGCTCGGCGCCGGTTTGGTCGCAGCCTATGCGATTACAGCTTATGAACCTCCCGCTAAAGGCGACCCCATTTCAAATTCAAACTGGAAAATCCAAACCTTCGCTCAAAAGCGCCCTCAAAGAGGAATACAGTTCGGGACCGAATTGATTGACGTGGTCGCCGCCATCGGCTCGCGCGGATGGCTGTTGCTTTCGAGCGAGAGCATAAGTCTGACCTTGCGGAATGGTAACTCCGCGCTCAGTCGCGAACTCGTCAACCTGGCCGACGCCATTGGTTCGCGCGGGTGGGGTTTGAATAACAACATCGCGAAACTCCTGGGCGCCTCCGCGCCAATAAACATCGTCGCGCCAATAAACATCGTCTCGCTGCCGAGCGGAATCCTCACTAGAGGGGCCAACACGCCGCCCACGCCGCCTCCGTCGAACGCAAGTTCCAGTCCGTTGAACGCGACCGCGCCTGAGATCGGCAGGCGCGGCTTGACTCCGACGTCATCGACCTCCAGATCCGGCATCTACAACTCGCCGCCGCGTTTACAAGGCTCTATCGAAATGCGCGGCGGGCGAATGTGGGTGACGCTGCGCAACTCCGACGCTGAGAGAGTTTTCAGCGGCGTCGCGCGCATTTCGCTCAGCGATGATCAAAAGCAGCAGGACGTCACGCCGATAAATATTACCCTGCTGCCGGATAAGGAAGCGATGTTCCCGCTGGACGAAGCGACGCTGACAAATGGCGCCTGGATTTTAATGGTCTATGACCAGAACGGGGTGGCCCGCCTGATTCGCGGCGCGTCTCTTGCTCCGCCCAAGTCGCCCGCGCAGGCTCCCGGCGCCACGAATTCGACGCAGCCTGACGATACGAGTCTTGCGCCGGAAGCGCCGCCGTCATACGTCACCGGCGTTTACGACGCTTCCAACTGGACACAGCCGCAGGTCCCGCCACAAATCCAGAGCGCTGAATCGCAAGTTAATGTCGCGGGTACGCCGGCTGAATCGCAAGTTAATGTCGCGGGTATGCCGGCTGAATCGCAAGTTAATGTCGCGAATACGCAAGACGCCGCCGGCGTTAACAACGGCGGCGCAGGTTCGCCGAACCCGGAGCCTCAGGCCGAAAACGGCCCAGGGCAGGTTGCTGCGACTCTTCGTCAAATCGCGGTCGCCAACGATAACGTGACGCTCGAATTGGAACTCTCGGCGCAGAATCCCCTCAAAAATGTCACGGTCACTTTGCGCGCGGGTGATTTTCAGGACGTCCGCCAAGCGTACATCCCGACGTCACAGGGGCGCGTGCCCTTCCTTGTGCCGGTTAAGTTTGCCACGTCGGGAATTTATTACGAGATTAAAGATGAGGCTCAGCGCATGCTCGCCAGCGGCAACGGCAATCTTCGCAGCCTCGGCAAATGAAGATTGAGGATAGCGGATGAATAGCCACAGAGCCACGGAGACACAGAGAAAGAGAGACGGAGGGAAGGAGGGACGAAGAGAAAATCTGTCCTTCCGTCTCTTCTTCTCTCTGTCTTTCTCTCTTTCGGTCTCTGTGGCTTTGTGGCTGACGATCCTCAATCTTTAGACGATCCTCAATCTTTAGAAGTGGTCTTGACATTTTTCTTGATAGCAGAGAATATTTGCGCCTTAACAAATCCGAAATTTCACAAGCTTCGGGTTCTTCTTCAAAAATGAGCAAGTCTAGGGGCTAAGTAGAAAATTTATCTCCAAAGCGAGGTGGAGGTTTTTTTATATGCCACAACTCTTCACCCGCAGCACGAACACGCTTGCGCGATTGAGCATAGTCGGAGTCATTTTACTTCTTGGGCTGGGCGGTTGGTTAATTCTCGAACTCAATCGCTCACCATTTGTAACAAAAGCGTTCGTGGCGCGGGAGCAGCCGGTTCAATTCTCGCACAAGCACCATGCGGGCGATGACGGGATTGATTGCCGATATTGTCATACAACCGTCGAGACGGCGGCGAGCGCGGGAATGCCAGCGACTAAAACGTGCATGAATTGCCATTCGCAATTATTTGCAAATAGTCCCTACCTGGAAATCGTGCGCGAAAGCTGGCGCACCGGCCGACCGATCAAATGGACGCGAGTACATGACCTCCCTGATTTCGCCTATTTCAACCACAGCATACACGTCAACAAAGGCGTTGGATGTTCCACCTGTCATGGGCAGGTGGACAATATGCCCTTGATGTGGAATATCTCGTCGCTGCAGATGGAGTGGTGTCTCCAATGCCACCGCAACCCTGAAAAGGTTCTGCGGCCTAAGGACGAGATTACCAACATGCAATGGCCTAATAATTTGGATCCTGTAAAGTATCCGAAAGAGAAGTACCCGAATGGTTGGGATCAGGCCAAAGAGGGGCCTGAACTGTTCAAGAAGTACAACATCCAGAAGCCTAATGTGCTGACGAGTTGTTCAACCTGTCATCGTTAATTGAATTGTCATCGGTCAATGGTTTTTAGTCATTGTCGTCAGTCGTTGGCTTTCAGCGCCAATGACTGACGGCCAACGTCCAAAGACAATTGACGAATGACAACGACAAAATATGTCTCATCGAGATCATCACCATGACGTCGCGCCGATACGCGATAAGATTCGTAAGGGCTTAGATAAAAGAAGGGAATTCTGGAGAAGCCTGGAAGAGCTAGCCGACACCGAAAAGTTCCGCGAGTTCCTTCACCGCGAATTTCCCGCCGTCAACCCATCCGAGGCAGACCCATCCTGGCTCGACCCGAGTGGCCGCCGAAACTTCTTGAAGCTGATGAGCGCGTCGCTGGCCTTCGCCGGTCTGACGGCATGCACCAACCAGCCGAAAGAACTCATAGTGCCTTACGTCAAGACGCCTGAGGGGCTGATTCCGGGCAAGCCGCAGTTTTACGCGACGGCGATGCCGCTCGGCGGCGTGGCTTCGGGGCTGCTGGTCGAAAGCCACGAAGGCCGTCCGACCAAGATCGAAGGCAATCCCGACCATCCGGGGTCTCTGGGCGGGACGACGGTTTACGAACAGGCCTCGGTGCTCACGCTTTACGACCCCGACCGCTCGCAGACCATACTCAATCTGGGCGACCCGCGGACCTGGGGCGAATTTCTGAACTGGTTAAGCAAGGCATTGGACGACCAGCGCAAGAAGCAGGGCACCGGATTGCGCATCCTGACCGAGACTTCCACATCGCCAACCCTCGCCGATCAGGTGAACAAGGTGAAAGCCGCGTTCCCGCAAGCGAAATGGCATGTCTATGAGCCGGCCTCACGAAACGGGGCGCGGCTGGGCGCGCAGATGGCCTTCGGCCAGCCGGTCAACACGGTATATCAATTCGACAAGGCCGACGTAGTGCTCTCGCTCGACGCCGACTTTCTGACCAGCGGGCCGGGCAGCGTCCGTTACGCGCGCGATTTTATAAATCGTCGCCGGCTGACCAATGATTCGAAGGAGATGAACCGCCTCTACGTCGCCGAGAGCGCGCTGACGGTGACCGGCGCCAAGGCCGATCACCGATTGCCGATCAAGGCCAGCGACGTCGAGGCTTTCGCGCTCGCCGTCGCGTCCGCGGTCGGGGCCCCCGGCTTGCCGCCGGCCCAGTTGAGCGGAGAAGCCGCGAAATTCGCCGAGGCCGCGGCTAAAGACCTCAAGGCGAATAGCGGCAAGAGCATCGTCATCGCAGGCGAACATCAATCACCGGCAGTCCACGCCATCGCCCATGCGATCAACGCCGCTCTGGGCGCGCCCACGCGCACGCTCTATTACACCGATCCGCTCGAGATCGAACCGGTCGACCAGATCGCCTCGATCACCGATCTGGTCAACGATTTGAACGCGAACAAGGTCGAATTGCTGGTGATTATCGGCGCCAATCCGGCCTACAACGCGCCGATCTTCGGCGGCGGCCATACCTTCCTCGAAGCGATGAAAAAGGCGCCGTTGCGCGTCCACATGGGATTGTTCAACGACGAGACCGCCGCCAATTGCCAGTGGCACGTCTCCGAGGCTCATTACCTGGAGTCTTGGAGCGACGCGCGCGCTTACGACGGCTCGGTCTCGATCATTCAGCCGCTGATCCAACCTCTCTACAACGGCAAATCGCCGCACGAACTGCTCTCCGCGATGCTCGACGAGGGCGGCAAGAACGGCCATGACATAGTCCGCGATTACTGGCGGACGCAGCCGCAATTCGGCGCCGGCAATTTCGACCAGGTCTGGAAGCAGTCGCTTAACGACGGAGTGATCGCGAACTCCGCGGCGCCGCCCAAGACCCTCGCGCTCAAAAGCGACCTGGCCGCCTCAATTAAACCCGCGGCGCCGGGCAAATACGAGATCGTCTTCCGCCTCGACCCGAGCGTGTACGACGGGCGCTTCGCCAACAATGCCTGGCTGCAGGAGCTTCCCAAACCGATCAACAAGATCGCCTGGGACAATTTCGCGATCATCAGCCAGAACACCGCGAACGAGTTGGGGCTGGCGCCGGAAGCAGAGCCGTTCAAGGCCAACGCGAAAATGGTCCGCCTGGTTAATGAGGGACGCGAACTGGAGATGCCCGCGTGGGTTCAACCCGGCCATCCCGACAATTCGGTGACGGTCTATCTGGGCTACGGACGCCAACGCGCGGGCGGGGTCGGCAACGGCGTCGGCTTCGACACTTATTCGATCCGCACCGTCAACACGCCCTTCATCGCCGCCGGAAACGTTCAGCTTGCGAAGGGCGAAGGCGAATACACGCTGGCCGGGCAACAGGAGCATTTCAACATTGACGCGAGCGGCATCGGCGTCGAAGCGTTCATCCCTGAGCGCGACGACTTGACCGATCGCCACATCGTCCGCACGGCGACGCTCGAAGAGTATAAGAAGGACCCGGAGGCTCTGCAGCGCGTCGAGCACAAACCGGGCAGGGAACTGACGATGTATCCCAACTGGGAGTACAACGGCTACGCCTGGGGCATGGCGATCGATATGAACGCCTGCGTCGGATGCAACGCCTGCGTCGTCGCGTGCCAATCCGAGAACAATATCGCGGTCGTCGGCAAGGAGATGGTCATCAGGGGGCGCATTATGCACTGGCTGCGGATTGACACCTATTTCCGCGGCGGGACCTCCAACCCCGAGGTCTTTTTCCAGCCGATGATGTGCCAGCATTGCGAGGACGCGCCGTGCGAGACAGTTTGCCCCGTGAACGCCACGGTTCACGACGCCGAGGGCTTGAACGTGCAGGTGTACAACCGCTGCGTCGGCACCCGCTACTGCTCGAACAACTGCCCGTACAAGGTG
>Ga0137409_10008788_pt1 | contig 10303 bp, 8 predicted proteins | sample CZODoug1_16funga_FD_122059 | JGI IMG/M metagenome (GOLD analysis project Ga0137409, IMG submission 122059) | Vadose zone soil fungal communities from Angelo Coast Range Reserve, California, USA - CZODoug1_16fungal (Hybrid Assembly) | ecosystem: Environmental > Terrestrial > Soil > Vadose zone...
CCCTTTGGAACGAGCGACGACCTCGTGAACGCGATTCGCGAGGCGCGCGGCCCGCGATCGGGGCCGTCCGACTTCGCGCGGCTGTTTCAGGCGCTGCGGATCGTCGTGAACCAGGAGCTCGAGCAGCTCGAGCTCGCGCTGCCGGCGCTCCGCGCCACGCTCGTGCCCGGCGGCCGCATGGCCGTGATCACCTACCACTCGGGCGAGGACCGCATCGTGAAGCACGCGTTCCGCGACTGGAGCCGGTCGTGCGTCTGCCCGCCACGCCAACCCGTGTGCACCTGCCGCGGCCGCGCGCTGGGCCGCCTGCTCACGCGCAAGCCGATCCGTCCGGGGCCCGCCGAGCTGCGCGACAACCCGCGGGCGCGCTCGGCGCAGCTCCGCGCCTTCGAGGTGACAGGGGAAGACGGGGCTGGCGATGGCTAAAGGCCGCCACTGGGTCGCCGTCTGGCTCGTGGCCTTCCTCGTGACCACGTGGCTGGTGTATGCCCGCCAGACCGCCGCCATCCGCGCGGCCGGCGAGCTCGCCGATTTGCGCGCCCGGCGCGCCAACATGGACGGGCATCGCGCCGATCTCGAGCGCCGCATCCGCGCCGCCGAGGGCCGCGCCGTGCTCGTCCCGCGCGCCCAGGCGCGCCTCGGCCTGCACCTGCCGAGCGACAGCGAGATCGTCCTGGTCCCTGCTCCCAGCGGGTCGCGCTAGGGAATGGCCCGGCCCGCGGTCCGCATCCAGGTCGTGGAATTCGGGGTGCTGGTGGGCCTGGCTTTGCTGGTGGGACGCGCGGCGCAGGTGCAGATCCTCCACGGGCGGCGCTGGGCCGAGGAAGCGCAGGCGCAGCGCACCGAGCGGATCGTGCTTCAGGCGCGCCGCGGCGCGCTGTACGACCGCCACGGCACGCCGCTCGCCGTCACGCAGGAGACCTACCACGTGGGCATCGCGCCCAACGAGCTGCGCGACCCGGCGGCCGACGGGGCGCTCATCAGCCGGCGGCTCGGCCTGACGGCGCGCGCCTGGCAGCAGGCGCTGCGCCGGCGGTACGCCTACTTCGCGGGGCCGTACAGCGCGCTCGAGGTGCAGCCCCTGCGGAGTGTGCGGGGCGTGCATCTCGAATCCGTGCTCAACCGGTTCTATCCCGATCCCGCGGTCGCGCGCGCGACCATCGGCCGCGTGGGGGACGACGTCCTGGGCGCCTCCGGACTCGAGCGGACCCTGGACAGCCTGCTGGCGGGCCGGTCGGGCGCCGCGGTCGTGCTGAAGGACCGCGCGGGACGGGAGTACGAGTCGCCGGCGCGGGTGATCGCCCCGCCCGTGCCCGGGCTCGACGTCGTGCTCACGCTCGACGCGGAGCTCCAGGAGATCGCCCAGCGGGCGCTGGACGACGCGCTGCGACGGATGGACGCGGACGGCGGGGATGTCGTGATGCTCGACCCCGGGACGGGCGAAGTATTGGCCCTGGCCTCGCGCCAGCGCGACGGCAGCGCGCGCCCGAGCGCCTTCACCGACACGTTCGAACCCGGCTCGCTGGCGAAGATCTTCGCCGCCGCCGCCTTGCTCTCGCTGCGCCGCGTGTCGCCCACGGACCACGTGTCGGGGGAGGGGGGCAAGTGGCGGGTGCTCGGTCGGACGATCACCGACGAGGACCCGCAGCCCTCGCTCACGATGGCCGACGCCATCCGCGTGTCCAGCAACATCGCCATCGCGAAGTTCGCGGCGCGGCTCACGCCGGCGGAGCAGTACGCCACCCTCCGGGACTTCGGGTTCGGGGCGTTCACGGGGATCGAGTTCCCCGCGGAGGCCACCGGACGCCTGCGGCCGCCGTCCGAGTGGACGCGCCCCAGCGCCGCGAGCCTCGCCATGGGCTACGAGCTGTCGGTCACGCCGATCCAGGTGGCGATGGCGTACGGGGCGCTCGCGAACGACGGTCTCCTGCTCCAGCCCACGCTGATCCGCGAGGTCCGCAGCGCGAGCGGCGGCGTGCGCTACCGACATCGCCCGGAGCCGGTGCGCCGCGTCGTCTCACGAGAGGTGGCGGTGGCGTTGCGGAACCTGCTGCGCGGCGTCGTTGAGCACGGCACCGGAGCCGAGGCGGCGCTCACGAACTTTCCCGTGGCGGCGAAGACGGGGACGGCGCGCCGCGTGGTGAACGGCCGCTACGCGGCGGGTGAATACACCGCCTCGTTCGCCGCGCTGTTCCCCGCCGACCAGCCGCAGCTCGTGCTGGTCGTGAAGATCGACAACCCGCACAAGGGAAGCTACTTCGCCGCCCAGACGGCGGCCCCGGTCACGCGCTCCATGCTGGAGCAGGCGCTCGCGGCCCGCACAGTGGCGCTCGACCGCGCCCGGCTCTCCACCGCCGCGCCGCACGCCGCCGCCGCGCCCGTCGACGACGATGGCGGCCTGGTGCCGTACGTGGTCCCCTGGCCGTATCAACCCGACAGCGCCGGCGTCGGGCCGCGCCGGGCCGTCCCCGACGTGGCCGGGTTCGGCATGCGGGAGGCCGTGCGCACCCTGCACCGGCGCGGGTTCCGCGTGTCGCTCCGGGGCTGGGGTGTCGCGGAGCACACCTGGCCGGCGGCGGGCGACAGCGCGGCCGCGGGCTCGATGGTCACACTGTTCGCCGACCCACACGCGGCCGACCGCCTCCGCTCCCGTGGCGCTGCTGCTCCCCGCCGCGGGTCGCGGCGATGAACCGGCTTCAGGGCGTGGTTGCCGCGCTCGAGCGCGCGCAGCTGCTCGTCGAAATGCCCGACCTGCACACCTGGCCCGACATCACGGGCCTCACGGCGGACAGCCGGAGGGTGGCGCGCGGGATGCTGTATTGCGCCGTGCACGGGTCGGTGCAGGACGGGCACGAGTTCGTGGTGGCCGCGCGCGAGCGGGGGGCAGCGGCCGCGCTGGTCGAGCGGGAGCAGGCGGTGGATCTGCCGCAGATCCTGGTGCGCGACGGGCGGCGCGCCGCTGCCGTGGCGGCGGAAGCGTGGTACGACCGCCCCGCGGCGAAGCTCGATCTGGTCGGCGTCACGGGAACGAACGGCAAGACGACTTCGGTCACGCTGCTGCGGCACGTCCTGTCGGCGCTCGAGCCGACGGGCTCGATCGGCACGCTGGGCGCGTTCGATGCGGCGGGCGATCCCGTGCCGAGCGAGGCCGGCAACCTCACCACGCCCGGGCCGATCGATCTCCAGGCGACGCTCGCCGCGCTCGTCGCGCGCGGCGCGCGCGGCGCGGCGATGGAGGTCTCCTCCCACAGCCTCGATCAGGGACGGGTGGACGGACTCGTGTTCCGCGCCGCCGTCTTCACCAACCTCACGCGCGACCACCTCGACTACCACAAGACGCTCGACGATTACTTCCGCGCTAAGGCGAAGCTCCTCCAGTATGTCGCGCCGGACGGGCTCGAGGTGGTGAACGCCGATGATCCCGCGTGGTTGCGGCTGCGGCGCGAGCACCGCCGCGTGACGTTCGGTGAGCGTGGCGGCGATGTCACCGCGCGGCGCGTCACGCAGGACGCCGCGGGCTCCCGCTTCGAGCTGGTCACGTCGATGGGGCGCGCGGACGTACGGCTGCCGCTGCTCGGCCGCTTCAACGTCGCCAACGCCCTGGGCGTGGCGGCGTGTGCGTGGGGACTGGGCGTCCCGGTGGAGACCGTTGCCGAGCGGCTGACGCAGGCACCGCAGGTCCCGGGCCGGATGGAACGGATCGCCGAGCGGCCGTGCACCGTGCTGCGCGACTATGCGCACACGCCAGACGCGCTCGAGCGGGCGCTCGAGACGCTGCGCCCGCTCACCAAGGGGCGGCTCATTATCGTGTTTGGCGCAGGCGGCGATCGCGACCGCGGCAAACGCGCCCCGATGGGCACGGTGGCCGTGCGCCTCGCGGACATCGCGATCGTTACCTCCGACAATCCGCGCACCGAGGATCCGGAGAAAATTCTCGACGACGTGGAAGTCGGAATGGCTGGGAAGCCGCACACCCGAGAGATCGACCGCCGGCGCGCCATCGCCCACGCCCTCGAGCTGGCGCGGCCGGGGGACACAATGCTCCTGGCCGGGAAAGGGCATGAGACCTACCAGGTGATCGGGACGGAAAAGCAGCCGTTCGACGAGCGGGCGATCGTGCGGGAGCTGGGGGCCTCGTGACCATCTGGACGAGCGCGCGGGTCGCGGAAGCGCTCGGCGTGCGCGCGCCGGCCAAGCTCACCTTCAGCGCCGTCGCCACTGACACCCGAGACCTGAAACCCGGCGCCTTGTTCGTCGCCCTCAAGGGCGATCGGTTCGACGCTCACGCGTTCCTCGATCAGGCGAGAGCCAAGGGCGCGGCGGCCGCCGTGGTGCGCCGCGGCACGCCGCCCGTGGACGGGTTGCCGTATTTCGAGGCCGCCGACACGCTCGCCGCGCTGGGGCACCTGGCGCGCGCCCGGCGCCGGTTGCTGTCGCCCGGGAGCCCGGTCGTGGCGGTGACGGGCTCGAGCGGGAAGACCAGCACCAAGGAAATGATCCGCGCGGTGCTGGCCACCACCTACCGGGTGCACGCGACCAGTGGCAACCTCAACAACCTCGTGGGAGTGCCGCTCACGATCCTCGCCGCTCCCGACGACGCCGAGGCGCTGGTGGTGGAAGCGGGCGCGAGCGTGCCGGGTGAGATCCCCCGGTTGCGCGAGGTGATCGAGCCGACCATTGCGGTGATCACCAATGTCGGCTACGCGCACGTGGAAGGCTTCGGCTCACTGGCCGGGGTAATGCAGGAGAAGGTCGCCCTGGTCGAGGGGGCGCGCATGGCCGTGGTCGGGACCGACCCGCCCGAGCTCGCGAGCGAAGCGCGGCGCCGAGCGCCGACGGTCGTCGCGGGGACCGGCGTCGGCGCGCAGGTGCGGCCCGACGCCGCGGAGCTCGACGACGAGGGCCACCCCCGCATCACCTGGCGGGGGCATACCGTGACGCTGCCGGTGGTGGGGTTCCACCAGATCGAAAACGCCATGTTGGCGCTCGCGGTGGGGCGGGAGGCGGGCGCCGACCCGGCGCGCGCTGTCGGGGCGCTCGCCGGGGTGCGGCTCCCGGCTGGGCGGGGCGCGGTGCTCTCGCTCGGCGGCCTCACGGTGATCGACGACACGTACAACGCGAACCCGGGCTCGCTGCGGTGGGCGCTGAAGCTCGCCCACTGGCTCGCCGAGCGGCGGCGGCAGCCGCTCGCGGTGGTGGTGGGCTCGATGTTGGAGCTGGGACCGGAGAGTGCCAGATTGCATGCGGCGGCCGCCGCGGAGATCGCCGCGCTCCGGCCGGCGCTGGTCGCCGCGGTGGGCGAGTTCGTCCCGGCGTTCGAGCCGCACCGCCCGGCGCTCGGGGACCGGCTCATCACGGCGCCGGACGCGGATGCGCTGGGCCCGCGGCTCAAGGCGGCTCTCACGGGCCACGAGATCGTCCTGCTCAAAGCGTCCCGCGGGGTGGCGCTCGAGCGGGTGCTGCGGCACCTGAACTGAGGATCGCACGTGCTTTATCACTTGCTCGCGCCGCTCGCAAGACAGCACATCCTGTTCAACCTGTTCAACTACATCACGTTTCGCGCGGCGTGCGCGATCGTGACGGCGCTCTTGCTCGCGTTCCTGTGCGCGCCCACCATCATCCGGCGGCTGCGCGAGCACAACGTCGGACAGGTGATTCGCGCCGAGGGACCGGCCAGCCACCACACCAAGCGCGGTACGCCGACCATGGGCGGGCTGATCATCATCCTCGCCACGGTCGTGCCGACCCTCCTGTGGGCGCGGCTCGACAGCCCGTACGTCGTGTTCGCCGTCCTGGCCATGCTGTGGATGGGGGCGATCGGGTTCATCGACGATTACCTGAAGATCGTGCGCGGCAAGTCCCAGGGGCTCGTGGCGCGATGGAAGCTGATCGGCCAGGTCACGTTCGGGGTGGCGCTGGGGATCGCGTTGCTGGTGTGGCCGCTGGCGCCGAACCTGGAGCCCGCCTCGACGCAGTTGCCGCTCATCAAGTACCGGCTGCTCTATTTCGCGCCCTGGTTGTACGTGGTGTTCGTCACCTTGGTGGTGACGGGAACCTCGAACGCCGTGAACCTCACCGACGGGCTGGATGGTCTGGCGGCGGGGTTGACGGCCATCGTCGCCGGCGCCTTCGCCATCTTCGCGTACCTGTTCGGACGGTTCGACGCGGCGCACTACCTCGGTGTGTACTTCCTTCCCGGCGCCGGCGAGCTCGCCATTTTCTGTGGCGCGCTGGCGGGCGCGGCGCTGGGGTTCTTGTGGTTCAACGCGCATCCGGCGCAGGTCTTCATGGGCGATACCGGCTCCCTCGCCATCGGAGGGGCGCTCGGCAGCGTGGCCATCATGCTCAAAGCGGAGTTCCTGCTGCTCATCGCGGGCGGCGTGTTCGCGGCGGAAGCCGTCTCGGTGATCCTCCAGGTGTGGGTGTACCGCTGGCACAAGCGTCGACGCGGCAAGGAGTACGCCGACGCCCACCGGGTGTTTCGCATGGCGCCGCTGCACCACCACTTCGAGAAGCTGGGTTGGGCGGAGCCGCAGGTCGTGATGCGGTTCTACATCCTCGGGGTGATGTGCGCGGCGATCGCGCTCGCGACGTTGAAGGTGCGATGATTCCCGAGGCGTGGCGGGGGAGCGGCGTCGTGGCGGTCATCGGGCTGGGGAAAAGCGGGGTGGCCGCCACCCGGCTACTCGCGCGCGAAGGCGTGCGGGTGTATGCGAGCGACGCGTCGGATCACCCGTACGGGGGCGATGCCCTCGAGGCGTTGCGGGAGTTGCGTGGCGTGGCGCTGGATGTGGGACGCCACGACCTGGTGCAGATCCGCGGGGCCGCGGCCGTGATCGTCTCTCCCGGTGTGCCGCCCGAGGCGCCGCCGCTCGCGGCGGCGCGCGAGGCCCGCGTCCCGATCCTGTCCGAGATCGACCTCGGCTTCCAGGCGCTGGCCGGATCGGGCACGCGCTGCATCGCCGTCACGGGGACGAACGGCAAGACGACCACCACCGCGCTGGTGGCGCATCTGCTGCGCGCGGCGGGGCTCCACGCGGAGGCGGCGGGAAACATCGGCCGGCCGCTCGCGGACATCGCCCTGGAGAACGACCGCTACCAGTGGCTCGCGGTCGAGGTCTCGTCGTTCCAGCTGCACGACAGCCCCCACTTCGCACCGGACATCGGCATCCTCACGAACCTCGCCCCCGACCACCTGGATCGCTACGCCAGCGTGGAGGCCTACTACGCGGACAAGCGGCTGCTGTTTCGCAACGCCGGCCCCGACCACGTGTGGGTGCTCAATGGGGACGAGCCGGGGGTGCTCGAGCTCGCGGCCGGCGCGCCGGGCCGCCGGGCGCTGTTCTCACTGCGGCGTCCCGCGGACGGGTGGTACGACGCGGCGGCGCGCCGCCTGGAGCTGGGGCGTGACGCCCTACTGGCGCGCGCGGAGCTCGGGCTCCTGGGCGACCACAACGTCGCGAATGCGCTCGCCGCCGCGCTCGCGGTGCGGGAAGCGGGTGTGACTCCGGCCGTCATCGGGCAAGGACTGCGCTCGTTTCGCGCGCTGCCGCACCGGCTCGAGCCGGTGCGCGAGGTCGGCGGCGTCCGCTGGATCAACGACTCGAAGGCCACGAACATCGCCTCGACCGTGGTCGCGGTGGAAGCCATGGACCGGCCGTTCGTGCTGCTGCTCGGCGGCCGGCACAAGGGAGAGCCATACACCCGGTTGGCGCCGCTGCTCAAAGAAAAGTGCCGGCTAGTGATCGCGTACGGCGAGGCGGGACCGCTCGTGGCGCAGGACCTGGGCGGCCAGGTGCCGCTCGAGCGCGGGACGACGTTCGAGGATGTGGTCGCGCGCGCGCGCCGGGCGGCGCGGCCGGGCGACGCGGTGCTGTTGTCCCCCGCGTGCTCGAGCTACGACATGTTCAAGAATTACGAGGAACGGGGTGCGACGTTCCGGAAGCTCGTGGAGCAAATGTGAAGGACACGCGCTGGGAGACCCGCCTGCTGGCGCTCGTCGCGGCGATCCTCGTCGTGTTCGGGCTGACGGCGGTGTACGGCGCCTCGAGCCTGTTGACGATCTCGGGCGGGCAGGTGGGCTCGAGCTTCGCCCTCAAGCAGGCGCTCGGGGCGGCGGTCGGTGGGATCGTCGCCGCGCTGCTGGCGCGCTCGGACTACCGCAAGTGGCAGCAGGCCGCGTGGCCGGTGCTCGCGGTCGTGGCGGTGCTGCTGCTCCTCCCGCTGCTCCCGTTCACCGAGCGCATCGCTCCCAGCATCAACGGTGCCCGGCGCTGGGTGAACCTCGGATTCGTGACCGTGCAACCCTCCGAGCTCGCCAAGTTCGCGGTCGTGGTCTGGACGGCCATGCTCGCGGCCAAGAAGGGCGAGCGGATCCGGACGTTCCAATATGGGGTGCTGCCCTTCATCGTCGTGCTGGCGCCGCTCGTCGCGTTGATCTTCCTCGAGCCGAATCTCTCGATGGCCCTGCTGGTCGGGCTGCTCGCGGGGATCGTGTTGTTCACCGCCGGCGCGCGCATCGGCCACTTCCTCGCGGTTGCCGTCGTCGCCACGCCCATCCTGTTCGGCGCAGTGGCGAGCGCGCAATACCGCCTCGCGCGCGTCGTCACGTTCCTGAACCCCGGGAGCGCGCCCTCCGAGGCGACGTGGCAGGTGCACCAGTCGCTCGTCGGGATGGGAGCGGGGCGGCTGTTCGGCGTCGGCTTGGGGCAGGGGCAGCAGAAACTCGGCTACCTGCCGTATGCCTATTCGGACTTCATCTTTTCGACGATCGGCGAGGAGTGGGGCTTTCTCGGCGTGCTCGCGATCATCGTGCTGTTCGGCACGTTCGCGTGGCTCGGCTTCCGCATCGCGAAGTCGGCCGGCGACGCGTTCGGCCGGCTGCTCGCCGTGGGGCTCACCGGGATGATCGGGATCACCGCGGTGCTGCACGTCGGCGTAACGCTCGCGCTCCTGCCGGCCACCGGCATCACCCTGCCCTTCATTTCCTACGGACGCTCGAGCCTGTTCGTCGCATTGCTGGCGACGGGCGTGTTGATCAGCGTCGGGCGCGGCCGGCGGGCAGCGGGCGCGTGAGGCGATGAAGGTCCTACTCGCCGGAGGTGGCACCGGCGGCCATCTCATGCCCGCGCTCGCACTCGCGCAAGCGCTGCGTCAGGCGCGACCCGATATCGAGCCCGTGCTGGTCGGCGCGGAGCGGGGCATCGAGGCGCAGGTGCTGCCGCGCCATCCGTTCCGCCATCACCTCCTGCCAGTGGAGCCGATCTACCGGCGGACCTGGTGGAACAACGTGCGTTGGCTGCTGATCGCGGGACGCGCGTGGCGCGCCGTGGGCCGCGTGCTCGACGCCGAGCGGCCGGTGATCGTGGTCGGAACCGGAGGCTACGCCGCGGGCCCGGTCGTGTGGCGCGCGCAGCAGCGCGGCGTCCCCACCGTGCTGCAGGAGCAGAACGCATTCCCGGGCCTCGCCACGCGCTGGCTCGCGCGGCGCGCCCGGCAGGTGCATCTGGGGTTTCCCGAGGCGCAGCAGCGCCTGCGCGTCGGCGCGCGCACGGCGGTGTTCGCGCTCGGCAACCCGATCTGCGTGCCCGAGCCGGGAAGTCGCGACGCCGCACTCGTCGAGCTCGGGCTCGCCCCCGAGCGTCCCACGCTGCTCGTGTTCGGCGGCAGCCAGGGCGCGCGGGCGATCAACTACGCGGTCGCCGGCGCGCTCGAGCGCCGCTTATTCGACGAAGTCAACGTCGTGTGGGGGACGGGGACGGCGCACGCCGGGGCGCTGGCGCGCTACGCCGTGCCGGGGCGGGTGCTGATACGCGGCTTTTTCGATCCGATGGCCCTGGCCTACCGAGCGGCGGATCTGGTGGTCGCGCGGGCGGGCGCGATGACCGTCGCCGAACTGTGCGCTTGGGGTAAGCCGAGCATCCTCGTGCCGCTCCCCACCGCCGCGGCCGATCACCAGACGTACAACGCGGCGGCGCTCGCGGCGGCCGGCGCCGCCATCCCCCTTTCGGAGGAGGGGCTCACCCCGTACACCTTGGCCCACGAGGTGACCGCGCTGATCGCCGACCGCGCCCGACTCGAGTCGCTCAGCACCCTGGCACGGGGTCGCGGGCACCCCGACGCGGCCCGGGAAATCGTGTCGAAGATTTTGACACTTATTCCGTGAAACATTGGTGGTCTCTTTCGCAAGTTTCGTAGATTCGCTATATTAGCCCCCCACTAATGAACTTGTTTACCACGGTGGATCCCCGCCCGATCCACTTCATGGGGATCGCCGGAGCCGGCATGAGCGGCTTGGCCCTCC
>Ga0137409_10008789_pt1 | contig 10303 bp, 9 predicted proteins | sample CZODoug1_16funga_FD_122059 | JGI IMG/M metagenome (GOLD analysis project Ga0137409, IMG submission 122059) | Vadose zone soil fungal communities from Angelo Coast Range Reserve, California, USA - CZODoug1_16fungal (Hybrid Assembly) | ecosystem: Environmental > Terrestrial > Soil > Vadose zone...
TTCAGAAGACGGGCTATGTCGATCCCAAAAAGCTCATCATCATGGGCGCCAGCTACGGCGGCTACATGAGTATGATGGCCGTCACCAAAGCCCCGGAAGTCTGGGCCGCCGGCGTGCCCATCGTTCCCTTCGTCAACTGGTTCACCGAGATCGAAAACGAAGACCCGTCGCTGCAACAGTGGGACCTAGCCACCATGGGCGATCCAAAAAAAGAAGAAGACAAACCGTTACTGCGCGACCGCTCGCCGATTTTCTTCGTCGATAAAATCAAAGCTCCGCTGTTCCTGCTAGCCGGCGGCCACGACCCCCGCTGCCCAAAATCCGAAGCCCAACAGGTAGCCGATGCCGTAAAGAAAAACGGCGGCGAAGCCGACCTCAAGATTTACGAAAACGAAGGCCACGGCTTCGCCCGGGTAGAGAACCAAATCGATGCTTATCGGCGGGTGGCGGAGTTTCTCAAAACCAAGGTGCCGCCGCAGGATTGCAGTTGCGCCGTGGAACCCTAGGTAAAGTTTAGAGGTTGAGCGTTGGCCATTGCACGGTGTAAGGAATGCGGATTTCCCGAAGGAAGAGGCGGTAATGTTTACTCGCCCATTCCCCCATCATCCTACAAACTATCCGAACAGCGGAATTGTTTGTGGAACCGCTAGTTGCAGCAGGCCTGCACTCATATGGCTTCTCGAACAAGAAGCGGCCCAATACCAACGTGGTGTGAGGGTCTTCGAGATTACTGGTGGAGCTCGTTTTGCCAAATTCCGGGTGGATGAGGTGAAGTGATGACCCTTCGAGTGCTACTGGTTGCTGGGATACTCGTGGGCTCAGCGGTCGCTCAAGACGATCAAGCCCCAGATGCCTAATCCAGTTTTCATGTTCGCCATCCTTCCTTCTCATGAAAGGATGGCAATCCGCGCGCCACCATACGTCGCAGCCGGGACCGGTCTGAAGAGTGTGACCGACGTCTGCTCCGCGCCGCAGTGTTCGCACATGATGTGCGTGAACACGCACTTCTCATGTCGCTTTCTACGCAACGGCCGGAATGTAGGCCGGCCACGGTTTTGCCGCCTGCACAGCTATGAGAGGCGAACGATGAGAGGCTCGTTAGTTGCGAGTACTGCGACAGCGATGGTCCTCCTGGCGGCGACAGCCCGCGGACACGCGCTTCGCCTGCACCTGGATACGACGCCCTTGCTTTCGGATTGTTGGTGATAGGTGAGGCTTCGACACAACTCCATCGACCTCTCCAAGTCTCGTGCGGGTCTCGGATGGCGCCGCGATCGCATCGATGACGAGAAGGACATGCTGACGCCAAGGCCGACGCTAACCAAACTCGTGCAACGTATTCGAGCAGAATTCGATGAGGCGCCGGGCCTCGACATCACTGTGGACCAAGGCGTGCGGTTTTGGGCCCTCGACGCGGAGACCTGCGAGCATGTACTGACGCGGCTCCACGAGATGGGGTTTCTTCTGAAAACACATGACGGGCACTATCGACGACGAACGGGATGAGGTGTCGCGTTTGGCAAGCTCATCGCCGCAGAGTGGAACCTCTTCTCATCGGCCGCGACCATTGATCCACGAGCCGCGCTGCCCGGCGCGCGTTCGAGCACGCCGAAACACCGTCAATTACTAATGGCCACACGGCGCTCCCGTGAAGCCAAGAACGTAGCAATCGCGGATCGTCAATCACCTTGTCGAACACTCCGGAAATGTCGGACGGTGATGCTGCGCTCACCAATACGCACACTGCGCGAGTCCACGCAATCGCTCGCGCAGCGTTCTGTTCATCTTCGCGCCAGTTGTCGCGGGCGAATGTCGGCATCCGTGTTGCCCATCTGCTCTGCGGAGACATTGAAGGGATTACAGGAGGTCGTCATGAAACGCTCAATCGCAGTTGTCATCGCAGCGTTGGTCATCGTCGGCGCAGGTCGCGCGGCCGCGCAGGAGGTGACACCAGGACCGGGCACGATCGAAATCACGCTCATCCCCGGCGGAGCCACGTTTTACACCAGCACCGATACCGCCCCAGAGTTCGGCAACTACACGTTCGGGGCCGGCGCCACCTACGCGATCAACCGGATCCTAGGCGTCGAAGGCGAGGTCGCCGGGACCGTCGGCATCTCCCAAGACCTGGCGTTCGGCAGCGCGACGACGAGTCAGAAGAGCCCGGACACGCTCAACTACTCGGCGAATCTCGTCGTGTCGGCGTCGACGCACACGTCCCTCGTTCCGTATGTTACCGGGGGGGTTGGGGGTCTCACGATGTTCGAGCGAGCCTCGCTCGGCGTCAGGGACACCGGGACGTTTCTCACGGGCAACGTCGGCGGCGGCGTCAAGTGGTATGCGTCGAACGGCCGGTGGGGACTGCGCGGTGATTACCGATTCACGGCGGTGCGCGACAAGGATGACGCGCCATCGTTCTTCGGTCGCGACACGCGCTACGGCCACCGTGCGTACGGCGGCCTCATCATCAACGTCGTTCGATAAAGATGCCCGTGATCGGCCTGACAGTTGCGCTGGCCGTCGCGCCGTCAGAAACGCCGGTCAGCGCACAATTGTTAGCTGCGTCGGGTGTCGTCCTCGTTCCATTCGGCTCATGACATCGGTCGTCGAGTGCGCGGGGACGGGCAGGAGCACGTCTCACTTACTGGAGGACTAAATGATCATTCTTCGTCAGCAAATGCGTTCCAAGTCCGAGCGGACCGACGACGTGTTGGCCGCCCTCGCCGCGATCATCCCTGGGGCGCGAGCCACGCAGGGCGTCATTAGCCTCGACATCGCACGCGACCTCCTCGACCCCGATTCGTTCGTCGCGACCGGGATCTACGAGGACGGCGCGGCGCTCGAACGTCAGGAGTCGGCTCCCGAGGTCCACAGGGCGATGGCGATGTTTTCGGAGGCGCTGGCGGCGCCGCCCGATCGAACGATCTACGACGCGTCGCGCGCCCCGGCACTCGTCTGAGCTCCTCCGTGCGTACGGCGGCCTCATCATCAACGTCGTTCGATAAAGATGCCCATGATCGGCCTGACAGTTGCGTTGCCGTCGCGCCGATCGTCGTCCCTAACGTCGACGACACGACGAACTGTCTCCAGGCCCGTTGCCTGGTTGGCGTCAGATCATGAGCTGAACGGTGAACGTCGGAGGAGTGGCAACCTCCGTCCACGACGGTCGCGCGCACCGGTTAGAAGACGGTCGACACCGGCAACGTAGCGGTCACCTCGTCGTGGGCCATCGCGGCTATGTTATGAACACGATCGTCACTGGCGCCGTCGCGCGCAGTCCCCGTCACAGTATTTCCCTCCCCCCGCGGAGCCACCCATGGGAAGCCGACTAATCTGCTTAATGGTGGTCGTCATTTATGACTATATATGACGTACATCATGTATAGTGTTCGAGAGCCGTAAAAAAGAGAACATCCGTGAGAGTCACCCGCGACGCAAGCCGCGCAGCACCAGCAGCAGATTCTGGGCGTCGGCGCACCCTCTTTCGACCTTCGGGCGGTGACGGTCTTCAATTGACTTGATAAGGAGCGACCATGTCGAGGGCCGTCATCGCAGGATACGCGCGTACGCCGTTTCATTTCGCTCGCAAGGGAAAGCTCGCGGCCGTCAGGCCAGACGACCTCGCAGCCATCGCGTTAAGAGGTCTGGTGACTCGTCTGGGGCTCGAGCCTGCACTCGTCGAGGACGTCCTGATGGGATGCGCGTACCCCGAAGGCGAGCAAGGCACGAACGTTGCGCGGATCGCGACGCTCCTCGCGGGATTTCCGGATACCGTTGCCGGCGCGACCATCAATCGTTTCTGCGGCTCGTCGATGACGGCCGTCCACTACGCGGCCGGCCAGATTGCTATCGGCGCAGGCGAGGCATTTATCTGCGCAGGCGTCGAGTCCATGACGCGGGTGCCACAGGGCGGCTTCAGCTTCTCCCCGAATCCACGGTTCAGAGGGCCGAATACACCGGTCGCGGAGTTTCCGATCGAGATGTACGTCTCCATGGGCCAGACCGCGGAAAACGTAGCCGCCTGCTACGGCATTTCACGAATAGATCAGGAGACATTTGCCCTAGCCTCCCAGCAGAAAGCAGCAGCCGCGGTTGCAGGAGGAAGGCTGTCGGCCGAGTTGGTTCCCGTGGGGATCCCAGACGGCATCGTCGACGCCGACGGGTGCCCACGACCGCTGACCACGCTTGCGGGGCTGGCGCAGCTCAAGCCCGCGTTCGGCGGTACGGTGACGGCCGGCGCCGCGTCCCCGCTGACCGACGGCGCTGCGGCGGTTCTGATCTGCTCCGAGGCGTTCGCCGATCGACATCACCTTGACATCCTGGCGCGCATCCGCACGGCGGCGGTGGCCGGCTGCGCGCCGGAGATCATGGGCATGGGTCCAGTCCCGGCGACGCGCAAAGCCCTGGCGCGCGCCGGGCTGACGATGGCCGATATCGATGTGGTGGAGCTGAACGAAGCGTTCGCAAGCCAGGCGGTTGCGTGCATGCGTGAACTTGGCATCTCGCTCGAGCGAACGAACATCGACGGCGGCGCCATCGCGCTCGGGCATCCGCTGGGCGCTACCGGCGCCCGCATCACCGGCAAAGCCGCCCAAATCCTGAGACGCGAAGGCAAACGCTACGCGCTCGCGACACAGTGCATTGGCGGCGGCCAGGGCATCGCTACTGTGCTGGAAGCCGCGTGAGCTTTGAATCTCGACGTGATTCTCGCCGCGTCGTCGTCACCGGCATCGGTCTCGTCTCACCCTCTGGCCTTGGAACTGAGGAGACCTGGCAGTCGATTCTGGCGGGGCGATCGGGGATTGCGCCCATCACGCTGTTCGACGCCTCTCGCTACTCGACTCGGTTTGCCGGCGAAGTGAAGGGGTTCGACCCGCTTGTCTGGCTCGACAAGAAGGACCTCAAGAAATGCGGCCGCTTCATTCAGTTCGCCCTGGCCGGCACCTCAATGGCGATCGCCGCGAGCGGGCTTCACATTCATCCGGGGAACGCGGCTCGTGTGGGCGTGACGATCGGGAGTGGCATCGGCGGCTTTGAGGTCATTGAACGCGAGCACCAAGTCCTGCTCACACGCGGCCCCGAGCGCGTGTCACCTTTCTTTATCGTTGCCGCGCTGGTGAATCTCGCCGCGGGCCAAGTGGCAGTGCGGTTCGGCGCGAAGGGCCCCAACTCCGCAGTTGCAACGGCGTGCACGACGGGCGCGCACGCGATCGGCGACGCGTTCCGGCTGATCCAGAACGGCTACGCGGACGCGATGATCTGCGGCGGCACTGAAGCGGCGGTTACGCCAATGGGCATCGCCGGTTTTGCCGCAATGCGCGCGTTGTCGACTCGAAACGACTCGCCTGAGCAGGCGAGCCGGCCATGGGATCAACAGCGCGATGGGTTCGTCGTCGGGGAAGGCGCTGGCATTCTGGTTCTGGAAGAACTCGAGCAGGCGACTCGACGCGGTGCGCCGACCTTGGCGGAGCTAGTTGGCTATGGTATGACCTCCGACGCGCATCACGTGACCACGCCGCCTGAAAACGGTGAAGGCGTCGCTCGTGTCATGACGGCAGCACTAGAGGACGCCGGCCTGCGGCCACATCAGGTTCAATATCTCAACGCGCACGCCACATCAACGCCTCTCGGCGATCGCGCCGAAACCGCGGCCATCGAACACGTGTTCGGCAGGGCCGCGCGCGGCCTTGCCGTCAGCTCGACGAAGTCGATGACCGGCCATCTGCTGGGCGCTGCCGGCGCAGTCGAAGCGGGCTTGACGGTCCTCGCCCTTCGAGATCAGGTCGCCCCTCCGACTATGAATCTCACGACGCCGGATGCCGACAACGCTTTGAATCTGATCGTGCATCGGGCGGCGCCGATGCCGATTATGTATGCCATGACAAATTCTTTTGGCTTCGGCGGGACCAACGCCAGTCTCATCTTCTCATCGCGTCCCTGATTCGTCATCGCGGCGCGCGCGCTGCTCGTCCCGTGACGAGCCACGTGATTCGTTCGGCTCAGCAAAATCGACAGGCCGCTTTCGCGACGAATTCGGAAACCGGCCCATCCGCGGGAGCGCGTAGTTCGTTCGAGTCCAGAGAGCGACTCACCGCTTCTCGCCCGCTTTGATACCTCGCGATTTCAAGCCGTTTTTTCGCCGCACGCCTCGTTCGCTGCGCACCGACCTGGCCTCCTCGCGCATCTGGCAAATCAGCTCGGTGCGGTCCGTGTCTGCAGGGAACGAAGTTCCAGGAAACACCGGACCCCGTTCTTCAGGCGATCCAGCCGCAACAGTTCTTCTAGGCGGAAGGCGGAAGAGGGTTTGCTGATAGTCGCGGCCGTCCGACGACGCTATCTCCTGAAAGGTGTCGCCAAGAACGGCCTTGGGCAAGGCCCACTCCAAGAGCCTGATCACGTGGTCGAATCGATTACGGGGCACCTCTCGCGAAGGATGCTCGAGCACTATTCGCACATCCGCCTGAAGGCCAAGAAGGCCGCACTCGATCGGCTTGATGGGTCGACGAAAGGCGCCTCGATCAAGCGGGCGAAGTAGGTTTACAGTGGATCAGTGGCCGCATACGGAGTGCCCGCTGGCAACGCACCGATTTGCTGCATGAGCGTCATTCGGTCGGGAGAGACCCAGAACTCGGCGACCTGCCCGTTGGTGACGCGCATGACGCCGACCCCGGTCATCGAGATGTGCCGCCCGCTCGCCGGGATTCCCATGAATTCCGCTCCGGTGTGCGTGCCTTCGTATCTGCACCGAAAAGCCACTTTCTCGCCCTCTGCGATCAACTCGTCGAGCGGGTGCGAGAGATCGGGCAACGCGTTGAAGAACATGGCCGCGAATTGCTTCGTTGCTTCTAGATCCATCGGTGGAAACCCGGCGACGTAGAAAGTGAAGCGATCGGCGCACAGGTCGACAGGCGTGGCCTTCCGGCGGTCCAGCTCCTCGAAATAGCGACGCACGACTCGCTTGTTCTCTTCTGACATGATCGTCCTCCTACCTGGTTCAACCGGCGAGCACTCTCGACTGAGCCAACGCAACCGCGTCGGCACCCGCTGGGAATCGAAGCTGCCGCGACGGATCGTTCGCGGCGCGAAACACCGCCTCGGCGACGTCGGATTCTTTCGTCACAGTCGTGACTTGCGCAAAGGCAGCGAGGATGGGCTTCGCGAAGGTCGCGTATGCCTCGGGAAACAATCCTTCCATGCGCGCTCCGCCGTTACTCGTAAAGCGGGTGGTCGGGGCGTAGCCCGGCTCAACGAGCTTGACCCGCACGTTGAACGCCTCGAGCTCGTGCGCGAGTGATCCGGTGAACCCTTCGATCGCCATCTTGCTCGCGGTGTACGCCGCCGCCAGCGGCATCGGCGCCAACGTCACGCTCGACGTCACGTTCACGACCACGCCGGACCTCCGCGTGCGAAGCTGAGGCAGCACCGCCTGCGTCATCGCCATCACGCCGAAGGTGTTGGTCTCGAACACCTCGCGGACCGTGGCCATCGGCGTGGCCTCGAAGACGCCGATGACGCCGATGCCCGCGTTGTTGACGAGGACGTCAAGGGGCCCGGACGCCTCGATCGCGGCAGCGATGCTCCGGGGCTCGGTCACGTCGAGCGGCAGGACGCGTAGTCGCGCCGATCGAGGCAGGATGTCTTCGCGCGGCGTTCGCATGGTGGCAACGACGTTCCACCCCTGCTCGTGAAAGTGGCGGGCGGTCTCGAGTCCGTAGCCGGAAGAGCAACCGGTAATCAGCACGGTCTTCATAGAGGTCACCTCAATCGCGGAATTTGCCGCCCACCGGCACTTCGTCTTGAAACCGAGGTTCGTCGGCCAGGAGCGGGGCAATCCGTGCGACAAACGCCTTCGCCTGCTCCGTCGCGAAGTTCTCGGCGTGCGCTTCGCGCGTCGTCCAGCCCTCGGTGACATGGACGACCTCGCGGTTGCTGGCCGACCGCCCGACCAGATACACGACGCAGTGCTCACTCGCACCCGAACCGTCGGTCGTCGCACTGAGCAGCAGGTCGACGAGCTCGTCGCCCTTTCCGGGACGAGCCGTCATCGTCGCGCGAAATCCATAGGTCGCCGTCACGTCGACTCCTCTCTGGGGTCAACCATTTGACCCGTTACGATCGTTATGGCGCCAACGATAGCGGAGGCGTGCCGGACGATCTACTATGTGGAGTCCGTATTTCATTTGCGATCGTCCAGATGAACGACCCGCTCTCTGAAGTCATCACGCTGCTGCAGCCGCGCGCGGTGTTCTCGAGGCGCATCAGCGGCGCCGGCTGCTGGGGTGTCCGCTACTCCGCCTTTGGTCGACCAAGCTTCTGCGCGGTGCTGGAAGGCAGCTGCCGTTTGACGGTCGATGGCCACCGTCCCCTGACACTCGAGGCGGGCGACTTCGTGCTCCTGACTGCGACGCCGGGTTTCACCATGTCGGGCTTCGAGCCGGTGAGACTTGAGCGATTCGATCCCATGGTCACGTCAAAGGTGCTGGGCGAAGTCCGCCATGGCACGCGCGGTGGGCGCCCGGACGTGCGGTTGCTCGGCGGCTGGTTCATGTTCGACTCGCCCGACAGCGCGTTGCTCGTGTCGCTGCTGCCGTCGCTGGTGCACGTGCGCGGCGTCGAACGGCTCTCGATACTGGTGCGGCTCGTCGGGGAGGAGGCAAGCGAACGGAGGGCAGGCCGTGACCTCGTACTCACACGACTGGTCGAGGTGCTGCTCATCGAAGCGCTGAGGGCGGCGCCAGGTGACGATGCGCCTCCCGGGCTGCTGCGCGGATTGGCCGATGCGCGGCTTGCGCCAGCGATCCGGCAGATGCACAGTCAGCTCGAACGTTCGTGGACAGTCGCCCTACTCGCGAGAACGGCAGCCCTATCGCGTTCCGCGTTCTTCGAACGCTTCACGCGCACGGTCGGCCTGCCACCGATGGAATACCTGCTCGCCTGGCGAATGGCGGTCGCGAAGGATGTGCTCCGCCGGGAGGACGTCGGGCTTGCCGAAGTCGCCGAACGCGTGGGCTACGGCTCGGCGAGCACCTTCAGCACCGCGTTCAGCCGCCACGTCGGCCAGCCCCCGAGCCGTTACGCGCGCGAAGGTTGAAAGGATGGCGGACCTCTCGACGCGGGACGGTAGACCACAGTACACGCAACGCAATCCATGCGAGACTCGGAACCGATGGCCCTGGCGGTCCGCGTGGCAACGATGCTCTTCGCGATGTTGTCTTCGGCGTGCAGCCGGGCGGCGCCGGTGGCGGATTCGCCGCGGGTCGAGGTCGTGACGGCGAGGGACGCCGCGAAGGCGAGCAACTGCTTCGGCTTCGATGTCTTCGGCGCGCTCGGTGTGCCGAGCGAGAACGGAGTCTTTTCTCCGGTCAGCGCGAGCCTCGCCCTCGCCATGGCGGCGGCCGGGGCGAAGGGCGAAACGCTCGCGCAGATGGAGCGTATGCTCTGCGTGAATTCGCTTCCGAGTGCGCACCGTGGGTTCGCCGAGCTCGTCGCTTCGTTCCCGAACGACCCCGAGCCCGATCCCGGCGAGCCCGAGGCCCCTCCCGGCGGCGAAACCGTCGATCCGGACCTTCCGCGGGCATTTCGTCCCCCAACCCGACTTTCGCTCCTCCTCGCGGACAGGGCCTTTGCACAGCGACGTCGTCCAAAAAGCGTTCGTCGACGTGGACGAGCAAGGCACCGAAGCAGCCGCGGCGACGGCAGTCGCCATGGAAGCTGCCCTGTCGGCGCGGGACACCCCCGAAGAGAAGCCCGTGATCTTTCACGCCGATCATCCGTTCCTCTACGCGATCCGAGACCGGCGCACGGGCGTCATCCTCTTCATCGGGCGCGTGACGCAGCCCGATTCGGCGCGGTAGCGCATCGGCCGCAATCGCTTCGAGCGCGACCACCAACAGACGTCGCGCGCCACGGTTGTCCTGCGTGCGCAACGCCGTCGAGGTCGTCCATGGCGCGGCCAACGACGGTGGCCGATAATCGTCGTGATGACCACGCTGCGCATCTGCATCGACGTGCCCGACGTCGTTCGGGCGGTCGAGTTTTACCGGGATACGTTCGGCTTCGACTCCATTCCACGTGACGGCTTCGTCGAGCTCGTCGGCGCGCCCGTACCGATCGACATCCTCCCTCGCGAGACAGGCAGCCGTACAGCGGCGTCGGCAAACGCCGAACGCACCTACGAGCGGCACTGGACGCCGGTGCACGTCGACTTCGTCGTGAACGATATCGATGACGTCGTCCAGCGCGCGTTAAGGCTCGGTGCCCACCTCGAAGCCGGGCCCGTCGATCAACCTTTCGGCCGCGCCGC
>Ga0137409_10008790_pt1 | contig 10302 bp, 9 predicted proteins | sample CZODoug1_16funga_FD_122059 | JGI IMG/M metagenome (GOLD analysis project Ga0137409, IMG submission 122059) | Vadose zone soil fungal communities from Angelo Coast Range Reserve, California, USA - CZODoug1_16fungal (Hybrid Assembly) | ecosystem: Environmental > Terrestrial > Soil > Vadose zone...
TCGGCCGCAACGGCCCGCGCAGCCACTGTTCCCACGGTAAAGTGAACGTCCGCTTCTTCTGCCCTAGGATTTCTGCCGGCAGCAAATCGCGCAGGGCGTCCACCAGTAGCGCTTTATGCCGTCCTTCTTGCCTTCGCGCTTGATCCGGCAGCGCACATATGAATTCCACTAGAGGCGTATCCAATAGCGGCACACGCACTTCCAAAGACCGCGCCATGCTTACCGAATCAGTGTCGCGCAGCAGCGTGCTCGCCATGTAGCAACGCAACTCCATCCAGCTCACTGCACCTGTCGGCTCCATTCGCCGTGCTTCGTCCGCCGCGCGCTGCAACCATCCCATCCACGTTGGCTCAAGCGTTGTGCCGTCCGCCGCTATGCTGCTCGGGCGGAATCGCGGCTCAATCAACGCCTGCAAATCTTCCGGAGCGAACAGCGCTCGCGCAAAGAAGTACGCGTGGGGCAATCTTCCCGAATTGCTCCAGGCCGCCGCTGCTTTTGCCGCAGCATCTCTCGCCATGGCCGTGCCGAGGGCGCCCCGCACCCATCCGCGCATTACCTCCCGAATTCCCTGCGGAAAAAATCGTGCAATCTGTGCCAATCGCTCCAGTTTCGGCACGCTCTCAAACGTCGGATATCCCGCGAACAGTTCATCTCCGCCCAATCCGGAAAGTGCCACTTTCAATCCCACTTCCCGCGCTGCCCACGACACAAAATAAGTATTCACTCCATCCATGCTCGGCTGATCCAGCGCGCCAAGTACTTCTTCCATCCGCGCAACGACTGCTCCGCCCTCAAGCGGCACCTCTTTGTGCTGGGTTCCGCAATGGGCCGCAACTCTCCGCGTCATTTCCGATTCGTCATATTCCGTCCCCGGAAACGCCAAAGTAAAACTCTGAATCCCGGGATGCTCCAGCGCCGCCAGCGCCGCGATCGCTCCCGAGTCCAACCCGCTCGAAAGAAAAAGCCCCACCGGCACGTCAGCAATTAAATGCGCCCTTACCGCGTCCTGCAGCAGCGGTCTCACTTGCTTCACCGCGGAACCAAAATCGTGCGGCCGCTTGGGATCTTTCGCCGCCGAGCTCCGCCGCGGATCCCACCATGGATGCGTCCGTGGAATTTTTCTACGGTCCGGCACGTACACCAGCATCCGGTGCCCGGGGGGCAGCGAAAACACACCCTCAAACATCGTCACCGGCTCGCTCACGCTCCCAAACATCAAATAGGAAGTCACCGCATCTTGCGAAAGTCCGCCCGTGGCAATCCCACTCGTCCGCACCGCCCGCACTTCAGACGCAAACGCAAATCCTTCCGGCCCCTGAGTGTAATAAAGCGGCTTGATTCCCAGCGGATCCCGTCCGAGAAAAAGCACTGGCCCCGAAGTGTAGTGCTTCCGGAAATCCGCAATCGCTAGCGCAAACATGCCGTGTATCTCGGCAAGGCACTCTTCGCCCCACTCCTCCCAGGCGTGCACCAGGATTTCCGTGTCTGATCGTGTTTTGAATTTGTGACCGAGCCGCGCCAGGCGATCTCGTACTTCCCGGTAATTGTAAAGCTCGCCGTTCATCATCACGGCGACATCGTGCGTCTCGTTCCAGATCGGCTGCGTTCCGCCCGCAAGATCGATGATGCTCAGCCGCCGCATCCCCAGCGCGAGCCCCGGCGCTCGCGGATCGTTTACAAGAAAGCCGTCTTCATCCGGCCCGCGATGCCGCATCGCTCGCGCCATCGCCCGCACTCGCGTCTCCGCATCCAAACTTCGCGTGACGAATGCGACACCGCAAATTCCGCACACTTTATTGTTTGATCTCCGGAGCCCCGAAAAATGCGGCCCCGGCGCGTGCAAAGTGCGCGCGCAAATGGAAGCGGGCGATCTTTAACCTCCGGTCCGCATACCAGGCCATCACTTCCCGCACCATCAGGAAGAACAACGATCCCGCGATAAAAACACACAGAACAAAAAACGACTCTCGCTCGAGCAAAAGGCTCCAATCCAGCGCTTCATCCCATCCCGAATAGATCTTGTCCAGAATCGCCCTAACGTGGAGTCCTTGCAGCGGCAATCGCGCAATCCGGACGTGCGCGAAAGTTGTGTAATTGTAGACCGCCGGATAGTCCGGCACCACGCTCGTCGCCTGCTCCAATAGCGCAGGGTCCTGCAAATCCCGTCTCGTCAGCATTTGGCCCTGTTTGTCGCGCATCATGATTCGATACGTCGGGTCCACAATGACCCATTTTTCATTGAGCAGCACTTCGGCCACAACGTGCTTTGTCGTTCGCTCGGGCGTCAGCAGCAGCAGTCGCCTAACATTCAAGTCCGAGCTTCGTGCCAGATTCAAAAATGCGTTCGTCGCGGTTCCGCAAACGGACAAGAGTTGTTTGTAGTTGAGGGTCGTTTCGGGGTCTCTTTGTGGCAGCGCATCGGGGTTTACCGCGATCGCTCTCGGCGGGCCGCTTCTCATCCAGCTCAGAATCGCTTCCACTTTTTGCTCGGGCGTCGCCGCCGCAGGCACGATCGCATCTGAAAACCCCTTCAGATACTGACGGACGGAATATTCCCATCCTGCCGAGTACACCATACCCGCAAGGCACAATACCAAAAGCGCGTTCGTCGCTCTCCAGACAAACTTAAACACAATATGTTTTCCGTCGGCCAACACCTGCCCCACACACGTGATTCTCCAACCCTTACTTGTTTTCTGCAAGCTTTCTATATAGCGCTTCCGTCTGGACTACCGGCTCTTCCCACCCGATTCTTGCCGCTGCACCAATTCCTTGGGCCGATAGTCGTCCTCGCAAAGCTCCATCCTCCAGCAGTGTCCTCAAGGCGCGAGTCAATTCCTTTTCGTCGTGACGAATAATCAGTCCAGCCTCTTTCAATAGCGGCGCAACTCCGCAGTTTTCCGTCACAATTACCGGTGTTCCTGCTGCCGCCGCCTCTGCCGCCGTGTTCCCGAAATTTTCGTTCTGTGACGGCAGCACAAACACGTCCGCATCGCCGTACCCCGCCCACTTTTCCTCGCCAAAGATCGCTCCGGTAAACTGTACCCGTTCGGCGATTCCCAGTTCTGCGGCTTTGCTCCTCAGCTGCTCTTCCATCCCTTGCTCGTCCGGCCCCGCATACACCAGCAGCACCCTTTGCTTTTTCATCTCTTCCGGTAATGCCGCAAAACTCTTCAACAAAAGCTCCGGACTTTTTTTCTCGCTCAATCTTCCAAGAAACAAAACGACCAGCGCATCCTCCGCAATCTCTTTTGCCTTTCGAAAAGTCCCTCGTTCCGGAATGCGTTCCGGCTTCACCACGCCGTTTCTTCGCAATTCGATTTTCCCTTTCGGTACCCCACCCTCGGTCAACTCCCGCTTTTCCTGCTCCGAAGTCGCAATCACGCGCGACGCCCCCTCCAGCATCTCTTTTCCATATAAGGAGTGATACAGCCTCTTTAATCGCACATTTCGCACAATCGGCACAAACATCCCGATCGGTTCCACGACGTACGGCAGTTTCCGTTTGCGGCAAGCCTTTGCCACTGCCGGCCCCAGCAAATCGTACAGCCCAAAAATATGAGCCACATCAAATTCGCTCAGTCTTTCGTGCAAAAATCTTCCAACCGCAGGATTCCAGCTCGTCGCGCGATATCGCAGCCAGGTCGGCAGGTAAATCGCATTCACCCCTCGATCTTCGCGCGTCCATCCGAACGCTGACTGCTTGAACTCTCCTGCCTGCGCCATCCCCGCTATCCGTTTCTCCACTCCCCAATCCGCCGTCACCACCGTAAGTTCATTCCCGCGCTCCGCAAGCCCGCGCGACAGGGCTTCCACCTTCGCCGGTGGCCCGCCAAATTCATAAAACGGAGCGTAAGACTCCGTCACATTCAGGATTCGCATAACTCGCGCAGGATTTTTTTCAGTGATTTCGCGAAGGCGTTGAATCGAAACTCATTCTCCACGCGTTCCTTACCCCGTTTTCCCATTGCACGCGCCATTTCCGGGTTCGCCAGCAGCGTTTCGATGGACGTCGCGAGTTGCACTGAATCGCCGTGCTGTACCAGGTATCCAGTTCGTCCGTCGTCAATCACTTCCGGCGCGCCGCCATGGGCTCCGGCTATCACCGGTTTTCCGCAAGCCATCGCTTCCAGGTACACCAGCCCGAATCCTTCGCCGCGGCTCGGCAGCGCAAACATTTCGCACGCCGCATAGCACGCCGTCAATTCCGCGTAACTCAGGCCGCTCAAGAAATGTACATGCCGCCTCACGCCGCTCTCTTGTGCCAGATGCTCCAGCTATTCGCGATCGTCGCCCTTTCCCACCGCAACCAGGTGCAGCTCCGGCCAACGCGGAAGCAATTTCGGCAGCGCCGTAATCAGAGTGTCCATTCCCTTATAGCGTTCGTTTGTTAACCATCGCCCCACTGTCAAAATCACGTTGCCCGTCGGAAATCCGTCAGGTGTTTTTGCCTTCTCCGAACTCGCGACCAGCGCCTCAAATTGCGGATCAAGCGCCCACGGCAATACGCGCAGCCGCTCCGCCAAAACGCCCTGATCCGTTTTTACGTAATCCGCCGTGTATTGACTCGGCGCCAGCACCAGATTCGCCTTCTGCAAAGCCTGCCGCCGCATTCTCGGCAGCGGCTCCCAAACTTCCACGCCATGCGTACAAACAATCGAGTTCATCCGCGGCGCCACAAATTTCATCAGCCGCACGACTGGCGCCAGATTCGGATGCCCCGCCAGCACCAGTTTCGCTTTGCGCCGCGTCGCCTTCAGCGCCGCCATCGCAAATTGTCCCTTGCCGCGATCGCATCCCGTGAAAACAAATTCGCGCCCGCTCACCGTCATCCGGTGCAGCTCCGGAGAATCGTTCAGGCTCAACAGTCGGCACTCCATCCCGCGGCTCGCCGCAAATTCCGTCATCACCGCGGCCATGTGGCGCCCTGCGCGTTGCACGCCGCCCGGCGCATCCAGTTCTGGAAATAGTCCGATCAGCACGCGCAGAGTCTGCCTTGTGCTGCGCTTCTTCGCAAGCATTTCGCGCGCTTTTTTCTCGACGTCATCGCGAGTCTACAAACTTCTTCAATTCCTCAAACCGCTCCACATAGACATCCGCCGGATGCGCCACTCGATCATGCGCTCCAAATCCAAAGTTCACGCACACCGCCGCCATTCCTGCATTGCGCGCCGTTTGCACATCCACTTCGGAATCCCCTACCATCGCTGCGTCACGCGCCGCGATACGCAATTCGCTCAAGATCCAGTGCGCCCCTTCAGGGTCCGGTTTTTTCGTCTCAAAACTGTTCCCACCATAAATGCACCGGAAATACTGCGCCACGCCAAGCTCTTCCAGAATGCGCACACTTATTTTCACCGGCTTGTTTGTCAGCACGCTCATCGGAAGACTCTTCAGCTCCGCAAGCGTTTCTTTCACTCCCGGATACAGCCGCGTCTCATCCAGTTTGTGCTCTTCGTAATGCACCAGGAAAAAAGCCAGCGCCCGTTTCAATTCTTCTTCGTTCGGATTTCCCCCCAGCGATCTGCGGATCAACGTCGGCGCGCCGGAACCCACATAGCCCGTCACCAGCTCCGTCGGCAGCGCTTCACGCTTCAATTCGCGCAGCGTCGCGTTCACACTGTTCACCAGATCCATCTTCGAATCGATCAGCGTCCCATCCAGATCGAAAATCAGCGCTTTCACCTTCGGCTCTTTTTTTGCATTCATATCCATAAATTGTAATACGCGAGTCGCAAATTTCGCCGCCCTTCGCGTACACTATTAGTTTCAGTTGGATTCAAAATCCGCCCCGGAGATCCCATGGCTCAGGTCTTCCCATTCCGCGCCTTTCGTTACAACCCGGAGGTCGCGCCTTTTCAAAGGGTCCTCACGCAGCCTTACGACAAAATTTCTTCCGAAATGCAGCAGAAGTATTACGACGCGCACCCGCAAAATCTAATCACTGTCGAAAAAGGGAAGGAATTTCCCGGCGATGCTCCCGGCAACAACGTCTATTCGCGCGCAGGCGCCGCATTCAAAGACTGGGAAGCGAAAAACGCGATCGTTCAGGATCCCGCGCCGTCCTTTTACGCTTACACGCAGGAGTTCACCGTGCCCGGCACCTCCGAGCGTCGCACCCGCCGCGGCTTCATCGGCGCCGGCAAACTCGAAGAGTATTCTGCAGGCATGATCTTCCGTCACGAGCACACGCTCTCCGGCCCCAAAGCCGACCGCCTCGAGCTTCTTCGCAACACCCGGACGCACACCGGCCAGCTCTTTTTGCTCTACTCCGATCCGCAAAAGCGCGTGGATGCCATTCTCTCCGAAGTTGAAAAATCCGCGCCGCCTGCCGCCGAAGTTCACGATGAGTACGGCGTCACGCATCGCCTCTGGATCGTTTCAGATCCGCAAAAAGTTTCCGCAATCCAAACCACAATGGCCGATCAAAAGCTCGTCATCGCCGACGGCCACCACCGTTACGAAACCGCGCTCAATTATCGCAACGAACGCCGAGCGCAAGTTGGCTCAACCGATCCCAGTGCTGCTTACGAATCCGCAATGATGACCTTCATCAACACGCGTAGCGAAGGCCTCGTCATCCTCCCCACGCATCGGGTCGTTGCAAACGTCCACGATTTTTCCTGGGTTTCCGTCCGCCGCTATCTGGAGCCGTGGTTTTCGACAGAAGTTTTTGCCTTCGCAGACGACACACAAAAAGAAACCGTCCGCGCCAATTTCCTCTCGCGCCTCAAATCCGCTGTATCGCAACGGGCCATCGGCGTCTACTCGGCCGCGGGCGATGGCCAGCGCGCCTTCTACTTGCTTGTCCTGCGTCCGGGCGCGGACCTCGCGCAGCTTCTTCCAAACGTTTCGCCCCGCCAGCGCGAGCTCGACGTCGTTCTGCTCCACGAAGGAATCCTGGAGCCGGGGCTCGGTATCACGCCGCAATCCGTCACCAAGGAAGCCAATCTCACTTACGAACGCGAAGCCGCCAACGCCATTGCCGCCGTCGATTCCGGCAAAGCGCAGCTCTCTTTCTTCCTCAACGCATGCGACGTAGAAAAAGTCGTCGAAATTGCCACAGCCAACGATGTCATGCCGCAAAAGTCCACGGACTTTTTCCCTAAGCTTCTCAGCGGCATCACCATGTACCGCGTTTAGCCCCTTTCAAAAGTAAAAGGCGCTCTGACCGCGTCGGAGCGCCTTTTACTTTTTCAAGACAGCCACAACAAACTTCAGAAGCTTTGGCGATAAATCAAATTTTGTGGCGCGAGGCCGACAAAGTTACTTGAAGCTCGCCACAGCTTCCGCTTCGGTATTGAACACTTCAAATACGGTCAGCAGTTTCGTGATCTGCAGCACTTCCTGGAACTTCGATCCCAGGTGGCACAACCGCAGCGAAGCGCCCTGCGACTTCGCGCTGTGATGCGCCGCCACCAGGGTGCCCAGTCCCGCGCTGTCGATGAACGTAATGTTGTCCATGTTCAGGACGATCTTTTTCCGGCCTTCCGCCAGCAGGCTCTTCACTTTTTCCCGCAGCGCGTTCGATTCTTCGCCGAGCACGATGCGCCCATCCAGAGCTACCACGGATACGCCGTCCACTTCGCGATTCGTCATCTTTAATGCCACGTTCGTTTCCTCCTCATTCTTTGGAAAGCCATTCAATTCCGGAAAAAAGTCCGGCGGCAACCGTATCCGGAGCCAGAAAGCATATCAATTTTTCTGCCGGGCTTGTACTAAAGCCCATACAAAATTCGTGCCGAAGCTGCCTCTGAACTGCGATTCTCAGATGTAATCGGCGCAGGACATGTAATAGCCGCACAGATTGCAGATCAGCTTGCACCGGCGAGATTCGAGCCTTTGCGAGCACACGGGGCAATAGCTCAGAGCATACTCCCCTCGCAACTCGGCGCCAGTCTCCTCGGACGCACCGGGCTGGGGCACAACCGGCTCCGGCGAAGACTGCACTAGTTCAGCCCGAGCACCTAACTCGCCCAAAGGGAAGCGCTTCACGGTATGTTCCACGGCGGGTAGCGTTATAGCACAAACTCGCCGCCAGGGGATAGGGGACGGGAAGGGCGGGGCGGGTGCCGCGGTGCGAAGTGAGACATGGCACGCGACAATTTTCCTTAGAGCGTCTGAATTTCTGACAGTTCAAGGCGGTTTCGGCCCTGGCGTTTGGCGGAATAGAGAGCGGCATCTGCCTGGAGGACGAGCCGGCTAAAATCCGGGGCGCGGGTTCCGACGAAGCCCGCAAGGCCAAAGCTGGCGGTCACCGTGAGGCTATTGCCATCAAAATCAAATTGCGTTGCTTCAATCGCTGCCCGGACGCGGTCGATCACGATTTTAGCGTTCTCTTCGGTTGTGTGCGTGAGAACAAGAAGGAATTCTTCGCCTCCGATGCGGCCGCAAATGTCACTCTGTCTGGAGTTGGTTTTCAGAATTCCAGAAAATGTCTTTAGAACAGTATCGCCGGCATCGTGTCCGTATGTGTCATTGACAGTTTTGAAGTGGTCTAGATCGGCCAGCGCGACCCAGAAGGAAAAACCGTACCTTGCTGCCCCGCTCAGTTGCCTCGCCGCCCAGTCATCAATAGCGCGCCGATTGGGGAGGCCGGTCAGGGCGTCGGTGAGGGCTAGTTCTTTCAGGAGCAGATTCTTGGCTTCGATCTCCCGTTGAAGTTCAATAATTCTGAGTCCCACTCCCACCCGCGCTATTAGTTCTTCGTGGTGAAAAGGTTTTGTAAGGTAATCGTCGGCCCCCGCCGCCAATCCCTCTACTACACTCTCCTTCTCGGACTTGCCGGTCAGAAGAATGACGTAAGTGTAGGATGCGTGCGCTTTTGACCGAATGTGTTGGCAGATTTCGAGGCCCGTTCGATCGGGCATCACCCAATCGACAATCATAAGATCGGGATGATGCTCCGCGAATAGTTCGAGCGTCTCGCGCCCGCTCTTGGCGAAAATCAGGGAATACTGACTCTCATACAGCGAGTGCTCAACGAGTTTCCGGGACACCGGCGAATCGTCCGCCACCAAAACCTTGATCGGCCTTCCGACAGCTTTCATTTGCTCCTCACAATGCTTTGAAGAGTTTTGGTAGGCACGGGCTTCAAACTGCCTCCGCACTAGAGGTCCAATCCGTGGGAGGGAAAACGACCGGCCAGAAGCTGGGAGCCGGAAACTCAAATTCAAATGCAACGGAAAAGCGTCCATCTTGCAATCCCTCCGCGCGCAAGACCGTGCCTGTGGCAGCTTTCTCGGTTCCCGGGTTGTTGAGAATTATGTGCTGTCCTCGGAGCAATTCCATGCCGACGTCTAGCAAGCCGCCGTGGGCATTCACGACTAGGCTGTAGCCCTCAATGTTGATTCGCTTCCCGTCCGGCATTTTGGCTGATAGTTGAAGGGGGACGCGGAGCACGACGCGCTCGCTCCTGCGCCGATTTCTTTCGTCCAAGGTGCTAGTAGCCTTATTGAATCCCGATTTGGTTGTGTCCGCTGGCATGATGCTCCATTCTTCTGATCAACGGGTATCGGTGGGTTACCCGAGACTCATCCTCAGACTCATGACTGCGACGCTCTCATCAACGACAAGGTAGATATCCGAATGGCTTTGAAAGTGAGTAGCAGATTCCTGCGTAAGGTGGGACCTAACCAGGAAGAAACTGGTCGGTAGGGCCACATGGAGAATAGAATTGTTCTCATTGCCTGGCCCAATGCCGCTGGCACTTTCCTGAGAAGCCCTTATATTGTGAACAACCTCACTCTATAAGTGCTTTGCGCTCATTACCTAGAGATTAATTTTCTCTGATGAACAAACATATAACAGTGACTTTTACTCTATTGATAATGGAGAGACAGTTGCGGTAAGTCGAAGGATTTACTTCTGTGCAGGTTCAGGCATCACGTAGCCGGACTGAGCGGGCAGGCCGGCGCGTTCGAGCTGAATCGTGACGTGATCGATGCCGAACGTGTCGTGCACTTTTTTCCGGATGGCGGAAAGAATCGTTTCGCACTCGTCCATATGCATGTCCGGAACGCGGGCGTGGCAGCTCATCGCGTTGTGGTCGCCGCCGAGCGACCAGATGTGCACGTCGTGCACTTCCACCACGCCGGCGACGGTCAGAATCGCGCGGGCGACTTCTTCCACCTGCACGTTTTGCGGCCGCCCTTCCAGCAGAATGTGCGCGGAGTCGCGCAAAATTCCGATGCTGGACCAGAGAACGAGCAAGCCTATTGCGAGGCCAAGAATCGGGTCGATCCAAGTAAGGCCGGTGTAGTGAATCGCAATCGCGCCGCCGATGATGGCGATGTTGGAGAG
>Ga0137409_10008791_pt1 | contig 10301 bp, 10 predicted proteins | sample CZODoug1_16funga_FD_122059 | JGI IMG/M metagenome (GOLD analysis project Ga0137409, IMG submission 122059) | Vadose zone soil fungal communities from Angelo Coast Range Reserve, California, USA - CZODoug1_16fungal (Hybrid Assembly) | ecosystem: Environmental > Terrestrial > Soil > Vadose zone...
CCCATCGACAGCCCGGCGCCGCGCGCGAGTGCCGCGCGCATCGGTGCCGCCAGTTCGAAGCGCAGGAAATGCACCGCCGAGGTTTTCTCGTCGTTTTCGCGCTCGAGATCCTCGTCGGCGATCGCAAAGACGCGTTCGTGAGCATCGATCTGCACCCAGCAGCGCTTCTCGAATCCACGCAGTCGCCCCAGCGCGACGCGACGTTCCGCCGGATCGGAGTATTCGATCAGCAGCGTGACTTTCCAGTTGCTGCCGTCGGGAATGAGCGGGTTATAGGCGGCCAGCTCGTCCTCGATACCGGCGGGCTCAAAAATGCGCTCCGCACGCAACATCTCCTGCACCTGGTACTGGATGGTGAGGCGGTCCTCGAACACCCAGGTGCAGTTGGGACCAACGGCGAGATGCCGGTTCTTCTTGTGCCCCATGATGCGGGCGCGAAATGCTGGGCGCTCGCGCGCGTACTGCTCGAGTCCCATCAGGTCCGCAGGCGTCAGTTTTTTCACAGTCCGTAGGCCAGGCGCAGCAGTGTCAGAGGATGCTCGGGCGCACGCCGCGGCTCGAGTCCATTCTCGATCTGGTGCCCGGCCATCGGGCAGTCGCTCGAGTAGTGATCGGCGCAGCTCGCCGTCACCTTCTGTATTACCGGTCCTCCGATCTTCATCGACACCTCGTGGAACTCCTCTTTCACCGCGTAAGTGCCGTTGTGGCCGGAGCAGCGCTCGATGACTTCGATACTCGTGTCGGGCACCAGACACAACACATCACGCGTCTTGAGTCCCAGGTTCTGCACGCGCAGATGACACGGCACATGGTAGGCGATCTTTCCCAGCCGCTGCTTGAAATCAGTGCGCAACAGGCTGGCGCGGTGGCGAAGCATCAGGTATTCGAACGGATCGAAGATGTGGTCTCGCACCTTGGCGACCGCAGGATCATCGGGAAACATGAGCGGCAGTTCCTGCTTGAACATCAGCACGCAGGAAGGCACCGGGGCCACGATGTCATGTCCGGCATCGATCAGCGCGGCGAGCGTCGCGACGTTTTCCTGGCCGAGTTTCGCCACTGCGGGCAGGTCGCCCAGTTCCAGCTTGGGCATGCCACAACAGCGCTCGCTCGGCGCCAGTGACACGGGAATCCCGTTGTGCTCGAACACCTTGACGAGATCCGCCGCGATCTGCGGTTCGTTGCGGTTGCAGTAGCAGGTGACGAAGAGCGCCACTTTGCCGCGGGTTTCGCCGGTGCTTTGCGGGGCGGTGGCAAGCGGCACACGCTTGCGATCGCGGCGCCGGAACGTGCGGCTGTGGTATTCGGGCACGGGTGCATTGACGTGCACTCCAAGCGTTTTTTGCAGGAGGCGGCGGCCGGTGCGGCTATGGTTCACCGCATTGACGGCTTCGACCACGACCGGGATACCAGCGATGCGTCCCACGGTCTCGGTCGCGCTCAGGACGCGATCCCGCCAGCTGGTGTCGCCCTCCGAGTGGCGCACCGCCTTGGCGCGCAGCATCAGGTGCGGGAAGTCGACGTTCCACGGATGCGGCGGCACGTACGGACACTTGGTCATGTAGCACATGTCGCACAGGTAGCAGTGATCGACGACTTGCCAGAACGCCTTGTGATCGACGGCGGCGACTTCACCGGTCGCGGACTCGTCGACGGCATCGAACAGGGTCGGGAATGCGTTGCAGAGATTGAAGCAGCGACGGCAGCCGTGACAGATATCGAACACGCGCTCGAGTTCCTTCTCGAGCGCGGTCCGGTCATAGAAAGCGGGCTGTTCCCAGCCCAGGGGATGGCGAGTGGGGGCTTCGAGGCTGCCTTCGCGCCCGCCCCCCGGCAAGTCGTTGGACATCAGTCCGTCAGCGAGTCAGCTCTCGATCAAAGCGTATCGAGTGCTTTCTGGAAGCGATTCGCGTGCGAGCGCTCTGCCTTGGCGAGAGTCTCGAACCAATCGGCAATTTCCTGGAAGCCCTCCTCGCGCGCCGACTTGGCCATGCCCGGGTACATGTCGGTGTACTCATGGGTTTCGCCCGCGATCGCGGCCTTGAGGTTCTTCGACGTTTCGCCGATGGGAAGCCCGGTGGCGGGATCGCCAACCTGCTCGAGATATTCCAGGTGCCCGTGCGCGTGTCCGGTTTCGCCCTCGGCGGTCGAGCGGAACACTGCCGAGACGTCGTTGTAGCCTTCGACGTCCGCCTTGGCTGCGAAATACAGGTAACGGCGGTTCGCCATGGACTCGCCCGCGAACGCATCCTTCAGATTCTTCTCGGTTTTACTGCCTTTGAGATTCATGGACTCAACCTCCGGCTTTGCCGCCATTCAAGCTGTATCAAACCCTTAGAATCATTCTAGCGGCCGAATCTAGACTCGCCTTGCAGCGAAGTCAACGCAGGAATCCCCCACTGCCCCGAATTGACCCTGCTGCGAAGCGCTGTGTAACGTACGCCGCCCTTCAAAGAGCTTCCCCGATGTCCGCTACTACCCGCAAAGGCAAGGTCCCCGACTTCGAACAGTGCATGGCCGAGCTTGAAGCTCTGGTCGAGCGCCTGGAGCGCGGTGATCTGTCACTCGAAGAATCGCTCAAGCAATTCGAGCGCGGCGTGGTCCTCGCGCGTTCCTGCCAGACAGCGCTCAAGGCAGCCGAACAGAAGGTCGAGATCCTGCTCAAACCCGCGAGCGGCGACTCTGAGCCCGTGGTAGAGGACTTCGAGCCCGAGTCCTGACGTTTGAGTTCCACCTCCCTGACACCTCCGCGGCGCATTGCCGAGTACCGGGCTCGCATCGAAGGCGTGCTCGAGCACTGGCTGCCGCCACCAGAGCGCGTGCCGCAACGACTGCACACGGCCTTGCGCTACAGCGTCCTGGGGTCGGGCAAGCGCCTGCGGCCTATCCTCGTGTACGCAACGGGCGAGGTGCTGGGTGCTGACCTCAAGCGGCTCGATGCGGCGGCAGCTGCAGTCGAGCTGATCCACGCGTACTCGCTGGTCCACGATGACCTGCCCGCCATGGACGACGATGACCTGCGACGCGGACGTCCTACGGTTCACAAGGCGTTCGATGAAGCGACGGCGATCCTGGTCGGCGATGCGCTGCAGGTACTCGCGTTTCGCATCCTCGCCGTCGACCCGGCGCTCGACGATGAGCCGCGAACTCGCGTGCGCCTGATCGACTTGCTGTCGGAAGCGAGCGGTACCGAGGGCATGGCGGGCGGACAGGCGCTCGATCTCGGTGCCGTGGGCCGCAAGCTGAACGTGACCGAACTCGAGCAGATGCACCAGCGCAAGACTGGGGCACTCATCCGCGCGAGCGTCTTGATGCCAGCCCTGGCGCAGCAGATCGATGCCCACCGCTTCGGCGTACTCGACCAGTTCGCGAGACACATCGGCCTCGCTTTCCAGGTGCAGGATGACATCCTCGACGTGGAAGGCGACTCGGCGACGGTGGGCAAGCCGACGCGCGCCGACAGCGCCAAGGACAAGCCCACATACCCAAGCGTCATCGGTCTCGAAGCCTCGAAACAGCGCTGCCGCGACCTGCACGCCCTGGCACTCGATACCCTCAAAGACTTCGGGCCCGGCGCCGACAACCTGCGCTGGCTGGCCGATTTCGTCATCGAGCGCGACAGCTGACGTGCCGATCGCGCGCGGTGCGTGACCTGCTAGTAAACTGACTCAATGGCTGAACCGGCCCAATATCCGTTGCTCGACGGCATCCGCTCCCCGGCCGATCTGCGCAAGCTTCCCGCAAAGAAACTCGCGGCTCTGGCGGCGGAGCTGCGCACGTTCCTCATCCAGACCGTGGCTACGCGCGGCGGGCACTTCGCTGCCGGTCTTGGCACCGTGGAACTCACGATCGCGCTTCACTACGTCTACGACACGCCCGTCGACCGCATCGTGTGGGACGTCGGGCACCAGGCGTATCCGCACAAGGTGCTGACCGGGCGGCGCGAGCAGCTGCACACGATCAAACAGACTGGCGGCCTCGCACCCTTTCCATCGCGCGCCGAGAGTGTCTTCGACACCTTCGGCGTCGGCCATTCGAGCACGTCGATCAGCGCCGCGCTCGGCATGGCGATCGGTGCGACCCGTTCCGGCGAGCAACGCCGCGTGGTGGCAGTGATCGGTGACGGCGCGATGAGCGCGGGCCTGGCCTTCGAGGCTCTCAACCATGCCGGCAGCCTCGACGTCGATCTGCTGGTGGTCCTGAACGACAACGACATGTCGATTTCCGGGAACGTCGGCGCGCTTTCGAACTACTTCGCGAAGGTGCTCTCGGGCAAGCTCTACGCAGGACTCCGCGAGGGCGGCAAGAAAGTACTCCGCCAGATGCCTACCGCCTGGGAGCTCGCGCGCCGCTCTGAAGAGCACATGAAGGGCATGGTGCTACCGGGCACGATGTTCGAGGAGATGGGCTGGAACTACATCGGCCCCATCGATGGGCACGATCTGCAGGCACTAACCAAGACGCTACGGAATCTGAAGGGCCTGCACGGTCCGCAGCTGCTGCACATCGTGACCCGCAAAGGCAAAGGCTATCCGCCCGCCGAGGCCGACCCCATCAAGTGGCACGGTCCCGGTCCGTTCGATCCGGTGAGCGGCACCATCTACAAGGAAAAAGCCAGCGGTCCCACGTACTCGCAAGTGTTCGGGCAGTGGCTCTGCGACATGGCGGAGCGCGACGCGCGCATCGTCGGCATCACGCCCGCGATGCGCGAAGGCTCGGGCCTGGTCGAGTTCGAAAAGCGTTTTCCCGAGCGTTACTTCGATGTCGCGATTGCCGAGCAGCACGCAGTAACGTTCGCCGCCGGCCTCGCCTGCGAAGGCGCCAGGCCCGTCGTCGCTATCTACTCGACGTTCCTGCAACGTGCCTATGACCAGCTGATCCACGACGTCGCCTTGCAGAAACTCCCGGTGCTGTTCGCGATCGATCGCGCGGGTCTGGTGGGCGGCGATGGCGTGACGCACCAGGGCAACTACGATCTGACCTACCTGCGCTGCATTCCGAACCTGGTGGTGATGGCGCCAGCGGACGAGAACGAGTGCCGGCAGATGTTGTACACCGCAACCACCCTCGATCAGCCGGCGGCGGTGCGCTACCCGCGCGGCCAGGGACCCGGCGTTGCGGTGCAGGAAGCGATGCAGGCGTTGCCCATCGGTCGCGCCCAGGTGAGACGTGAAGGCCGCAGCGGCCTTGCCCTCCTCGCCTTCGGCACCATGGTCGCGCCGGCAGAACGGATCGCCGAGCGCTTCGACGCGACGCTGGTGAACATGCGCTTCATCAAGCCGCTGGACGAGGAACTGATCGTGCGCCTGGCGGCACGGCATGCTGCATTCGTCAGCATCGAGGAGAACGCGGTTGCCGGCGGCGCCGGGGCAGGCGTCGGGGAACTGCTGGCGGCGCAAGGCATACAAATACCCTTGATGCATCTCGGAATTCCGGACCGCTTGGTCGAACATGGCTCGCGCGAGGATTGCCTCAAGATGGCCGGTCTCGATGCGCTCGCGCTCGAGACAGCCGTCGGGCAATTCTGGCAGCGGCCAGGCCTCGCCCCGGCCGCGCCCGCCTCTGCTTGAAGATCGATCCCCGGCTCCTGGGTCCTCCGTGAGCCTCCCAGTTCGCCTGCGTATAATCCCCCTCCCCTTCGAAGTCACCCGAGAGACGTAATGGACGCTCCAGCCAGGACCCGCAAACCCGCCGTCGCCGGCATCGAGGATGTGCAGGGCCGCGCCGACACGCGCCGCATCCCCATCAACCGGGTCGGGGTGAAGGACGTCTATCACCCGGTACGGGTCAAGGATCGCTCCGGCGGCGAGCAGCACACGATCGCGAACTTCAACATGTACGTGAACCTGCCGCACGACTTCAAGGGCACGCACATGTCGCGCTTCATCGAGATCCTGCACCACGAGCGCGAAATCTCGGTCGACTCGTTCCGCGCGCTGCTCGAGGAGATGACCCGGCGGCTGGACGCCGACGCGGGTCACATCGAGATGTCGTTTCCCTATTTCGTGATGAAGAAGGCGCCGGTTTCGGGCGTCGAAAGCCTGATGGACTATCGCGCTTCGCTCATCGGCGAACGGCGCGGCGCGCGCACCGAGTTGTGGATCAAGGTGGTGGTCGCGGTGACCAGCCTGTGTCCGTGCTCGAAGAGGATCTCAGACTACGGCGCGCACAACCAGCGCTCGCATATCACGATCACGGCCAAGATCCGCGAGCACATCTGGATCGAAGAGTTGATCGATGTCGCCGAAGAGGAAGCTTCGTGCGAGCTGTATGGAATTCTCAAACGCCCGGACGAGAAATACGTCACCGAGCACGCCTACGACAACCCCAAGTTCGTCGAGGACATGGTGCGCGACATCGCGCTGCGAATGAACAAGGACGAGCGCGTGCTGGCGTATGTCGTGGAATCGGAGAACTTCGAGTCGATCCACAATCATTCGGCGTACGCGCTCATCGAGAAGGACAAGGAGCGCCGCGCCGCGCGCTGATAATCCGCGGCGGCGGTCCGGGACCATGGGATCCCGGCCCAACCGCCGTGCACTCGCCTAGTGCAGCACGCTCGTCAGAAGACTCTGCACGCTGCCGCCGCCCGCCTTACCGACGAAGTTCGTGACCGCGGGTATGAATTTGGAAGTCGTCTCGGGTGACATCGCGAGTCGTCCCATGGCGGCCTTCAACCCGTCCATGTCCTTGATCGGCCCGGTCACGGCACCGAGCTTCTTTGCCTGGTCCATGTACTTGCTCGCGCCGGGAACGACGGCAGCAATCTTGTCGAAGTCACCCTTGACGAGCTTTTCCTGCGCCAGTGTCAGGATCGAGCCGACCCCGCCCGCTGCCTGCTTGTCGGTGACCCCCAGCTGACTCTTGAGCATGCCCGTCAGCGCGTTCGTGCTCGCGGACGAGAGCGACTCGATTGCTCCGACGGCTGATGCCAGCGGCGACGCGGCGAGTAAGGTAATGAGTAGAAGGATTCTGCGGTTCATGGCGGCCTCCCCTGCGTGAAAGTCCCTGTAGGTGCGTCGGCGCGGCTAGGTGCGTCGGCGCGGCGCCGGCAACGGCAACGCGCCAGCAGCCACGGACGCTACTGCCGCACTTCCACGAGCGTCAATTGAACGAAGGTGCAGACGCGGTACGCGCCGCAACAGGAGTGGGACGATCCGCTACGAGGTTGTTCGCCGTTCGGCGTTCTGCAGACGGCCGATGAGACTGCGCAGGAAGACCTTGTTGAAGCGCAACTGGCAGGACGCTGAAACCTGCTCGAGCAGCGTCGAGCTCACTTTCATCACCGTGACCTCGCCGTCCGCCTTGATGGTCGCGGTGCGCTTGGCGCCACGCACGTAGCTGGTCTCACCGAAGCAGTCGCCGCTGTCGAGGCGGCCGAGTTCCTGGCCGTGACGTTCCACCTTCACGTGGCCGGAGACGATGATGTAAAAGCGGTCATCCATCTCGCCTTCCTTGACGATCTCTTCGCCGTTCGTGTACTCCTGCCAGCTGCTGGCGCGCAGCACCTCCCAGATCTCGCCGTGCGAGAAATCATGGAAGAATTTCAGGCGGCGCAGCAGGTCGAACTGCTGCTGGCTGTCGATCTGCTCGTACTGCGCACGCAGCTTCTGGTGCACGCGCGTGAGCTCGGCGGCGAAATCGAGGCCACTCTTGTAGCGCTTGTCCGATTCCTTCTGCAGCGCCGTGGCGACGACGTTCTCCAGCTCCTCGGGGATCTCCTTGCGCACCGTGTGAATCGGCGGCGCGGTCGCAAACACGATCTGGTGCAGGAGCTTGGAAAGATTCCCGGCGCGAAACGGGCGAAAGCCCGTCAGCAGCTCGTACATGACCGCGCCCAGCGAGTACAGGTCCGACTTGTTGGTGATCTCCGAGTTCTGCACCTGTTCCGGAGACATATAGCTGGGGCTGCCGGCGATGCCCTGGATGCTCGAGATGTCGGAGTCCGCGACCAGCGCGATGCCGAAGTCGATGATGCGCACGTCGCTGTCGGTCGTGAGCATGATGTTGCTGGGCTTGATGTCGCGATGGATCACGCCGCGCCCGTGCGCGTAGTGCAGCGCCTTGGCGCACTTGAACATGATCTCGACCGCGTCATCGACGCGTAGCAGGTTATCCGGGCGGCAGTAGGCGACCAGGGTGCGCGCGCCCTGTACATGCTCGGTCACGATGTAGCAGTGGCCGTTCTCTTCGCCGGCGTCATAGATCGGCAGGATGTTCGGGTGCTGCAGCATGCCCACCATGTGGGCCTCGGACAGGAACATCTTGCGTGCCACCTTGGCCCGCTCTTCGTCCCCGCCGGTCTCCATGTTGTAGACCTTGATCGCGACGTCGCGGCCGTAGTACGGGTCATGGGAGAGATACACGACGCCGGTGCTGCCGCGACCGACCTCGTTGATGATGACGTACTTGCCGATCTTCTCCGGTACACCGGATCCAGCCCGGGCGGAGCGTTCTGCAATCAAGTTACGAATGATGATTCCCCATGCGAGTCGGCGGGCAGGATACGGATGGGGTCCGGGGCGATCTGTGATGCAACTCCCGGATCATTCCCGCGTCGCGGCGCAGGGACCGGGCACACGCGAATTCTGAGATATTTGAACGGCATCCAAGGCCCGCACTCAGGGATTCCCCGAAGCTCCGCGAGCCGCGAAATGATCGAAGCCGCGGCTCGGCAGCTTCACTTCGAAGCCGTCGCTGGAGGTGCGTAGTCCTGGCTGCTCCTCGATGATCCCCACCCGGGTGAGCTCGCAGCCGCCCTCGGCGGCCATGGAGGCCAGCTGGTGCTCCCGATCCGGGGCCAGGGTGAAGCACAACTCGTAGTCATCACCGCCCCCGAACGCGAGTTCCAGTGCACGCTGCCGCCCAAATGAGGCGGTGAGCCCCCGCGACAGCGGCAGCCGCTCGAGCTCGAGGTGAGCGCCCACCTTGCTTGCCTCAAGGACATGCGCGAGATCCGCACCCAGACCGTCGGAGATGTCGATGGCGGCCGAGGCGACCTGGCGCAACGCCATGCCCAGCGCGACCCTCGGGTGCGGTCTGAGGAAGCTTGCCTGCAGTTGATCCCGAAAGCCTGCATCCGCGACGCTGGCGCGATTCTCGATCAGCGCGAGACCCGCCGCCGCATTCCCAACCTGGCCGCTGACGAAGATCAGATCGCCGACGCGGGCGCCGCTGCGCCTGAGCGCGCTGCCGCTTGGAACGTAGCCCATGATCTGCACCGTGACGCTGAGCGGTCCCGAGGTCGTGTCGCCACCGATCAGCATCACTTCGTGCACGCGTGCCAGGCCGAAGAATCCCGAGCTGAATCCCTCGAGCCAAGCTTCGTTCACCGCCGGCAGCGTCAAGGCCAGCGTCGCCCAGGCGGGCGTTGCGCCCATAGCCGCCATGTCGCTCAGGTTGACCGCCAAAGCACGGTAGCCGATGTCTTGCGGTGAAGTATTCGCGGGAAAGTGCACACCAGAGACGATCGTGTCCGCAGCGACTACGAGTTCGGCACCTTCGGGCACGCGCACCAGCGCGGCATCATCGCCGATCCCGAGACTCACATCGGCGCGCTGCGGCCCGGCCTGGCTGAAGAAGCGCCTGATCAGCTCGAATTCGCCGAGCGGCATGGCGGGACCCTTGGGAGTCAGTTCGACGGCGAGCCGCGTTCGCTGGCGCGCAGGCGGGCGGCGGCGCGATCCAGCACTGCATTGACGTACTTGTGACCATCGGTCGCGCCAAACTTGCGTGCCAGGCCGACGCCTTCATTGATCACCACTCGGAACGGCACGTCGCTGCGAGCCTCGAGCTCGTACATGCCGATGAGGAGAATCGCGTGCTCCACCGGGTCGAGATCCTTGGGCGGCCGGTCGAGCAGCGTGGCGAGATCCGCATCAAGCCGCTCACGCGCACCACAGACCTGTTCCACGAGCTCGCGAAAATACTCGCCATCCGCGCGCGGCATGTCTGCGTTCGCGAGGAATTGCTGGTGCAGATCCTGCCAGGGCTGAGCATTGAGCTGTGCCTGATAGATCGCCTGCATCGCAAGGCGGCGGGCCACCGAACGTGCCTGAGAAGAACCGGCCATCCGCTCGCCCTCAGCCTTCCAGCTGTCTGAGGAGATTGGCCATCTCGATCGCGGTCACAGCGGCTTCGGCACCCTTGTTGCCGCTCTTCGCGCCGGCCCCGATCGAGCATGCCGAGCACGATCGAAACGACGCTGATGACGATCGACCCGACGATCGCCCCGATGAAGGTCTCAATGCCGATGCTCGGCGGGAAGCCGCCGATCTTGAAGTTGATGTTGATCAGGCCCG
>Ga0137409_10008793_pt1 | contig 10300 bp, 16 predicted proteins | sample CZODoug1_16funga_FD_122059 | JGI IMG/M metagenome (GOLD analysis project Ga0137409, IMG submission 122059) | Vadose zone soil fungal communities from Angelo Coast Range Reserve, California, USA - CZODoug1_16fungal (Hybrid Assembly) | ecosystem: Environmental > Terrestrial > Soil > Vadose zone...
AGTAATTACAGCTTCAGTAGCTACCTTAACCTGCCGATGACATGAGCATCCACATCTAACTGAATGACACATTGGATGGTCATTCATCCGGCAATCTTCTGTTACCCCATACACCTGTTGAGTTTCGTGGAATGGAACGTTAGCGGCCACTGGTCAATCCTCTATTACCTTTATCCTCTATCAGCCCGATTCTAAACTTCTTAATCCTCAGCCCAGCCGGGAGATTATCCATCCCTCTTTGTAGCTCTACGGCTAACGTCTGAGCGGAATATTCCTCATCAGTACCACTAATATACTCATCCTCTATGTCAATGGTCACCCGCCAGTGTTTAATGGCCATTATCATCTACCTCTCCCCAAATAGATGCCATACGAATCCGTTATTATTCTGCCATGTACCCAGATATCTATTATGGACTCCTAGATCAGCTAAATCCCATCCTGTTCCTATAATCCTAAACGTACGTTCTGTTAATGCATCCTCTGTATCTATTATGGCCCATATACACGGCCCTACATTTTGCTGCATGTCCACCTTTATAATGTCAACAAATTTTGGCACCATAATGGTTACTTTTGATGCATTAGGAATAGGAAACTTATGAATAGTTCTCATTGTCTACCTTCCATAGGATGATTCCACTCTCTAGGCTTAAACTTGCTATCATCATCGACATCCGCCGCCCCAAAGCAGACATCCAAATATCCACACGGATGGCCAAAGTGATGACAGTTTCCATGACCCGTAGCCATCGGGAAGTAATAATCCAATAGTATCGCCGCAGTATCAGGCTCGATAGCGATCAGCCTATCTATCTCCCTCGCATGGGTGACATCGTCAATCTCTCTCATTAATGTCTGCCGCTTCCACCTCTCTATCTCCCAGTCAGATCTGCTAATAGGCGGCAGTGTGATGAAGTAAGGTGATAAGGATTCCGGTTCTGTTTCCACCAGATGGTCGATCCAACCAATAATTCCCCCCGGATATTTATCTGCCACGGCTCCCTTGAAATATCCAGATCGAGTATGGTTCTGTCCCCCAGGGCACTCTTTACCCTTAGACATTTGATGTGGGCTATCACACTTCCACTTATATTTCGCTTGATAGTCAATCTCCCCTCCATTATCCTTAATCCACTGATATATCATAGGGTTGTTATGGCTCCAATTCCCGCTATCTTCAGGCCACTCTGACTTCCTGCCCTTAACCAACCCTACTATAATAGTCCCGATGATGGTTTTCCCGATCCTATTCTCAGCTGCGATATATTCCGTCAATGTCTGCTGATCATACCTCCATTGGTCAAGCCAGCCTTTATTCGCATCCCCTACAGTTTTCCAATTGTGGATGACGTAATTATCGCTGCCCCTAATCTTGCTAAGTAGATCAGTCCTAGTTAATAGTGTTAGCTCGTTATCGCCAACCTGAAACGTGATAGCTTCCTCACGCTCTATATCCACTGGCTCGTAGGTGGCTATGTAATTAGGATATATTATCTTATACCATCCATATATCAAGGCTGTTACTAACTGAGATTGTTCATTTAAGGTATGGATCAGATTATCCTTCGCAGGAGACTCCTCAATGTCATTAAACAGAGGCTTAATCTCAGTTATATACCTCTCTGCATAGCCTAATGCCACTACATTAGGATGCTCACCATATGGTGCCAGTAATCTCTCTATCCCACTATGTACATAGCTACCTGTCATCAGCGCCCACGGTGGAGGGATCTCCCTTTTAACAACTATCCCCCTATTATGATACATATATTGCCAATAATATTCCCGTGGACAGTGCTGCTTGGTCTCTAACCTCGACCTGTCAACGTAGATATGATTATTCATATGGATGCCACCGCCGCTACCGCCACCACCACTAGTTCGAGTTGCCATTTATCGCACTAGGGTTAAAATTTGTCAAGGGTTATTTACGGAATCCCAGCGATTTTATATAAATTAAGTGTTGACGATCATCTACTTCTATTATAATCTCCCCTGATGGCCACTATCACCCTCTCTCCATCCGCCCCGTTCCCATCCGAGGTCATCTCATTAGATAAGTGGTCATCACTATCCACCTTTTGTAGTGAGTGGTTTTACAAGCCTGATATGACTGCCATTAAAGTCATCCTCATCGCCATCGCTGCTCAATTCGACCCTCATTCAGAGCCGATATGGATATTCCTAAATGGCCCATCGGGTAGCGGCAAGACAGCCATCGGGATCAATCCCATGATGGGGCTGCCGAACATAACCTCTGTTGACAGCTTAACCATTCATACCTTCTTATCAGGATATATAGGTTCCGCTAATGCTGGCCTTCTTAAGCAGATTGGTCCATCAGGGACTATTCTATTCCCTGACTTCACTACCTTCCTATCTCTTAGAGAAGAGAATCGCCGGGAACTCGCATCGCAGCTTAGACGGATATTTGATGGTAAGCTAGACATGAAAAATGGCGCTAAGACTGGTGACAGTTGGGAAGGGAAGATTACTATAATCGCCGCTGTCACGCCTATTATAGAGCGCTATTGGGGCCTTCTACGGGAAATGGGTGACCGCTTCCTCCAGGTCCGGTGGCCACGACTCCATGGGCCTTCCGTGGCAGCGGCCAGTCGTCGCCATCAAGGTAGAGAGAAGTTTATTGCTAATGGACTATTAACTAGAACCACTGACTTCTTTACCTCTCCCAGGATAAATTATAACTCGATTCCAGATGTTAATGACATCCAAGGTGATCAACTCGCCGCACTGTCTGAACTGGTCTGTTATCTCAGGGCGCAGGTTAGCAGAGAGGCCACTGGTAATAGAGAGATTAGAGATATCCCTCAGATAGAGCAAACTGGCAGAGTTGGTAAGGGGCTGCCTGCTATTGTCAGATATTCCGCTCTCATCATGCGCCGTGACCATATTATAGATGATGACATGGCCATCGCTAAGAGGGTAGCCATCGACTGCCTTCCTCATACTAGATCATCTATTATAACCGCCATCCCTCCTGATGACTCTATTGGAGCAGTAGATCTGATGAAGCTAACTAATATCAATGAATCCACTCTCAGATGGAACATGGACGAATTAGAGGCCCTTGGAGTTATCATCAAGGATACTGGTGGCGTAGAGACTAGTTATAGGATGTCAGCGCATATTAGGGAGATGTGGAAGATTGCGTTTCCTGGGGTCTAGCCTCAAATATATTAAGATATTCTTCTTCTAATGCCTCCCACATCTTATCTCCACCTTCATGGACCATAATAGAGAATATCCTATATGCGTTTAAGCTAGAGCCACCATAATAACACTTGCCTTCTGGCAACAATTTACAGTTATCCATTTGACTCTGGCCTTCATATCTAGGGACAGGAGAGTGATACCCTAAATCCGCTGGTAGAGGATGATCATGCTCCTCTAATTTAAGTGTCCTAGTTAATTCCTGCCAAGGCTTATCTGGTGTAGGGATTAATCTTGGATACCAACCCGTATATAACACGAATTGGACTACTCCTTTATCTCCTTTAATATAAAATGTCATAGTGACGCAATGTTGTCCATACTTAGGCCGCTTATCATATGCGGCAGTGATAACAGTTTCTCTGGTTAAGCCTTCCATTATAATCTCCTAATCCCAGTTAAGTATCCCCCGTGGTAGATCCAGTTCAGCTACAATTATCTCCCTCAATCTCTCTTGACTATTATGCCAGTCGTTATGTCGCTGGATATTTTTCTCAGATAGCGTATCAGCCCCGCTAGTAATTACTACTCCACACGTTGAACATTGATTGTCCATAAACCTATCATCTAATTTCATTACCTGCTCCTGTTAATAGCCATAACCGCCAGCCTAATCCTACTATTCCTCCCTCTCAGCCCATACTTCTTATATATTATAGACAATGTGGTAGCTACAGTATGCGGGCAGATATCCAGTCTAGCGGCTATAGCTCGATTAGACTGACCTAGATTATCACATAATGCCATTATATACTTATGTTCTAGTTTAATGGTCATTATCTACTCCACTTCACTCCCAAGCACGGTCCTAATATTCTTAGTCAGCACATGATCCTTACTCTTCGTATGGCCACCGGGACCGCTATGATCACCGTGACGTAGGCCTTCCCCAAGTTTACGCGTAGGCTTGGTTAGCTTATATTCTCCGCTCTCAAAATGTCCACCCCTATCAAAGCTAATCACCTCTCTGCTAGTACGTTCCGGCACACTAAACCTAATCGCCTTCTTTCCCTTTATCATATACGCTGTCTTAACACTGATAATAACCCCATCTAGATTGAGCTCCCTCTTACACGCCACTGCCATCGCGCACCCTTTATGGGCCTTCTTAGTAGCTATTCTGTCATCCGCTGCTGTAACTTCAACATTCATATTGGCCGTTGCATCCACAACCTTATTAACTTCTGGAAAATATTTCTTAACTACACTTAGTGCTCTAGATACCGCAGTTTTCTTGCGTGTTGTCATGGGATTAACCTCTCCCTCTATAATCTATAGTCCATCATCATCAGTTATCTTCTGCTGGCCCCTCTTCTATCAGCAACTCTGCTTCGTCATCGGCTTCCTTATTATTCGCAGCGATCTCAGCCTCTGTTAACACATCCTCAATCTCCAATATAGGCTCTATAGACTCAGTACCTATAATAGCCTCATTAGTCTCAGTCCCGGTCTCAGCAGCCTCATTACCCCCCCGCCCTAACGATTGTTGACTATCTACAGTAACCATCTCACTAGACTCTCTATCTACATTTCCATCCCCTTCCATCTGCTGTACACCATACTTATCGCTGTCACCCGCCTTCTACGGAAAACCGGCAGCCGCTTCAGTTGCCTCGCGGCCTTCCCTAAGGCCACCATCCAATTAGAGCCTTCTACTATGATGGTCTGATGGGCATTAGCCCCCAACACTGGGATATTCGCCATCACCTTAAACCTCTTAGACATATCAATATCCTCCTGTTAACCTCTGTTAACCTCTGTTAACCTTCATTAACTTTCTGCTCAGCCTGCTCAGTCTTTATCTTATCCTCTTTAACCACGCAGCTAACACATCTATGACCCTCACCCGTTCTAATATACCAAAAGTGCATCGTATGGCAGCCCTTACACTCGATAGGCTCCTTCAGTACAGTGTAAACGCCATCCGTAGCGAGGATAGTGTCACTAGAAAGGCTGTTAACACTATCATTGTCACTGACATCACTGACATCACTGACATCACTGACATCACTATTATTATTATCATCCATCAGCATGAATATCCCTCATAACCTCTATACATCTCAGGTCTCAATCCCGTTCCACCGCAGCTGCTACACTCCATAGACCCTATCTTAGTATAAACCTTCCCTGTCCCGCCACACTCTATACATGACACTGCATCTACTTCACCTTCCATTAACCTATCTAACTCTTCCTGGGTAGCCGCAGCAGCCTCTATCATTCCGCTGCCATCGTCACTGTTAACACTATCAGCTGACGCCGCTGACGATGCTGACATCACTATTCTACCTGTTTCATCATTTATCTCGACTGAGCCATTAAACTCAGCTTGACTATTTACTTCCGTAGAATCCCCGGTAGCATCAGGATTATGGTCAGTAGTCACGTTACTATTATCATCATCCTCCACGTCTATCCACTTCCCATTCACCTTAGCTACCTTAACATATCTATTATTAACATCATCCCACCTATGAGGGATGCTATTAATCCTAAAATGCCAATCGTTATCGTTATCCGAGCGAAAGGAAGGGTAGACGATAGAGTGTTGATGATAGCCAATAGTAGCAGTCTCATTATTATTAACCGCTGGCTCTGGAGTCCTATACCCTATATCCCTCCCTACCTTAGCCACCCTCTTAGCCTTCATTTCCTTACCCATCTCAAATGCGCGATTAAGACTATTAACATATTTACTATCGCTATTATCCCCAACTGTTAATATCTCGCTGTAACTTTTCATCCCTCTGCCACACTCTAGCTCATGCCGGATCATAACCTTATACTCGCCCTTGCCATTAACCACTATTTCCACTGGCCAGTTAGAATGGGCTAGATCCTCCCCGCTGAAGAAAACTCCCATCTGCACATGTGAATGGATAGCGCCGATAGTGTTAGGTAGATAGCTGCTGAAGTCATCATCCACCTCTACGTGGCTAGCATGGGCTACTTGCGGCGGAAAGTACATCTTCCTAACCTCATATCGCGGACCCTTGTCATCCTTCACATAAGCCCCTATTAAGTACGCGAGCCATTCCGTGTTATAATCATCCGCTAGGCTAATCCATTCGTTCCATAACCTCGCAGCTACGTAAACTTTCGGGATCTTAGCTATAGGACAGTTACCATCAGTTAGATCCTGACTGACTATTTTAAAGCTATCTTTATCAGCGGAGTTAATAGGCTTATAATCTATAGAATTATAGGTAGCGGTAGCGGTAGATGTCTTGTTACCATCCTTAGTTCTGTAACCATTGCTGATATAATGTCCACCGCCATAGTGAGCAGGCAGCCGCCTATCGACATTAACATTGACATTGTTATTGTTATTGTTATTGTTATTGTTGACTTCCGCCTTCTCAGCCGCTATGATAGCCGCCGCTCTCTCAGCCATATTACCAGTGATAGGCTGATCCTGCTGACCATTATTATTATTATCCTCCGCAGCCTTCTCTCTATCTATCTCAGCTAATTTCATCTGCCGCTTCCGCTCCCTAGATCGCTTGCTCATTGGGAAACCTCCTTAAAGTACTTGACATGTATGATATAATATTTTGATGATGTCTTGGGCATATATCGCCGGCCTTTTCGATGGAGAAGGCTGCATCCAATTCAGACAAAGAGGAGTTGGCCAGAATGGAAAGCCTTGGTTTGGTATTAAGGCCCAAATAGTCCAGAGTAATAGACATGCAGGAGAAAAAACGCTATTAGAAGTTAGAGACTTTCTAATTACCAACGGCATCTGTTGCCATGTCCGTAAACGCACTTTCACCACTGAATTATCTCGTAATGATATATTCGAGTTAGAAGTAGGTGGCCGAAAGGCTGTATGGATGTTCATTAAAGAGATTCTTCCTCATGCTCATATACGTCGGACTGATCTACTAGACTATCTCCGATTTCTGGTATTGTTCCCAAAGTTTCGTCGTCCAGGAGTTCCTTTATCTGAACACAATCCCCATCCCAATCTGTCTTCACCGTCTTGTTAAGCGCAATTGGATTTCCGGGGCGTCCCAATAATACATAATAACAGGCCAGTGAAGCTACCAAAATACATGGACAAACATGTACTGGCACTGTCTGATATCCTGGTTCATCCTCTTCACTAGTAGCAAATTCCGCAGGGCTGAACGTAACTGTAGCATGATGCTCATCCGCGCCACACTCTATATACCCGATCCATTTACCTTCCGCCTTCCCCGCTGCTACTACCTTCTCATACACCATCCGTCTACTCTTTAAGCTATCCGTGGTTACCACTACCCAGTTATATCCTCTCAGCTTATCCCCATGTAGGTCAGGGTCAAAATTCCCTCTAGGAGTAACCTCTACCCCATCCCTGAGACTCTGTATGTGTTCCGTCATAGCTACAGCCTTGTTAATACCTATCTTATCCTTGCCTAATGGAAACCTATTTAGATTACTTTCGCTGATAATATCACTATCATAGATGTCTATCCTCTTAACTCCCGCTAATCCCAGATATAATGCTATCCAACTCCCTATCCCTCCACAGCCTATCACAGCTACCTTTTGCTGCTGTCTGATAGATAGGCTATCCTGTCTAACGTATATGTTATCGTTATCTTCCATGATTATAGTAACCTCCCTGTTAACTATATTAATATATCTTAACTACGCTAGCTATGAAGAAGGCAATTAGACGGCATTGGGGTATTGGCCTTGCTCCTCTACATCTTCCTCTACGTCATCTATTAGCTCTCTAACCTCAGCTTCATCCTCTATCGCCACTTCCGCTAGATGCCCATCACCATTCTCATTCTCACCATTCTCACCTATAAATGTAACCTGACCTGTTAAAGCTTCCCCTCTATTTATCCTATTCTCTCTCAGCTCGTCCACGTTAAACGTCTCGCTCGCTTCCGTCTCAACTGGGATTATCTCCGCATTTACAAAGCAGCTATCAGGGATGACCTCATTATGTAATATCTCATTATCCAGTATATACTTGACTCCAGGTGGCATCTGCGCTATGATATCAGGATGCCATACACTAGCCGCCGATAACAATGACATCAGATTAACCTCTTGATTACCTCTATTCATGGCGATGGCTAATTTAGCATACCTATCCATATCTGTTATAGCCGCTGGCATCCCTTCTAGCTCCATACAGCATCTCTCATAGCTAATATGTGGCAGCATGTAAGGATATCTATTACCATTCCCCTCTATTATCTTACCACTCTGATACGAATACGTCCCATTAGCAGGATCAAATGGTATCCAAATGGTGATATTATGATAGTTACTCGCTGCTAATGTCAGCGCATCCCACCTGATAGTCTCCGATATACGATGGAGTTTTCGTCTATCAGTAGCTAGATATCTCGTTCTAACCATCTGCCATGCCACCAGCTTAGTGGATATGTCAATCCCAAACGCCATTTTAAACTTACTTCCATTCCACCTGACAACTTTAATATAATTATCCGATATCCACTGAGGCATCGTAAGTAGACTATTAACAGCAGCCTTATCAATCTCAATCTGTCGCCTAGCTATGGTCAGCTGTCTCTCACCATTCGCTATCAACTCTCTCGCTTCTACTTTCGCAGCTGTCACTAACCTCGCTGCCTCTACCCTTGCTGATCTCACCACTCTCTCTCTGATCATCCCCATTGCCCGGCCAGCCTTTATCACTCCCCTTGGCTGAAGGGTAAATACCTGGTCCCCTATGGCTATAATAGCAGGCTGGCTCCCAATAGCCACCTGTAGCTCGCTATCATACACTGACCGCTCGAACACTCCCGTGGCCTCTCTTGCTTGCTTAGCTAATGCGGCTTGACTAATGGCAGCTATGAATACTTCCGGGGCTACTCCATACGTGTCTACTCCCTTGTTAATGATGGCATTCAGGTTATAATTTCGCCACATCCTAGTCCCAATCCTATTAACCACTTCCTTATCCATCATATCCCTAACCTCATACTTAGTAGGGACAGGGCCATTTTCTACCGTCATCACCCACGGATGGCCATAACCAGTCTCACTTCTGGATATCCTAACTCTGAGTCTGGGGATGATAGGAGGGATGGGAGAAGCAGTAGTCATAGTAGCTACAGTGTTAGCGGCTGCCATAGCTATCATTGGCATAGCCTCTGTCATCAGTGTTATCATCGTATTCTGCATATACCAACAATGCCCATTATGGCGTCCATCCGTATCCCTATGCCCTCTATACCCCCCTCCCCAGTCCACGTGGATGTCACCCCTTAGCTGAGCCTGATCCTCCATTACCACCCCTATCATCAGGTCATAATTGTGGAATCTATCGCTATAATTCCTATTAGCTACTATGGTAGCTCTAACTCTATCCCCTGTTCTATATAATCTCTCATTAATATCATTAGTAGCGGTGTCCGCCATTTTAACCTCCCCTTATAATTATAATGTATCCTATCTACTATTTAATATCTAATAGCCATAATCGAAGGCTGAGACTATTTAATAATCACAGCCTTCTGTTATAACTATTATTAATACCACTGTTGATTACTACTAATGTTGTTACCCCCTCGAATCCTTTGCGTAGAGTTCAAACGTCTTCGCACCCTTTAGAGTCTTATTACTGTCAGGTTGATTGATCTTTTTCCCGTCCACCTTCACATTCCCCGTCCTGATGCCACTTTTCGTCCCCACACTTTCCACCGCCTGGCCAATCGTCGTAGTCTCAGGGATAGTCCCTGTAACTTGACCGTTGACCATAACAGTTACGAGCCGTGGTTCGGATGATGCTGTCTTAACAGGCCTCTTCGCAGCCTTCCTTGTAGTCATATTATTAGCTCCCTCTCCCATTTAGATTAGACCTTTTAGAAGGTCTATTAGAGTATATTATAACTCTAATCTCGCTATAGCTATAATAACCATATCTATAATATTATCAGGGACCGTCCCCAGCGGTACTAGGGAGAGTAATCGCTATTATGAACGGTCCCTGTTATAATCAGCAGCAATAGAGAGCAGCCATTTATATATAATACGTCAGCTTCCGCTCTATCTATGCTGCTGAAGCCCTCTGAGGATTAGTCAGAAGGATGGC
>Ga0137409_10008794_pt1 | contig 10299 bp, 13 predicted proteins | sample CZODoug1_16funga_FD_122059 | JGI IMG/M metagenome (GOLD analysis project Ga0137409, IMG submission 122059) | Vadose zone soil fungal communities from Angelo Coast Range Reserve, California, USA - CZODoug1_16fungal (Hybrid Assembly) | ecosystem: Environmental > Terrestrial > Soil > Vadose zone...
TGGCAATCGCGTCGTCTATTAAGTTCCGCCCGTCGGCAAGGGCGCCGTAGCCAAGTGGTAAGGCAGAGGTCTGCAAAGCCGGCCCCGCTATGCGGGGCCGCGTTTTTTCCGCAGGTTTCCGCACGAAGGGACGCCATTTGCACTCATTCGCAATCACCCTCCGGCACAGTCTGCGGCACAGTAGCACCTGGGCGAAACACGATCCACTGACCTCAGAGTTGGCCACGTGCGGTGGGCCGGTGGTGGTCGGTCATGAGTTTGAGCGTCATGCGTTCGAGAGACACGAGCCCATTCAGGTCCGTAGCTCAATTGGTTGAGCACCGGCCGCCAAGACTCGGCCCCGCCATGCGGGGCCGATGTCTTTCTGGCAACTCCAAAGCAACGGCCCATGCAGGCCCGCTGTTTTTGTAGCTAATACGGGCCTAGTCGGGCACCCTTGGCACCACTGGCAACATGTCCGCGTCCAACACCCGTCCAACATACGCGCCGCGAGGCGAAGGGTATCTTTCGGGTGGGAGGTGTCGCCATGTCGATGTGCTGGGAAGCGAAAGAGAAAACCGAACGCGAATTGGCGACCGTGCTCGCGTCGCTGGCCCGCACTCCCGAGGCTGAGTGGCCGCCCGACCTTTCCGAGACCTTCAAACAGGCAGCGCGCGAACTCCGCGATGGAACCCGAAGCGAGCCGCAGGTCCTCGACGGTCCTCTCGACCCCGGTGGGCCGGGCCCCGGCTAAGACCCACGCCCCTCGTCCCAGTCGCCGGAAACCGAACCATTACTTTTCCCTAGCTGTCAGTTCCGCCACGCCCCAACTGTAGACCGGGAGTGCAACCCTTGAAAGTCACTCTGGCCGCAATCGCGGACTACGCCAGCATCAGCATGGGTGACAAGCTGAATGTTCTGGGCGTTTTCGACACCCTATTCGCCCCCAACTTTCCCGTTCAACACCCTCATATGGTGTTCGCAGTGCGTCTGGAATTTCAGTACGAGGATGCGGGCGGTCGCTACCCGATTCACATCCGGTTGGAAAACGCGGATCGCGTGCGGTTAATGGAAACGCCTCAGGGCATGCTCGAAGGAGGCCAGATTCCGGCGGGCGAATTTCGCTCGCAAAACATCATCATCGAGTTGAACAACCTGCGCTTCGAGGCTCCGGGGACGTATTGGTTTGTAGTGAGGGTTGCGGATCAAGAGGTGGCGACACCGTTCCGAGTGGTTGAACGCCGGTGACAGTTCCGATTCCGGCTCCCGCTCAAGATGCCGTGGAGCGCCTGGATCGCCTGACTGCTTCACTCGCGCAAGTCGGGCGCGCCGTTCTCCCAATTGAGGAGGTCCGGCTCGCCTTCGATTCGTGGGGGTTCGAAAGAGCCGCACCCATCGACCCCAACGCGTCCCCTGACGCAACCTTCCATGTCCATCCGGCGTATACCCATCTGCAGATGAACGTCGTGGGCACGGGACTTGCCCATCCGGCGTTAATTGATAAGGCGATTGGACTTATACGGTCGCTGCGTGTCCATCTGTGACAGGGGCCCTAGACCGGGCGCGCCGGGTGATGATACAATGGGGTCCGGACAACGACACCGTTTAGGAGCTTTTTTCTATGGCATGGGAACCAGGACAGCCTATTCCGAGATACCATTACCGGTTTCATAAGCCGGTTATAGGTGCCGAGGGCCGTCAGGTTCATTACGTGGAGCTAGTCGAGTTACCCAACTGCTCCGCGCAGGGTGACTCACCGGGTGACGCGTTTCAGCGCCTTTGGCAGGCCGTGCCGGATTATCTGAACCAGCTTCATCGGCTCCGGCTTCCGATACCTGACCCCAATCCCCCCGGTAATGTGGAGATTGGGTCTGCCAGCATGATCGTTGCGTCGTTCAGTGCCGCGCCACAGCAAATAGTCGTATCAGGAAACACGATGCGCCGGGTAATAAGAGGATTACAGGGCAGACCTGAGGCGACAATAGAGAGACGCGACGAACCCGTGTCCGTTGATCTAGGCGAGCCGGTCACTCAATAGTAGAAGGCGTCGCGACCATGAGCAGCCCCATCGAGCGATGGGGCTGTTCTGTTTCCGGCTGCCGCATTTCCGTCCCCCGGCGCCGCAAAAACGCCCTAGTGGGCGCGCGACCGACTGTGCATGTTGCTCACCTAACGCCCCCAACGAGTCAACCGATGACTTTGCTCGCAGATGGACAACTTGCCACGGACATCTTACACGGATGGCAGTTGCGCACCCCGTGGTACGGCTACCTCGGCTATGCTTTTATCGCCAGTACTGCTACTCGCGTCGCCATATCAATGCTGAGGGCATACGAGTATCAGGAAGACGGGGAATCATTTTTCAAGGCGTTCCGGGCCGCATTCCTGAATCGAGCGGGGCCTCACCAGCGTCCCAACTGGTCATCGGGCCTCCTTGGGACGGCGGAACTGCTCGCCTATCCGATACTACTCGTTACGGGTGAACTCACGCCAATCGGTTTCTGGGTACTCCTAAAGACTGCCGGTGAGTGGCAGGGATGGAAAAAATCCCGTGCGGACTTCCTGCGGTTTCTGATTGGTAACATCATGGTGTTCGCATGTTCGCTCGCAGCGGCATACTGCCTAGTTGAGAGGGTGACATCAGGGTCTGGATGATTGGGCCGGAGAGCAAATCGTCTAGTGCTGGTGTAATGCGGGCGTCGGCGCGTTGACCGGTTGACTCGAGTGCGGACGGCTCGCATTCTACGAGATGACGGGGCGCTGACGGTTCTCGAATGCGCCCTTCGGCCTGCACGCGGCAGTGTCACGAATGGGTCACAGGTACAATCGGCTCTTAGTGCGACAGCGACGTTGCTGGGGCAACGCTACCCAGCGCGCTGAGAGTAGAGAATCCATCATTTGCCAGGTGAGCACAACGTTCCCTGATCCGATTCCCAGCTGGAGATGACACAGCTGACCCTGTTCAGTCTGCTCATTGCCTCGCTTCCTACGCAAGTGTCACAGCGGGCGAGTAGTCCTGCAGGAGCGAGTAGTCCTGCACAAGGAGATAGAGTGCAGCAGGCCGCGACATGGACGCTTAGCACTGCGGCCAAGTCGACCGGCGAGGCCTTTGCCGCCTGGCTTGCGCTTCCGCCGCCGAGCAGGGTCGGCGTCCATTTTGTGGTTGACCTCCAACCCACGCAGTCTATGGAGCTCTGGGTCCCAAAGGGCCAAGTGGGTTGTGGCGCCAACAATGGTGAAACTCACATCGATTCCGCTCCGCCAGAGGGCGTCGTTCGAGTCTGTGGTGTGGGGAAGGAAGCACAATCGGCGCGTCTGGTCGCAACATTTCGGGAAGTCGGCGCGAACACCGGCAGCGGCCCGCTGCGCGTGGTAGGAAGCGAAGCAATCACGATCATGCGGCGATGGAGCTTCGACCTTCCGGCGTGGCTCATCGCTCTCATCACGTCCCTGTCCGGTTTTCTCTCTGGGATGTGGCTGCAACGGTATCAGCGCCGAGCGGAGCGCAGAACCAAGAGCGAGGACGACAACCAAAAGACCGATGAGGACCGTCGAGCCCACCGTCAAGCGATCGAGGAGCGGCTGGTTGACGTCCTCGGTCCGGAACTCGTTGCGAACCAGCAGTTGCTCGGCAGTGTGGTCAACGGGGGCAGGATTGAGACCCTAAGCGTCTTGGCAGGTTTGATGTTCACGGACAAGCAGAAAGGGGCGTTTTCGTATCTTGACCCGGCGGCCACGCCATCGCTCGACCGGCTGAGTGCGCTCTACAAGGGCATCAACATCTACAACATCGCATGCAACGAGTTCTTGCAGAACGCGAGCCTTACAGACGTGAGCCCGGAGGACAAAGATGCCCTGGCCCTGAGGGCGCGCAAAATTGCCCAACTTCTGGCGAGCGCATTCCCGCCGAGTCTCGACAAGGCACCGAACATGGTCGACGAGGTAGCGAAGCTCGTTGGAGCGCGGTGAACTTCCTTCCCTGCACGGACGATGCCGATTTGTACCTATTGCACTGACCTCCCTGGTGGCATCCCTTCGGCAGGGTGTTGCGAGGGACAGGACCATGAGAACGTCTGGGTCTGCACCAAGGGGACGCGACCCGACCCTGTTTTCCACGGTGAGCGATGTAACTGCAGCTGCCAAGGGCTCTTCTGCCTGGCTCACGCGCGCAAGCATGCAGTGAGCGACGAGCACAGCACGCTTGACCTTTGCTTTCACGGGCTTGCAGTCTCGCTCGCCGCTCCCGCGTTGGGCGCGGCAGCCTGTGCTACACCGGACTCCACGGCGATGCCCAAGGAAGGAAAGCGCGCGATCGTAGACTTCCTGCAGTTTGCTGAACCCGGCGAGGACGCGCTGCGAAAGTTGTCTTCCTTGGGAATCGCAGGCGTGTTGCGGAGGCTGTTGGGAAATGCGGCTCCCTCCCCCTATCACTTTGCCAGGTTCCCAGATTGGCCGCTGGATCGGCTCGAACTGCGTGATGACTTCTTTACCACTTCGCGACTGCGGAAGGTGGCTGTTCTCGCCGCGCGCTTAGTCGGAGAGGGGTGGAGCGCCTGGCGTCATCGGGTAGCTGGCGAGGAAGAGCGGTCACTCTGGTTCCTGCGGCGGACGCCTACCCGCGCGAACCACGTCGCCTTGGGGCAGACGCTCGACCTCCTTAGCTTCTGGAGCAGAAACCCTGCCCCGAAGTACCTGGAGACGTTCGACAGCGACGAACTAGTCGCTGCTTTGGCTCCATGGGAAAACGCCAGTCCTGGCGAACCGCTGAAAGACGCGCTCACGGAATACAGCGACATGCCGAGAGACGCCGATGCGATCGCATTGTGGCTCGCCGGCGATATGTTCGAGCGTCCGCTCGCACCCGTACACTGAGACGACGGTGAGCTGACGTCCGTGTTGAAGGGTCGGTCGGGGAGTTCGTGGAACGCACGTGCCGCTCGTGGAGCTGTGCTACCTCGGCGGCCGGAAGGACCCGCAGACGATCCTGCGCTACTCTAAGCGTCCCTTCGGCACCTGCGAGGTCGCGTTCGCGATATCGCTGAGTTTCGCTCGCCAGAGCAGGTAGGATCTTTGGTTGGCCTCTACCTTGGACCGATTTCCGGTGCACCCGTAGTTCTCCAGCAAGGGCGAGCACGATCAGTTCTGCCTTAGGGATGTTCGACTATGGCCGCTGACGTGAAACCTGTTAAAGAGTTCCTCGAAGCTGTTAGGAACTCACCGGACCTCTGGCGGGTCGCGAAGACTTGTGGGAGGTAATGGCGCTGGTCCCCGGACGTAGTGACGTGAACGACGTGTTCTTCCTCGTTACGGGGACGTATGCCTCCAATCTCGACCCCGCTATGCGGGGGCCGATTTTTTCGGCGATTCCAAACACAATGAGGATGGCATTGGAACACCCAGGCAGCTTTGGACCGGCAAAGTAGCGGCAAAGTGGAACCGGGAATCGGCGTAGTGCGCACGTCGCGTCATGGCGTTTCGGGAAGCAAGTCCAACGTGAACACCTGCGGCGCCCGTGGGGCGGTCTGAGCGAGGCGCTCCAGAATAGCTGGAAGGGGATTGCCGATCGTTTTGCGAAATCTGCCACGGGAGCCAACAGTGTGCCCACAACGGCCGCATTGGTGCGGGGACGACGGAGTGAATCCCGATTCTCCGGTGCTGAAAACGCTTTCTCCACAATGATCGCATCTCAGGGACTGTACGCGCTCCTTGAGGTGCGGGAGGGTGTTCTGCGCCATTAGTAGCCTTACCATCAGCGGATCGAGCTCAATTCCGTCGATGGTAACTTGCGAAAACGTGTCGTCGATGTCCGGCTCGCTCTTCTCGGTCTTAAATGCGTGCAGGTGAATTCCTTCTTCCTCGGCTGAATCCCCGGTCCATATCAGCGCTGGATTCGAACCCCACACCTGAATCCCACCTGGAAATTTGCTTTGGGTTATCGAGATCGCCCTGTTAGCGCTCGTGGTTTTGTGGGCCTTGATGCCAAGTGCTTGACGGAGACCGAGGATCGGATTGCCGACGCTTCGTGCGATATCACTAAATGTCCGCCCACACGCCGCGCAGAGATGTCGCTGATGCGGATGGACGCTGAACCAATCTCGGTCCAGATGAGACTCGCCACAGTGAGTGCATAGAACCTGTTTCATCTCGAAGCCAAACATCGAACTGACCATATAGTAGATTGCGTCGATCGCGGCGACTTCGAGGTCGTCGCCAGGTATGCGTGAGCCGCGTATCGTGACGCGCGAGAACGTCCCGTCGACTTCCTTCTTGTCATGAGCAGACCTCCTCGCATGCACGTGAATGCCGCGATCGATCGGCAGCCGCGTCGTATCGTATACGGCGGGCACGGCCCCCCATAAAGCGACGGGACCGCGAAAGACGTCGAGGTCCAGCTCGAACAGGTTGCCAGTTTCTGGTGCCAGATGAGCCGCGCGACATGCACGCGCACGTTTCCCATACTTGGCGGTGGCGTCAGCTCTGTGTTTCAAGCACCAGTACCGCGTACCGCCGTCTCTCCGCTTGCCCACCACCACGATCTTGCATGGACCTGTTTTGGCGGTCGCCAAGGTGGTGGATTTGCGGCGAATACTTTCCTTTCCTTTTGCGCGTGCAGCCTTCATTGTGCCCCCGGCTCACACCCAATACGTCTTGAGCGCGCTTCAGTTAGCTCGTCTTGCGATCGAGGAGAGCCAGCCTCTGAGTTGAAGAACCTGTTTTTCTGTAAGGCGAGTACCCCATCGACCGACGACGTCAATCGGCGCGGTGCCACGTTTCTCGAGAATGTCCTGTAAAGCCTCGAGCGTTTCCTTTCTTCCGAGCAGAATCTCATTCGGCGTGCGGAGCGCTATGAGGTTCTTTCCTATTACGTAGTTCTGAATGCGTCGCTCGAACGCATTGTGGTTATCCAGGTTGCTCTGGTCTCCCTTCGCATCCACGATGATGTTCCCAGTAAGTTGACCGTCTTCGCGCTTTCGAAGACGCTGGTCCGGAAATAGGCGGTAGGCTTCGGCAGCGGCGATTTTCGATGCGATTTCGAACCCGCCCATCACGAACTGATCGAATCCATCGATCTTCCCAGAAATCGCAAAGATGTGATCACCGGTTTGCAGCTGCCGCCGAATGTCTGGTCGGCATGCGCCCAACGTTGGGGTTGGACCGAGGAACGGGTCCTTTACATGCTTTCCGCGCTCAGGATCGTAGCCGGAACTTGTGAGAAAGATCTTACCGATCATTGCTCAGTTCTCCGTGGGCCGTGAGCCGATCTTCTGCTTCAGCGCATTGCCCTGGTATGGTTTCAGAATCCCTTCCTTCTGTAGACGACCCACGACGATACCTGGACCGATACCTTCCTTCTCTGCGAAATCGTGGATCGCCTCGTTCGTAAACGTGCCATGCTGGATGAGGTCAGCTAGAGCACGCGGAGAAATGAGCGCGTCCGCCGCAAACTGGCTCGCCTCCGTCTCGTATTGCTGCATTTCCGGATCAATGACACGATCGGCGAGATCTTCTGCGGCATTATCGATCACGAAAGAACGCTTCTTACGATGTAGCAGAATGTGGCCCACCTCATGAAAGAACGTGAACCACATTTGGTCGTCGGTTTTGTAGCGCAAGGTCAGGCCGATGACAGCCTTCGTATCTGAGAGCCAACGCGCGCACCCACTGATTCCCGTATTGGGTAGTTCCTCGACCCAAACGACCGCCACGCCGGAGCGCGCGCAAATCTCTTGGACTGGGTCCATGATCTCGGGGATGCGCCTACGCGTGAGTTTCCGCAAATCGGGCAAGGAAGCACGCAAGCGTTGTTCATCGAAGTCGGCCAGGTCGAACTCTCTCGCGGTCAACTCGATTTCGCGCACCCAAGCAGCAACCGCCTGCTCCTTAGTCTTGAACTTCCTGGTCTGACGATATGCGGCACCAGTAGCCTTCCAAACGGACCGCCAACTGTCGGGGGAGGACACCCCGAAGAAGTTCAGTAGGACATCCGTGTCTGAACGGCCAGAGGGAAGACTAAAATTGCGACGTCGCATTTCCCTCAGAGGAAACCCACGCGCCCAGTCGTCCCAACCCGCCAGTCGGGACAACTCGAAACGACGCGCCCCTGCTTCATCGAAGAGGCGTTGCAGATTCAGCCAGAAGTGGGCCGGTCTCTGAAACGCTCTTTCCAAAGCCAGAGCGGTAATGGGAGTGATAGGTGCCTTTCCGTTACAGATCTCGCTAATTGTCTTGGGTGTAAGATCGGTCCGTCGAGCTAGATCCCGCTGGGACCAGCCGAGGAATTCCAGATACTCCATGACCGTTTCGCCAGGATGTGGAACCGCCTCCAACTCGATGAGTTGCTGTTCTCTATCCATGGGTATCCTCAACTGTGAGGAGCTGGACCGCTGCGATCGCCTTCCACCGTTCGCGTTCGTCGGGTCGGTCAATGGGCTTCTCCAGTTCGATCGGCTTCAACAACAGCCGATACGGCTGCTTCACGTCCATCGAAAACGTTCCTTTGTTCGCGCCGCTAAGTTCGTGGCACCGCTCTGGGCCCGACCTCGGCGGCCAAAAGACCGCCAGGTTCTCGGCCGCTTTCAGCGCCGCGATTCTCAGCAGCAGCTTCTTGCACATGTCTGCGCCGTATTGCCGTCTACAAGCAGCTTCGCCTTCTAGCGCAGCGCGGAGACGCTTGTCGTTGGTAGAAACGTCCACTCGTTCCCCTTAGGGTAACTTGCAGCAAGGCTATTGCTGTTACCTAAGTGGTAACATCATTGCCCGCTCGAAGCAAGGGGCTGCCTAGTCGGGCTAGGGGACACGGTGTGGTCCAGAGAAACCTTTAGACGTGAACGCTCGGCAGCACCATCTCGACCCACTAGGCAGAAGTAGCGATCACCCTGTCCAATCAGTCTTGGTTGATCGCAGTGCGACCTGCATTCTTGCGCCGGCAGCTGCTCCAAGATCCCAGGATTATATCGGTATCGTTGAACGCCGAATTCTGGCACCCCAGCGGCTCCGGTAGCCAGAGCAATTAGCTGCAACACCTCTAGTGATGCGACGTTGGCGCTAAATGGGAAAACATTCTCGTTCCGTTTCAGCCGATGATCCTGGGGCAATCCTTTTAGGTACGATGGATCATCGAGCATCCCGGCAGCCTCAGTCGAGACGTCGGCTTGGTCGTAGGTCCCCAAGCATTCGAGGCATGGCCGCCCGGGGCCGACCGTCTGCACCTGCCAATCCACCCCGGAGAATCGCTGGTTCTTGAAACGTACCGCAATCCCGCCATCGATCACGGGAATCAAATGGCCATACGCGAAGTGGTTCAACACATGACGAGCGCGCGGGCGATCCACGCAGCAGAAAATCACATCGCAGTCGAGCACCGCACGGTAGCCACTCTCCTCGACAACACTATAGGGTGCCGCGATCACGTCGACAGTCGTAGCCGTGGCGACTGCGCGGACTCGATCCTGCGCGACTTCTACCTTCAGTCGGCCAATGTCGTCCTCGGTCGCCGTTACCAGGCGATCAAGGTTGTGGGGTTCAACACGATCGAAGTCGATCAGCGCAAAGCGAGTCACGCCCATCCGTGCGATGGTCTCAGCAACCAGGGCGCCCACGCTGCCGAGCCCCACGATGCCGATCCGTAGCCGCGCAAGATCTGCATGCGCATCAGGGCCCCAGACGCTGAGAGTGCGACGGAACAAGTCTCGGAGCGCCGGTCGGGGTAGTACTTGGTTCGCGTACGAAAGGCGAAGCCGACTGTCGAGAACGCGCACCACTGCACACCAGTGCTTCTCGTACGACCGCCCGTCCTCATGTTCCCAGAAACGAGCACTCCATGCTCCATCAGAACCCAGCGTCAAACCGACCAGCGGGAGCTCTGTGAGCGCGACCACGGGGCCGGCAAGACGCTTCTCTGCGACCACATCGTCCCAACTCATATCCTGCCATCCCGGATAGGGATGGCTGTGGAGGAAGGCTACTCCGAGCCCCTGCGCGAGTGCGAGTCGGCACACCCGGTCGAGGTACTGCTGATTGAAGCTGACGTTACCGTGGACCTGACGATCGCCCTCCTCCGGTAGCACGAGCGTGTGTACTAACGCCGTGAGCCGCGTGGCTCCACGGGATGGCGTCCATAGCGCGAAGGCGAGATCCTCGTCGCCGTCCTCGCGGATTAGGTGCGCCCGAAGCGCTGCATCGACGTTTCCGGCCAGCGCGACGCTGAACTCACGAAGCATTTAGAAAGATCCCATTGATCTGAGACAGAAGGCGTCGGGCGCTGCGTTCACCCTGCCAGCCAAAATTATGGCTCCAATAGCGCCATTCAGCGCCGAGGAC
>Ga0137409_10008796_pt1 | contig 10299 bp, 8 predicted proteins | sample CZODoug1_16funga_FD_122059 | JGI IMG/M metagenome (GOLD analysis project Ga0137409, IMG submission 122059) | Vadose zone soil fungal communities from Angelo Coast Range Reserve, California, USA - CZODoug1_16fungal (Hybrid Assembly) | ecosystem: Environmental > Terrestrial > Soil > Vadose zone...
TCTCGTGCTCCGATTGCCAGAAGCAGACCGATCGCACGAAATTGTAACGCAGCAGAATTGAGAGCGCCATGCGTCACCCCAATCGGCCAAGCGCGTCAAAAATCTTCCAATCCGCGTGTTCCAACTGTGTGACACTTGAACTATAGTGATCAGACTTCCCCTATCCTTGATCGTTCGCCGCGCCGCTCACTGGCGGTGTCCCAACTGCGGCCGCGGGCGGTTGTTTCGCGGAGTCTTCCGCATGCTTTTGAGCTGCCCGGAGTGCGGACTTTCATATTTTCCCGAGCAGGGATACTACCTCGGCGCCATGATCATCAATTACGTCGCCACCACGGCGTGCGTCGTTACGATTTTCCTGGCGTCGCTCTTATTTCCCGACTTTACGACACTTTCGACCAATGCGAAAATTCTGCTTTGGATGGCGTTTGCGATCGTTCTATCTCTGTCACTGGTGCGGCATTCCTATAGTTTCTGGCTGGGAATTGATTTTTGGATAAAGCCAAGGCAGCCGGAAGCGCCCGCCAAAGAAGCCATTTAAAATCCTCGGACGGCCTGCGCGACGATGCCGACGAGCGCTCCCCCCAGAACCAGCCACACCGAATTAATCCGGAAACGAAGCAACAGGATTGCACTCGAAATAGTCAACCCAATGGTTAACCAATCGACAATCGCCGCCCGTCCCAGTTGATAGCTGACCGCAGCCATTAATGCCAGCGATGCGACATTCACGCCGTCCAGGAAGGCACCTGCCGTTGCCGACCGCCGGACGTAGGGGATGAGCGGCCCGCTGATGGCCACCAGGAGAAACGCAGGGAGAAAAATTCCTACCGTCGCCACGACCGCACCCGCGGGCCCGCGCAGCAAATACCCGATAAATGTAGCGGTCGTGAACACCGGTCCCGGCGTGACCTGTCCGATGGCAACCGCATCCACGAGTTGCGCGTCCGTAACCCACGCTCGGTGCACCACGAGGTCAGCCCGGAGAAACGCGAGCAACACGTAGCCGCTGCCGAAGACGACCGAGCCAATTTTCAGGAAACCCAGGAACAGCGACCACATTGCCGGCGCAACTGTTGCCGCGGTGCCGGCTCCGATTGCGGTGACAAGCCTCGTTCCTTTCAAAGTGACGCTGCGCCGCAACAGCGCGAACACGCCCTGCGTTACTGCATGGCCTTTTTTTTTCGCGAAATAAAATCTGTGGACCAAGGCAATCGTTGCCCCGGTCCCAGCCAGTATCAGGAGCGCGTTGACGCCAAAAAAAATAAGCGCAACACAGATCGCACCGGCGACGGCGAGCAGGCTGCTCTTGATCGCCGTCCGCCCGAGCCCCCACAGTGCTTGCAGAATCACGGCGACCACTACAGGCTTCACTCCATACAAAAGCCCGGCCACTGCCGGCAAATGTCCGAAGCGCACGTACGCCCAGGCGATGCATGCCACCAGAATCGCCGCAGGGAGGATGAAGCAAATCCCGCCCACGAGCAATCCCATCCAGCCGGCGCGCAGATAGCCAATGTGAATGGCCAGTTCGCTTGAGCTGGGACCGGGAATCAAATTGCTCGCGCCGAGTAAGTCGAGGAATTTGTCGCGAGTCAACCACTTGCGGCGGCGGACGAGTTCATCCTCCATGATTGCGATGTGTGCCGCGGGGCCGCCAAAGGCCGTCGTTCCCAGACGCAGAAAAAACAAGGCCAATTCCGTCAGGGAATTTTTCTCTGAGGCAGTGCTGACCGCTAACGGCTGTTGCGGGAGATCAGCCATTTATTTTTGATTTACCTCGCTGGAGTGTAACGCAATCCGGCGCAGCCCAGACGCACTACCTATTTTTCAATTGCGATTTTTGGGCAGGATGGATCCACCGGAGAGAAGTCCGCGAAGGCCGAGAAGCAGCAGGCGCGGCTGGCTGAGAGCGATGTGCCAGAGAACGCGTCCAGCCTCATCGCGCGTGTACTGGCTGAGCGAGCGGCGCGTCGAATCATTCATCAGGTCGACCAGGCGGCTGTAGTCAGCTTGCTTGAACTGGTGAATCGTGCGGCGAATCAGACGATGCAAATCAAGTTCGCGACGCAGCGAGCGGAGTTCACGGCTTTCGCCTCCATTGAGAATCGCTTCGCTCACTCCCAGCGCGCCGCGGAACCCGGTGACAATTCCTCCGACGGTCGAAACTTTCACTTGCCCAGCGGCGTCACCAACCAAAAACACGCGCCCTGCGCCGACGCGGCGTTCGACCGGCGTCCAGCGATCGTAGACCGGAATGCGCGCGCCCTGGAATCCGAGCGGGGTGAATCCGCGCTTTTCCATGAAGCGCTCCAGGCAGCGCCGCGTTTCCTGACCATCTTCGCCAATGAGCCCGAGCACCGCGCGCTCGCGCGACTCGGGAATCAGCCAATAAAAGTAGGGTGTATCATCGGGCACGAACCAGACGCGAACCGTGTCCATAGCCATGTCTGAAGGAATTCGGACGATGGCCTGAACGAGGGGAACCGTTGGCTGGCGCGGCCATCCGGCAGCCTGCGCGACACGAGAGAGCGCCCCGTCGGCGCCCACAACAACGTCGGCGTGCAGCTCTTCGGTGCGGGCGTCACGCGCTCTCTCAACTCCAACCCGCAATCCAGTGCCATTACTCTCGAGCGACATGAAACGGTTGCCGAAGGAAACTTTTGCGCCGTGGCTCTGCGCCTGTTCGGCAAGGCCGCGAATCAATTGCGAGCGCTCAATAATCAGATCCGGACGATCCAGCGGAACTTGCGCGGCGCGCCCGTCGGTGAAAAGTTCAAATTTGCGGATTTCGTTGATGACGGCGCGCTCGCCCACTTCGCCAAGCAGGGTGCGCATGTGGCTAGTAACGATCAGCGTTCGCGGCGTGGGATCGAGTTCTTCGGATCTTTCAAGGACCTCGACCGAGCATCCAGCTTTCGCCAGAAGAGATGCGGTAAAGAAGCCGGATGCGGAGCCGCCAATAACGGCGACCTGACGAGCGGACCCACGTCCCTTTTCGATCTCCTGCCGCAGAGTGACCTTCCCGCGCCGCAAAATTCAATCACATCCCACGCGGCGCATCCAGGTGGGAATGTTTTTCCAGTCAAATTTCCGTTGCCGGCAAATGTTGGCAGCCGCCCGTAATCCGGCGGGCCAATGCTTCACTGATCTGGCAGGCTTCAGGAAACGCCCGCGCCCGTGAAGCTCTTCGGTTTTCATCCCCGCGGGGGTGAAGAACTCAGAGCAAACATTCAGCGTAAAAGTAGAGCCCCAACCGGTCCTGGTCCGGCAGGAAACTCGCCAGTCATTCTCACCCGCGCCCAGAAGGAAGCCAAGGTTAGACACAGCAGTATAGCCAAACCTAGACATTAGGCAAGGCGGAAGGAAAGTAAAGCAATTGGAAATCCGCGAGCGGAACACGTAAATGCTCCCCGGGACCTGCTGTCATCAAGTTGTTGTTTCCCAGGACCCACGAGCCGTTTCATGAACTTTCATTCAAATTCCAGATTGGGGTGCGCAAAGTTTTCTACTATTATTCCAATCGTGAATCGCGAAGACCGCGAAACTCATCCCATACGCCATGGACTTAAAAAAACATCCGCAACCCAAGTTAGTTTCCATTCAGGTAGGAATTCCTCGAACGGTGCAAGTGGATGGCGGGGAAGTCGCAACTGCGATTTTTAAAGCGCCAGTCGATAAACGCATCACCCTGCATTGGCTGAACCTCGAAGGAGATAAACAGGCCGATTTGTCCGTCCACGGTGGCCGGGACAAAACCGTGTACGTCTATCCCTCAGAACATTATTCGTACTGGAAGAAGGAGTTGCCGGACGCGGATTTATCCTGGGGCGCTTTCGGTGAAAATTTCACGACAGCCGGCTTGCTTGAGAGCGATGTTTTCATCGGGGATCATTTCACGATCGGCACGGCAGAGGTAGTGGTTACCCAGCCGCGAATCCCATGCTTCAAGCTGAATTTGAAGTTCAATCGCGACGATATGGCCAAGCGCTTCCTGGCCAGCCGCCGGAGCGGTTTTTATCTGCGCGTTCTCCGCGACGGAGAAGTCGCCGCAGGGGATCCAATCGCCCGAACCCATCAGGACGGGAATCGCGTTTCCATTTCCGATGCCATGCGCATCTATCTGCATGAGCCGAATCTGAACGAGGTGCGCCACCGCGCCCTGCAGGTCAAATATCTTTCCGCATCCTGGCGCGAGAGATTCAGCGAGCAATTGTAATCGTTGTCTCCAAAAATATTCCTCGGTTGCGGCTTCAGAAGCGGCTCAATCGATCCGGCTATGCCGCAACTTTCGTTTTTGGAGTTTGACGCTCGTAGGGGGCAAGTTCGAGAAGACCGATTGCGGCAAGCGACGCAACGCCTGCCACGGTGGCCACAGTGTATGCGGGGAAGGCCGGCAAGTGGCTGATCGCCAGTGCCAGCAGGCCGTAGACCGCGCCAAGAGCATATAAAACCAGGACTGCGTTACGCTGGCTATTAACGAGATTGGAAAGACGGTGCGCGGTGTGGTCCTTGCCGGGCGTCGTGAAGGGAATAAATCCGCGGCGCGAACGAGAAATTGAAATCAGCGTGGTATCGAAAATCGTTGCGCCCAGGATGAATATCGGCACGAGCCATGCAGCGTGGTGGCCGCCGGCCATTACGGGCCGCAACTTCAGAGCCAGCGTGGCCATCAGGAAACCGAGAAACATTGCTCCGCCATCGCCCATGAAAATCTTTGCGGGTTTGAAATTCCAGCGCAGAAATCCGGCGGCAGCACCGAGGACCGCGGCAGCCATGGTGCTGACTAGAATTTGCCCGCTCTCCAGCGCAAAAATTGCGAAGAACAATGAGGCCACGGCGGCGATTCCCGCGCAAAGTCCGTCCATGTGATCCAGAATGCTGAAGGACGCCGTGATGCCGACGACCCATATCAAAGTCAGAGCCGTATCGGCCCAGACGGCCGCAGTCCCTGGCCAAAATGAGGAGAAAACTTGCGCGCGAATGCCCGTGGCAAGCAGGATTATGGCCGCGGCAGGCATGGCGCCAAAAAGTTTTATCTGGTGATGCAGCAGTCCGCGGTCATCCAGGATGCCGACAACCGCAACCAGCGTTGCGCCGGAATAAATCCCCAACACCTGCGTAAGGGCAGGTCCGCCCATCGAAACCAGAAGCGCGATCAGAACGCCAAAATAAATTGCCAGGCCGCCGAGCAACGGAATAGGCTGGAGATGAACCTTGCGCGGGCCGGGCCGATCCACCATGCCCACGCGGAGGGCAAGCTGTCGCACAGGCACGGTAAGTCCCAATGATGAGATCAATGCAACAGTAAATGCGATCAGCCCTGTGTACATGAAAGCACCGGTTTCAGCGCTCGGTAAGCATCCGCTTGAAAATGGACTCCACGTGCGCGCGATCCCTGTCCTTGTAATACCAATCGATGGTGCGCTTCAGCCCTTCACGAAATGGCACTTTCGGTTCCCACCCCGTTAATTTCTTTGCCAACGAATTGTCCGCCACACGATTGAGGGGGCCCGTCGGCATATTGGGCAGCAGCTTGACGTCGGCTTTGTGCCCGGTGAACTCCATCACCATCTTGGCGGCACCGATGACTTTAATGCGCTCCATGGTGCCCAGATTGATGGCCGTTCCGTCGTCGATTTTTTCGCCGGCCGCGATGGTTCCGGAGACGATGTCGTCGATATAGGTCCAGTTGCGAATCTGCGTGCCGTCGCCCCAGACTTCAAAGGGATTCTGTTTCAGAAAAGCGCGCGCGATCATGGCGATGACGGCATGATTCTCAACGCCGCGCGGACCGTAGACGGTGAAATAGCGGCAGGACGCCGCCTTCAATCCGTGTTCCTTGTGATAAGCCTGCAGCGTTAATTCGGCCATCAGCTTGGCCCATCCGTACGTATTGTCCGCGTCGTTGGGACCTTTGGTCAGGTCTTCGGTGAGGAAAACTTCCTTGCTGACGTCGGACTGCAGAAAATTCGGATAGACGCATCCGGAAGAAGCGAAAACAACTTTTTCTACTTTCGCTTTCAGCGCTTCCCAGAAAATTAATCCGTCGAGAAAGAAATTGGACGCCGGGCCCGCCTGATGCAGATCGACGTAGCCACGGCCGCCGTGGTCGGCGGCGAGATGAAACACCGTGTTGATTCCCTTCATCGCGGCGCGCGCAATTCCCGGTTCGCGCAAATCGGCGCGAATGAATTCGATTTTCCCCGTAGCGATATGTCCGGCAATGTTGCCAAGATGCCCGCTGGTCAAATCGTCCACGACGCGAATTTTCGCGCCGCGCTCAATCAATTGGTCCGCAAGGGCTGAACCGATGAATGAAGATCCTCCCGTGATCAACACCAACTTATCCGTCCACACCGTCTCACCCTTGGTCATTCGCGAACAACCTCCTCGATAGTCTGCGTAAAGATTTTGAGCTGTTTAACTCTATCATAAGAATTTGCGATCTCTCGCGCGTGTAGAGCCATATTGCGCAGCTGTTCCCGGTCATGCAACACTCCACGAACCGCCTCTGCAACGCTGTTTGGATCGTCCGGATTGCCAACCACGCCGCAACCCGAGCGCCGAATGATTCGCGCCACATCGGACTCCTCCGGCGCAATGCCAAGTACCGCACGCCCAGCAGCAAGCGTGGGGTACAGCTTGCTCGGCACGACCACGCCTTCGAGCCCTCTCTTCACGGTGACGACATGCATATCGCCGGAGGAGAGGACGAGGGGAATTTCACTTACGGGGCGAAACGGCAGGAAGCGCACAGCCCGGCATCCCGCAGCCATCGCTTCGATTTGCGATTTCATGGCGCCTTCGCCGACAAAAACGAGGCCCACGCCATCATTTTCGAGCATTCGAACAGCTGATATCAGCGTCTGCCAGGCGCCGTAGAATCCCAGGTTGCCGGCGTGCACCAAAGCGAAACGGAAATCGCCGCGTATCTCTTGGGCGACTGGATTTTCCGGCGGAGGCAATGTTTCAGGAACCGTAATTCCGTCGCGAGAAATCACCACACGGGTAGAATCCACGCCTTTCGCGACGATTCGGTCCCGCATGTCTTCCCCAAGCACGATCACGCGCGTAGCTTGCCGCAAAGCCCATCGGTGCAGCTTTTCCCAACGAGCAGTGAAACTTCCCGGACGAACGATGGAACCTCCGACGGCCATATCAGGATACATATCGCGAATGTTGTAAACGAACGGACGTCCGGAGAGATGCGCCACGAATGCTCCGGCAATGCCTTCAATGGGGGGATCGGTCATTGCCAAGATAATATCGGAACGAATTGACAAAGCTCTCGGCACCGCAAGCGAGAGATACGTCAGGTAATTCGAAACGCGTCGGCGCATCTCGAATCTCGGATAAGCAGTGGAGCCAACTCGTTCGACGGCGAGATTTCCACGGACTTCCCGCCGAAGTAAATAAGGCGGATGGCGTTCGGTCGGATCGTAGCTGGGGCGTCCGGCAAGCACGGTGACGCGATGCTTCTCCGTAAGAGCATCCGCAACCTGCGCGGCGCATTTGGCCGTGGCGCTGGTGTCCGGGGGGAAATATTCGTTCAGGAGAAGAATGTGCACAGGCGCTTCCAAAAAAAATAAGAAAGGAGTTTACGAGCATGACCTGCTTGATTGGAGGTCCAGGTGCGAATCAGCGCGGCACCTCGGCTGAGCCGGGCTTGCGAACCAAAATGTCACCCAGAACAAGTACGTCCATCTTGGTACGCAAAAAGCATTCGATGGCTTCCTCCGGACGGCAGACGATAGGCTCATTATCGTTAAACGACGTGTTGAGCACGACGGGCACGCCGGTAAGATTGCCGAACTCGCGGATCAGCCGCCAGTAGCGCGGATTGGCTTCCTGCGTGACAGTCTGCAGTCTGCCCGTGCCATCCACGTGAGTGGGCGCGGGAATCGCTTCGCGCTTCTCGGGCCGCACCGAATAGGCCTGCGTCATGAACGGAGAGGCGTAGGACTTTTCGAAATATTCCCCGGTGGCTTCGGCAAGTATTGACGGAGCAAAAGGGCGGAACATTTCGCGGTGTTTGATCCTGGCGTTCAAAATATCTTTCATGTCTGCGCGACGTGGATCGGCAACGATGCTGCGATTGCCCAACGCCCGCGGCCCCCATTCCGCGCGGCCCTGAAACCAGCCGAGAATCTTTCCAGCGGCGATTTCTTTCGCGGCTTCTTTTGCAGCCACTTCTTCGGGTAGCTCGGATATTTCCATGCCTTCTGCTTGCAAGCGGCTGCCGGCAACGGCCGCGCGAACCTGCTCGGGAGTGTAACCGGGGCCCCAGTAAGCGTCCTGCATCACGAATGAACGCGGCTGTCCAAGCACCTGGTGATGGACGAAATATGCGGCGCCCACAGCCAGACCGGCGTCCCCGGCGGCGGGCTGAACAAAAATCTGTTCGAACGGCGTCTCATCAAAAATTTTACCGTTGGCAACGCAATTAAAAGCCACGCCACCCGCGAGGCACAGGGCCTTCTGTTTTGTGCGGGCATGCAGCGCGCGAAGCATTTCGAACAGAACTTCTTCCAGGCGTGCTTGCAAGGACGCTGCGCCATCTCGATGGATTTTCTCGACCGGGGCCGAAGGATCGCGGGAAGGTCCCAGTCGTTCGGCCATATGATCCGAAAACATCGCGCCCAGTTCAGGAGTCTTGCCGGAATCGCTCCAGGACATTTCGGGGCCCGTGCGGTGATGCTTGAAGTATTCAAGTCCGAGACGAAAGCCGAAGCCTCCATTTGTGCGAACGATGCGGCGAAACTCGTCCAGGTATGCCGGCTCGCCATAGGCGGCGAGGCCCATGACTTTAAATTCATCGCCAAACTTGCGAAAGCCAAGATATTGCGAAACGGCGGTGTAATACATGCCCAGGGAATGGGGAAAGGCGATCGCTCCGGCAATGTCCATGCGATTCGCGTGTCCCGTGCCCCACATCGTGCTGGCAAAATCGCCCAATCCATCCGCCGAGAGGAGGGCGGCCTGTTCGAAGGGAGAAACGAAAAATGCGCTCGCAAGATGCGCCTGATGATGCTCGACGCGATGGAATTTCGCTCGAATCTTTTCCGGTGAGGCATCAAAGGCCTGCGCGAGCGCTTCGGGGATGCCCACAAAGCGAGCCAGCACTTTGGCTCGTTCGCGGGCAAAGCTCGGCATCTTCAGGGCGTACATAAGTTTCGTTCCGAGGCGCGCCCAGGGATTGCGGGGAATCGCGACATGGTCAACCTCGGAAAGCGTGATGCCGGCAGTGTCCAGGCAGTAGCGGATGGCCGCGGACGGAAATCCCGCGGCGTATTTAACGCGGTTGAAGCGTTCTTCCTCCACGGCGGCAATCAGGCGGCCATCAGAGACCAATGCCGCCGAAGAATTACCGTGATACGCATTAATTCCCAGTATATGCATCAGATATTTTCTGTCCGAAAGTCCAGTCGATTAGCCAGTTATGCAGCAGTGTGGAATCAGGATCGCGAACTGGAACCTCCACTCGCAACAGCGACAGGGCGAACTGCCACGGCATCAGAACTCGCGCCTGTGAGCGCGCCGGCAAGGTGACGGCTGATCCACGAATTAAGGACGTAAAGGCTCCAGGGACGCGACCAGTTGGTCTGACCGATAACGAAATTTTGCCACGCGCCGCGTACCGCGCGGGGGTTCATGTATTGTCTCAGTTCCGGCGTTAAGTTAGCCAATTCCTGCGAGAGACGCACACCAAGCGGGCCGCGCAGCCACAAATTCCACGGCAGTGTAAACGTCCGCTTAGCCTGGCCTACAACATTGTCCGGAAGCACATCGGATAAGGCTTCGACCAGGAGGGCTTTTGGCACACCATCCATGGATTTGAACTTCTTCGGCAATCGTCCCACAAATTCAACTAAGCGATGGTCGAGAAATGGGACGCGAACTTCAAGGGAATTAGCCATACTGACCGCATCGGTATCGCGCAAAAGCGTATTCACCATGTACGATTGCAGTTCGAAGCAGGAAACGGAATTGAACGAATCGAGGCGTTTCGCTTGCCGCGTAGTTTCCTGTATGCGCTGTCGCCAGGGCGCCGGTTGATTTTCATTTTTCACATGATTCTCAAAATAGGGGGCAAGCAGGCGATGGACACGCGCAGGCGTGAACAGGAGGCGCGTGAAATAGTAGGCATGGGGAAAATCATTCGGTGAGCGCCAGGCTGCGCTCGCCTTGAGAACCGCGTCCCCGGCGGCCATTTTGATGGCCGCGTTGGCGGTCAGGCGGCGCAGCGGCCCGGGAACCCAGCGGCCCAGTCCAGCTAAAAACGCCGCTTTCGGCGTGGTC
>Ga0137409_10008797_pt1 | contig 10299 bp, 13 predicted proteins | sample CZODoug1_16funga_FD_122059 | JGI IMG/M metagenome (GOLD analysis project Ga0137409, IMG submission 122059) | Vadose zone soil fungal communities from Angelo Coast Range Reserve, California, USA - CZODoug1_16fungal (Hybrid Assembly) | ecosystem: Environmental > Terrestrial > Soil > Vadose zone...
CCAGCGGCCTCCCGGCTCCGCCACAGCTCGATATGCAGCCGATCGAGTTCGCCGAGCACCTGACTCTCGTTCCGGCGTTCCCGGATATAGCGGGATACCAAATCGCCCGTGCCCTCCGAAATCTCAAACCGCACCTGCATTCGTATGGACCGTTCAGGCAGTGATCTCACGAGAGCTTCGAGCAGTCCCTTGGTCCGGTTTCTCGCTTCATCGCTCGCGTAATACGATTGAATGCCTCCAACCTCGAACCCCGCCACGAGGGACCCATCGACTTGCACGGCCACGTTGTCCAGCAGATCGCGGATGCGAAGTTGCTCGCACAACGGGGGCGCGCTCATCGATTGTTCATACCCTTCGGCTGTCAGCGTCATGCCTGACCTCCCAGCCGCAGGTATTCCCGTGTGAGTTCGCGGTCCCGCTCGAGCGCGGAATACACGTGCGGTTTTGCATGGAACATCATCCAGTCCTGGAGATAACCGCGTTGCTTGCCGTACTTGAACAGCATCAACGCGGGAATGGTCAGCACGGGCACGACATATTGCAGGACCATGTTCATCGGGAGCCCAAACATCTCCCGATGAACGAATCTTCCGAGTATGTTCGCCACAACAGCCAGGGCAAGAATCGCGAACAGGTCTTCGGCTTCGAGACCGAAAAACGTGACGCGCGTCCGGAGATTGCGATACACAGGTGTCACCTCAAGCGCCATCAACCATTTCTCTCTTTCTAGGTCACTCCCCCGGTGCCTTGAATTACGAAGAACTCCGCAAGCCGCAACAGTCCGGAAAGGAGCAAACAGAGTGCGGCCGCCACGAAATGCCTCATCCAACCCTCAGTGGGATGGATCCTCGTGATGACGCCCATCCGGAGTGCGCCCGCTGCTACCTGCAGGCCCGCGTAGATTGGCATGAGCACATTGCAAACCCAGTTCACCAAACTTAGGAGAGCTACCCAATAAACGTCGGGGTCGTTCCATGGCCTCTGCGAGGCAAATGTTTCCATCGCTCGCAACAAACCGGAGGCCATGAGGCAGAGAAATCCCCCGTACATTGCGGCCACATAGGACTCCGAACGCGCAAATCGCAAGACCGCGATCGCAAAGAAGAGGCCGGCCAGTGTCGGCAGAATCACGTTTCCTGCCCAATTCGTTAAGTTCAGAATCCCGTTGGTGAACGACATCGAAGTGCTTACGCCTCCATCGAGAGGACCAACTTCCATATTCCTGAAACACAAAGCATTGCCAGGGCTACGGCGACCAAACGCATCGCTGGCCGGCGCGTGGCAAAATTGATGATCGCTCCCACAATCGCAAGTCCCGCTGCAATCGGCATGATGGTCCCGGCCAGGTAATTCCAAAGGCTGTCCAGGACGTCAGCGGTCGCGAACTGTGTTCCCGTGTTATAGGTCTGGATGAGGGAGTACGTCGTTTGAGTGCCAAGCAAGAACATCGCGGCGAGGATAGATGGCAGAGGGTGCCCGCCCGAGCCAGTGTCAAGGATCGCTCGCAGAACGAAATACGCCGCGAGTGTGGTCACTAGCCTTCCGACAACAAAATTCGTAACAAAGCTGGACACATCGGACTGAAAGGAGCTCAGCCACGACGTACCTATTCCACCTGCTGGCAGCGGAGCTGCAACTCCAAACGAAGTGAACCAGCCAAGCAAAGGCCCGAGTGTTACGAATATGACTGCCCAAAACATCCACTTCGTGAAGCTGCCACCGATGATAAACGTCGTTCCACCCTCGCGCGTCAAACTGATTCCTGCAAGGACCAACGCGACCAGCGCAGCTGCCGGCGCAAGAAGTAAAAGGACCCGGATGATATCGCTTAAGAGTTGTGGGACAGCCATTGCTCCATCTTTCCTTTCTCTTCCACCAAGCGCTTTGAGGCGAGATCTGAGCGGAGGTTGGCAGGCAGTCCGCGCCATTTCGCTCCTTTCCTGAACTGCCTGCCAAGTCCGCCGGCAGACGCGCCGCCTCGGTTTACGTCACGCCTCCCGTGCCGTTGGTGATCCAGAATTCGATCAACCGGGTTATCCCGGATACCGCCAGCAACCCTGCAGCTGCAGCGATCCACCGGCCAACGCCTCGACCGTGCAACCAGGAAACGACTGCTCCGACCACAGCGCCGCCAGCTCCCACAGGTGCGATGACGTTGCCGACCCAGTTGATGAAATTCAGGAAGGCACCTTCTGGCTGGGCGCCGGTTTGGCCCTGAACCGCAACGTTAAACTGCGGCTGTGGTCCAAGGCTTTGCGCCCAGACGATCTGGCCTGCTAGGACGAAGGAAATAGCGAACACGGCGAATGCTCGCCTCCATGCTTCGTCCACTTTCACCTTCATGTAGGGGCCCCCTTTCTGGCTGGCTGCTCTTCTCCTGCAACTGAGGATGCGGAGAGAAAAACTGCCGAAGCCGCGGGAACCCTAAGACCGTTTTTCCGAATTGTCAAAAAAGTGAGGTCGTACTACACCCGCAAAAAAGGTCAAGCACAAAGTCTTATTAACGAGCGTGGGGATTCCTTCACCGGGCTGCGACGACGGCCTCTTACTTTCGCTTAGGCCGGGAGAAAATGATCCAAGAGACGCCTGCCAACCATATGCAAACCGTAGCAAGAATCAGGTGGAAGCCTGTCTGATTGCGACTAAGACCGAATGGATCAAGAAAACTCCACAATAGCTTCCAGTCGAGCAGCATCACAAAACCGGCGAGCAAGCACATCGAGATTCCGAGCTTTAGCACCTTCTTCAAAAGCCATGGGATCTCGGAAAGCGGTCCCCGCAGCAACATTACGAGAAAGAAGGCTACGGCGAACATCGAGGGACAGTTCAAAGACCATTCGACCCGGCCAATTACCACTGCCACTAAAACGGGCGTCGAAACCAGGATCAGAGCGATGAGCGTTCGCCCGGCGTGCTGAAAACCATCTTCGGAAGATCGAAAGCTGGAACGGAAGAATTGACGTGCCTCGCGGAAGATTCTCCTTATGGCGCGGCCCAAATGCCAACCCAGCCGATACGCGAAATACAGTCTGCAATAACACCACACAGCCGCTTGCGCTCCTCTGTGCGGGTAATTTAGGCCACTACGCCGCTGTTCCCAAGGGCTGCCCATGACTGTATTTGGCGTGGAAGATTCCCGGGAGCCTTAGTTGATGGATATGTCTTGCGGCTCAATCTCTACGTGCAGGAGCGAGATGCCGGCCTTTTTCAAAGCTTCTCTTTTTCGGGCAATGTAACGATCGTCGTATGTGCTCTTCAGCGACTCGCCAACCCGAGCGAGAGCTGCCTCCAGCTTGGCCAGTTCCGATGCAAACTCCGCTCTTTCGTACGCTGAATTTCCGCGCCACACGTAGCAGCGGCCCAAATCATCTAGATTCAGATGGATTCTGGCAATCCCATGCTTATACAGATTGATCCCATTCACTCGCCCCATAAACATGAACCCGGCACAGCGTTTCTTCCCGAGCTTTTGCTCCAGTGGCTTCCAGTTTGGTTCCATTTCTTCTCGTCCTCGTTCATTGCTGAGACGCTGGTTGCGCCGTGCTTTGCATGTTCGGCTGCTGATACATTTCACTCAGTTCTCGTCTCAGTTGCATTAGCTGGCGGAGTTCCTCTGCGGTGGGGAGCGGAGTATTGTTCACACGCTGCGTTGTGGCCGGACGTGCTTCTCCGTCACGTACCGTCGCGCCCTTTTCCACGACGAGGTAAAACCTCGTGTTTCCTGCCAGAGTGACAACGATGTTTTGGTTGAATGCCAGGCCGTTCAACTCCTGGTCACCGGCGATTCCGATATTTGTGGCGATCCGGTCGCGGAGAAGGGCACTCTCCGAAAGCGGCCCGTTGAAACCGTTGTTGCCACCCGCCCCCACCAAATAGGTCGCCACTGTCCCTAGACCCGTAAAGGTTCGGACGAGAAAACGGGTGCCCGTCCTTTTTCCGCTGATATCGCCCTTGAGAGGGCCGTAGGTCAGGCTCATTGCCGTGGCGTCGACCTTTTCCGTGGTACCGTCTGGCATTTGAATTGTGTCGAAGTGGATCGCCACGTATCCAGACCGGTCCACCTGTTGGAGGCTGCCGATTGCCTTCGCTCCCGCGGGCACAACAATTTGGCCGTCCTTCTCGTAGTTGTACTCGATGGCAGCGACAACCGGCGTCTTGATGGCACTGTTCACGACGGATTGGAGCCGGGCAATCAATCTCGTTCCGGCTGGCAATTCCAACATGATGGGACTTTCCTCCACTGCGACCGAAGCTGATCTCGTGTTCGCACTCGCTGCATTGCTTTGGACACTCCGAACGAACACTAATGAAGGCTTCCGGAGATCATCTGACGTCGATTGTGCTGGTGAGGTGGAGGCCCCAGGTGCTTCCTGCCGCGTTGCCGTATCTGAAAAATCAATCTTCCCCAAAGCGTACGGTCCTGCATTCCTGGAGGCGGCGGTAGTTGCGGGGTTTGGCTGCGCTCCAATAGACGGCTGGGTTGGTCGCGCCGTCCTGCCCACATCTTCAGCAGTGACATCTTGGCTGCCTTGGGCTTCGGGTTGCCCAGTTTGTGCGTTCAGCAGAGGCGTCACCGATCCCGTTTGCCCAGTCGATTGCTGGCCTGGAGTCGCCCGACGCCCCAAGTCCGGCGTTCCCGGTCGCCTCCCGTCTGTTGCCTTCTTCGCGTTGTTGGAAGAGGAAAACACACCGAGGAACAACAGGAGAACCGCAATTCCTGCGCCTGCAAGCAGAAAGAGCGAACGACTGCGATCGCGCCCCAGGTCGCGCCGGTTCGTGACCCGCTGTTCCCGTCGCGCCTTGTCGAAGGCCTGACGAAAGATTTCATGCCATCCCGGACGAGTTCGAACGTCTGTTTCATCGATCAGCGGCTCTTCCACAGGGACGGCCTCTGGCACTCCACTAGTTCTCTTGTCATTTTCCTCTGCCATTTTGGTCCTCCCACGAAGTACTCACCCCAAACCCAATCGGCGCCAGGGCAGGGCGGTCCACAGCCCCCGACTCGGCCACTTGCAGCAGAAGCGTCTCATTCGATTGCTTGTAAGGCGGGCGCTCAAACACTACGACACCATCGGCGCGCTCGCCGGGATCAACCCGGCGCCGACTCAACCGAAAATCCAGGACGGGCAGCTGTTCCGCCGTCGACCATTTTTTGTGGCGTATGAGTTTTCCCGAGTTTGTTCTTCCCCCCAGTTGCACTTGGGGCGGCATCAACAAGATCGCGCGTTTGGTCGAATTCACGACCGAGAACAAGACGACAACTTCTTCACCTCCGTCGATCACGCGACTGACGCCAGTGCGAACCCGGTCTCCATCGACGGATTCTTCATGGACGTTCTCGCCGTAAAGCACTGGCAACGGGGCGTTTTCTTGCTGTTCAAGGAGCTTGTCCAGGCCATCGCTATGGACAGCACTCCGCGGGGCATCCCCCTGACTTGCCGGGCGTTCTCCTGCGGTACCCAGGTTCGCGCCTACCGCAGGTTTCGGAAGCCTCTGCGTCGCGTTTGCTGAAACCTGCTCAGCTTTCTTCAGGGAAACGGTTTCTCCGACCAGTGCGAAAGGAAAGCCTGAAGGCGCAACGAAAAATCCGCCGGCGGGCTCGTACCTCAGCAAGAAGTCCACGCGACGCCGACCCGATGCAATTTCTCCTCGATTTACCAATAACAGGCTGACCTGTCGTCCGCTGGTCGTTGAGATCAGCAGATTTGTCTCGGTCGGCTTTGTCGAGATTGCTTTGACGAAAACAAGTCTGGGCTCCCGTTCCGAGTGCTCCACCTGGAATTCGGATGGATCCCCGACGACGACGGAGTTGACAGCCTCAGGCAAACGAATTGCGGTGACAAACCGGGCCGCCACCTCGACCATCGCGACTTTTCCCCCGAGGTCTGCCTTGGTGAGAATTTGTGGCTCGACGTGGGGGATCTGTGCCAACGCCACACCGGCCCCAAAAGAAAAACACAAAAGGCAAAGTCCACGAAATACTCTCATTTTCCACCTCAAGGTCTCGTCGCGGAGCTGTGGGTTGCGCGCCTCCGCGCAGTCTCGCGCCGCATGGCGCGGTACAACTGCGCTACACGACTCACGTAGTCAAAAACTTCCCGAGAAGAGTATGCTAGGCCCCGCGAAAGGATCTGTGACTCACCCACTTGGTAGGCGGCAACAGCAAGTCGTAGATCGCCCTTGAACAGGCGGATCAACCAAGCCAGGTAAGCAACTCCGCCCCGAATGTTCTGTTCGATGTCGAATCGGTCTCGGACTCCGAACCGGATCGCGGTCTCAGGCATTAGCTGCATAAGCCCTGCCGCTCCCTTCTTTGAAACGGCGTGAGGATTCCAGCCCGACTCTGCCTGGATGACTGCATACACAAGTTCTACAGGGACATCGAAGGCCGACGCGTAGTACGACGCCCATCGCGCGGAGATTTTCTGCGCCCGTGTTGGCTCCGCACCCCAAGTCACAGGCGCTGTGAACAGAACTAGGAAAACAAACGCCTTTGCAAACCTCGTCATCGGTCCAATTCTCATGTCACCGCACAAGCTGTAGTGCTCGTTCGATTGAGCCTGTCTCGGTAGATCTTCGAATCCACGATGAGGCCCTCGAAGCCCTCGCGAAGCAGAAGTCTGCCTCGATCTCCCTCCGTCTTGGCCAGCATCGGCAAGAGAACGTCTCTGTGCTCCGGCATGATCTCTTTGACCCCGAGAATTTGGAGCGCTTGTGCCAGGTCGAGCATTTCGGCTATGGAAGGTGGTTTTTCCATGTTCCAGCCCCGCAGCGCGTGTGCTAGGCCCGCCATCTGACCGAGTAGCATCGCGTCTTGGTTTGCACTCCGTGTGGTGAGAATCTCGACTTCCCGCTCCACCGTGGGATACTCGAACCGCAAATAGAGGCATCTCCGGCGCAATGGGTCGCCCAGGCGCCGCTCCTCGTTCGAACTCAATACGACAAAAGGAACCGTCTCCGCCTTGACCGTCCCCAGTTTGGGAACTGTCATCTGCCACGCGCTCAAAATCTCCAAAAGCAGCGCCTCGAAGGCGTGGTCCACTTTGTCGAGTTCGTCGATCAGCAACACGCAGGGCTTGAACTTGTGCCGGAGCGCCCGCAACAAAGGGCCTTCTGCGAAGAAACCGATAGAGTGCAGCTGGTTTCGGATGCCATCCCAGTCCTGTCCCAGGAGTTCTTTCTGCGTCTCCAAGAAGAGCTTCTGCAAGGACTCGTCGAACTTTCCGATGGCCTTCTCTTCCGTGATTCCTTCGTAGCATTGGAGGCGCTCCACGGTGGTATCTGCCGCAGCCGCGACGGCATAAGCCAGTTCTGTCTTTCCACACCCGGGTGGGCCCTCCACCAAGAGCGGCTTCTGCATCTTCGCCGCCAGATACACGACCTGGAGCGTGACGGGATCGATCACGTATCGTGCGTCACGGAGCCCTTCCGCGAGTTTTCCGACCGACGCGAACACAGCTTCTGCCTCCTCGGTGCGGGCGGAACATACGCCAGAACCTTCAGACACTCACGCGAGCGACGTGACCCTTCTGCGCAGGGCTTCACGAAAAACAGGGTCTTTCGATTGTGTGATGAGCCCCGAACGGGCCGTCTATGAGATTCATCTGGTGGCACAAGGTTCTTGGAACAAAAGGTGATAGGGGACTCTGAGGCAGACCTCTGCAGAATTCTGCCGACGCGACGCTTTCACTTGTCACGAATTTTTTGACCAATTGGATCATTCATGGCTAACTTTCGCGTCCGGCATTTGCCAGGCGCAAATGCAACGTCCGCGCGATGCCGCCTACCTGGTGGTCTCGCACTCCGTTCGCAGGTCACGCGGGATTCAAAAAATTCGCCAATCGAGTGTTTCATGACTAACTTTCACTTGGGTTGCTCCATACGGACTCAGGAAAGACATCGCAGCAGATTTCCTCTCACTAACTACGACCCGCGGGGCCCCTTCGAGGAAAACATGGAAATAATTTCGCCAATCGCATACTTTATGGCTAACCTCGGCGGGAAGTCTGCGATTCACAATTCACAACCAGGACACCGCCGGATGCTGATCTGTGAAGTTCAGGCTCGATTGCTTGCCGCCGGTCATGCTGCGGACGATTTTTTGCCAATCGGATAGTTCATGGCTAACTTTCCCGACCATTCCTCTCCCCCATCTTTCGGGTGATTTGACAATCTCGTAGTTGTCCCCTAGAACCCAACTCGTGCGCGACGCTCAACAGCTTGACCACGCCTGCGTTCAGGCGCTCATCGACCGCCAACTGCCAGAAGGGGGTTGGCCATTCAATTCCAGTACCGCCCAAGCTGCAGTTGAACCCACGGCACTGGCACTTCTCGCGTTGCCATCAACCTCGGTCCGGGAACGGGAACGTGCTATCCGTTTCCTGTTTCAAATCCAAAATCCGAATGGGAGTTGGCCCGCCTTTCTTGGCGATGGTCCGGAAGGATCTGGTTTTACCGGCCTGGTTGTATACGCTCTCACCCGCTCTGCCGCAGGAGGAACTACAACGGACCGAGCGATCCACTGGCTATTGCAATCCCGAGGCTGGGAGTCACACTGGCTTTGGAAGTGGAAATTTCGAACGACCGATCGCCACGTTCGGTTCGACCCGGACAAATTCGGCTGGCCCTGGATGCCAGCAACGGTCAGCTGGGTGGTCCCTACTTCCTATTCGCTCCTTGCATTGGAGGATGGCATTTCCTCTTCACAAGACGCCCTGCTTCAGCTCCGCTTCCGGCTCGGCGTCGGAATGCTCTATGACCGCATTTGCCCACAAGGAGGCTGGAATGCCGGCAATGGAGTTGTCTACGGAATCCCATTGGCCCCACATCCAGACACAACGTCCATCGCATTGTTGGCACTCCGCGGAGTGCCTCTCAACGCTTTTGTAACTACCAGTTTGGATTGGCTCGAGCGACGGGCTCGGTTCTGCTCCGCACCTTGGAGCCTTGCCTGGGCCATCCTGGCGCTAACCGCCTTCCGCCGCACTACTCAAACCCTAATCACTCGTCTCGCAAGTGTTGTTGAGTCTGATGAGGTCGCTGACTGCGCAACTCTGGCCGTCGCTTCCCTGGCGCTCAATTCCGCCAATGGACTAAACGCGTTCGGAGCGAATTCGTGAAATTTGACCGACGAACTTTCCTTGCAGGCTCGCTCGGGCTAGCTGCTGGGGCAACCACATCGTTGTTGGCTCTGCCCAAATACCACGTCAATCGAAGACGGCCACGGTCCCGAGTGGCGATTCTTACCGCGGAATCTTATTCGGAGGATTTGGAGCGGATCTTGTGGCACGGCTTGAATTTGTTCCATTTGGACATTCGTGGAAAGTCAGTTCTCATCAAACCGAACCTCGTTGATTACATTCCCGGGAACCACGTCAACACACACCCTCTTCTTGTTTGTGCCGCCGCTGAGGGATTCCGTCGTCTCGGCGCCAAGACCGTGCTCGTCAGCGAAGGTCCGGGGCACCAACGGGACACGGAACTCGTTCTCATCGAGAGCGGGTTTGCGAACCAGCTCCACCAGCAAAGGATTCCTTTCGTGGACCTGAATCGTGACGAGCTCTTCGAAAGGCGCTTGCTCGCGAGCTACACCGGAATGAAGTCCCTGTGGTTGCCCCGTACCATCCTTGAATCCGATTTTGTCGTTTCCATGCCTAAGGTTAAGGCGCATCACTGGTCGGGCGTCACTCTCAGCATGAAGAACATGTTTGGGGTAGTACCGGGAACGAAGTACGGTTGGCCAAAAAACATTCTTCACTGGAAAGGAATCCAGGAGAGCATTTTGGATATTTGCGCCACCGTACCCGTCCATTTCGTGATTGCCGATGCCATTATCGCGATGGAGGGCAACGGCCCTTTGAACGGCAGTGCGCGCCGGCTTAACAGAATCATCCTAGCGGACGATCCGGTCGCCGCGGATGCCACTTGCGCAAGGCTCATGGGGCTTGATCCGGATAGGATCGTGCACCTTCAAGCTGGAGCGCAGTTTCTCGGCAACTCTTTGGTTGCAAGAATTGATCAGCTAGCCGAGACGGTCTGCTTCCCCGAAATGCCTTTCCAGACGGTACCGGAATTCGAATACCTCCGTTTGAAGAGCGATACGGAACGTCGCCCTTGAGAAGCGCACATGGCGAGAGAACCCAATTCCCCACCAACGTCGCACCATACTCTCCAGTGAGTGCGATCCCGATTCACAACGGCGTTCTTTGATTGCAAAGTGAGTTGTGCTACCAATTCGGGTGAAAGTTCAGTTGCCGGGGAAAGAGCTCACTAGCACTGATGCTCTTCGATGTGCGGTTA
>Ga0137409_10008800_pt1 | contig 10298 bp, 9 predicted proteins | sample CZODoug1_16funga_FD_122059 | JGI IMG/M metagenome (GOLD analysis project Ga0137409, IMG submission 122059) | Vadose zone soil fungal communities from Angelo Coast Range Reserve, California, USA - CZODoug1_16fungal (Hybrid Assembly) | ecosystem: Environmental > Terrestrial > Soil > Vadose zone...
AATCTTCTTCGCTTTCTCGCCGCCAGCCCGCTGGTGGCAGCGCCGAGCGTCGCCTCGAGCATCGCCGCCCTCTTCGCCTCGACACCCGGCGAGGCGCTCGCCCAGAGCTACGACGTGCTGCGCGGCGCGGCGCAGAAGCTCGATGCCGACGGGGTGATCAACTCGCCCGCCCAGGCGCTGAACGTGTTCGACTTCGAGCCGGCGGCGAAGAAGGCGCTTGCCGCCTCGCCGGCGCACTTCGGCTACCTCGCGAGCGGCGTGGACGACGACGGCACGCTGCGCGCGAACCGCGAGGCGTTCTCCGACTACGCGATCCGCGTGCGCCGCCTGATCGATGCGCGCAAGGTCGACACCCGCGTCAAGATCTTCGGCGAGACCTGGGCGAGCCCGCTGTTCCTGTGCCCGGTGAGCAGCCAGGCCGCGTTCAACATGGCCGAGCGCGAGCTCGGCGTGGCGCGCGCCGCCGGCAAGCGCGGCCACCAGATGATCCTCTCGACGGTGGGCAACTCGACCGTCGAGGAGTGCTCGAAGGAGCACGGCTCGCCGATCTGGTACATGCTGTACCCGACCGACGACTGGAACGTGACGCAGGCGCTCGTGAAGCGCGCCGAGGCGTCCGGCGCGCCGGCCATCGTCCTCACGGTCGACCGCCAGGGCGGGCGCAACACCGAGACCCTGTTCCGCTTTCGCTTCAACGACACGCGCCAGTGCACGGTGTGCCATACGCCCGGGGGTTTTGCGCACGAGGTGGGCAGGAAGCCGATGTTCAACGGCCTCGACGTCTCGAAAGTCACGAACCTCTACGGCACCGGCATGACGTGGGGTTTCATCGACAAGCTGCGCCAGACGGTGAAGGTCAAGCTGGTGCTGAAGGGCATCATGACCGGCGAGGATGCGGCGGAGGCGCTGCGCCACGGCGTCGACGGCATCATCGTCTCCAACCACGGCGGCCGCGCCGAGGCGAGCAACCAGTCGACGCTCGGCGTGCTGCCCGAGGTCGTGAAAGCGGTGAACGGCAAGGTGCCGGTGCTGGTCGACGGCGGCGTGCGGCGCGGCACCGACGTGTTCAAGGCGCTCGCGCTGGGCGCCACCGCGGTCGGCATGGGCCGGCCCTACTGCTGGGGCCTCGCCGCCTTCGGCGAGCCCGGCGTCGATCGCGTCCTCGCGCTGGTGCAGGACGAGTTCGTGATCATCATGCGCCAGGCCGGCACGCTCGACCTCGCGGCCATCAACGCGAAATACCTGACGCCCGCAACGCGGCCGGTGCGCGAGCTCGGCACCGAGTCGGGACGCAAATACGATCTGGCGGACTGATCCGGCTTTCGCCGCATGCAAAATCCCATGACTCCGCTAGAGAACCAACTGCTGCAGGATTTTCTCAACCAGCTCAACCGTGCGCAGATCGGCACCAAGGACCGTGAGGCTCAGGCGCTGATCGCCAGCGCCTTTGCGCGGCAACCGGATGCCGCTTACCTTGTGGTGCAACGGGCGCTGCTGCTCGAGCAGGCCTTGAAGCAGGCACAGGCTCAGCTCGCGCAGTTCCAGAAGCAAGGTTCCAGCTTCATCGGCGACGGCGGTAGCTGGAGCCGCACGCCCACGCCCGCTTCCGGCGCGGCGCCGGCGCCCGCGTACACGCCCCCGGCCGAGATTGGAGCGCGAGCCGCCGGCGTGGGCAGCAGCGGATGGGGCTCCTTTCTAGGCAACGCGGCGGCCACCGCAGCCGGTGTCGCCGGCGGCGCCGTCCTGTTCCAAGGCCTGGAGAACCTGTTCGGTCATCACGGCGACGCATTCCCGGGCGTGACGCTCCCTGTGGAGACGGTCGAAAACGTTACCGTCAACAACTATGGCAACGACCCCGCGTCGGAGGATCCCTCCGCAACCGACGATGCGGGTGACCTATCCGATCAGGACCTCGACGATCCCGGCAACGATTCGTCCTGGACCTGATCAACGGCGGCAATTCGCGTTGTTACTTGGCGCTCGCGCTCTTGCCGAACGGGGTAGCGTCGCTCCCGCGGAGACTTCGGCGGCGCAGCTAGCGCTTGGCCGTGAGTCCCTCCTGGCGTGAGAAATACGAAGCGAGATCGCGGATCTCCTTGTCGGTGAGCGGCTTCGCCATGGCGCTCATGATCGGGTTGTCCCGCGTCCCCTGACGATAGTCGTTCAACACCTGCACCAGGTAGTCGTATTGCTGGCCCGCAAGGCGCGGGGTTTCCGGCGAGATCGGCCGGTTGCCCGCCGGCCCGTGGCAGCCCGCGCAGGCCTGGTCGGCCTTCGTCTTTCCCGGCTCGTCGCCCGCCTGCGCCGCGTCGGCGCCGAGAAGCGCCGCGCATAGTCCCGCCGTGAGAACGAGCGTGAGCATACGCATCACTTTGCCCCCTTGTTTGTGTCGTAGTAGGCGGCGAGGTCCGCCATGTCCTGGTCGCTCAGCGTGGCGGCGATCGCGTTCATCGTCGGATGCTTGCGAACGCCGGACTTGTAGTCCTGCAGGCTCTTGACGATATACGCCGCCTCCTGCCCGCCCAGTTTCGGCACCGAATACACCTCGGGATACGCGGTGCGGTAGTCGGCGATGCCGTGGCACCCGGCACACATCTGAGCGCGCGCCCAGCCGCGGCCCGGATCGCTTTCGCCCCAGGCGCAGGTCGATACGAGGAAAACCGCTACGACGAGGACAATTCGCTTCTTCATGGACGGCTTTCAGAGCCAATAAACCAGGACGAACACCAGCAGCCAGATGACGTCGACGAAATGCCAATACCAGGAGGCGGCCTGGAATGCGAACTGGTCATCGGGCGTGAAGTCCCCGCGCAAGGCGCGGCCGAGCATGACGCTCAACATGGTGGCGCCTACCGCGACGTGCAGCCCATGAAAGCCGGTGAGCATGAAGAACGTGGCGCCGTAGGCGCCGCTCGCCAGCGTCAGGCCAAGCGCGGTGTAGGCACGGTAGTACTCATTGAATTGCAGGCCGAGGAAGGCGAACCCAAGCACGATCGTCAAGGCAAGTCCGAGCTTGAACTGGCCGCGCGTTCCCTTCAAAAGTCCGTGATGCGCCCAAGTCAGAATTGCTGCCGAGGTGAGCAGAATCGCTGTGTTGATCAGCGGGATGCCGAAGGGATTCATCGGCTTCAACGTACCGCCGATCGCCGGTCCTGTTGCCGGCCAACCACCTTTGAACGACGGCCACAGCTGCGCCGTATCGCCCGACGCGAGCTCGGGGACCGCATGCCAGCGCAAGTAGAAAAGCGCGCCGAAGAACGCCCCGAAAAACATCGTCTCGGAAAAGATGAACCAGCCAAAAGACCATCGGTACGAGACGTCGACCTGCTTGTCGTATAGCCCGCCTTCGCTTTCCCGGATCACGCTGCCGAACCAGCCGAAGAGGACGTAGAGCAGGACAGCAATACCCGCGGCAAAGATGTAGGGTGCCACCACAGCGCGATTCATCCACGCCGCCGCGCCCGTGGTGGTGAGCAGCAGCGCAGATGCGCCGACGATCGGCCAGTGCGAGGGAGCTGGCAGGTAATAGGCGGTCGCCCCGCGTAGTGCGCTCATGTTCAACTCCCGTTGCCTTCGACTTCGAAGAAGCTGTAGGAAAGCGTGATGGTCGCCACGTCCCGCGGCAGCCTGGGGTCGAGGACGAACACGACCGGCATGCGCCGCTTTTCGTATGGACCGAAGGATTGCCTGGTGAAGCAGAAGCACTCGAGCTTCCTGACATATTCGGCGGCGAGCGCCGGACCGTAGCTCGGCACCGCCTGCGCCGTCATCGCGCGCCCGGACGTGTTTTCGACCTCGTACAGCACGTTCACGAGCTGCCCGGGATGCATCTCGACGATCGGCGTCTCCGCGCGAAATCGCCACGGCAGCCGGCTCACGTTGGCATCCAGCTCGAGACGCACCGATCGCGTCGCATCGATCTGCGTGCTGGTGACGGAGTCGGGTGCGTCGATGTCACGCAGCCCGGCCGCCTGGCAGATGCTCTCGTAGAGCGGAACCAGCAGGTACCCGAAGGCGAACATGAGCACGGCGACACCGCTGAATTTCAGCAGCAGCGTGCGCTTCGCTTTGTCCGCCTCTCGACGATCGGTTGCCATTTGCGGGTCTGTCATGGTGGGCTCGAGCTTCGCGGGTCGCGCACGGCGCTAGGCGATCACCGGCGGCGTCTTGAACGTGTGGTGCGGCGGCGGCGACGGCAGCGTCCACTCCAGTCCTTTTGCGCCATCCCAGACCTGCGCCGAGGCCGCCTTGCCGCCGCGCACGCACTTGATCACGGTGTACAGGAACAACAGCTGGCTCAGGCCGAAGCCGGCCGCACCGATGCTGGCCGCCATGTTGAAGTCGGCGAACTGCAGCGGGTAGTCCGGAATGCGACGCGGCATTCCGGCGATTCCCACGATGAACATCGGGATGAAGGTCAAGTTGAAGAAGATCATCGACAGCCAGAAGTGCGACCGCGCCAGCGTCTCGTCGTACATGTGGCCGGTCCACTTCGGCAGCCAGTAGTACGTCCCGGCAAAGAGCGCGAACAGCGATCCTGCCACCATCGTGTAGTGAAAGTGCGCCACCACGTAATAGGTCTGGTGCAGCTGAATATCGACCGGCACGATGGCGAGCATCACGCCCGTCAGGCCGCCCACGACGAAGACGAAGACGAACCCCACGGCGAACAGCATCGGCGTCTCGAAACTGAGCGCGCCCTCCCACATCGTCGCGAGCCAGCTGAAAACCTTCATGCCGGTCGGTACCGCGATCAGCAAGGTCGCGTACATGAAGAAGAGCTGGCCGGCCACCGGCATCCCGACCGTGAACATGTGGTGCGCCCATACCGAGAATCCCAGGATGCCGATGGCGCACGTGGCGAACACCATCGAGCGATAGCCGAACAGAGGCTTGCGTGCGAAGGTGGGCACGACCTGGGAGACGAGGCCGAACGCCGGCAGGATGAGGATGTAGACCTCGGGGTGGCCGAAGAACCAGAAGAGGTGCTGGAACAGCACCGGGTCACCTCCACCCGCCGCGTTGAAGAAATGCGTGCCGAAGTGACGGTCGGTCAGCAGCATGGTGACGCCGCCGGCGAGGACCGGCATCACCGCGATCAGCAAAAAGGCGGTCACGAGCCAGGTCCACACGAACAGCGGCATCTTCATCAGCGACATGCCGGGTGCACGCATGTTGAGGATCGTCGTCGCGATGTTGATCGCACCGAGGATCGACGACACGCCCAGGAGGTGGATCGCAAAAATGCCCATGTCCATGCCGGGCCCCATCTGCACCGACAGCGGCGGATACAGCGTCCAGCCTGCGGCGTTGGCGCCGCCGGGCACGAACAGCGAGCCGACCAGGAGCAGCGCCGCCGGCGGCAGCAGCCAGAAGCTGAAGTTGTTCAGGCGCGGAAACGCCATGTCGGCCGCGCCGATCATCATGGGGATCTGCCAGTTGGCCAGGCCCACGAACGCGGGCATGAGGGCGCCGAACACCATGATGAGACCGTGCAGCGTGGTGAGCTCGTTGAACAGCTCGGGCTGCACGATCTGCAGCCCGGGCTGGAACAGCTCCGCCCGTATCATCAGCGCCATCAGGCCGCCGACCAGGAACATCGCGAAGCTGAAACCGAGATAGAGCGTGCCGATGTCCTTGTGGTTGGTCGCGGTGAGCCAGCGCAGGATGCCCTTGGGCGCCTGCTGCGAAGGGACGTCGATGTCGAGCGGGATCGGGGTTTGCACGCGCTGCTCCTCGTTTCGCATTCCTGGAAAAACGACCCCGTTCATATCGTCAGTTGCGCGCGGACGCGATCCGGCTTGGCTGCACGACGTCGCCCGTCGTGTTGCCAAAGGCGTTTCGCTCATAGGTGATCACCGCGGCGATCTCGAGGTCGGAGAGTTGCTGCTTCCACGCCGCCATGGCCGGGTTCTTCTTGCTGCCGTTCATGACGATGTCGATGTGGCCCGCAAGCGGTCCGGTCGTAATTGCGCCGTGAGCGATGGCGGGAAACGCGCCGGGCAAACCCTGGCCGTTCGCCTGATGACAGGCCGCGCAACTGCGCGCGTACACCTTCCCGCCCTCGGCCTTCAACTCATCGCTGGAGTACGTCTTTCCCGCCGCGGCCACTGCAGCCGCGGCCACCGCAGTGCTCGTCGCCTTCTGTAGGGCAAGCCACGCGTTGTATTTCTCCTCGGTAAGCGCCTCGACCACGACAGGCATGAAGCCGTGGTCCTTGCCGCAGAGCTCGGTGCACTGACCGCGGTAGGTGCCGGGCGCATCGACCTTGAACCACGTATCACGCACGAAACCGGGTACCGCATCCTGCTTGACGCCGAGCGCCGGCACAAACCAGCTGTGGATCACATCGTTCGCGGTCAGCAGCAATCGCACCTTCTTCGCCACCGGGACGACCAGCGGGCGATCGACTTCCAGCAGATAGTTCTCGCCCTTCTGCGCCTTGTTCTCGATCTGCTCCCGAGGCGTCGCCAGCTCGCTGTAGAACGACACGTTCTCGCCGAGGTACTCGTAACGCCACTTCCATTGATAGCCGGTGACCTTGATGGTGAGATCCGGGCCCGACGTGTCTTTCATGGCGAGCACGGTCCGCGTGGCCGGAAAGGCCAGGCCGACGACGATCAGGCAGGGAATCACCGTCCACACGATCTCCAGTGGTTTGTAGCGGTCGAACTGCCTGGCCTCGCGTCCGATCGACCGGCGGTGACGCACAATCGAGTAGAACATGATGGCGAACACGATGAGAGCGATCAGGACGCAGATCCAGAAAACGACGCTGTGCAGCTCGTAGATCTGGCGCGCCACGATCGTCTGCGGCGCCTGAAGGCCGACGCTCATGCCCGCCTGCGCAGCGCACAGCGCGGGCACCGCCAGCAAAGCGGCAATCGCCGGTTTCGCAAGGTGATTTGCCATCATGGAATTCGAACGACGGATTTCATGAAGTTTTCCCCTAGAAAGGCAAAGTAGACAGATACAGGGCGAAGCAGGCGCCGAACGCGATCCAGTCGCCGATCATCTCGGCCAGCTCGGCTTTCGTAATCATTCAGAGCCTCCACGGGCGATTGTCGACCGCGCGCTCGGCGAGAGATCCTCCGCCGCGCGCGGCGCGTCGCCGGTGCGCTCGAGCCAGCCGCCGCCGAGCGACTCGTACAGGTCGACGAGCGTGGTGAGGCGGGCGAGGCGCGCCGCGACGAGCGTCTGCTCCGAGGCGTAGAGGTTGGTCTGCGCGGTGAGCACGTTGAGGTAGCTGTCGACGCCGGTGCGAAAGCGCAGCTCCGAGAGCTCGAGGGCGGTCTGCTGCGCGGCGACGTAGCGCTCGAGCGCGGCGATCTGGTCGTCGAAGGTGCCGCGCGCCGCGAGCCCGTCCGCCACCTCGCGGAACGCGCTCTGGATCGCCTTCTCGTAGCGCGCCACCGCGGCGTCCTTCTCGATCTTCGCGACGTCGAGGCTCGCCTGCAGCGCGCCGCCCTCGAAGATCGGCACGGTGATCGACGGCACGAAGCTCCACGCCTTGGACTGCGGCTTGAACAGCTCGTGGAGCTGCGTGCTTTCGCGGCCGAACGCGCCGGTCAGGCTGATGGTCGGAAAGAACGCCGCGCGCGCCGCGCCGATGGCCGCGTAGGACGCGCGCAGGCTCGCTTCGGCCTCCATGATGTCCGGGCGGCGCGCGAGCAGGTCGGACGGAAGGTCGGCGGGAATGTCGGCGAGCATGTTCTGCGAGTTGAACGCCAATCCGCGCGGCAGATCGTCCGGCAGCGGCCCGCCGATCAGCAGGACGAGCGCGTTCTCGGCCTGGGCGCGGTTGCGGAGCTGGGCGGCGCGGTTCGCCAGCGCCTGCTCCACTACGCTTCTCGCCTGCGCCACCGAGAGCTCGGTGCCGGTGCCGGCCTGGAGCTGCACCAGCGCCAGGTCGTAGGAGCTCTGCGCCGCCTCGAGCGTGTGCTCGGTGACCGCCAGAAGCTCGTCGGCGGCGAGCATCGCAAGGTATTGGTCCGCCACCTGCGCGACGAGCAGGATCTGCGTCGCCTTGCCGGCCTGCGCCGTGGCGAAGTACTGCTGCAGCGCCTCGTCGCTGAGGCTGCTCAGCCGGCCGAAGAAGTCGAGCGTCCACGACGCCGCGACGTCGGCCGAGTACAAATGCGTGGTGACGTTGCGCCCCGCGGCGGAGGCGACGCCGCGCGAAGCGACCGCGCCCGCCTCGGCCTGGACCTGCGGGAAGAGGTTCGCGCGCTGGATGCGGTATTGCGCCTGGAATCGCGCGACGTCGAGCGCGGCGATGCGCAGGTCGCGATTGTTCCCGAGCGCTATCTGCACCAGCTCCTGCAGCCGCGGATCCTTCAGGAAATCGCGCCAGCCGATGTCCGCTGCCGGCGTGCCGGTCCCGGAAACATCCTTGTACGCGGGGCCGCCGGGGTACGCCGGCGCCACGGGCGCCGCCGGCTGCTCGTAGACCGGCTGCAGCGAGCAGCCCGCGAGCAAGGCCAGGATCGGGGACAGACCGCGTTTTCCGGGGTGGCTCATGCCGGGGCCGCTTCTGTTGCCCTGCGCGACTTGAACACCTTCTCGGTGATCACCACGAAGAACATCGGCACGAGGAGCGGCGCGAAGAAGGTAGCGGTGAGCATGCCGCCGATCACGCCGCGGCCGACCGCATTCTCGCTCGCCGATCCGGCGCCGGCGGCGAGCGCGAGCGGCAGCACGCCGAGGACGAAGGCGAGCGAGGTCATCAGGATCGGTCGCAGCCTGAGCTGCGCCGCCTCGACGGCAGCCTCGATCGCCTGCTTGCCCTGCGCTTCCAGCTCGCGCGCGAATTCGACGATCAGGATGGCGTTCTTCGACGAGAGGCCGATCGTGGTGAGCAGGCCTACGTGGAAGAAGACGTCGTTCTCGAGCCCGAGCGCGAGTGCCGCGGCGAGCGCGCCGAAGACGCCGAGCGGCACGACCATGATCACGGAGACCGGAATGGTCCAGCTCTCATAGAGCGCGGCGAGCGCGAGGAACACCACCAGGATGGAGAGCGCGTACAGGAACGGCGCCCCCTTTCCGGACTGCCGCTCCTGCAGCGAGAGCCCGGTCCACTCGTAGCCGATGCCGGGCGGCAGCTTCTGCATGAGGCGCTCCATCGCCGCCATGGCCTGTCCGGTGCTTCCGCCGGGCGCGGCCTGGCCCTGGACTTCGTAAGCGGAGACGCCGTTGTAGCGCTCGAGCTTGGGCGCGCCCCAGGTCCAGCTGCCGCGCGCGAACGAGGAGAAGGGCACCATGCTCCCGCCGCTGGTGCCACTGGACCCGCTGGTGGGGCCGGCCGAGCGGACGTAGAGCGAGCCCAGGTCCTCCGGATTCATCCGGAAGGGCGTGTCCGCCTGCAGGTACACCTTCTTGATGCGCCCGTCGGTATCCAGGAAGTTGTTGACGTACTTCGAGCCCCAGGCGATCGAGAACGTCTGGTCGACGTCGCCGAGGTTCACGCCGAGCGCGGCCGCCTTCTCGCGGTCGATGTCGATCTTGTAGCTCGGGTTGTCGTTCAGGCCGTTCGCCCGAACCAGCGCGAGCTCCGGGTCCTGCCGCGCCAGGGCGATGAGCTGGTTGCGCGCCTGCACCAGCGCGTCATGGCCCAGGCCGCCGCGGTCCTGGAGCTCCAGGTCGAAGCCCGACGCGGTGCCGAGCGCCGGAATCGACGGCGGGTTGATCGGCACCACCAGCGCGGCCTGGTACGACGAGAAGCGCTTGGCGGTGCGCGCCAGCACCGCCTGCGCCTTGAGCTCCGGGCGCGTGCGCACCGCCCAATCCTTGAAGCGCACGAACAGGAAGCCCTGCGTCTGTCCGCGGCCGGCGAAGTTGAAGCCGATCACCTCGAACACCGACTCCACGGCCGCCGCCTCGTCGTGCAGCAGATAGCTCGCGATCTCGCCGAGCGCGTGGGTGGTCACCGCCTGCGTGGAGCCGGCCGGTGTCTGCACCTGGACGAAGCCGACGCCCTGGTCTTCGTCCGGGAGGAACGACGTAGGGATGCGCACGAACATCACGCCCACCGCGGCGATGACCGCGGCGTAGACGACGAGCCAGCGGCCGAAGCGCCGCAGCACGCCGCGCACGCCGCTCACGTACTGTTCGCGGCCGCGGTCGAAGCCGCGGTTGAACCAGCCGAAGAAGCCCCTCTTTTCATCGTGTTTCTTGGCGCTACGCCTGAGAATGGTGGCGCACAGGGCCGGCGTCAGCGTCAGTGCGACGAACACGGAGAGCAGCATCGCCGAGACGATGGTGAGAGAGAATTCCCGGTAGATGGCGCCCACCGTGCCGCT